>Ga0115006_10000398_pt1 | contig 23416 bp, 21 predicted proteins | sample ArcOceMetagenome_3_FD_88943 | JGI IMG/M metagenome (GOLD analysis project Ga0115006, IMG submission 88943) | Marine eukaryotic phytoplankton communities from Arctic Ocean - Arctic Ocean- Svalbard ARC20M Metagenome | ecosystem: Environmental > Aquatic > Marine > Oceanic | place: Arctic Ocean...
CGTGCGTCTTCCGCGGCGTTTGACTCAGACGAAGACTCCTTCACCCAAACTCAGAGCACACAGTCGATGAAAAGACCTAAGAAATTGGTGCCTTCATCACGATTCTCGGATGACAGTGACGATCTGATGGATGACGACGTCGACGAAGATTTTGGCCGGTCTGCAAACACAAGAGCTCCCCCCGCCAAGCGCAGACGGATGGGCGGGTCCAAGTCAGCAAGAGGGTCTAAGCCAGCGAGAGAATATCAGTCCATTGCGTTCGTTGACGACAAGTGCGCATGGGCAAGTGCCTCGTTGATGGTGTTACTCCAACCGTCGTTCAAGTGCGTTGAGTTTATTTCAGGCCACTTGGTCTGGCCTGAGGACAACAACAACAACTCCGGATATCAGCCCGTATCAAAACAAGCCGACCCGACTGGAATCTTAATGTGCGCAAGTATTGTCGCTCAAAAGAGTGTTATTCTTCGGCGAGATCGACTCGATTTGAGACATGCTGGCTACGACGACAATGAGAATGCCGAGTCGGCCCTGATTTTGTGTTTGGAAATGGTGCTCGAGGCAAGGCGGCAGTTCTCACCTGCATCTCCCCACTTCATGTGCGGCTTCGGTCTCTTGACACGTCTAGTTGATATAGCAAACTATGGCGAAAGCTGTGGCTCGATTGGCGAGGACGAGAGCAAGGTTATCGTTGAAGTGTTGCACCCGGAATCCTTAGGCGCTGAATCCGATGACCACCACCTTCTGAAGAAACTGAAACGAATATTCCGCCATCGCTCGTCATATCGTACTCAACAATTACTTGAAGCATCACAGATCGTCCTCCGCGCCAACTCTCATCTGGTCAATAAAATCCTGGCCTTTTTCGGCAGCCGTTTTGTTGTCGACAGTTTGAAGACGGTCGACGAAGACGTGAGGTCCCTTGCGCGCGACGCAGTAGGGGTATCTCTGCTGAGATATAGCGACCAAAATATCATCGTTAGCGAGATAAGTAAGGCGATCCCGATAAAACTTTCAAACGAGAAGAAGCTGTACAAGTGGATCGAGAACTCGCTTCAGGATCAAAAACTCTCCGACGACCTTTTTCTTTTGGAACAGGCTATGCTGAAAGATGTTGAAGCATCCGTCGTTTACCATACCATCGAGTGTCTTGGGTTGATCGCTGGCTCGACGTCAGACTCCCTTGTGAGCCGCGATATGATCGGGAGGTTAATTGACATTGCCTTCATCTGCCCCCGTCGGCTTCTCGCTTGCCACAGGGCTTGTAAACGGGCGTCGTTGCTGTTGGGTTTCAAAAATGTCGCGAGTATGTTCGAGGCGATGATGCCGTATCTCGTCGTCAGGTGGCTGGAGAGCCAGCGAAACCTAAAAGACTTTCCGCTCTTGATAATGAGTCCTGTCACACTTGAACGAGCGTGCCGTTATTTACCGAACGAGGTCCTCACGATGCTTTTGGAGGGAGATGGATGGAACGACGAATACTTTAGTCTGGACGGAGACGGTGGCAGCAAAACGCTCAATGAATCCCTGCTTCCTAGTTTTGTTGCGTCAATTGCCAAGTTGTAAGGATCTTGATTCTGTCTTGCTGATTGTCTAGTGCCACTCTGACAGTCTTGAAATGATTTCCTTGTCTCTAATCTAGTTTGGTACCGAACATCTTGCTTGCGGCGCCGCCTGATAACGACGACAATTTAGATGATCACAAAAGCATCATCGACTCGAGAAGTTACTTGAGAGAATGTGTTAAGATCATCGAGGCCAGGGGTCATGGTGATAGTCCGATGGACGAGGGGCCGACCGATGGCCAGATCGCAGAAGTCCTTGATGATCACATAAACGATCTGTACGGCTATATTGGTGTCCTTTACGCGACTGTAAGTCGATAGTGTTCGCATTGCATAATTACACGACGTCTGCCTGCTGACTTCATTCATTTTCAAAGGGAAATGCGAACGATGAGTTGCATAACGCAATCAGTATGCTACAAAGGTCGTTAGCAACATTGCGCATCCAGAAGACCGCAGCGAAGGGCGCGTTTGTCGCGCTTCGCCACATGCTACTTCTTCGCCAAACTGGCATTCACGTCGTTGGGATAAGTAACATCGAGGCAACATCTGAAACATATTTGACAGGTATGAAGCACCTTTCGACGCTAATCAAGTCGTCCTCGCCATCCAGTCGAAAGAATGCGAACTTTCTCGAAATGATGGGCAGCTGCATGACGGAGTGTGTCGTCCTCGTCAAATACTGGCTATCCTGTAGTGTCTCAGCGAGACAGAGGCAGCAAACTTATGACACATTTTCTCTGCTTGTGTCGATTTTACATGACGGGATCGCCAACAACAGTGTCACTTCATCCGATGTCGGTTTTTTCCTTCATTCGTTTGTGGTCATCTTCCTGGATCCCGAGATGGCCGAAATTTTGCCATCGGTTTTCGAGTCGTTGGGGGAAACACTCAAGGCGATGTTCTCCGATCCTTCAGGCGCAATAGTGAGCGGGTCGATGGCGGTTCTGCACAAACTGACCTTGGCTTTGTTGCAGATTCATCAGAGGGCGTGCCAGCGCCTCTTTTCTGTGTGCAGTGCAGGTTAGTTGTGCTGCTGCTCTGTCGCCGCTTTGATCAATTCCGCTAAACTCCCGACCGTTTCTGTTTCTTGCAGCTCTATCGACCGTCCAGTACGAGCAGAAGGCCAGCCAGGGGCTGCTCAGTGCAGTCGAGGACGCCGAAGCCTCATGGGACAGTCTTGGGGCGGGTCCTTGGATTTCGACGTCGCATCAAGACGGGGTGTTGAGGACTCTAATTTCAGGCAAGGTCGAGATCGAAGAACGCATATCATCGGACACCATGGTTGGAGCCTACGACTGCTTGCAGACTATCGTGTCCAGTGGGAAGATCCATTTCGACGACCTCCTAGGGGCCGATGATATCATCCACCAAACAGACCGCAACGAGGTCTTCAGAAGTGTCAACCAAAAGTTTTCCCTATCGCAGCTGTTCAATTCCCTCAGCAGTGACAACTCCCGGGAGGCAAGCTTCGCAGAAGACTGCGAAAACCTTATTCTGACATTCCAAGAAAATCCTATCTCTCACGACCAATTGGACTCGAAGAGATCTTCCAGTTCAAGCCATTCTGTACTTGCAAGGTCGCTAGCACTACGCCGTCTGGAGAAGGCGTTGATGAATCGTCACAAGGCTAGCGTCGACGAAGAAGTTGATCACAAGATCTACCCATTTTTGCTGGCCATGGCCCATTCGTCCGACCCCGAGGAGTCTCTCTTGATTAGCAGCCGCTGTCTTGGCATGCTGTCACTCAACTATTCATCGCTACAGGACACAAGTCTGAGCACCTGTGGGGAAAGCAGAGCCGAATTGAACAAATCCTTAGATGACCCTCTGCTGTCCGTCAAGCGAAGTATCCTGTCATTGGTTGGGAGGTTCCTCCTGTCTGAATGTTCAGATACATCCTTGATAGCGATGAAGACCGCAAAATCACTCCTCGTATCGTCGTCGGTGAAGGAAATCCTCAATACCCTCGACGAAGAGACAAGAGGTTTGCTTGGTCCATTCGGTACTGCCGACGAGAAAGTGAAGAAAGAGACGTTGAAGATGTCGGACTTCTGTTCAAAACATCTCAAGGCAATCAGCGGCTCCAGTAAACAGAACTCGTGGTGCTGGAGTGTGAAACTTTGGACTTGTTACGAAGACCACTCGTGCGATGTTTGGATTCGCAATACTGTTTGCTCCATCATCAGCTGTTGCTTCGATAAAGACACTTCGCAAGAGCACCAAGTGAGCAGCAGCACCCAGGAATTTTTTCGGGTGTGCGTGGGGCTCAGTGCTAAAGAACCAAGCTTCGCGGCGGCAATTTTCCCTGGCCTCATCTTTTCGCTCCTTGACGGAGATGTGGACGACGAGAACGCTGTCCAATCGAGCATAGCAATCGGGTCGCAGAATAGTCAAATGAACAAGATAATCTCGCGATGCTTTTCAGGCATCATCGGCACCAAGACTGGACGGAGTATGTCTTCTCAGGCAATTGGTATCATCCTCAACACCCTTGAGCTACTCCGGTCTATAACCGAGCACAGGTTCAGAACGTCATCAGAGCACACGAAAAATCAGGTCGGTGCGTCTCGACCAAACTCGTCGAAGTCAATGTCGAAAAGGAGCCGTACACGGACAAATGACACTTCGTCGTCTACCGCGACGAAGAGGACAAATTACAAAAGCCTTCCCGATTCGCCCAAGTGGCGCGGATTCCCTTACGGCGTAGTCGTCAAAGTTGATGGGCTGGATGTGGCGAAAGCATGTTTTAAGATCAAGCGGTATCATTCGGCCTTGTACTACGCCGAAATGTGCATGCAGAATTTGGTGGGGACAGGAAAGTTCTTCGTCGATTCATCCAAGGACACGGTCCTGCTCGAGCCCCGAGTGGTTCATGATAGTAAGTTTAAACTCCCTGCGCTTGCTAAGTCTTTCATCAATTGCGCAGCCAGCTCATCTTTGCGCTTTTAGTCTCGGGCTTTGGCTTGTTAGCTGAAAGTCGGGGGGCTGATGACATACTTGACCGCGCACTGGTCGCACAGGACATTATTGGGCACTGTCTTGCTGAACTCAGAGCGAAGGATGAGCTCGAAGGTGTACTTCTACAGGGCGCTACCCTGAATCTCAAACGCAACATCACGAGTCTCAACGATCTTGCCGGGTGCCGCCATGACAGTACATTTTCCATGCTCACCGACCTTGACAGCGGACTTCAACTTGTCACCAACCAAGATTCCGCTAGTATCGATGACTCTCCGGTGTTCAGCACCATTGCGGCTTGCCTTGAAGACTTGGGGTTGAATCACATCAAGCAGAACTACCTAGCGGGAGTTGGGTCGAACATTTCCAAGGACCAGAAAAGTGAATCGAGTCGTCAGTATCTCCGCGAAAAATGGTTCGAAGATGCGTTGACTCGAACATCTCAATGGGACGACACCCTTATGCCGGCAGACGAAGGCCAGACAATGTATCAGGCCCAGAGACTTCCCACTGACACGGCCCCTCAGACTGAAAACAAGAATGCGCATTACCATGAGTCCATCTTCGATAGCCTTCAGTGTTTTGCTCGAAGCGACACTGCCAGTGGACTCATGCACCTGGTCCAAGCTCGAAGATCTGTTCTGACGACCATCCAGCAATTATCTGGTTCGGAGGCGCAGACGTCTGGCATGGTTGAGCCACTATCGCGACTTCGTTCTCTCAGCCAGTTGGAGCTAGTGGGGCGAACTTTAGAGAGCATTGTTGATAGCAGCGAAGGCAGCTCTTTTATTGAATCACTATTGGATCGATGGGGATTTGCGGGAAGTGTGGATGGCGAAGAGCTGTCGCTTCTGGATAATGATGTCAACTATGACATGTCGGGTCAGGAATGCACTATAGATGGCTCACTTTTTCGCGCAATCCATTCCGATTTTGCCGTAAAGGAAATCTCTCTCAAGCTCCTATCGGGAAAGACTTCGCATAGCGGTGTATCTGATGCTATCACGGCGCACATATTCAAGTCTTGCCGTGTATACCGTGAACTTGGTCGACCGGACGTTGCCAAGACCTCTCTGTCCAATTTGAGGTCTGTCCTTCGAATCTTCCACAAACAAGACCGATCAGAAGAGCGGGTGCAGAACTCGTCGACTACCGTGCCTGCCATATTGCGATTGGAAGATGCGAAGATCAAGCGCTGTGAACGGGACTTTGATCAGGCAATAATTCACTGTAAAATGATCAGTAGCTTCCTGTCGAGTGGTAGGGACGGGGCAAGTGATCCGGAGAGAGACCTCCTCTGCGCCGAGGCATTGCTGCTCGGGGGACAGTGGATGACGCAACAAAACGTGGAAGGTGCTACGACAGTTTTACCTTATTACGAGCGGGCCTCGGAGATGTCGATGAAGATTTATCGCAAGTCTCCGACGGATGCGAGCGAGATGAGGGCCGCTATGGCGTCCTTCAAGCTCGGTGAATTCGCCGCTAGTCTTTACTCCTCCATCGAAGCCAGGATGCACGATGAGGTTTGGAAGAAGAGGCAGGGTGTGGCACTAGATCGCAAGAATGAAATGCTCACGCTGAAGGGTCAAATCGAGAAGGCTAAAAAGGACAAAAATGGACAGCGGTATGACGAGCTGAGGCATGTATACGGGACAATGAAGGTGGAAGATGAAATGGACGAAAGAGAAGTTCAGTCTGCCCAGGATTCTTTGGGCCGCTTCCTTCATATGGCGGTTCGGTCTTACTGTCAGGCGATACAGCTCTGCCCACCGTCAGTGACTCATGTGTCCAAGTATGTTTATGAAATGATCAGCCTCTGGTTTAAGAACTGTCAGAAGAAGGATACGATGGGCATCGTCAACGAATTGATCCGGACTAACACATCGCAGATGCCATCTTACCGGCTTGTCCCTCTGACGTATCAGCTCTTCTCGCGCATTGACGCTGTCGACGAGGGCGAAGAAAAGAATGGCTTTCAACATACACTACGGCAGCTTGTCCTCAAACTTTGCTCTGATCATCCGTACCATGGCATCGTGCAGTTGATCGCGCTCTCGAACGGTCAGAAGATCGGGACAGGAGTTAGCGGTCGACACGCAGACACCTACCTGGAGAACGTGGGCGTCGCCAAAATCGAAGCGGTTGACAGCGTGATCAAGGAGTTGCAGAAGAAAGCCCCGAAGTACGTTTCGGGACTCGTAGAGAACTACAAGACGCTTTGTGACAGCTACATCTCTACCGGAGAGTGGGATACTGCAGAAATAGTTAGCAAAGGCACTTCAGCCTACAAAAATATACCCTTTTCCAAGGCGAAGCTTGACCTCCCCACATGTCTCGCGGGCGGGGGCAGGCGGAGTAAGAAGGGCAACGCATCGTCCGATAACATGCCAGTCATTATTACAAAACCACCGTCCATTCGACCTGACTGCCAGTATGGCAACGGAACTGAAGATCCGATCGGTTCGGAACGCGTGGCAGGCTTCGACGATGTCTTCAGCTTGACACCCAGCGGCATCCACCGTCCGAAGATAGTCATTTGCAACGGGACCAAGGGCGGAAAGTTCAAGCAACTTGTCAAAGCGCAGGATGACATGAGACAGGATGCTATCATGCAGCAAGTGTTTTCAACAGTCAACGAGCTTTTGCTGCACGAGGGATCCACGGGGAATGACTTTCTCAAGAAAACAATGGGCAATGCCATTTCCGGAATCTCGTCGCGCCGTTTGAGACTGATCACGTACGGGGTCGTTCCACTAAGCCCGGCCAGTGGGGTGCTTGAATGGGTCGACCATACGATCGCCTTCGGCGACTTCTGTGATGAAAGATCTCGATCGAGGGTCGGGGCTCACAGCAGATATTATCCTGGCGAATGGGGCAATAATGACTGCAGGAACTGCTTCATTTCGGCTCAGGATAAGTCAACGAAAGAAAAACTGCAAACGTTCGAGCTGATTTGCAGAAACCGGTCTCCTGTCTTTCGGTTCTTCTTCCTCGAGTATTTCAACTCGTCAATGGAGGCTTGGCACACGGCCAGGACCATGTATACAAGATCATGCGCCGTCAATTCGATCGTAGGTCATGTTCTTGGTATTGGCGACAGGCACACCAGCAATATTTTGGTCCACACCAAGACCGGCGAAGTCGTCCACATCGATTTTGGAATCGTTTTTGAACAAGGAAAAACTTTGCCGACTCCTGAACGCGTGCCATTTCGGTTGACCAGAGATGTCGTAGATGGAATGGGACCGTCAGGAACGGAGGGAGTCTTCACCAAAAGTGCCGAGGCCACTCTATCTGTCCTGAGGAATAGCGGAGATACGCTTTTGACAATTCTATCTGCCGTTGTGTCTGACCCGCTTTACAAATGGAGTATTACCGCACAGAAGGCAAATCATCATCAAAATAGGGAGAGCAGCACCACCAACGCCAAGGGAAGAGTGCCAACTTCTCGAGGTGCAACGGCAGAAACTGACGAGAGTCGAAACAACGAGGCCGAAAGAGCCATTACGAAAATCCACGCCAAGCTGGAGGGCTACGAAGACGGAACTTCCGGAGAACACAAAACTATAGCAGGGCAAGTCAAGCTGCTCATCAACGAAGCCAGTGACCCAGAGAAACTGTCACGGATGTTCGCCGGCTGGAGTCCTTGGACATAGGTCTAGGGTGGGGGAAAGCGGGCGGGAAGGAAGGAGACAGAATACCAAAACACAGTTATATTTATATATATTTATGCGCAAACCTACAAATAATGATACACTTTACTCAATTTTATAGAGCTTGGAGTACTTTTTCGTCAAGTAATCGACAAAGTACTCCGGATTCAGGACCTCCCCGGTCTCGGCCGACAGCAAGTCGTCCAAGGACTTGTACCTCTTCCCGTGCTTGTGAATTTTATGTGTGAGCCACTCGCGAATCTCTTTGAATTCACCCTTTGCCACAAGACTGTCAACATCCAAATCTTTGGAGCAGTAATGATGAAGCTGCGCTGACATCATCGCTCCAAGCAGGTATGTAGGAAAATACCCTATGGCACCCATCGACCAGTGAATGTCTTGCAAACAGCCCTTGCTGTCCTCAGTCACCTCCACGTCGAGAAAATCCTTCATCATGGTATTCCTGCATGGTTTCGATTAATTGGAACAGTGTGCAAGATAGACACGCAATCGAAGAGACTTACCACGCCGAAGGAATCTCGTCCACACTCAACTCGCCTGCCACAACCTGGCGCTCGATCGTGTAACGAAGAATCACATGGAGCGGGTATGTAAGTTCGTCCGCCTCAACTCGAATGAAGTTGGAGAAGTCGATAGCATTAACGGCAGAGTAAAGATCGTCGGCCGATGCGTCCAATTTCAGCTGCTCCCTGAGCATAGGCGTTGCCCAATCGAAGAAGGCTGGGCACTTTCCGATGTGGCGCTCCCAAAAAAGGGACTGCGACTCGTGAACACCCATGCTAAGTGCGGAGTCAATGGAAAGATCGCTACCCAGCAAGTTCTGCTCGTACATGGCGTGACCACCCTCGTGGATCGCCCCAGCCAAGCCCTGGTACCATTCCTCCTCATTGAACCGACTTGTGATGCGAACGTCCGAGCCAGACAGGCTCATAGTGAAGGGATGGACCGAAACATCAAGACGTCCATGGCTCGCGTCGTAGCCGAGAGATTTCACAATGTCGAGACACACCTTCTTCTGAGCATCGACGTCGAATTTTCCCCGTAGCGGGTCCAACGAGGGTTTGCTTTCCGACGCCCTGATGCGCGCAATGAACGGGACCAACGCCGACTGCACCTCCGCGAAGAGTTCGTCGATTCGAGTTCCCTCCATGCCCATCTCAAACTCGTCGAGCATTTGACTGTACAGCGATATGTCGTTATCTCCGCGCTGGAGGGTGGCGATCTCTTTCGCGAGGTCGAAGCAGTCCCCAAGTGCTGGCGCGAAGGACGCAAAGTCATTCTCCTGCCTCGCCTTGACCCACGCTGAGTAGGCCGAAGCCTCTAGCTCGGCCTTCTTCGCAGCCAACTCTGTCGGAATGCGAGTTCGCTTGTTATAATCCCTTAGCTCCAACTCGAGGATGCGCTTGGCGTCGTCGAGATCCTCGATCTCCTTGTCGCAGCCTTCGAGATCATTCGCGCTGGCTGCCAACAACTCTCCAATTCGAGGATCGACGCTCTTCTCGTGCGCGATCGTTGCCAGGACCGCCAGCTGCTTTCCACGTGCCGAGCTCGTTCGCTCTGTCGTGGGCATGAAAACTTGTCGGTCGTAGCTCAGGACCGCCGAGGCATGGTTCAAGTGTGTGATTTCCTCCAGCTTCTTCAACAGTTCTTTGTACGACGGACTCTCGTCAGCGAGCTTGATTGCAGTGGTGGACGGTTCGGACAAAGTGGCGGTCATCTTGCCAGATATCTGCTGACGGGCGTGTGCGGTAGATCGAGACGAGAAGGACGTGAATGCTGTGACCGTTGCGACTCGCAGAGCAGAGAAGAGGATCTTCATGGTATTCTTCAGCAGACCTCTTCTAATTGTCCGGGCAACGAATGAGCCAGACGAAGAAGCAAGTATCGACTTTATCGACGGACACGGCTATGGCCGCGGCCCGTCTGCCAGCGCAGCCGCAGGGTGTGACACTTGCATCGTCGTACGTCGTTCATTCAGTTACAAAACATAACCAAGGTTTTGCAATTCGTAATACTATGTGGCTATTAAACGAGCCATATCAAAAACACTCCTGGGAACTTAACTATCGTGCCATAGAGGTGAGGGAGGAATAAACAAAGTGCTTACCCCCAATAGTGACAACGTTTTTGCTGGAGGGCAACGTGAAGCAGGCGGCGCGAGATTGCAGTGGAAAGATTGCACTACAGACAGACTTAGGAGACCAAAGGGAGCCAAAGGGGGGGCAATATGCCCGGCGTTGCTCGTCTCTCTATTGTGGTGGCACTCTTAGTGGTGTCCAGCCGAACTGTGAAATGTCTTCTCCAGTACGGCCAGCCAACAACATGTAGGCGCACTGCCTTTCGAAGCGACCGAAGCGATCTGCCGGGCTCGCCGACCTCTCCCACACGTCGCCCGTCCTCTGAGCTGTGTCTCGCATCAACCGAGCCCCCGAGCCGCGAAGATGAGATTCGGAGGAAGGTGAGTGCCCGACGTATAATCGGTGGAACAAATTCCTAACGGAATTCGCAGATAAACGAACTGAAACAGGAGGGCCGGATGAAGAAGGACAGCGCAGACGTAGACACAATTGGGGGCACGCAGCGTCGCTCAGTTTCAGACGAATACGCCGAAAAACTGTCCGCCAAGCTCGGGGGCAGACGGGGCCGACAGGTTGGCCGAATGCTTGGAATAGATGTGCCAATTTCTGGAACCACGGCGGAATCTAGCGCAGAAGCCGCACGGAAACCGAAGCTGGGCGCGCTAGACTTGGACGAGCTAGAAGACGACGACGAAGATGACCTCTACCCAGACGAACCACAGGTGCTGACCGAAGAGCAACGTCGGGAACAAGCTGCCATATCGAGCGAGGCTGCTTCCGATGCAATAAAACGGCTTCGTGATAATATAGACAGGTCGAAACAAGCAGAGAGCGAAGACGACAGGGACGAGCAAGACATGATAGATGCCGTGGCTGCCGCGTTGGAAAGAAAGGGCAGCGAGTTCAGGTCACAGGCAAATCTTAACGTCATCGGCTCGGAGGACGCATCGACTTCAATCGCCGTGACACCGCCAGCCTCCGGCGAAGCCCAAGCATCCGCAGTATCGCAGGTGGCATCCTCTGGTCAAGCCACAAGTGGAGTCGGCGGGGCATGGGCGCCGCCCTCAGAAGAGAAGGAAGCCGACTACCAACCCAAGGTCGGTACGTGGGGCGCATTTCCCCGCCCGAGGAATATATCGACAGCCTATGGCGGGGGCAAGCGCGTCGGCGCCGAAGTTAGAACCGACGAGAAGAAAAGACAGGAGAGCATCGAGAGCACCAAAGAACGACTGCGATCCTATCGCGAGAGGATGGGTATCGTTGTGCAGAGCGAGACAGACAATGAGGAAATCATTAACGAGGCCCTGGAACTCGCTGGAAGGGCAATGCTGCGTGGTTCTTACTCTGTCGGTGTTTCAGCTTTGGAGAAGGTGACACAGTATTGCTCCACAAAATCCAAGCTCGGCGGCAAGGTCTTCCTGGAACTGGCCATGGCGTACGAGGCCGAGGGCAAGACCGACCAGGCCATTGGACTCTACGCGGCATTGACCAAGAGCCCGATAGAGCAAATAAAAATGAACGCCGACAAGCTGCTGTACGGGCTCGAGGCGATGAACTTTATGAGGAACGAAGCGAAGCTGAAGGAATTCTCAAGGAAGAATGCCGCAGCCACGTTCATAGACGCTACGGGCTTCGGAGACATTTCTAAGAACTTCGAAGACGCGAAGGTGTACAACACAGCCTACGTAGATTTGGACAGCAAGGGTTCTCAGTACTATAAAATGCTCAGTGAAAACGTCGTCAGGTCGACTCGCGAGGCGCGGCAAATATTGCTCAAGGCGGTGGCCGCGTCAGAGGTGGACCGCTTGAAGGTCGTGCAGGCGCTGCGATCATTCAGCCGTCATTTCGACGAGGCGCTCGAACTGGTGAGGAAGGTCGAGGATTCCAAGAATGTGCCCGTCGATTACGCAGGACGGCCCATCGTGAACACGCGGCGGAGCGCAGAGGATGACCTGGCCAGCGCCATAGGAATGGACGGGTTTGTTCTGGGCAAGGCAGATCAGACCTTGGCAGATCTTTCCGGCGAATGGAAGCTGCAGCTGATGGCCGACAAGCGCGGCGAGGGAGTCGACTTCTTCAATAGCACAACAGTCTGGCAAACGATCGATAGCGAAACACTGACTTTCGAGACGGCTGGGTTTGAGTCATCCCAATCAGGGGAGCTCGAATTTGAGCCAAATCGTCGCCTCCTCAGTCGAATCAACGTGTCTCGAAAGAATTCCGGCGGCATGAGCTTCTTGTCGAAGATCTTTGGCGGAGGCGGCAATGCAGCGGCCTCGGCCATGTCGCAGGCTCCGCAACAGGTGCTGACGGTCGATCCTGCCCTGCTGATAACTAGAGCCATAGTCAAGGTCCCCGCAACTGACAATGTCAAGGATTATTACAGTGTATGGAGGCGGACAGAGCCAGGCACGTATTCAGGCGGGGGGCGATAATAAGCATAATAGATGAAGTAAAAAAACTCCAGACTCTATCTCCTCTTTGGCCGCCGCCGTTTAACTACGTAAGGATTGACCTCAGCTTTGATGGTTTCTTGGACGCCTGGATTGCTGAGGAACTTTCCCCAGTGTTGTACCTTCATGGGTTTTGCCAGGAGCATCCGCAACCGAGCCTTCGCCCTCTTGGCCTCAAGGAAGCGCTGGCGGTCACGTTGGTCACCATCGAGCAAACTGTCCTCCAGCAAATCATCGTCTACTTCGAGCTCTGCACTCTTCGCCGCATCTTGGAGCCACTTATTTTTTCGAGTTGCCTGAGTCTCAACGTCATTGCATGCCACGATCTTGGTGGCCAGAGCTGTTCGTTCCTGTGCCTCGTTCAGCAGTCGCCCGTCAATGCTGACCTTCTCGAGCGATTTCGAGCCTCGAATAGACTCACAGATCTTCTGATGCTCTCGTTCCTCTGCAGGCGATACGAGAGTAATGCTCGTGCCCACCGCATTCTCGCCGACTCCACGCTGTACAGAGAAAGCAAATCAAATGTGAGGAATACAGTGACGCAATACCATGGAACAACTCCATCTCCCTGCTACGAAACTCAGACACTGCCGAAGGCGTTCTCTACAGAACCAGGCTACTACCCCTAGTGTAAGTCAGAGACTCTAGTCCAGAAAATAATCATCGCTTCGTCAAAGCAGGTCACCGACGCGCCACCCGCCGGCACAACAGATTGAATACGAACGCTCGGACATCCAAGGAAGTTGTTTCGCTCCATGAACTCAGTTCAATCAGCGGTTACTGCAAACGTTTATGGGAAAGTCATCACTCATTGCGCCGTTCATTCAATCGTTGTTTCAACATCACAAAATCAAAGCAAGAGAAAGACTCAGACAGCCAAGGGAAGCGTTTTCCACAGATCAAGGCTACTACTCCTCGATATAAAGTCGGAGACTCTAGTCCGGTCGAATCGTCACTGTCTTTCTCTTGACATCTGGCTTCTGGGACTCCGAATCATTGCAGCACTCACCGCTGTTCTACCCGCCCGATGGACGAAAGTATCGACAGTCCTCGCTACGTCGTAGTGAACGACGGTCGCAATTTGCGAGATATCAAGCCCTCGTGCAGCCACGTCGGACGCCACGACGACAGATCTCGAGTTGGAAGACTTCAACGATTCTAGTGCGCTCAAGCGCGATTTCTGAGTTGGGACGAATGTAATGAGAGTGACAGTCCTTTGCTTGTACAAACATACATGATTTTCCAGCATTTGGTTCAGAGATTGTTCACAAAACCCACATTCAATCGCTTCAGACATTTGGTCCGAGGAGAGAACAGACTTGGGTGATCCAGAGGTCTTCTCGGGCAGTAGATTTTCGTCACCACCGGGGGGTCACATTCCTAAGCAGGCATCGATCTGCATGACTCACCTGTTGCATTTGCGCGTGGAGCATCTTGACAGGCAATCCCAGAGTCTTGAGTGTTTCACCCACCCGACGAACAGCCGCAATACTATTGCAGAACACGAGACAAGGGCCCGAGGAGCCCTGCCGCGTCGTGACGAGGTAGGCGTAGAGATGAGAATCCTTGTGACGCTGTGCGCACTCTATTTGGCCGAGTGTGAGGCCCTCAGGAAGACGGGTGGTCGAACTCGAGGGCGTTTTGGAACCTTTTCGCGATCCGTCCTTTTCCGCCTTCGAATCTTTCTTTGCATGAGAAAGATCAACTACCTTCGTTTCGCCACGCGCCCCGGATACCTCTAATATCTCAGCAATGGCCCCATCGACTGTAGTAGGCTGCCGTCCTTTCCTCCTCCGCGACTTCTTCTTGGAAACATCCTTCTTGATCAAGTGATGCATGGAAGGGGGCAAGGTGAGCGTTGCCGAGTAGACGAACGTCTGCCGGTGGACGGCCTCCTCTTGTTCGTCACTGTCGCTGTCTTCATCGCCGAGTTCTTCCTGCTGTGCTTCGTCATACTCGTCGTCGTCCATCTCCATTGCCGACGGTACAGCTAGACCACTACGCTCTCGTTCGATACCAGCAATTATGGCATCGCTAAGCATAACAACCTTCGCTTCGCCACGTACTCCCCGTAAGCCCCTGAGGCGGTCATCGTCGTCGTCGTCACTGCTATCTTCATCATCTGACTCATCATCTTGCGGCGCTGGATTGGCCGCATCGATCAACTCAAAGATTTGCTTGAGCTGAGGAAAACTTCCTTGTTTGATCATCCTATCTGCTTCGTCAATGCAAAGAAACCGAAGCTGGGTTAAGTCGTTCAAGTGCTCGTAGTCCTTGCTTGACATCTAGCGAACAGAGTGCATTGTGTGAGAAAACGAAAGACGTGATATGTGGTTCAAACAATGCAACGTGACACGGAGAAGATCTCAGACTGACGTGCAAACGGAAAGGTCATATCATAAACACAAGGTTTCAACCAAAGGAGTCTAAACAAACTTGTGATACGTATTCATCACAGATCTTCTGCCTGCCACAAGAAGTGAACTGTTCTACCAGTCAATTGAACTCACCAGTTCCCATAGTCGACCAGGCGTGGCAACCAACACGGGCGGCCTGACTTTGTTGAGAGTGCGCTGCTGTTTGACCTCGGCAAATCCCCCCACGATGGTTCCGATTTTGACAGCGTTGCACGAGACCTTTTGAAGTTCTGAAGTCACCTGCAAAGCCAATTCGCGAGTAGGAGTCAAGATGAGCGCCTGCAGGGGAAGCCTCTCCCTCTTTGATTCAGACGTTGCCACCCCGCCAGATCTTGAGGTCGAGGCATCGCGTTCATCTAGCAAGTATTGCAAAATGGGTAAGCCGTAGCTGAGAGTCTTTCCGGACCCAGTCGGAGCTGCTCCGACTATGTCCCTTCTGCCAAGGATTGCGGCCGGTAAAGTGGAGGCCTGAATTGGCGTGGGGTAGGAGTACTCGAGGGAGTGCAAGCCCCTGGAAAGTGTGTCATGAAGAGTCACTCCAGGTGCAGATATCGACCACGTCGTTTGTAGACGGGCGACGGCCGCTTCGTCGTCTTTTGAACTGTCAGTTTCAGCGTCCGATTTCTTCGAGGACTGCAATCCTTCCCGCTTGAGACGTTTGCGTGCCTTGACTTGCTCCTTCTTCAATTTGCGCTTGAGCTTTACACGTTCTCTCCGCGAGAGGCCGTGAAAAGGATCGTCTGGCTTGCCAGCTTCCGTCGAATTCTGCTCTCCCTTGCCAGTTGGTTTCCTATGTTCATCCTTAATCGACTCCTGACCTTTCTCGGCAGAAGATTCTTGCCTGGACTGATCCGTGAAGACTACCCTGTTGATGAATCCTGTGTTGTCATCCCCGGTCCGTTCCACGCGGTAGGCATCGCCTGGTATCACTTCCAAGCTGAAATAATTCAAAGGCTGCAAAGTTATGGAAACAGAGAAAACGGAGAGAGGACATTTTCTCGTGGAAGACTCACCTGTAAAACATCCCGGCATCATGGGCACCGTCAAACGTGTTCCCAGCATCGAACTTATTTGTCTTGTGCTCAGGATTTGGATCGAATAAGTCTTGGTCGACTTGCTGCGCATTCGTGGCCTCATCTTCACCGTCGTAGTGCTCCGATTTCCAAAGTTGCGTGTCGAACTCATCCACTTCATCGTCGTCAACTGCCCCTTTCCTTGAGCGCGCCCGTTTCCTGCTCGCCGGCTTGGATGCAGCCTGATGGGCGAGATCTACCGCGACCTTCTCCGCTGGCAAGTCCGCCCAGGAAATGTCGGCGCTGCCACTTTCCGAGGGCGTCTCACGGCTCTTCTTCTTCTTATTTGACTTCATAGCTTTCTCCTCTGTTGACGACAGACCTGGCTTTGTTTGTGTGTGCTTCCATCTTCCATCGCATCGTCTTATTGCTCGTCTTCGTTCATCGTGCGGAAACTGGCCGAGTTTCGGTGGTGGTGGCGAGGCGATGCCGAGGCCTCCGCCGGCCCTCCATCCAGGCCACCCCTTTTGAACTGGGGTGCCCTCCCCTACACGCAAAGCGTACGGTACGCCTCCAGGCAGGTTCCCTCCTTCTTTTTTATCCAAGGGTCCCTCACAGTAGTAGGCGGCAACCAAATAAACATGCCGACCATGAAGACGGACCATAGAAGACTCTGTCTGGCGTGTCATCATCCAGTCTCTGCGGCAGAGTCCACGCCAGAGTCTCTAGAGATAGAGAGACTACTTGCTCCTCGCTCAAGTCGTCGGAGAACCAGCGAACGTGATTCGTGCTGGTAGATCTGCTCTGCTGAATCCTTCGACCGCTGTCTACCAATCTGTCGGCGTCCGCGTTCGCGCTCTCCTGCTTGGGCTTGGCGCGTATCGAACGACACCGATACATATCGATCACCAGTCGACGACGTCGGCGAAGATGAATGGACTACGCCAAATGCAGCGTTTGTTTGGCCACGAAACGGCGGCAAACATAAGTCGCCGAAGTTGGCGGACTTTGCCTCGACGCAAGTTCGCATCTTATGATTCGAAGCATCCCCGGCTCTCGTTTGATGTGATTGCGGGAGGCGAAGTAATCGCCGATTCCCAGGTCAGCGACGTCGATGACAAAGTAAGTTTGAACGCCACTCTCTCCGTACCCTGAATCTTCATCTAAAAAAACATTGGAAAGGAAGTCATTATTTTTCTCCATGGCTTATTGGGCAATGCCAAGAACCTGAGGACACCAGCAAAACACATCACGAGGCACCTACCCCAGTACGCCGCCCTTGTTATGGACATACGAGGACATGGGGGCTCGTCATCGTCAAGAGGAAGACAGTTTTCGCCTCCGCACAACTTCGATGCTTGTGTAGGGGACGTAGTAGAGACACTGAAACAGCTTGGCCTCACCGGTCACAAGAGCCCTTTCGCGATCGTAGGACACAGCCTGGGCGGGCGTGTGGCGCTCCAATACTCCTCTCTGCTTTCTTCTGCTGCAATCGAAGTTAATCCACCATCACAGACATATCTGCTGGATACAGTACCGGGGCAGGCGGATCCATCGGTGCACAGAGTCCTCAGGGCCATCTCATCAGTTCAGACTCCAATGGAGTCCAAGTCTTCGCTAGTTGATACCATGGTTAACGAATACAGGATAAGCAAACCAGTGGCGGCCTGGATTGCCTCCAACGTTTATAGGACGGAACACGGATTAGATTGGGTCTTCGACCTCGATGTCGGAAACGAACTTGTTTCGAATTTCTCGGACCAAAACCTTGTTCAGTCAATCTCAGACGTGACAAAAACGCCCGATGCATCGCAAGTCCACTTGGTCGTTGGTGGGAAGAACAAGCTGTGGACAAGTAATGTTTTGGAGGAGTTACGGACCGTACCATCATTTGGGACAACAAAGAATGCCATGCTCCAAATGCACACACTAGACGCTGGACACTGGGTCCATGTTGACTGTCTCGAGGGATTGGTGAAAATTCTTGTCGATAATCTTCAAAGCAGGGCAAAAGTTCTACCAGACGATGACTCTTGACAAGCACTGTCACAGTGTAGATAACATCATGTATTAATATGTAAACTGGACACGCTTCCTCGGGAGCACGTGCGCTCTCATTCACCGTTTTCTTTCAAGGCGTGGCAAAACTCATCCCGAGAAGGAGGTTTCAAAGATGAAAACATTCTCCAATGGAGCACCAAGGTTCGACCAACTTTTGATGCGCCTTAGTGACTTTCGAGGGAGGAACACTTGGATGATCTCGCCGTGTGGCCGGTGCATCGCAAAAGACAAGCGCGCTAGTCCGAGCCTCTTCTTCAAATGAAACCAAGTCAAGCCTAGTGCGACCCTCCACCGCTCTCAACGATAGCGTCATCGACGAGTTTCTCGATGTTGCCGAGCACCCTTCCAAAGACCTCGTGCTCCCGCAGAAACTGATACAGAGGCTCGGTATTCCCGATCTTATCATTCTCGTGGCCGTGCGTGATATGCACGCCACCCTCCTTGACCATCTCCCTGTATTGCCTCTCGTACTCGGCCGCCACGCCAACCTTGACGTCGTCCGCAACGGAGTCCTCGAGGGCGAAGTCGAGAAAGCGCGCGGCCGACTTCGCCGGCTCCCTAATGAAGTCGTCCATCGACAGAGTCAGTACCTGTATCATCCGATCTCGTGGAGCGGAGGGGAGGTGCGCCGACGTCCTCACGTGCTCCTCGAGCCTCTCAACCTCCCGAAACTTGACGATGTTGTTAGCCATCCTGAGAAGGTCGCCACCCGAGCGGGCCTGACCGACGAGCTGCGCCGTGGCCAAGGCCATCGCATCAACTGGATCCCCCTGCCGAAGGTGCGTGTGGAAAGTCCAATCCGGCTCGCCTTTTCCATGAAAGATGCTGGTGCATATCTGGAAGAGCTTCTCGAAGTCGTCATGCCTCATTATAGGATTTTCGCCGATAAAGAGCGTTGACGCAACCAGGTCCGCCAGTGTCTGAGTGTTGTACCAACCCTCGCGGGAACAGGGGTCGAAGTCCTGATTCTTTACCCAATTTTCAGGCGTGGGAAACTGAGCGTGGTAATTCAGGTTACTCAGGCTCATGGTGAAGGGGTTCCGAACCATGTGTATAACCTTCACACCCTTCTTATTCTTGAATACCTTGCCGTTCATGTTGTCATTTCGCAACAGTTTTTCCGCCAGTATCTTCTGTTGTTGTTTGAGCCAATAATATCGAAAGGGCGCCCAAAATACCACGCGTCAGATATAGAATAAGCAGAAGGACGGGTAACCAAACTCTAGCTCACGGGGTTGCAGAAGAAGTCTGGGCTAGCCTGCGTGTGGATCACGCCGGGCGTCAGGACCAGCGCATGCGGACAACCCGTGTCACGCTCGTGCTGCCGGGGCATGAAGGTGTTTTCTCTATCGTTGCTCAACACCCCCCCGTCGGCCCGGGGCTTGGCCTCGAGGAGCAGATCACGGAGCTTCCGGGACAGGTCGTGCCCGGTCTTGAAGATGCACGAAATTAGCTCACTGAGTTAGTGAAACCGGCCTCTCGCAACAACGGGAGCGATCTCGCAACATACCTTGTGGTAGTGAATTACAACGTAGGCGAAAGACCGGGGATTGAAAGGTGCCTGCCCGGCTGGCGAGTCGTCTTTGGCGTAGGCTTCCCCGCCTCCGACAAGAGTCGCGAGCTGCCGCCGCCCAAGCCCACGCATCGACGACGACGCGCCGTCATGCTGGACCTCATGGAGTTGATTTCTCACGAGAAAAGAACAGCATGCGATCACCGCAACAATAAGAAGAAGCGGGGCAGATTTCGAGCCGGAGGCAACGGCGACCATTTCATCAGCAAAGGTCCTCCCCCGCTGCTGCTGCCCGCCCTTGTCCTCTTCGACTCCACGCGCCACAGCCGCCGAGAGCCTCGAAGCCGCCTCGCTTTCTTTCTCTTCTTCCCGGGTCTTTTTCCCGTCCCCGTCTCCCGGTCGTCCGCGCCGCGACCGAGGGTTTTATTTTGCTTTGATTGTTAGAGTTTTGTCGAATGCTTCTTGCATCGCACCAAGACACTTCCTAGCAAGCATACATACCTAGCCATCTAGATAGCTATCTCGCTGTCCGTGCGTGTAAGCAAGTTCGACAGGCCTGCTCAGTAGAACATGTGCAATTGTGGAAGACTGCCCGATAGAGGGCCTGTCGCTTAGCACCAGATATTATGGATAAATCTAGTATCTAGGATTCATTAATATTAATATACGCTTGCTTCTAAGTCTACCAAACTCATTGAGGGTGTGTTGTAGTGTTGTAGTGTTACCCGGAAAGAGTACAGCCAACCGTCGGCTAACTTACTACATCTACATTTCATTGTGGGTGATGCTATGGTACTCTTGCATTCTTGGGTAAAGAAATAGCAGTATGGTAGATCATACTATATATGTGTAGTAGAGGTCTCATGAAAAGGAGCCCAGGCGTTCGCTACTGAAAAAATATCTGCTCTCTCCAAAAGAAAGTTTTTATATAGCATCACGACCATTCCGCTGACTTGGTTATTTCGTCTGTCTTTGGAAGATGATCATTAATTTCCCGCCAGCATGGATTTCTTCTCCTTATCCTTAGCCAATCGTAATCTTCTCAGGAGCTGATTCCTCCGCTGATAGATGGATACCCCCTCTAAATCCTTGACGTCTGCTGTTTTTATTTTTTTGTCGTTCTTGCCCAAGTCTGGGAATACGAAGCCCCCACTTAGTAATGCGTCAATCAACGAAATATCTGCGTTGTTTAGCTTGGCTTGCATGGCTTTGTTCATTCGCTGATCCCCTGTCCTGCCTGGATGTTTTGAGCTCCTCGACGATTTCTTCTTGACAGTTTCTTTTTGCTGGGTCTGCGGTTTAGTAGTTACCGAATGATGCGGAGAGGATTGGACAGCGACATTACTCGGCGTTGCAAGCGAAGACGCATTCGGTGCAATCTGACTATTCCAGCAATGTGCTTGCTGATGCCGGAACTGCTGTTGTTGCGAAAGCATCATGCTGTACTGGTCTGTTTGAAAGTTTTGCAGCGATGCAAACTGACCGAGCGACACAGGCATGTACTGTGTGATCGTCGGAGACATTGCTCCTCCAGCAACATCCAGCGATGGAACGTTTGAAAGGGTCTGACTTCCTGCACTCAGACTTGCTGCACTCAAGAGATTCTCCATGAAAGCATTGCTAGCCGACCCTACTTGCATTGCGGGATACATGGATCTTGCCTGGGCCACAGCGGATGATTGCACGATGTCCGCCTGATGAGCATACAAGTCAATTGGCTGCCCAATGGAACTTTCTTCACAACCAGTCGACAAAGGGGACCAAACGGGCGGAGGTGGAGTCCGTGAAGAAGTTTGCTCCGTGGGTGGCACAGGTTGCGACGGAGCGGGGCCAATCAGGTCCTCTATCTCTACACCTTCATCTGTCGCTAACTCTCTTATGTAACCCTCCTCGTTCAGTTCAAGTTTCCCTCCTTTTTGGCAAAGCACAAATTATAAAATGGAGCTGACGAAATGTACCTTCTGCCGCCAACACTTACCGAGAACAGTGGGAATGCAATCGAGATCGAAGCCACATCTACACAAACTCTCTGCTACCTGCTCATCGTTGCCATCGTGCAACCTAAACTCGTCACGCTGTGCTCTATTAAGCACGACCTTTATCGCTCCCATAATGTATGGGAAGACCTTCTCTGTATGACATACGTGCATCGAATTCCCCATGACAGGCATGGATGAATATTGTCGTGAAAACTGCGATGACCAACCGGTTGAGAAATTGCTCAGAGTGATACCCGCGCCGTTCGACAATACGACAATGTCACGACCATAATACTTCGAACCCTGATCCATGGTCCTGTGAAGTAGATACACAATCATTTTGACCTAACAGTTCACGTCAGATGCAGTTGCTTCATGTTCTGTAAAATCTAGTTTTGTTTCTCTCACCATGCTATCATCATCACCGAGCACACTCTTCGATGTGTCAAAATAAAGGATCGCACGGCCATCGGGCATGAAGACTGGCAGAAGCCGAACGTACATGCCGAGTGCGTCCTCAAGATGCTGCCTAAATGCGCCCCGTAGAGTGATCGGCTCGGTAAAGTCCGACTCGCCCCAGAGTCTTAACCTATTCTCCCAGTATCTCAGAAGATTTTTCGATGCGGCCTTGACACCGAAGTCATCATGCTGAAGGAAGAGCATTAGATGATCGTCGTCCACGATTTTCGAATTCACTCTCTGGGCATGCGAATACGCGGCCTTTTCAGCGTGGGGCGTGTCCGACAGATGACATTTCAATTTCAGAAGCAGTTTCTTTCGCTCTTCACTTGACAAGGGATCGAGCTGCTGTTGTTTGCCCCCCGGCTGAGCCTCGGGCTTCCCCTTCTCCCCCCCTCTATAGAACGGCCTGAACATCGACATGGCGAGGCCTCGAGCCTCGATCGAGAGTGTGGCGGGTGTGGCGGGGCCGGCAGTCAGACGTGCCTGGGTATGGTATGAGTATGAGGGCGGTGGTGCAGGTCCTTCGACTTCGAGGAGGGCCGAGGCAAGGCCAGGCAGGAGCGGAGTCGATTGCCTAGATGAGACTCCCTCTATTTACGTTGCTCGAACAGATTCGATCGACTGTCGACCAATCCCGGGTCCCCTGATGAATTCCCTGGAAAGGTGGAGCAGGGTGGGGAGAGTGTGTGGAGACTGTGGAAGACGCTGACGAAGGATTGTATGGCCTTATGCGACAGGGATCCGGCAGAGCAAAGGCGGGCAAGCGCAAGGCGGGGCAGTCGTCTTTTCCCTCGAGTTCAAGCAGCGCGTTGCGCGCGCCCTTTGCTCAGTTTTGCGCGGGATCGGGACCTCATCCCTTTTGAACTGGGGTCTGGGGGCCCTACCTACAAGCAGGCGTCGGGCCCGTCAGAGTTAGACGAGGAGCGAGGAGATGATGAAGCGCTCCGGAAGCACTCCAATTGACCGAGGAACTCGGTAGCGACAGCAAGTCAAGCGTACCATCACGCTTCTCGCCATCCGACTTAGCTCGGCTCGTCGAGACCAACATTGACACCCACGGATCGGCATCAGCCACACTTACTTATCTCAACCATCCCCAAAGTCGCCGTCGCCACCCATCGGCTGGGGACCGATGACATCACTCTCAAATGTCCACACCTGTGGATTGAACGAGGTTATATTATTTCTTCTGGCCATATTATTCGGCACAGCGTGCTCAATATGCTCGAAAACGATGGTATGA
>Ga0115006_10000399_pt1 | contig 23398 bp, 26 predicted proteins | sample ArcOceMetagenome_3_FD_88943 | JGI IMG/M metagenome (GOLD analysis project Ga0115006, IMG submission 88943) | Marine eukaryotic phytoplankton communities from Arctic Ocean - Arctic Ocean- Svalbard ARC20M Metagenome | ecosystem: Environmental > Aquatic > Marine > Oceanic | place: Arctic Ocean...
GGGCGGGGGGGCGAGCGAGGGAGGGAGCGAGGGAGGGAGAGCTGTATTACGAACGATATGCCATGACAGTGATACCGGCAGGACAGACACGAACACGTTCTCTGCTACATTGACTCTCTCGCTACCTTGATGGCATCACAACTCGCCGCCGCCCAAGGTCAGAGTTATTTTCTGGTATGCGCCATCGTTGCCACGCGGGTTGTCAACGAGCAGCTCTTGCACGCTCGCCTTCAACTGCTCGCGCGGGAGTCGCATGTTCACTCCTGGTCAGCACACGCACGCCACCACTGCACGCCGCACACGCACGCCACGACAACATGAACAGCATTGTGAGGTGGCTGCGCGAATTCAAGTTCATACCTCGCTGGGGTTGGCGAAGAGATCGATCTTCAACTTGTCAGCGTCTCGTGCTCGCGTTTTGAAGAGCAGCGCCACGGGCAGCATGCGTTTGCGCACATTGAACTCTGCTCCCTCGGCCAGCCAGCAACTTCAGGTGTCGCCGCGCGTGCGAGCAACCGGCACACTGGCAGCGGGGCAGACACAAGCGCGGGCTGGGCTCAACAAACCCGATGCAATCGCCGACAAATCATCTATGTCCGTCAATCCCACCTGTTGCCGTCGCAAGGCATGATGATGCCCAACGTTAATGTACACACCATGTGTCATGGTGTGTGTGTGTACACACACACACACTGTACTTCACCTACATCGCATAATTTCGAGATGTACATGTAGGAAGGCATGGAACCTTAACATGCACGGCGTTGAGCTCGACCGCGGCACCCGTGAGCTGCTCGACCACCGTATCGCACAGCTCCCGATTCACTCCCCTCGACTTCACCTGCCAGGATGCGGGCAGCGGGTGAGCATCCCGGCGGGTGCGGCCCTGCGGCTTCATGGCACGGCGTGCCGCACAAGGCCAACAACCGACAGGGGATGGAGAGAAACACGACCTCTCCCTCTCTCATGTACATAGGACGCCCTCGTCGCTAGAGACAAGGGCGGTGACGTGCAGCAGACGCAGGCGTGCGCCGACCAGCGTGCACCCCAGGCTCGCTGGCGCCAGCCAGCTCGCGAGAGACGGCAGTCGAGAAACGGGGGCGGTGAAGAGCAGCCCGCTGCCGAAGAACCGCTCCCGCAGCACGGTGCCGCGCACACAGCACCACACGAGGCACAGCAGCGCCGACAGCAGCGAGGCGCAGTCGACGCAGTCGGCGCCGGAGATGGGCATGCAGCCTCCCGCGCAGCGATTGTTCGAGAAGAACGTAATGTTCAACAATCACTGCGCGGGAGGCTGCATGCCCATCTCGAGAAGAACGTAATGTTCAACAATCGCTGCGCGGGAGGCTGCATGCCCAGAAAGGGCTTCCAACAACCCACCTCATCTTTGCTCGTCGATGTAAAAAGCACGACCCAAACGCTGTCCGACCGCAAGATGGAGTCCTGCAACGTTGGCGGCCAGTGCATATGAATGTGCCAGACGCGAGGCGGGTAGTCAGCACGGGGTTGTTGGGCGCGGCGCGCAGGCTCAACAATACGAATGGAACTCCTTCGCCGGGCAGCGAGAAGCTCTGCCCTTGCGCGCAGAGGAGGGGCCTTCCAGAAGGCGGGGGCGGCAAGACGCGCCTCAAACGCCTCCACGTCGGCGATCCTCGTGACCTCGCCCGGCCCCGTCTGCGTCATGTCCGCGTCGCCATGGCAGCCGCACAGCAGCGCCGCGACCATCAGCATCGCCATCGCGTTCGCGACGCGCAGCGCTGGTGCTGGTGCTCGCATCTTTTGCCACGCCGTGTTCGCGCCGGCTTCGGCCCACCCCCGATGCGGTGCCTAGACTTTGGTGGCTTAAATCGCGTGAGGCGGGGGGACGAGAGCGCCGCGCCGCGGGAGACGGCGCTAAGCGACGCTGGCTGGGAAGGCGGAGCGCTCCGCGGTGGGCTAGCGGTGTGACGAGGGCCCCATACCCTCGCCGCCCGTGTGCTGCCCCGCGTGCACGCTCGAGGTTGTACCCGTCCCCCCCCTGCAGCGATTCTTCCCTCTGACCCGCCCCTAGGCAAGCGCGCCGTGCGCGACGCCGGCGACAGCGCACCGGTCCCAGTCGCCAGGCGGGGCTTGCCGGCGCGCGCCCTGCGGCCGGTGCTGACGTCGCGGGGCGCCGAGCGCGCCGTGCCCGCGATCCCGCACCACACTTCGCGCGCCTCTCCGCGCGCGGCGCCTTGCGGCGCCGCTGTTCTCTGGACTCGTGTCTGACAAGAGAAGCATGCGCGGCACGGGTGCAGGCGCCGTGCTTGGATGGAGCACAAACGGGCTGCGTGCAGCTAGCCTGATCATGGGCCCGTGCGGAGTTTGACCGCCCGTGGACACGCGCTCTGGCCGAGATGCCCGTGGGCGCTCACAAGCCGGGCAAGCACAGTGGCTTGGGCGGGGCCAAGCCGCCAAAGGACAAGGGCGAGGAAAAGAAAGTGGACGAAAAGGAGCCGGAATCCCCGGTGAAGGTCAAGGCCTCCCCCAAGCCCGCGTCGGCAGAGGCGAAGCAGAAGTCTAAGGATGGAAAGACCACGGACCAGCACCTGGACGAGCTTCGCGAAAAGGTCCTGCAGGCAGGCGGCCCAGATGTCAAGGCCGCGGGATGGACCTGCAAGCTGGTTCCCTCCGCCAAAGGCGAGGGCGCTGCAACCGGTGGCTCGGCTCCGCTCGACCCATGTTGGGTGGAGCCGGAGACCGGCAAAGAATTCTTGAAGCGGAAAAATGTGCTCAAGCACCTCGGATTATCAGAGCCTAAGAAGCTGACGAGAGAGGAGGCCGCGCAGGCGTCGCGCGAAAAGTTCAAGGAGCTCAATAAGGACTTCCCGCTTCCTCGAAAAATAGGCGATGTGACAGTGCTGCAATGGGGAAAGGTCGCGTTCGAGCGCCCGAGCTTCCACAGTTCCCGGCACATCTGGCCCATTGGGTTCAAATCTCGCTGGATCGACGAAAATGATAAAGAGGTGACGTATGAGAGCGAAATCAAAGACGGCAAGGAGCAGTGTGGTGCGCCAGACGACCTCAAGGACATGGATGCTCCCATCTTCGTCGTTCGCGTCACGCGCCCTGGAGAGGACAAACCCACGGAATTCTTCGGGAAGAATGGCAAGCAGGTGTGGCGGCGGGCAACACGGGACGAGAAGGCCAAAGATCACACTGGGCTGAAGGACGAAGAGGTGTGCACGCGATTGGAGGGGTTGAAGAACGCGGACAAGTGCCAAAACTATGAATTCATTGCTATGCGCCCACCCCCACTGCCAGCTGACAAGGACGCCGCTGCGTCGCCAAGGAAGAAGAAGAAGAAAAAGAAACCATCGTCTAATGGGGACTCGGCGTCGAAGACGAAGGTTGCGGGGAAGAAACGCAAGGCCGAGGGGCAGCCGCAAAAGGAGTCGCAAAAGGCAAAGCGCGCTCGGGAGAGGGAGGAAAAGCTTCAGGAGAAGGCGAAAGAAAAGGAAGAGAAAGAAAAGAAGCAGCAGGCCGCGGCAGAAGAAAGGAGGCTGGCCAAGGAGGAGGAGGCCCGCAAGAGGAAGGAGGCGAAGGAGCTGCAGGAAATAGAGCAGAAATGGCTGTCTCGGTATCCTATCGAGGATCTTGCCCTGGAGCTTGAGGCCAAGGCGATGGAGGAGGCCAAAGCTGCGGGCCACGATGTCCCAGCGCAGCGTGCTGCTGCTCGGGCAGTTGTCGATGCTGTGGAGCGCGGATGGAGCGACGAGGCCGCCATGGCGGCGGGCAAGGAGGCTGCTGAGTGCCGGGCGAATGGGGATACAGATGAGGAAGCTATTGAAAAGGGTTATCTCAAGGGCGAATCTGTGCACGAAGCGAGTGCGGCGTCTGGAGAGGTGGCGATGGACGTGGATGACGATAGCATTGTGGACAATGAGGTACTCTGGCGTCATGGCACGCGAGTCAAGGTGCTTTTCAAGACGGAGAAGGGGACTGAGCAGAAATGGACCGGCTTTGTTTCCCAGTGCCCCGACGATTCGAACAAGTTGTCTCCCCCCCCCGTACACAGTCCATCTTCTCCGCGCATGCTCTCAAACCACACCGTGACACAGTATCTGGAACCTGCCGCTCGCGAGCGTGATCCTGGCGTGTTGTGCGCTGACACTCAGATGACGTGTGGGCCGCAGGGCGGCGGTTGACTTCATTGACTTCTACAACGACGACGAGCCACATCAGATTCCGAAGGATGACCCCGACCTGGAAATCTTAGGACAGGGACTGCTTCGTCTGCCTCCGTCAATGCCAAAGCCACAGCGTGCACCCGTGCACAGTTCAGATGTGCTGACGGTTTCTCGTTTCGTTGACGCGTTCAAGGCTGAGCTAAAGCTTCCCAAGGGCACACTCGACGATTTTCAGGTTCGCACCACTCTGAATTTCCTCGCTTTGGTTGATGTGTTGCTCTGTATCCTGAACCTGCCCTGTCGCCATGTGCATGTGCATTCGTGATAGTTCCTGGCAAGTCCAGTGACATGCCGCGTGGTTCTCACAGGAGGGCTTGGAAAACCCAGCCAATTCAGAGTTCCTAAATCAGCTGTACCAGGCGCTGTTGATATCAGCGATGGACGCGACCTTAGCGAATCCTAACGCAATCGTGCCCGCGGTATGTCTGGAGTTGGCTCGTATTATTTGCAGCTCATCTGCGCTGCAAGTAGCATGTTGTCTTCGGGGCGCGTGAAATCTTGCCTCAATACACGAAAAGGACACTCGCTGATGGCTCACTTCGCTAGAAGGATTCGCTAGGAGGAGATGTAGCATAGGGCCTTGAAGTTTCATCCTCTTTGTGATTTCTCATATCTTCGATCACATGCTCACTAAAGCATCTGCTCTGTGTGCAGGCGTGGCTGGGAGATAACACACTTACAAATTACACCTGGCCGGAAATCGCGAGGCGATGGGTGACATGCGGCCCGCACGCTGAGGCGAACAAGCACCGCTTTCCGGAAGCAGTTTTGGCAGCCACCTGCTTGTCGGCGTTTCCTGGTGGCGCAAAGTCACGACCGGAAGGGCATTTGAAGCTGCTCATGTCCTTGATTGAGGACAGCATGGACCACCCCGACATCCACAGTGCCGTCGAGAGAAGGTCTGCGAGTCGCCCTTGTACTTGATTTCCATTGCATTGCCCCTTGTACTTGATTTCCATTGCCTTGCTTTTGATTGCAAATTGCTATGTCGAAGCTGATGGATGGCTTGCAACAGGATTGAAGTCTCGGAGGACGCCAGGAAGGCGCGCGATGAAAAAGTGAAGCATTGCGATATGGACTTGAAGGATGCGCGCGAGAGGGTGAAAGCCGCGGAGGAAGCAGTCGCGAAAGTAGACGTAGGCGACGAAGGTATGGATGTTGAGCCGGTGCCAGACGAGGCTACAAAGAAGGCCATTGAAGCTGCAAAGGCGTTGGAAGCGGCAAAAGCTGAAGGCGCTGGAGAGTCAGCGGAGGCGACTGAGGACGAGGCAGGGTGCGCGCTCAGGACTGCATTCGAGGAAAAACATGCCGAATGGAAGAAGCGGAGGGATGAACGCGGCGGGAAAGCTGCTGATAAGGAGCTGACTGCAGCGCGCAATCAAGAAAAGAGGTTGCACGACCAGAGAATCAAAGCAGACACAGACCTTACTGCGAAGCTCGAAAAGTTTGCCATGCGGCAAGCGCCGTTGGGCATGGATAGGTACCGCAACAAGTATTGGTGGTTTCCAGCGGATGCTGCGACCTTGTATGTCGAGCCACCCATGCCATCATCTGGGAAAGACCTTCCCGACCCGTCGAATTACTCTCTGGAGTGGAGGATGTGGTTTGGTGCTGAAGCGATGACCAAGGTTGCAGAGTGCTTATGCGATAAGGGTGTTCGTGAATCAGAGCTGAAAGCTGGGATCCTGAAAATCGTCGAGAAATTGGACGCCGAGCAGGTAAAGTCGACGGTGCGTCCCCAACTGAAGCTGCAAGCGAGTTCGGACGACCAGCTCAAATTCTACGACTCATTTCAATTCGCTCATCAAGAGACCAAGAATATTCATGAAGTTTTCAGTGCAGAGCAACAGAGAATCTTTTCGAAGGAGCTTGCTGGATGGGAGAAGATTATGGAAAATCCACTGGACTGTGATCAGATGGCTAAGCTTTTGCTGAATCTCGAGCATGCTGTTGATGAATCATTGGCGCACACCAAGCGCACGAAAGGGAACGCCGCGGCTAGTCGCTCAAGAGCGGATGCATCAGCTGCTCCGGCAGCGCAGAACGGCGGCTCAGACGCTGGCGGTGAAGTATCTGGTGCAAATGGCGGAAGCACTGATCTGGGCGAGGAGTGGCATCGATTTCCTCATCCTTACATCGGCAAGCGGGTGCGGCGAAATGTGATGGGCGAAGACTTGACACATGCCGGCAAGGCCAACGGGATCATTGTAGGGTATCTCCCGGCGGAAATATCTGATTTCAAGTCCAAGCAGACTAATCTCGACGCGGCTTTGTGGAAGCTCAAATTTGAAGACCCAGACATAGGCAACGGTTACGAAGATTTGGAAGAGTACGAGGTGAAGCAAGCTATGCTGGACTATGAAAAAATGCAGGCGAGCTTACAGTCAGCAGCGTCTCTGCGGAAGGGAATTGTTCCAGTTGGCGGCGAGGCCGCAGAGAGTAGCTCTGCGGAAGCAGGTGCCGTTGGCGAAGAGATAGAGTACGACGAAGGGGCGATTGACATGGCCGAGGCATCGAACAAGGTTACCGGGGCCCTTTGGACCAGGTCCTCCCTTTGTTTAGCACCCTAGATGCGGCATTGCTGTGTCATGTGAAGCGGAGTGAGGTGAAAGTGGCATTCTAATTCCTGTTGTGCCTTCTGCCTTTGGTGCGTGTGCAGCAAAATGCAAAAGGACGCATGGCGGCATGAAGTGAAGCAGGGAGCCAGTACGAACTCTGTGGTCAGAATGTGCTACTCAGCATCTGTGCTCTGCGAAAACGTTTTGCGCGTCATGAGCAAGACGCGCAATGACCTATCATCTGCGCCGCGACGCACCCGGACTGAGCGCTCAAAGCGGCCGAGAGAGGTGGCAGAGCTTGCCGCCTTCTCAGGCTTCACAGAGTCTGGCCGACGAGTCAAGAAGGTCAATTACGCCGAAAATAATCATGACTCTGACGACTCGGATTGAAAAGAGCTCGGATTTGAGGAGGGTAGTACCTTTCACTTCTATTTTTCTGCAGCATCACCTTTTTGAAGCTGCCCCTTCGATGCGAAGAATAAAGCAAGTCTTCCTCAACCGAGTGGATCTCAACCATTGCGGCTTCCCATGCGCAAGAGCAATGATGTGCTTCACCTTTCCATCACTACCCTATCTTCCTTTCCCTCCTCTCGATGCTTCCCCTTCCCCTCCCACTTTGTCACACTTAATGTCCACAATCATTGGGTGTCGCCAGACAGGGTGGAGATCGATGTGCGCGATCCAAATTTCGGTTTCCCCTTCTCATAGCAAGATGGGCGGATGCGAGAGATGAGGGCTCGACGAGGGAAAGGGCTGCAAGAGCGGCAGCACGTTGGGGGCAGGGGAGCGAGAGCGGGGGCCGCGAGTCATTGTGCGCTCGTGAGAGCAAGAAGAAACGTGAACAGGCGAACAGGGACGGGAGGCGACAAGGTACGGAGAGCGGAAGAGGGAGAATCGTATTGGATCCGTAAGTAAAGCATTTAAGTGAAGCATTCAAGCCAAATTCCCTGCCAAACGTACAGTGCATAAATCCAACAGACGGCGAAAAAACTGATTACCCAAACATTTTATTGCATTTCATTCAGATTTGTTTGGGATTATTAGTGCTTGACGATGAGCGTTGTCCACCGACTATTGTGAAGCGACGGGCTGATTCTGATGATGAGTTCTCTCCGCCTTCGCTTGCTGTCGACAGCTCGCGACGCGAAAAAAGCTGTGGAGAGGAGACACTGGCAAGTACAGCAGACGACGAGAGTGACGGATGAATGGTGTCTGCTGCAAAGCTGGACCCAAGGTCGATTGTAGATAGATCTTGCCGAGACGACACGGGATATGTTGAGAGACCTTCACAACCTCCGGAGCGACTTTTGGAAAGGTCTGGCTTGAAAGTGCATCCTTCCAAGGACATTACTTCCTTTCTGCGTCTTTCCTCCTCCAGGTACATCTCTTTCTGCTTTTGTTTTTCCATTTGACGCTCGTAGAAATTGCTGGGCCGTGTCCTCGGAGGCGAACCCACGAGCACCCTGTTGGTCTGTGGATAAAAAAAGCACTCTTCGATTTCAGCCTGTAGTTGCTGCCTCCGCATTTCTTCCAACACCTGTAATTTCTCAGTGTTCTTTTCGCACAATCTCGCATACAAGCTTCCGGCATCTTTTGCTTTCACAGTCCGTTTCGAGTCTGACAAATTCTGGCGCGCCGCCGGCGCCGGCGCCACCTGCAGGACACTTTCTTCATCTTCACTCCCGTCGAAGCTGATTTCAACGCCGCAGGCTTCCTGTACGTCCGACAGTCGCATTCCGCACCGTTGGAGCTTCGCCAGTCTGTGCCACGCAAAATGGCCATCGCTCAATGGTGTTTTGAATTCCTCAGTGCAAATTCTCTTGAAGATGTCGAGGGTAAGATTTTGGACGCTCGACTTGAAATATTTGAGGAGGACTTTGGCTATCACGCAATTGATGACCGGATCGCCGAGATTGACGTGCAGCTTACCTTTTTTCCGCCGAATGTAGCCCGCCGCGTCTCCATCGAGGGCAGAAAATATACTTGCGAGCTGCTGATCACGCGCGTCGTCCACAAGTTTTTGCGAAGACTGGTTTGCCTTCGTGCTTGACATGATAGACAGCTGATTTTGATATTGCTCTTCCACAAGTGCCTTCGTATGTTCCATAGCCTATGAAGCAACCAAGCAGGGTCAGACCTATTGGACTGAGAAGACATCATGCTGATGAAAGAAACAAAGACACGAGGCAGCAGCGCAGCATCTCTTTTTGGCAATCAGACACGGGCAAAGATGGCATTCTTACCTTGCCGTAACCATGCAGCTTTTCGGCGATCTCAATTTCACTGCGCTGCTGCGAGCAGGACTCAGCAGATTTGGCTCGGGATTTTGCACGATCAGGCGTCAACTTCCATCCAGGATTTAAAGTTCCGCCGGGACGAAAGGGAACACGCGAGTCTGATCCAGATTCTTTGTCTGGCACGCCCCGGGCAGGCGGGGTATCTTTCGTCTGCGGTGTAGTGCAGAGTCTTTCCAGGATAGCCTGTATAGCGGCCATTGAAGTGGTTGTCAGCAGAAACACGATTGTTAGGGGAACATGCACAGCAAATTGAACAAATACAAGCAAAAGCGAACAACCTTTTCCTCTTCCTTGGTGACCCGCTTAATATTCTTGAGGGGAGAGCAGAGTGGAGTTTGCTGCTTCTGCCTCCAAGCTTTTGCCTGCTCGAACAGCGCATCATGGATCGATTCGCCCTCTGGCAAATGCCTCTGCTGTTCAGCTGCGAATTTGGAGATCTGAGGGCAAAAAGTGCATTCGGATAGCTCATAGAGCTCCGCCTCCAACTTGTTTGCCTCGTCTTGCTGCCTTTTCTGCTCGACGATGGAATCGATTCTTTCCTCCCACGCCCCGTCTCTCTTGATCGCACGTGCAGCTTTCCCGATGTCGGGCCGAAAAGGTTTCACCTTTTCCCCCGGCACGAATGCACTATCCCTTTCCCGAAGTGCCTCAGCCTCGCGAACTTTCACCTTCTTCTCATGCAGGCGCTGTCTCTCTTCGCCTTTCTCAACTCCTTCTTCGTACAACTTGTCGAAAATGCAGCCGGCACTACTGTCTTTGCCACTTTCTGCCAGAAGCTCTTCTGATCGTGCGCTGATGAGTCGTCTTCTCCGCATATGCTGCCTATCTTGTTCTTCCTGCTCCTTCTTCTTCGCCTCTTCCTTTTCTTGCAGCTCAGTCATCTTCACTCGGCTTGCCTGGAAGAGCCTTTCGTGTACGCTCTCTTCGAACCGCTCACCTTCTTCAGTGCTGCGATTGACGCGTGAATTTCCTGACTCGAAAGAGATTCGATGCGCAAGACACCTTACCCGCTGACGCTCAGCACGCTCCCAATGCGTTCCAGCTGCAGTCCATGGCGTTTTGACACTGACACTCGTCCGTGCAGATTGATTGATATCGCTGCTATAGCACGCAAGACTATGCAACCTCTCATGCACCGGGATCCGGGATTCGCTGACATCTTGGCGGGAGGGGCGTTCGCGCGGTGCAGACTTTGCGCGGAGATCTGCCGGGCTCAACGACGCTCGACGGCGTCGGGTACTGCCAGCAGACCCTGCATGCTCTGCTTGCGACTTTGCATAGGGCGTCACTGCGTGACCACTACTTTGATTGCCAGAATCATCTAGCTGTTCTCGATGCCGAGGCGCTGATCTTGCCCGGGCCCGCATACGATGCCCCGGCAAAAAACCAGTTACAGCCCCAAGTCTCTGCTTGCCGGCCGTGTGGCTACGCGCCGATTGCTCCTCCTCGATGCGCTTTTTCCGGTCTTCAATCAGCATCATGCCCCGTTGATATAAACGTTCATGGCCACCAGATCCCCGCCTGCCGACCGAGTTGCTACGTGATGATGGTTTGGCATTCTCCTCACTGCGCCTTCTTCTGTCTTCTATCAGCATCATGCCCCTGTGATACAAGCGTTCATGTCTATTTTTTCGCTCACGGTTCGCTGCCTGCTCCAACTCTGCGCGTGGACTCAGGGCAGCACGTGGCACGCTTTGATGGGTGTCAAGCGCCGCAACACTTGGGCCTGATTTGCAGCTGCCCACGGTAGGACTTGGCTGCGCTGCTCTCCCGCGCGGCGCCTCCGGAGAGGAGCCTGGCCCAGGCGCAACAGGGGACACCGAAGCAGACGGCAGATGGACTGGACGCGCACGGGGAGGAGCGTCCCTGGGCGCCCATGCCCGCGAAGAGTGCACCGCCGCTCCAGCGTTTGCGGCCGCGATGGCCGTGTTGTCCAGCGCTCCGGCTCCGCCCCGCACTCCCTCCGACACGCCCTCCGGCTCGCGTTGCTCGTCGTCTTCCTCGCTCGACTCGCTGTCCCCCGACAGCGCAGGCAGCAGCCCCTTTTGCTCCATGCACCGCGCAATCTGCTGCGAGAGCTGTTTTAGCACGAGCTGCGCGGGCAGGCTGTGAGCCTCGCAGAAGCGCGCGGCAAGCTCGTCGCAGTCATCGCCCTTGTGGATTTCGAGCCGACCCGTGCGGCCGTCCCCGATCTCAATGTTCATGATCAGCATCGGCTTTTGGTGTCGCGGCGCCTGCTCGCCGTCCGCCCACGGCGAGTTGCGGCCCGAGACCGTCGTCGACGTGGCGGGGGACTGCGTGCTGCCCGACGACATGTGGGACCCGCTGGCGCTGTCGAGCGCCGCCGGCTCAAACGCGAGCTTTCCGGGGACAACTGCACCCGCCTGCCCTGCCGCCATCCGCCGCTCGCCGAGCTGCGCTGCCGGCAGCGGCCGGAGCCGGCTCGCGCGCGGGACCTGGGGGCCCGGCGCGTCACACGGCACCGTGCGCAGCCTGCGCGGGGGGCAGCCGCAGACCGCGCGCCCCCAGCGGCCGCCAGCCGGCGCGCATCTCCGCCGCCTCCGCTGCTTCCGCTACCTCTGCCCAGCGCGCCCTGGGCCTTCGCCCGCCCGCAGCTCGCCGGCCTGCGCCCGCAGTCCCGGCGGCTCGCCGCTGGTGCGGTGAGTCTTTTGTGTTCGTTATCGTTTCGACGCACCGTTTTTTGGTGTGTCCATGGTGTGCAGATGAGGGCGAGCACAAAGGAAAAAGTTGAGTAACTATCAGGAACTTCACATACGAAGTTGAAAAAAAAAATCTCCTCTTGGCCTTGCCATATGGTACCAAGTGTTTTTGAACCCTACTTCTTTGCTGCCGGCGTTTTCAAACCGCACTAACCGGCGGCGCGGCACAGGCGGCAAGGCGGGTGGGCCTGCGGCGGGGGGGCGGGGCGGCGCGCGGCGGGAACCATGATGCTGCCGCGGCGCACGGCGCCGCCGGCGGCCAAGCAGGATGCGCTCAAGGAGCGCGCGCAGAAGAAGAAGCCGACGATGGACGAGTTCCTGGGCAAGTGCGACTGGTCGGGCGCGCTGGGCCTGCTGCAGTTCGAGCGTAACACGCAGATTTCAATGGGCGCGGAGGAGTCGGAGGATCTGATCATGTGGATGGCATACTGCGCGTTCCACCTCGGGGACTACAAGCGGGCCGCCAACCACATGGACGAGCTGATCAACAACCCACAGGCGGAGCCGGTGTGGAACCTGTACAAGGCGTGCTGTCTCTTCTACCTGGGGATGCATAAGGAGGCGTACGACTTCGCGCTGAAGACGGGGTCTGGGCTCACCGGGCCTGCCGGCCGGCTCCAGAACAGGCTGCTCTTCCACCTCGCGCACAAGCTCAACGACGAGAACAAGCTCATGATCTACCACCAAAAGCTCACCGACGACACGGAGGACCAGCTGTCGCTTGCGTCGATCCACTACCTTCGCAACCACTACCAGGAGGCAGTGGACATCTACAAGCGGCTGCTCCTCGAGAATCGGGAGGCGATTGCGCTCAATGTGTATGTTGCGCTCTGCTACTACAAGCTCGACTACTACGATGTCTCGCTGGAGATCCTGCAGGTGTACCTCCAGCAGCACCCCGACAGCGTCGTCGCGATCAACCTCAAAGCGTGCAACCATTTCCGGCTGTACAATGGGAAGGCGGGCGAGGCAGAGCTTAAGACGCTTGCGGATAAGCAAGGTGTTGCAATTACGCAGTACGACAACGACCTGATCCGTCACAACCTTTGTGTTTTTAGAAACGGGGAGAATGCGTTGAAAGTGCTGCCCCCGCTCGTGGACGCCCTCCCCGAGGCGCGTTTGAATCTGGTCATTTATCACTTACGAGCGGAAGAGTACAAGGAGGCGAACCAGCTCATGAAGGACATTGAGCCGTCTTCTCCGGAGGAGTACATTTTGAAGGGCGTCGTCAACGCATGTATAGGCCAGATGGAGGATAATAGGGACATGCTCAAGTACGCGCAGCAGTACTTTCAGCTGGTGGGGGCGTCGGCAAGCCATTGCGACACGATTCCCGGGCGGCAGTGCATGGCGATGTGCTTTTTTCTGCTCAAACAATTTGACGATGTTCTCATCTACATGAAGTCGATCAAAGCGTATCTGTTCAACGACGATGAGTTCAATTACAACATGGGGCTGGCAAAATGCTGCACGGGGCATTACAAGGACGCCGAGGAGCATTTGTCTATTGTGCAGAACGTCAAGTACAAGATGGAGTATACCTACATAATGGCGTTGGCGCGCGTGTACATCTTCAATGGTAAGCCACGCATGGCCTGGGAGCTTTATTTGAAGATGGAGACCTCGCACGAGTCATTCAATCTTCTGCAGGTCTGTACGCGTCTCATCCACCCTCTGCTGCGTCCATGCGAGTTGAAAGAATTGAAAGCGCGCTTCGCGAGAGGCAGCCTACTTCTTGCATTTCGAGTTCATGCTAACATGCAAGAGTGTGCGCGCGCAGTTGATTGCCAACGACTGCTACAAGATGGGGCACTTCTTTTACTCGTTAAAGGCGTTTGACGTGCTGGAACGACTTGATCCGAATCCCGAATACTGGGAAGGGAAGCGTGGAGCCTGCGTCGGGGCTTTCCAGAAAATTGTAGCGGGCAAAGAGCCGCGGGATAGTCTGCGCGAGATTACCCAAATGCTTCGCAACACGCAAAATCCCCAAGTAGAGTACATCATGCGAACTTTCAAGGTAGCGTTTTGTCTTGTCTGTTCCTCTGTGACTGCGGCCAGCTTTGACGTGCCTTCAGACTGAAGCGCATTATCTGTGTTCCCCGCCATGCCATGCCATGAGTTTATACGACCTCACACGTCACGGATGTCAATGTGCAGAAATGGGCAAAGGACAATGGGATCAAGTTGAACTGAGGGCGCCGCACTTCAGGACATGGCATGAGAGGGGCTGATACGCATTAACGTACACCTCCCTGCAAACTGACACCCGGGAGCTTTCCGGAAAGCTCAAGATAAAATTTGTTCATATAAACAGACAGCAAGATATAAATACATTACACACGTAGCACGACGAAAAATTGGCTCCGCTTTCGTCCGAGGAGGAATGTCAGTGCTGGTGGTTTGCGTGCATGTGCATGTCTGCGCAGCAGCATTCGCTTCCACCGTGCCAGGTCACTCCAAACACCCCAATATAAGGAGTGTATTGGGTCCTTGCACGTCCATGACTTTGTGGATGGTACTCCTCCGCGCGGCGCGGTGCATGGACTGATGAAATCCATTCACCTCTCACAGCCGCATCTGAAACTGTCAGGAGCGGCCTGAGGGATGGAGAGAGCGGGAGGAAAACGCGTTTTTGCATCCTTCATTATCTTAGAATTATCTTCGACAACTTACAGCCCTGTTGGTCTGCTGATCCGCTCGACCTTGTGCTGACAATTAGGGAGAGGATTCATGTGAGCAAGGGGCCGTGCTGGCTTCCAGGGGCAGTCCACCGATATCTGTCATCACGCATCAACGGTCACTAGTTGTAACAAAATGGGCTGCACCGCAAGAGACACGACCATGCACTTACATACGGTGGGACGTAGCCCTTGTTGTAGGATGAAATTTCCAAGGCCGACATGCTGAAGTGCGACGAGAAGGTGCCGATCAAGTAATCACACTCAGCGAGCATGAGCATGTCCAGCACCGCACTTTCTGCCACCTGTTTCCTGTCCACAAGGCCATATGCAGCCCGGTGGTCGATCCACCACTGCGAGTCAAACATGCTGCGGTCGAGCGGCATTTGCAGCACTTGCATTTCCCCGATTTCCTGTAGCTCGTCGATCACTTGCGAACTATCAGAAGCGACATACACGCGAGAAACATTGTAGAGGCGAGCCATGCGCCGGAGTTCTTTGACGTACGACGCGATCGGTTCACACGGAGGGCGGTGCATTTGATTCGGCAGGCAGCCGTCTCCGTACCTGACGTGCAGCCCAATAATCGGATGCCGAAAGCCGACGACACTCTTGAGACGCTTCAGTTTCGACTCAATTGTGCCCCGCGGGCGCGCAATGAGGCCCAACAAAGTTGAGCTCCATTGAAACAAGCCCATTTCTTCGAAGCCCTCGGCCAATTCCCACCTCCGCGTCACGTGCACAACCTCCACTTGCGACTCACTGCTCGTGCCCACACCAACTGTAGCGGCGCGGCAGGAAGATGGGTGCTGGAAGTGGCACCAAAGACCCAGCCCACGGCACTCCTTGTAGTCGAAGAGCGCCCACGTAGCGCCGGGCAGGTACGCGCTCGCATTCCGAACGCTTTCTCCGAGCATGAGTGCTTCCCACCGCAGCCCGTGCCCCAGCGCCAGCGGGTGGCGCTTTGAGTCTGTGAGAAACCGCAGGGAACTCCCGGCGCAGTCAGGAGGGTGCTGCAGTCGGTCCACCTCTTGTGCGAGCGCGACCATTCGAGCGTCCCACGAGCGGCTGCGCTGGCACTGAACGGCTGCCGAGACAGCGGCGACCGACGGCAGGAAGTGTGTGTGGAAGAGCATGTTGTGCTCACACAGATCCCCGATCCAATCGGGCTCGCACTCACACACGCTTCCCCCGTCACACCGGCCGTGTGCGCTGCAATTTGGACACGACTCGCTGCTATCGTCGACGGGGCACCAGAGCTCCTCGTCTGCGAGCGCTTGCGTGCCCGTTTCAACGCTGCGGTCAATGTCGACAACGAGGCGCGCGGGGTCGCCGCGCGGGCGATCCAGCAGGTCGAGCGTCTGCAGCTCGACGTCAAACGTGCCATCTGGAAAATACTGGCCGTCTTCTGACCGCAAGTGTATGTACTTGTCCCGCCCGGGATTCTTGGTCTCGCCGACGACTTGCCCGTTTACCGTTACACGCACCTTTACGCCCAGCAGCGGCTCGACCGGGTTGGTGACGTCGCACACGTGGACGACGATGACCGGGTTGGTGTTGCGCCCGAAGACATAACCGGGGAGCGGGAGCAGCACCTCAATGCGCGGGTTGAAGGGCGTGATGTAGATGAACCGCACGTCGTAGTACAGGTCCAGGGTGTTGACCGCCACAGTGCCCTCCCAGACGCCGTCGCGCAGGTCGATCAGGTCCACCACGCCGCCGTCGGTCTTGAGCTGGTCGCACGGCATGTACGTCGTCGCGTTGAGGTGGCGCTTGTTGCTCTCGCGCGAGACGCGGATCTCGATCTCGTGCTGCCCGTCCGGCGGGCACCCGCACCCGGACGAGATCATGACCTCGAACTCGGGGGCCCGGGTGTCGTACACGCCGTCGAGCTCCGGGCTCAGCAGCGCCAGCATGCACTCCTGCGCCGGGTCCGGCTCGCCCCCGGCGCGCTCATCCCCGACCGCGAGCGCGCACGCGCAGAGCACGCATGCGCAGAGCGCCGAGCGCCGCCACGGCCCGGGCCCCGCGCAGCAGCACCGCCGGCGCGTCGCCCGGGGTGGGCGCTCGCAGATGCGCATCCCGAGACAATGACGGTCACGAACAATATCCCGCCAATAAAAAATTTAAAAAATGGTCAAATTGAAAACCCTCAGTGGTCAAAGCGCGAGGCAGCGCTCCTCAAATTGCGGCAGCAGCAAACCCAAGAAGATTACAGACACACCTGCCACGCGCTGCCATGGCCCGCGCGCTGCGTGTGCTGGCAGCACTGTCGCTGCTGCTTCCCGCGCACTGCGCGGCGCTCCAGTCGTCGTTCCAGGCATCGATCGCGGGCCTGCTCCAGGTCGGCGCGAACCCGTTTGGCGCGACCCCGTCCGCCGGCGCCCAGACGCGCCTCCTGGCCAAGCATGCCCACGCTAAGCTTCTGGCCAAGCCCAGCCTCCTCACCACGGCCAAGCCCGCGCCCATTGTCGCCCTGCAGCTCGGCACCGACCACCCCGAGCTGACCGCGATCAACGAGCACCTCGACAGCATCCTCGCCCAGCTCGCCCTCCAGGACCAGCAGGACACGACTCTGCTCAACGCCAAGACAACCAACCACACTGCCGCCGTCGCGGTAACCCGCCAAGCCAACGCCTCGCTCGCGGACAAGGTGGCGACGCACGACAGCGCCGCGACCGTATGCACCAACAAGCGCAACAGCGCGAGAAATGATAAAGAACCCCACGCCGTAGCCGCAATGGACTGCGACAACGAGCTGGCGCATCTTCAGACCATGGAGCAAGCCCTCAGCGATCTCACATTGGTGGGCCAGAGCTCCATGGCAGGAGGATTTCTGCAGAAAAACTCATTCCTCGAACTTGCTAGCAAGATCAAGTCCGTCCCTGCCGACGACAAGGCTACTTTGGTCAACCTTCTGGGCACGGACTACGGACAAGACACGAGGAGTGTTGAAGTCGCGATTGCGAATCTCAAGACCAAGATCCTTGCAAAGCAGAAGGCAGCAGAGGACGCAATCGCTGCAATTGAAACGAGCCAGCAGGAGGCGTGCGATGCTGCCGACGCAGCGGCCAGTGAGGTCGTGGTCTACGAGCTGCGGCAAGCGGCGGCCTTGACCCTAGAGCAAGCGACGGGCGATGACCTCATGACCACGACCAGCATGGTCGCGGCGTCGCGCCAAGAGACCACCGCGCTGCGCACCACGATCGCCGAGATCAAGGCGAAGTTGCAAGACCTTGCCAACGTGCCCTCTACATCTGCCCTCCAGAAGTTGCCGTCCAGTATGCTCCAGATGCACATGGCCCAGTTTTCGGACGCGGTGGAGGCGATCAAGACTATGCTTCGCGCGATCGACACCCGTATCGAGACGGAGCGGGCTACCGAGATTGGGGCCAAGACCGCCAAGCACGGTGCCTGGAACGCTGCCAAGGAGGCATACGAAAGCTTTGTCGAGGACGCCGCAGTCCAGTCAAGCACCCTGTCCACCTTGAGCACCCGCCTCGCTGAGCTCACTGGCACAAAGGATCAGGCCAAGTCCGCGCTCGACGATGAGAAATTGAGCCAAGTCCGCGAGAAAGCGATGTTCGAGGAGCTTAGGGTGCTGCTCGGCGGCCTTGCGAGCCAGGGCTCGGAGGCTAATGCTCTTGCTACGGGCCAGACTAAGGAGATGATTGCCCTTGCAGTAGGAGCTGAGCGCTCACACGCGGACCTGATCCAGAGGTTTGAAACTCTTCTCCACACTTTGGAGACCGAGATGTTGGAGAAGAAGAATGCCATGCAGACGGCGTACGACGCCCACGCCGCCAACCCCGCAACCCTCGCTGCTTCCCACACTGACCAGCAGACGAAGTCCAACGACGCGGACGCTGCTAAGCAGGAGGCCAAGACTTCCATGGAGACTGCCTTGCTCGAGTACGACACTGCGGCGGAGACTCTTGACGCCAACAACGAACTTCGCGTCCGTGAGCAAGACCTCGTGCGTACGCTCTTGGCCATGGTTGACCAGCTCAAGGCTTAGATGCAAGCGAGATGCTAGAACGCTGCCAGCGTTACATTTGTCCAAATAAATCAAAGAACATGAAAGCGCCCCCTCGTCTCTGCCACAGTTTCCTCATGCCTTTGTCACACACAGGTCCACACCTGGCCATGGACTAATTTGATGTCATGAAGCAGGGAGCTCCACAGCAGGGCGCTTAGTGTAGTCAGTCGTAAAATGTGATTCACCTGCCTGCTGCTGCCCTGACGGGGCTGAGCGCAGAGCATCACCTCATGAGAAACACAGGGCTGTCTTGAAATTGTATTTAATGAATTTGGCCGCTTGCAGCACTCGTGTATCTTTTGCAACGCCGGCCGCCCTTCCCAGGTGCACCCCTTCGCATAGAGCGCACAAAGCAGCTCACGCTTCCACGTCCGACTGGTCGTGTAGCGGATGCAGCGAATGTGACTTGCTATGCAGCAACCCCCGCTGCTACCGTCTCGTCTCATCACCTCGAAGTCTTGCTCCCCGACGGCACCACCTGCCGCGCATTCCGACTCGTCCTCCCGCCCTCACGAGAGCTGACGGCGCCGGAGGCCACCTGTCCCTGACCGTCGCCCGCAGAGCTCAACTTTGCCGTGGACAAGGCAGGAACGGCGGAGTGCGGGGTCAGTTTCTTCATGGTTCCGGGCGACGCGCCTCCCTTCGTGTTTGTACGCCGCGGACGATGCGCAAAGTCCCCGCGCTGCCCGTCCTTGACGTCATCCCCCGGGGCCAGCGCTATGCGGAGCATCTCCTCGCCCTTGCCTTGGAGCTGCTGGCGCAGATACTCAGCAGAAAGCGGCACATCCTGGTCGCCGTCGTCGTCATCACGGACAGACGGTGCACGCGGTTTCATGTAGATGGGCGCCATCTCCTTGTCCCCGGGGCCAGGCTCCTTGTCCTCGATCTCCTGCTGCTCCTCCTCCGCAGCTTCCAGATTGCGCTTTCCGTCATCATTTTCGTCTCTGAGGAGGTGCGCATACTGCGACAGGTGCACGGCCTTGCTCTCAACTTTCCCGAGCAGGTCACAGACGACCATCATCGGGTCCGCGCCCTCCTCAATCCCATCCATTTGCAGCTCACGTTCTGTGATCCCAATCTTCCTGCTCATGAGAGTAGACAGCAGGTGAGCAATCTCTACACACCTGCCGCGCGTGTGTAAAACGCGGCACACTTATGCCCCGCGCGCGGAAAGCGGTAGAGTAAAGGTGCGCACATAAACAAAAACGCGACTGCACCTGCAGATGCCGCGCGCCGCACCATCCAGACGCTTAATCAGCAGCTGGGTGTTTTCAATGTCGGCCTGCAGCTGCTTATCTTGCAAGGCGAGCTTGTCAACGCGCTCCATCGTGTTCACCTTGATCTGTTGAGAGTCAAAATGCCAAACATGAGCAACAAACCACCTGAGTCCAGTACAATCTGACCCCGCAAATCAGCTGTGCGCGTGTACATGTGGCAATGCTGCACTGAACTCACCTTCTGCCAGTGGTCGTCTTTGCCCTTGTTTTCGGCGACAGCGTTCGTCGATTCTATGTTGAGCTGTCGGATCTCCTCCTCCATCTTCTCGATGTCGATGTTGAGGGAATGCATGTACTGCAGGCCCAAAGCACAAACGGCCGCACGTCCTCATACGTCATCACAGGAAAGTGTGCAGAGAGAACAAAGCACACAAATAACGCGAAAGCGCGCAGTTCAAATAACGCCCAAGTCCACGCGCGCAGTTCAAACGTTCATGATGCCAGGCGCTGCACCTGGAACTTGTGAAAGTTGAGCTCTTCAATCTGGATGAAATGACTCACAAAGTCTTCGATCTTGGCAAAGCCTGTGGCTGTTTGCAGCTTCTCAAAGGCCTCCTCGAAATTGAGGGCTTGCTCCTTGAGAAGGTCTGTCATGGCCTTCTCTTTGGCCAGCTGCCATTTGCCCTTGACCACCTTCTTCTGCAGATCCTCCTCTTGCTCCGCTGTCATATTGCCCATGACCGACGGAAGGGATTCATCGCCTTTACTGAGCTTTTCCTCCATCATATCAAAAGCGCGGATCACGTGCTTCAACTCGCGGCACTGCTCCAGAAACTCCTGCTGCATTGCGTCTGAGGCATGCTGCAGGTCTTCGATGCGAGCTCCGTACTCGGCCCGCTCCTCCAGAAACGCCTGCGAATCGGCCACCACCTCGCTCACCTGCCGCTCGGCCGCAATGAGCCTGTTCTTGTACTGCGCCATGAGCTGCTTGAAGCGCTTGCGCTCGCGGCGCAGCTCGTTGATTTCCCCGCGCGCTTTTTTGTTTTCGGCAATTTCCGAGGCGAACCGCTTTGCTGCGAGGTCGAGGCTGTCGTTGAGCTTTTGCACCTGCTTCCTCATGTTGGTGTCGGTGGCCGACTTGGCCAGCAGGTCCCGCTTCTCCTTGATCTCCTTGTCGCAGTCACGGAGCTTGCGCTCGTGCTCGCTGATACGGCGCTTTTCAACCTCAATCTTTGCAGAGTACGTCTCGGCCTCCTCAGCCAGACGGGCCACGGACGCGAGGGACCCGATCGTCCCCTGATCCTCGTCGAACCCCGCGGTCGAGAGCTCGGCAATCTTCGAGCGCAGCTCTACGTTTTCCTGACGGAACTTTGCCAGCAGCGACCTGCGCGGAACCCGCACCCGCGCGGTCAGGACGCTGCCCACGTCTGTCGGGGAGGCATGCGCGCCGCAGAGCCGCGCGCAGCAGCGGCGGGGGTGGGGGGAGCGGCCAGCAAGGCCGGCAGCAAGGCCGGCGCGGCGGCGGCGGGGGGCAGGCGGCGCGGGGGGGCTCGCGGCGCGGGGGGGCTCGCGACCTCTGCTCCCGCAGGACTTTCTGCGCGGCGGTAAAGGTTGCCTTGGTGAACTCGTCTGCTGGCAGCGACTCCCGCTTCCCCTCGCCATCGCCCACCGGCTTCTCCCGCCGCGCCTTGCCGGTGTCGGCGTCCTTGTCGAACCCCGTCTGGTTCAGGGCGCCGCTCGCCGCTGCGCCCGGCGTCGCCACGTCCGCCATCGGCCCGCGCGCGCCGCACGCCCCGCGCGCCCGCCCGCGCGCCGAGCCAGCCCAGCCGCACGGGTGGCAGACTCCGCCCCGGTCCACGGCGCCCCGCTGCTCCCTCCTTGCGCAAGCCGTTCACCTGAACTGCCTCTCGTCCAAACGGTTCTGGGCCTCGATTCGTGCCACGAACACAAAATTCTGGAAACGCTGTTTGTGCAGTCCTTAGTCAGTGCTGCTGGGCCTGCGTGGGCAACGCGCCGCCGGTGCGGCGAAGGTAACGCGAGATGAGGCGCATGTTCGGGGGCAAGAAGGAGGCGCCGCCGCCGCCGCCGTCGCTCAACGAGGCGACGGAGACGGTCAATAAGCGCGTGGGCGTGCTCGACGACAAGATCAAGCAGCTCGACAAGCAGCTCATCGACTTCAAGAACCAGATGAAGAACTCGCGCCCGGGGTAGTTCGCCGCGGCACGCGCGCGCGGGCGCGCGCTTGTGCGTGCGCGGGGCAGCGTGCGAAAGACGTGGCCGCGCTGACCGCGCGGGACGCGCTGCCGCCGCAGGCCTGCGCAGAACCGCATCAAGCAGCGTGCCATGCAGGTGTTGAAGCAGAAGCGCATGTACGAGAACCAGCGCGACCAGGTGCGTGCGCGTCTCCGCGGGCCGCTGGCCCCGTACGCCGTATACTGGCGCTACCCTGCGTGTATATAGCGCTGGCATGCGTGTACATAGGGCAACGGGTGCTGTCAGGCGTCTATGATCCCCACGATGCACAACTCCTATTTCCTCCAGGCTGCCAACCCGCGCGCCTGCGCGCCAGTGGCAGCGGTGTTTGGCAGTCTGCTGACGGTGTGCTCACTTTTACCGTGTGCGGGCGCTTGTTTTGTTGGGGGGGCGCAGCTGGGCGGGATGGCATGGAACATGGAGCAGGCGGACTTTGCGCAACAAAACGGTCTGTGCCCGCCGCCCATTTCTCCGTGTGTGCGACGCCTGGCGACGCTGCTGCCCTCCGTTGTGTCGTCATGTAGAGGCTGATGATGGAGGTGCGCAGTTGCAACGGCCATCAACACGGCTGCTGCCATGAAGGGGGGCGTAGCAGCGCTCAAGGACCAGATGAAGGCGGTCGACCTCTCTGAAATCGAGGACGGTGTCGACGACATGGCCGAACTGCTGGAGGAAGTCGAAGAGATCAATACGGTTCGTTCCGCCCTATTTGGCATCAGCGTGTGGCGTTGTCCGGCTCTCCTGACTCACCGCTGACGGAGCAGGCGATGAGCCGAAGTTACGGCGTCGATGATGAAATCGACATGGCGGAACTCGAAGATGAGCTGGCCGCCCTCGACGAGCAGATCGCGCTCGAGGAAGAGGTTGACCATCTCTGTGCTGTGTGTGTCTTCGGTTTATGTCTGCATAGAGCCTCGCTGGCTGCCGCACGCGATAGGAGACGAGCTGAAGCGACGACACATCCCCACCGCTACCGCCATACAAACCACCCTGCACGACCGCTCGTGCCGCCTGCCTCCTACTTTTGAGCAGTCGAGCGCGTCGGAAGTGCCAGCATATCTGCAGGACGATGCTACGGAGCCCGCAACCGTTGTGCCCGCTACACCCGCTGCAACCACCGGAGAGCAAGTGGACGAGTTCGGGTGTGCCTACTTTATTGTACTGTTTCTGCTTTATTGTATTTTGTCGCATGCATGTGAGCACAGCTGCAAATTCTGATGCCCTTGTGGCGGCGGTGTGCATGCTGAACCATCAGGCTCCCAATCGCAGCCAGCTAGAGTCTGCTCGATTCGCCGCCAACACGGATATTCTGACCCGGGGCCATACGCATGGCCTGCCCTTTGGGGCGACAAGCCGCGGCAGGCCGAAGCTCAGACAGGGAATGAACCTTCTCAAAACAATCAAATGCGGGATCGCCCACCTCGGGGA
>Ga0115006_10000400_pt1 | contig 23393 bp, 18 predicted proteins | sample ArcOceMetagenome_3_FD_88943 | JGI IMG/M metagenome (GOLD analysis project Ga0115006, IMG submission 88943) | Marine eukaryotic phytoplankton communities from Arctic Ocean - Arctic Ocean- Svalbard ARC20M Metagenome | ecosystem: Environmental > Aquatic > Marine > Oceanic | place: Arctic Ocean...
AAAATCGCGCGCGCTCGTACCTCCGTACAAGACGCTCCTCCTCCATAACCACCGCAATAATCCTCATCCCTCATCCTAACGTAGCGAGCTGCCTAAAATTATTCTATAGGATATGTTTACCCGCCCACTCGTCGCCTCGCTCCTCACCTAACTATTTTCGCGATTCGCTTCGCTCATCGCAAAAGCTTCTCACCAAAGCCCAAGATGCGGCCAAGGAAATTGGAGTGTCTAAGATCACCCTGGACTGCAGAGAGACACAGACCGATGCCATCAAGCTCTATGAAAGATTCGGGATGAACAGATATGGAGTAATGGCGAACTACGCGAGCCTCGATGGTAAAGATTTTTTTAGAGGATTCTACTACGACAAAGAAATTTAGATTCTTCTCTAACGGTCACCCACTACAATCACTTTCGTTCGAACAAACAAACATCGCCGTAACTAAGAAACCTGAAGTCTTCGTTCAGAGCTTTGTCGTAACACCTTCGCACCTCCGCCTTCCCAAGGAACCCACCCACCATGCACATGAGGGTGCTGTCTGGAGCATGGAAGTTCGTAATCAAGGCGTCAACGACCTGGAATCTGTATCCAGGCTTGATCATGAGTTTGGTCTCTCCCTCTATCTTTCCTCCCGATCTCTCACAGAGCCACCTCAAAGCTTTGCACCTCGGAGGTAGATCATCCCCGAATTCCCTGGCAAGCTCGTAACACTCCCATTGACCGAGATGGCCATAGTATGAACTATCACCCCCCCCTCGTTTCATTCCCTTCACGGCCAACCAGTACAAGCTCTCTAGGGTTCTCCCACTCGTGGTACCAACTGAAAGGACACCCTTGCCATCCTCGATAGCCCTAACCATTCCCATGACTTCCCTCGAGTCAACGCTGAAAGGCTCTCCGTGCATCTGATGTTCAGAGATTCTGGCAGCCACAATTGGCTTGAAAGTGCCAGCTCCAACGTGCAGAGTCAAGAACGACGAAGAATTGGACACTATGTCCATCAGGGAGTCGGTAAAGTGAAGGCCTGCTGTGGGTGCAGCCACGCTGCCCTCTTGCTTAGAGTATACGTTTTGATAGCCTATCTCGTCTTCCTTCTTTACCCTTCTCTCGATATAAGGAGGAATCGGGATCTCTCCGACGGATTCCAAGAACTCACCCATCAACATTGTGCTAGAGCTAGAGTCCAGCCTGAGCTTCACAATACACTCCGTTCCATCCCCCTCACCCTCCTCTGCCCATCCGTCAAGCACTTTCACAACCTCGGCAATCCCACCACTGATACTGAAAACGTCCCCCACCGAACAATTCGCACGCAACATGCACTTCCATTTTTGATCTGTCGCCTTACTCATCAACGCTGTTGTTGGATCAGAAGAGGAGGGTGATAAGAGGAGCATTTCCACTGACCTAGCTTCCCCCTTCAAATGGGTAACCCAGCAGCGGGCCCTGATTACGCGGGAGTCGTTGAAAACGACATGATACTGGTCAACGAGCCTTTCCTTCCACATCGGGCCAAACGCCTCGTCGAATCTTTCATGTGACTTGAGTGAGCCGTCAGGTCCTCGGTGCAGGAACTTACTACTTCCGCGAGGCGACGCCGGGAATTCTGCAATTCGCTCCTGCGGGAGCGTGTAGTGAAAAGAGGAGCTGGGAAAGGGAGCGGGTAAGATATTAGGGGTTAAAAGTGAGCATTTTGATTCAACACCCACAACTAACTTTCCCTTCCCTAAACATGCAAATATCTTCGTTTCGTTTTCTTATCATTACCTTTTTTCATCGTTGTTGTCAGTGTTGTTGTCATCTTCATCGTCATCGAAAGGGGTGTCATCACCTTCATCCTCCACAATTTCCCATCCCCCCTCACGCCACGCCTTGTCTGTCAGCGCACAAGCCTCAATGTCAAGCTCAGTCAATTCACCAGAATGGCACTGAGTCGCCCAGCGGACTTCGACATCGACACCATCTACACAATGGTGAAGTGTGGTGAAGTTAGGATGGTGGTTGATTTCGCAACCGACGTCAATACAGTCAGAAACGAACTTTTTGGACGCGGCGAATGACTCGAGGCGGAACACCCTGACAAGACCGGATGATGGTGAGAGAGACCACTTCTCCGGAGCCGAGGACGTGTTAGGTAGGATGGGAGTCTGAATGGTTGCTGCGATGAGCGAAGCGAGGGGCGAAGCGACGAGTGGAAGGTGACATTCGTGGGTTAGTTATGTAGGAAGGCGGTATGTTGGTGTCGCCTCGCTCCAGCCTTCCGTCTTTCGCTCCTCGTTCAATCTCACCTCCTTTAGGTCTCGACATCTCCTTATGCATCCTCGCCATGCCCATGTCAGCAACATTCTTCATAAGGACCGCGACTGAAAGTGGGCCAACCCCGCCTGGCGTCGACGAGTGGAGCTTTGAGCTCCCAAAAGATCCAAGATTGGAGGGATGGACGTCAGGGAACAGCTTGGAATCCTCGAAGACAGTTCCAACGTTCACGACAGTCGAACCGGACTTTACCCACTCGGGGGCTATGAGCGAGGGTGATCCAACGCAGCTAATGACGATGTCAGTGTCGGCGACGAAACCCTTGAGGTTGAAAGTCTTGGAGTGAGCAGTGGTGACAGTCGCGTTTCTTTGGTCAAGGGCGTAGGCGAGAGGACGCCCTACGATCCGGGACCTTCCGATAACGAGGACTTTAGCACCATCGATGTCAACGTTGTACTCGTCAAGGAGCATCATCACGGCCTCGCAAGTCACAGGGAGGGTGACTCCCTCATCAGAGGAGGCAAGCTCGCTAAGGCCCATGTAGTAAACACCGTCGCAGTCCTTTGAGTGGGGAATAGACAAGTAGGCCTTGCGAGAATCGATATGGTCGGGCAGGGGCCACATGAGCTGCACACCGTCATATCGTCTGACGGAATTTAGCGCCGATATTACTTCGTCTGTTGTTGTCTGCTCAGGAAGGTTGATTGTTTTAACCTTAATGCCGTGCTTCCTACCGGTCTCTTCCTTATTAAACCACGACTCTCCACGCCTCCTCTTCTCCCTCTCCTCAGCTGTAGGGTGAGTGCCCCCGACAGCTTCCTCCCCAACAGTAATGACGGCAAGAGAGGGGCGAGTTCCTGTACGGTTCCAGACTTGCCTCGCCTTATCCTTGACGGAACCGAGGAGGGACCTCGCAAGGTGGTCGCCGACCATGAGACTGACAGGGGGCTGGTGAAACGAGGACCAGAGGGACGAACCGCCGTTGGTATCTCCGAGGTAAGTCATGGCGTCCTTGAACTTTTTCTCGTCCATGACTCCGAGAAGGGGCCCGGAGCGTGTCGCCGATGCAAGCCTGCTCGTCCTCCTCAACATCTGCGATGAGCGTTGGGACGATGGGTGAAAATGATAGCAGCCCAACGGTTCGCTCCTCGTCCAATCTCACCTCCGTCGTCCTTTCAACACTTTCACGGTTAAAGTGATCCTGCTGACCCTGAAAGTTGCTCTCGGATTCGGCGTTCTCCCTCAAGAGCACGGCCTGCTTCTCAGGATCGATGATGCAACCATTCCATTTCGACGAAATGTCGAAGAGCCAATCTTTAACGAGTCCTCCATGCTCCTCCAGCATGCCTTCCGGAGCAAAGGCAACCTGACCGTAGCCAACATTGCCGCCAAGGGCGCGGAGACTTTTGAAAATTCCGCTACTACCAGGTTGAGCATCAAACTCGACGACTTCCGTGGTCGAGTAAACCTGAACCGCAGGGTAAAGTCCGTTCTTCCACCCAGTCATTTTCGTTTCCCTGTCAACCCTTTCAATGTTCCAAAAGATGGGCTCAACCTTTCCATCTCCGTGGCCAGAGTGCTCAGCAAGGAGCTGCCTATTGAAGTTCACGGTCTCCAGGACCTTTTCGTAGACGTCAACGCTGTGATGAGCGTGCGGGGAGGTATTTAGTATTGCGCGGAGAGGAGGGCAGGGCGAAGTTTAGGTACGAAAGTACCAGATTAGCACGCGAGTGGCGCTAGGAATTGCGCTGTCAGCCCAGCCCGTCGCGTCGTTCCTACCCTCCCCCTCACCTGTCCTCATGGACTGCCAGGGTGCCACCAGAGTTCCAGAAATCGGAGGTGCCGTAAATGCCGAGTGGGGTATCCTGGTACATAGCAGCAAATGCCCGAACGCCAGATATGTTCGTAAGAATGTTTTGATCAACCACCCCAATTGTTGGTTCACCTTGGCTGTAAATGGACAAGATGGGGAAGGAAGATAATTAGAGTATGTTGAGAAGTTTGTAGAAAAAATTCGGTAAATATTGGAGTTCAGTGATATCATAACAGGGTATAGGGCTGGACAGGACCTCCAGTGTAGGCTAGGAAGAAAGAATACTACTGCTGACAGCGCAGTTCAACGTCACACTTGGTTCAATTTAAGGTCAAATCGAGGACTTAATATAGTCCCAGTCCCATATATCTCTTATACTTACCTCCACTTCTGCTTCACTATCTCCACCTCATCCCCTGGTGGGCAGAGGGGGAGGTAGGAGAAGGTTGTCGATGTCGACTGACTTGAGGGATCATTTTTGATGAAAGGATATTGAATACTTGGACAATAATAATCAAGTTGGACACTTAAAGTCGCAAACGACCGTCTACCAAATTTTTTGACCATTTTGGTCGAGAGCATGATGTTAAAGGTGTGTGTTTTGCATCAAATTTCCACCAAACTCTAATGGCTGAGCAACAACAGGACAATCAAGGTGGCGCACAGGGTGGAGCCAACCCCAGACAGGAACATATCGAATTCACAGTAAGGGTACGTAAAATTGAGCTCACATTTTAGAATTTTTTTCTTCTGTCGTTATGGGTCTTCGAAAAATGAAACTGTTTCTGGTCTTCACTATGTTTGAATGTAAATATTAAATGTCTCAATAGATGTATTTAGAGTGTATCAAATATCAAAGTCCACCATAATTGTTTTTCCAATAAAATTGAGGTATAGAGACCAATTCAAAGCAACGCGGTGGGAGACCCTACTCTTTGAGTACATATTTTGGTGTGGATAATCCACCTTTGAGACCTTTCTGACTCTCACCCCCCCCTTTTTCCTTCTTACCCCCCTTCAGGCGGCCGAGGATCTCTACTTGAGGGGAACTCAACGAACTGAGCTTCGTGTTGCCTCGGAGACTAATTATAGTTGTCTCATGCTCAAGTCCCAGCGTTTTTCTTCCCTCTTCCGCCACTATGCCAAGTACCACGGCCTGAAGAAGGACACCCTCGAGTACTTTTTCGTGTCGGAGCTTCAGAATGACGACACCCCAGAGTCTGTAATGCTCCAGAGGGGGGATGTTATTATGGTCCAGAAGAAGAAGGAGGCGGAGTTGAGCGTCGTGGAGGACGACGATCCCTTTAGGGTGGATATGATCACCCTCATGACTGACGAGGAGCACCAGGACGCGGTATTTGTCATTGAGAGGGAGAGCGAGGAGGATGAGGGCAAGAATAAGTTCATGTCACCCACGGCGGTCCAGGTGAGATTAGACGAGGAGCGAAGTGACGAGCTGGAAACGCGATCCTAAGCGGCGAATATTGCGCACGCTCGTACCTTCGTACAAGACACACCCCCTCCCCAACCACCGCAATAATTCCTATCCCTTATCCTAACCATTTCGCGATTCGCTTCGCTCATCGCAGCGCAAGAGGGAGCCCATCAGGGTCAAGGCACACAAGTCAATCCTGACAGCGAGGGGGGAGTACTTTAAGGGCCTCTTTAGGAAGGGGTGCTGGAGCGAGTCCGACGAGGGGATCATCAATGTAGGGACGGAGTTCAATGAACCCACCATTAGGAGAATGCTGGAATGGGTATACTCTAACAGGATCAGGAACTTCAAGGATTGCTCTGCCCAGGACGCGATGGACCTCCTTCGGCTCTCGGACAAGTGGCTCCTTCGGGACCTCAAGAGAATCTGTGAGCTCAAGCTCATTCCAATGGTCCAGGTCGAGAACTGCGCTAAGCTCCTCTGCGCCACGCACTCATTCGACGCGAAGAGGTTGAGGACAGCGACTGTAAAATTTATTATGGACCATGTCAAGGAGGTCACGTCGAGCAAGGTGAGGGGGAGCGCGAGGAGCGAAGCGATGAGCTCACAGTGTAAAGATTGGCGTCGAAGACCAAATGCGCTGGTACTTCCAATCAAAATGCGTCCTCTCCCTAATCGTCACCTAAATTGTCACCCTTCATCCTACCCCTTTTTCCGATTCGCTTCGCTAATCGCAGGGATTCAAGGACGAAATGAAGGCATTCCCTCAGCTCTTAATACCGCTCCTGCAGGAAGCGGCAAACCTTATACCGGAGGGGGAGGGATCGGGAAAAAAACGTAGGATCGAGATCGTCAAGGTGGAGGAAGGAAGGGGTTAGGGTATTGAGAGCTGGGGTTAGCGAAACCCTTTCGTTTTCCATCAAACAAGACAAGATTCTATTCACTATTCTTTTGAATGTGTCCACGAACTCGCGAACTCCTTCCACGCCTCGTCTTCCTTCCCGCTAGCGCCCTTGGACCTCCAAAACTTCTCCCACGCCTCCCAGCCATCAACCCCTACCTCCTTCACTCTCTCCTCCTTCCTACTGTACATAGCGTTCAAGTTATCTGCCGCGGACTGAACGTTCACGCTCGTGGAACTGTTCGAAGACAGGGGCGCCTGCACCGATATCGTGCACAGGATATCAACGGCGTAGGTCCACTCTGAGACTGGGGGAACGGCAGAGAGGTCACCCTTGGATACTACGGGGGGCTTGCAAGTGTCACGGAAACGGAGGGCGTTGGCTGCAAGGGCAGATTGCTGCGAGGACGTCTTGACTGCCGCCGGTAGGGGAGGGGGGGAAAGGGGAGTAAAGCCGTGGTTGGCAATCTCCAAATCCTTCATGGAAGAAAGCGTCGTCCCGACGTCCGTGGACGCAGCGGGGGGCTCAGGGGGCGCCGATGCAGCCGCACCATCGCCATTACTATCACCATCACCAGTACCACCCTTCTTCTTCTTCTTCTTCTTCTTCTTAAAGCCCACCCCCGTCCCCTCCTTCACCACCCCACCCTCCTCCTCCTTGCCAACCCTTTTCAAATCGTTTTTCCCCTCCTGATCGAACGCGCTCTGCTCCCCGTCCTCCGGCCTCCCCGCCTTCGCCAAAGGCTGGTAGCACGGCCGATCCCAACGATCGCGGTAAGGGTTGGGGACCTCAAAACCATAACGAACTTGTTGCACCTCTGTGGTGGATAGAGAACTCGAACGACAGGAACCCAAAGTCCCTCGGGTGTACTTTGCCGCATTTCCACTGCTCTCCATTGACACCAGATCCCCTGTCTCGTAACCAGTGTAAACCAAGGCAAACTGCAATGAGCGAAGCGACGAATGGAAGATTGTTAGCTATAGTGGCGGGCGATATGCCGGTGTTGTTTCGCTCCAGCCCTCCTCCGCCAGCCCTTCGCCCAGCCCTCCGCCCAGCCTTCCTTCGCTCCTCGTCAAGCCTCACCTTTACGCCGACTTCTCGTCCCTTGCACCATATCTCATACCTATCACCCTTAACGCTAAGTTCACTGTCAACAATCACGGTCCTCTCTAAGCTTAGAGACTTATAAAGGTCAGCCCGTAGGGATGGCGATGTGGGATAATGTGAAGAAAAGGGAAGGAGCGAGGTGTTACGAATTGGGCACGGTGGTGGCAAATTAGGCTTATTTGAGCTAATATAATTACACACTATCGACCAATCGCTCTCCAATAGACCGATTTCTGAATGATTTGGTAGGGTTTGATCATTGGAGACCTTTAAAATAGCCTCAAACATCTCAGCCAAAGACGTCTTCGATGACCCTGGAGGCCCAGAGATCAAAATTAGTGCCATGGAAGATCAACTCTTGTAAAATTTGCCAAAGTTCCCGAAATTTACCCACTCAGAATACGTAGAATTGATTTGGAATTTATCCCCAAAAAATACTGGAATCGTTGTTTTGCAAAAAAGCATACTATACACTCGTATAACATTGATCTTCACGAACTCAGATTCCATCCGCCGCCCAACCTGACCTCTCACACCCCCTAATACACCTTATATAACCTCCTTCGACCATCCTCTTTGAAAAATGGCAACCTCTTCCTCAAACCCACTTTCCTTTCTCATTCTTCTTATCCTTCTACACCTGCCTTCCGTGACACCACAAGATGGTTTCTTGGTCGAGGGTGAGTTCTACCACCGTCCTATCCCTCTTCACAAGCCTCCCATAGGGGAGTACATGAAGCCAGAGATGCCCGCAGTTGATTGCATTAAGGCCATTGAGGCCATCAGCAAGGAGGCCTTTAAACTAGAAAATTGGAATCAGCAGTGCATCGGTTGCGAGCCTGTCCAGACGACGTGCCCCGGTGGCAAATTAAAATGCCAGCCACTGATTGACAACCTGTATTTGACATGCGGTGGTGCCAGCATGGAGGACCCTGGTGTTACTCTCCCAGACGGTTACTTTTACGACCCTCAGCGAACAATCACAGGAACCTGGGGAGACGAGGTGAAGGAGGAGCTCCGAATTGCCGTCGGACGCTGCGCTTGTTCCTCAGGATCAGCATTCTCTGTTGGAGTTTTCGCAATTGTAGGGATGCTAGCGGTGATCTTCATGCTAGCCTGACCAAGCTAGCCTGACCAACCTTAAGTCCTCAAAAACAAATAAATAACGAATTTATCATTGAAAATCTCCACTTTACCTAATCCCCCCCCCCCCTCTCCCTCCCTCTTCCCCTTCCCCCCAATGCTCCACCGCTTACTTTCCGAGCGTGATGAAGATGTTCAAGAAGGGTGCAATGAAGTACGCAACAAGGGCTCCAATGACACAGCAGCAGGCACACGCGATCTTGGCACAAATGGCAGGACCAAAGATTTGCGACCCCATGCTGAAGGGGTTCAACGTGAACTTGAGTCTCCCGGTGGGCCCTGGGAGGTAGGGGTCCGAGTTGGGCTCCTTCCTTCCAAAGCCAACAGGGTTGGTCTCGGCGATGCTCTTGGGCACGATGCAAATGCTGATGGCGACCTCTCCGCACTCCTCCTCCTCCCCAGTGTTGAAGTCCTTCCTCGTGAGCGTCACCCACTCGCTGTCGGGAGGATCATCCCCGAACCCAGCAAACTCCTTCATGCTGCCGACAAGTTGGTCTAGCTCATCCTGGTCAGCTTGCGCCTGTCTCTTCTTTCTCTCCTTGGCAATCTCTCTGTTTTGCTTGAGGCCCTCAGCCTTCTTCTTCTTCATCTCCTTCGAGCTCATTGCCTTGCTCGCGGCCCTAGCCCTCTCCTTCATGGAATTTATCGCGCCCTTGCTCTTTGACTTGACCATAGGTGCAGGGGCATCCGACCTTTCTGCCCCCCTCTCAACCAGCTGGATGCCGTCTCCATCTTGTCCCTCGCTAGCAAGGCTCTCTCCAGCCGGCCTCGTAAGGCCCATCTCAATATCCTCCTCATTGACTTCATCGAGGACGCTCAACCTGGCCTCCTCCTGTAGCTTCAGAGAGGCTTCCTCCCTCTTCTTCGCCTCCAACTCCTTCTTTGCCTTGTCCTGCATTTTCTTGAACTGCATGCTTTCGATTTCCTTCATGTAGTTCCTCTTCTTGTACACATCAACAGTCTGATTCTTCTTGTAGGCCCTCTTGAACGCCTTCCCCAAGTTGACAAAGCTCTCAGCGATGCAGTCCGAGTACTTGAAGACATCCTTGTCCCAGGCTTGGATGTGAAAGTATGGGAACTTCATCGCCTTGGAGTTGTGCCCGAGCTCGACGTCAAACTTCATCCTCCAGTTGAAGCTTCCCTTTCCGTTCCTGGCCCTCCAGTGAATGTCCGTGCTCTGTTTCTCACAACCCTCTACCCACGCAGAAAAGTAAAGGTCGTTCATGTCCTCCATGACATCCATGCTAACCATCTCCCTGGCCCTCCAAACTACAACCCTCACCTCAAACATCTGTGAAGGTGGCAGGGCCACATCGTCAGACGGGTACATCTCAGCGATCGCGTTGGGCATAATATCCACGTAGCACTCCAAATTTCCCTGGGGCGAGTGGCTCGTGGGAACGTACAAGCTCCTTCTCTCGAGTGGCTTGGTGGCCCACCTCATCTTGCCCTCTTCATCGACCTGGTTTTCCTTCCCGAGGTTCCTCCACTTCTCATCGAACCACCTATCTTCAAGGTCAATAACAGTCTTCCCGATCATATCGTCCCCGAAGCCAAAGGCGTCGTAGTCCATACACTCAATCTCTAGCAGACTGGCGCCAGGGAGCTCAGTGTGCAGCTCAATGCACTTGTAAAAGTCGACATCCGTCGCGTCACTGATGTAGTTCTTTCTATCGTTAAATTTGTCGTCTCCGACATTCACCTTCAAGTAAGGGTCGCTCTTCCCGGGCCTCCCAAACATGCCAATGTCCATGGGCGTGAAACTCAACCCGCGAAGCACGTACAGCCTCACAGTGTACATGCTGGGCTTTAGGAGCTGCTTGATGTCAACTCCGCCGTGGTTTTGGCCGTCCTTGACCTCGAGTTCCTTCTCTTCCCTAACCACCCTGATCAAACCCTTTACGACTCCAACCTGAAGCCTGCTCTCCTTCTGCCCCCTGTACAGCTTGAAAGTCTCGAATGGGGTGGTAACCAGCTTATCTTCGAGCTCGGACGGGAGCTTTTCCCTCCCGACCATGTACCGAGCGGTGTCGCCCTCCTCCTCTTCCATCGATTCCAAAATCTCTTTTAGCTCCTCCTCGCTCTTGCCGACAAGCCAACCTGTGCCCTCATCCTCCTTCTTCTCATCCTCCGCAACACCGTCGTTAAGGGTGACACCACCAACTTTCTTGTTGGCGACTCCAGCGGACGGTGGCTTCACGTGCTTGAGGGCACCAAAAACTCCAGCACCGGTATCCTCGACGGTTAGCTTCTCCTCAATCGCGCTCTTCATTTCGGCAGGGAGAAGGGGGGAGACAGGAGAGAGAGATTCCTCAATGTCTATTCTCGGCACTGAATCAACAGTCTGCTCAACAGAGCGGCTCTGCACGACAGTCCCACTCGCGCGTCTTTGAACTCTATCCTCAACTCCTTTCTTCATAACGATACCCCCAGCCTTGGACCTTGCATCGTTCTGCTTATTGGCCTTGAAGGGGTCAACGTAAGAATCCGACCAAGGAAGCTTGGTACTGAGGTCGACCTTGGTCACTCCACAGATAGGTTTGAACATGCCTGCCAGCCTGTAATCGTACAGGCGGACCGTCATGGGAGGTGCAAATATTGCGTCAATAGGCATCTTGCAGGGAAGGATGATCCTCTCAAGGAAGTTGGGATTGCTCCCACAGGGCCTTTTGCTGTTGTCAGTAGCCTGCTTCTTCGCCCCATCAGGGCTGTCGACGCTGAACTCGACCTTGGGGAATTGCATGGACAGCATTTTGTAAGGGGAGAGGTCCCTGCAGCCAATGACAACGACCTCGATCCAGGCGTCCATGAGTTCGGGCGAGATGTCAGGAACGGGAGGCATCGTCATTTCGGGGGCCCTCTTCTTGATGAGCTGAAAGCAACACAAAATTTCTCCTTCAGTGTCCCCTTCCTCCTCCTTCATTAGGCTATACCACTGCGGCTTTTTGAGCTCAGTGTCGTCAGAGTCGGTAATATCTTCCTCCGTCAAGACGGCGCTGAAGCATCCACAGTAATCGTCTGGATCAAGGCCAGCATCCCAGTCGAAGAGCTGAAAGTTGACTTGAGGGAAGAACTGGGGATCGGGGAGCTGGGTATCGAAGGTGATCGTCTTGTACCAGAGGGGGTCGCAGGTCTTCTTCTTCACCATGGAGGGGAGTTTGTGGTCCGCCTTTCCGTTCTTCATCGTCTTTGAGCTCCTGCCGTTGTAGCTCATGCCGTTAAAGTTGATCTTAAAGTAAGGGTCCATGAGGCCGTTCGCGTCGGCGGCCGGGAGACTCCTCGCTTGGTAGATATGACAACGTAGCTGGTAGGGCGTTTTGCTGGTACTGGTGCTGAGGCCGCTCTCCCAGTTGTGGAGGGTTCTGTCAGCGAGGTCAGCCTTTCCGCAGCCAAGCCTCATGAGAACGCTTCCAGGGAACTGGTCGTCGCTTAGCAAGTCCAACGCCTTGTCCTCTCCGAAGGTCACCCACTGAGACTCATTGGTGAAATTCTCTTTCATGACGTCCTCGAACTTGAACCTCTTGTACGCAACCGGAACCGTGGAGGTGTCCTTTCCTTTACAAATGCTCACAATAATGTCGGGAATTTGTTTAGGGTCCCTCGGATAAACGAAAGGCTCAGTTTCAATGAGCTCGTACCACTCACAGACACCATTATTGTTCTCCCGCCTCGAGCTGTAAATTTCGTTCCTTCCGCACTGGATCTTGATTTGCATTTTGCGGGTGTGGAGGGCGCGCTGGAACTTTGGGATTTCCGTTCCAACAATGATCATGGCCCTGATCTTGTAGGTGTCCTGGGGGGGCTGCTCATTTAGTTTAATTCGCCTTGGAAGCTTGAGGCGGAAAGCCTCATCGACGCGCTCGGAACCGTCCTTCTTGGGAGGCGCCTTCTGTTCAATCCTTTGGCTGACGAGGACCCTGCCACGGTAGTGAGGTGCGTTGTTAGGATACTTGTTGTAGTGGGCTTTCCAGTCCTTCTCCTTGGAGAACTTGCCGCTGAACGCCTTCCCAATCTCATACCCGTTGATCTGTGCCCCATATAGATTCCTCCAGTGAGGCGGGGTAAACTTGTTACTATCCATGTTGAGGACGTTGAAATGGTCCGTGGAAGTTGACACAAGGTAGTTGCCCGTCCTGTCATGGTCCCAGATTGTGTACTTGATGATATCAGACATGATTGGAATAGTAACAGGGAGCCAGAGCTCCGAGTTCCACTCAGGGTTCAACTGCGACCTGTCCCCCTTCATGGTGTTGACCTTGGTCTTCTGTTTTGCAGTTCCAAGCTCGGCTTGGAACATGGCGTCGATTCCAGCCTTCGCGAAAGCATTGGCGGAATCCATAACCGGCAGGTACTCTGCCCTGTGGACGGTGGTGACGAGGTAAACATTTTCTCTCTTGATAGAAGGTGGGATGGCTGCTTTGATGCCTTCCTTCTCCTCCCTTTCCTTCTCCAGCTTCTTGTCACTCTCCTCGTCGTGGATAACAAGCTTGTCACCAGGGCCAATGATCGAGATACTAAGCTTGAGGTAGCCCTGGACCCCACTATCTCCGACACTGGTGTCATCAATTAGACCCACCCACTCGCGGTAGAACTCGTGCCCCTTCCTGTAGTAGATCCTCGAAGCATCAATAACGAAGGCCCCGATCATATCGTTTCTACTTCCGAGGTCAGCATCCATGACATTAACACGAATTTGACCCGCGTCGAAGGTCTCCTTGTCCATGTTGCGGAAGTTCATAATGAAGCGCTCGTCGAAAACACACGAGAGGCACCCTTCCATCACCTTCGTATTCTGTTTCTGCCCAAACGCCTCGACGTATACCACGGGGTCAGACAGACCGTTCAAATCCTCAGCCTTGAGGTCGCGGACCTCAATAATGTGGACCTGGATCTGGTAGTCTCCGGATTTGATCTCAATGTTGCCGAGCTCCTCCCTTAACTTTCTCTCGTTCTCCTCCCTCTCTTCGTTCTCCTTGGCAATCTCCTCGTCGTTCTTTGGGGTTGCCTCCTTGGCCTCTGCCTCCTCTGCCTCCTCGTCAGAAGACTCAGCCATGCCGAGCGCGCTGGCCATCATGTTGCCGAATCCACCAGCTTCGGAATGCCTGATCTTAACTTCTGGGTTATGCCTCCAGTGGAAGAGTACCTCGACCTCCCCCCTCTTGGTGGCGTCCGCCTTCCCGGCCTTGTTCATGAGCCTCTTCCACGCCCTCAAGGGCTGCTTGTTTTGCAACTGAATCAGAGGCACGACAACCTTCCCCATGAAGTCAGTCTTCAAGCCGCCCATATCAACGTCCTCAAGCTGGACGACAATAGAGTCTTCGTGACTGTCCGTCTCGAAAACAAACTTCTGCAGCCAGACAGGGTTGAGGTTTTTCTCCATTGTCTCTGTCTTAAAGCTCTGCTTTCCAACAGTGACAACCGCCCTCGGGTCCGAGGAACCCTTGCCAATCATAGCGCGGTCCATGATTTGAAGATCCTTTGCACGCAGAATTGAAACGTGAAGCTCGTTGGGCTCCTCGTCAGGGAACTCATCCTGCGACGAGCAAGAGGAAAGCATGTTGGATATAGGACGAGCGAAGCGAGTCTAAAGAGGCTGGAGATGGGCAGCCTGTTGTCGCTTCGCTCCTCCTGCCCTCACCTCAACAATTTCCTCAGCTGCGCTCATTGCCCCCTGATTTCCGCCGGATTCTTCATCAAGGGCAGACGACCAAGTAAGTTTCACGCGAACCGTCCCAGACTGCTCCGAGGTAAGCCCAGCAACCCTGAGCGTGTACTCAGAATCTTGAGTCTCAGTGGTCTGGTCAATGGTCTCTAGGGGAATGCGAACGTAACCAACCTGTTTGCTCGAGGACGTCATACCGCCCGCAGTAGAATACGCAATTTCCATGGTGGGGAGGGAGTCCGCGCGGCCAAGGTTGTAGCTGGAACCTAGGTAGAAGGAGTTTGTCTGGGGAAGGTGGGGATGGGGAGATGTGTGTGAGGTGGGGCGAAAGTCCGTTGCCATCTAAGGGAACACAAACACGACCAAGGTAGGCAAATCACGCGGTCCGAATCCCCCATCTGCACTTACCGCAAAGGTGAAGCTCTTGCTCTTCTTGACGGACTTTGTTTTGAAGGATTCCTTCTTTAGTTCCCTCAACGCGAGGTCGAGCAACTTGATAGAGCACGAGAGCCCGACCTCATTCACGACGGTTCCAGATAAGACCTCAACATTGAGAAGACGGGATGACATGGTGTGGCAAAGGCGGGACGGCGCCTTTAATAAGGTTGGATTTCTAGGTGATCAGCAAATGTAGGGACGGAAACGAGTAGTTTCTAGGTAACCACGACGGGATGGGAAGGGCAACTATAGAGACTCGAGACTGTTTGGGGAACACAAGTCACTAACTGTATCCAAAAACGACAATGAAAAATTAGGGTGAGGGTCCGGTCCACATAGTTTTTAGAATTTTGGGTACTTTTTCGTTGCTTACTTGTGGGATCTCCGTCCATTCTCCAATGACTTCTACAGAAGAGGAGAAACCAGCTAAAATGGCGCACTTCGAAGTCGATATGGATGGGAGTGATCATTCTCACGACAGGAAATCACTTGGACAAAAGATTGTTAGGACTGGTAGCGCGTTTACCAAGAGCACCAGGGCGTGGGTGAGTGTTTTTGGGACAAATCATGGCCGGCGACGAGCCAGGGGGTCAGAAATGCCACCCCCTAGTGCTACTTTACCTAACAGCCTATTATGTTGGCCTTCCGAGGTTCTACTTTGAGGAGAATTTTTGGGACCCTGATACCGCAATATCCTTTCGGTCATCTAACTCCGTGTACTTCTCGCCCAAAAACTCAGGTTGATGCAAGACTTAACCCCCATAATTTCACCGAGACCCAAAAACATGGTAAGAAGAGAGGGTTGCTCCCCGTGTAAAGTGTGTTATTGTAATTTTTGGTTGGAAGGATTCCAAGATGTTTCATCTTTAATGCATTCGGCTGGCCAATTGAACTCAATAGGATTCCTTGTGCCGACTTTGCCTCGATAAACGTGTCATATTGCCAGGAGCCCTACTGCTCCAGTTACCGAAAGATACACCAGTCATTTCAGTCACTCTTGCGTCGTAATTAACTAACCTTTCCTCCTCATAACCGCAGGTCTGTTTGATATGGCTAGCAACGTCGTCTTGGTCGGCATTTTCTACGTTGCGATGGTGTTTATGATGGGGGAGACCAATATGCTCCCCGGGGACGCGGACACTACCGACGGTAAAATGTTCTGCATGGTCCTCATTTGGTTTTGCAGTCTGTTGGGCGGTTATACGATGGACAAACTTGGCATGCCTCCCCTCCTCGGCATGCTCATTGCGGGCATGGTTCTTAAGAACTGGCAGTACCTCAGTGATAATATGACCGACCCTGTGAAGAACCTTCCCGACAGTTGGAGCGAGGGGATCAGGGCAGCGGGACTCAGCGTAATTCTCATGCGCAGCGGTCTCGAGTTAGACATACCTCAGGTTAAGAAAGCCGGCATGGCCGCTGTGAGGTGAGGCGGTGCGGGGCGGTGCGGGGCGACAAGCGAAGCGACGGCAGCAGTGAAGCGTCAACAAAAACAACACGCAGCCTACCCTCATAACTAACAACAATCGTTCTGCTCGTCGGTTCGCTCATCACAGGCTCACCTGCCTCCCCGGAATCCTCGAGGCTTTCGTTGTCGCTATGGGCGGGGTTATATTCTTCGACATGGAGTTTCCCCTAGCCATCAGCATGGGGTTCATCCTCGCGGCAGTTAGTCCCGCCGTCGTCGTGGTTGGAATGTTTAATCTGCAGAAGAAGGGGTACGGAGTTGCCAAGGGCATCCCTAGTTTGGTTGTCGCTGCAGCTAGTTTTGACGACGTTGTTGCGATATCTGGATTCAGTATCGCTATTAGCTTTGCTATTCCTCATAATGAGAGCGATGAGGGCCATAGCATGGTCATGACGCTTTTGCATGGCCCTCTTGAGATTATCCTCGGCGTCGTTCTTGGGCTAACGGGGGGGCACATCCTCGCCCTCACCAAGGTGTGGAACAAGCGCTGGAAGAGGACCGCAATTACCTTCGGGCTCGGAATGGCATTCATGTTTGGAATGCTTGACCTTGGGTTTTCCGGGGCTGGAGCCATGGGTGGACTCATTATGGGCATGGTCGCGAGCGTTAGGTGGAGGGAAGGCTCTCCGCGCAGGTTCGCCAAGAGGGCCGACGCCAACTACATCCACAACACCGAGCACGATCTTGCCATCGTCTGGAGCCTCTTGTGCCAACCTCTCCTCTTTGGAGTCATTGGCTCTGCCCTCGATTTCGGCCTCATTCCCGTTGAAACAATACCCAAGAGTTGTTTCGTCTGCTTCCTCGGATTGTGCTTCAGGTTGCCAATGGCCTACTTTGCCACCTACGGCAAAGGACTCCTTCACAAGGAGAGGGCTTTCGTGGCTCTCTCTTGGATCCCTAAGGCTACCGTCCAGGCTGCCTTGTGCGCTGTACCTCTGCAGAAGATCAAGGATGCCATGGAGAACGACGATCATTACACAACCGAAGAGTTCGAGAAGTGGGAGAAGTGGGGGTACGATGTGCTCACCACGGCTGTCCTCAGTATTCTTATGACCGCGCCACTGGGTTTAATATTCATCCAGATTCTAGGGCCAAGGTGGCTGAACCTCGACAACCCAGAAGAGGTCAGTGATGATGAGGAGTTCGACCCCCTCAGCACCGATAACCTGGGAGGCTTGACGGAGGAGGAAAGGATCCTTGCCCTTGCTGCGTCGGACGAAGGGGACCTCAAGGATATCCTCCAGCAAAAGATCAACGTGCTCGAACATCTTGTGGTCAAGAACCACGGGAAGCTCACCCACAACCAGTTACAGACATTTACCAAGCAGGTTTTCTTTGTCAAGAAGATCGCCGAGGTGTGTTCCATTGAGGCCGGAGGAACCAAGGTCCTAGATACCCCCGGAAACTTCTTCAAGATTGCTAGCAGTCACCAGAGAAGAAATTCCATGAGCTTCTATGAGACCAAGGAGAGGAGCAATAGCGCCCCAGAGACAACACCAACTAATGCAGAGAAAGTAAGTCCTACTAAGCTAGCAAGGAAGCAGTTCGCATCTGTGGCAATATAGACGTGGAGAAGGGGCGCGCGCGGGGGGGGGGTGCGTGTTTGGGGGTGAGGGACGGGGTGGGGCGGACTGGGATGGGACTGAAGAAACTTATGAATAATTGATTTTTTCGATGAAATATCAGAAATATTAGGTTCTAGTAATCGGCGTCGGAGTCGTAGGAATCATCCAAATTTCTACGACCCTTACGGCCCTTCTTGCCACCGGCGAGCAGCTCCTCTATGTCGACAAACTTGTTTGTAACCTTCATCTGTTCCATGGCCTCCTTCACGGCTGCCTTCCTCAGGAAATTTTCGTGGGCCATCTTCCTGCGTTCCGCAAGGATCTTTTCCTTCTGTTCTTTGATCTTTTCAGTCCTTGCGTCGTCCTCCTCGAGCTTGTTGGCAGTTTGGAGTCTCATGTACTCGTTCATCCTTCGGAGCCTCTCGACGTTTTGCCTCTTGTCCTCCTTATGGAGTTCCTCACGGAGGCTCTTAACAGCCATCTTCTCAGCCCTTTCGGCCTCAACCACGTACTTGTAGTGCTCTCTATCAGCCAGCTGCTTCAGAATCTTGCTCTTCCTATCTTCGACCTGCGATGAGCGAGGAGCGTAGTGACGAGTGGAAAGTTGTTAGTTATAATAAGAAGGCGGTATAATTTACTGTCGTTTTGATCCTCTTCAATTCTTACCTTGCCCATGGCCTCATCCTTCTTCTGTTTCTGCCTCAGGTGCTTATCCTCCCTCTTCTTCGAGTCCATTTCGACCTTCTTCTTTATCTCGACGGCCTTCTCTGCCTTGAAACGGGCAATCTCTGCCTGCTTCTGGTTGAAAGCTGCGCGCTTGTCAAGCTGGATCTTCTTATTCCTCTCAACAACAGTGTGTATTTTTCTCTCAGCCTTCTTCCTCTGCTCCTCAACTTCAAGCCTCTTGAGCTCCATCTTCCTCTCCATGGCCTGCTTGACTCGCTCGGATTTCGCGTTCATCTTCTTCCTACTATCCTCAGCGAGCTGAATCTGGTGATCCATGATGGCCTTGGTCTTTGCTGCCTGAGCTTCGAGTAGGCGCCTTCTCTCCATCTCCCTCTCCATAGCATCCCTCGCCCTGACCTTCTCCATCTTCCTTTCGTGCCTCGCCTTCTTGATCTCCAATTCAGCGTCCTTCTTTGCGAGGTCCCGGCGGCGAGCCAGCTCCTCCTCGTCCCTCTTCTTCCTCTCCATTTCTCTCACTCTTTTCTTCTCGACCGTATCGGCCCTTGCCTTGGCCACCCTCTTGTGATGCTCCTTCTTCCTCTCAATGTCGTCATGTTCAGCTTTGACGAGCTTTGGCGAGCGAGCGGGGAGGGGTTTAGAATACGCGGAGAGGGGTGTAGGGTAAAGTTTAGGGACAGAAATGTCAGATGAGAAAGCGAGCGGCGCGAAGAATTGCGTTGTCAGCTCGTGGCTTCGCCTCCTCCCCCCCCTCACCTTCTTCTGCAGATCTGCCAACTTGGATTCCGAAGCAACGATCCTCCTAATCTCCTTCTCCTGCCGCCGCTTCATGGCCTCGAAGCGCTTCATCTCCAACTCGAGCATTGAAGACTTCAAGTTCACCGAGGACTTTGCAGCCTCTGGAGGACCCGTTGACTTTAAAGACTTGGAAGGGTCGAACTTGACCGTGACTGTCAACACCTTGGTGTCAGACGTGACGTACTTGGAGGCCTTGTTCTTGGACGTGGAAGAGAGCATGGCGTTGTCTTCGAATCCTCCATGTTTGAGTGTGCTGAGGTAGTTGCAAATTGCAACCCTCTCCTGCGTTACAACCTTGACCTTTTCTTGCCTCTTCTTCTCAAAATGACCATGCTTGACCGTCGACACGGCTTTGGGCTCGCCGGGCATGAAATAGGCCTCCAACGGAGTTGGCACGAGCTCACGAGGGTCAAAACCTGACCTGAGACAGGCCTCGAGAGTACGAGGAGAGTTTGGGATGTGTGCAGTACCATCCGGCAACTCGAAGTTAAGCACCGAGTAGAAGTTGTTCATGTTAAACCAATGTTGGAGAAAGAAAGGTGACTAAAATGCGGAACCTAACTGAAGGGGGGGAGTGTTAGTTGTTTGTTAGGATTGAAGACGAGGTTGGGGGAAGGTTGGCATGGAGACTAGACAGGCCGAGGGGGCGGTGGGACGGAGAGATGGTTTCAAACAAGCGCGTTACCTTGATTTGTTTCGATCAAATGGCAAACAAATTCGTTTAGTTTTGGACGACAAAGTAAAGATGGCATTTACCATGGGACAAAAGGTCGAGGCCCTGAGGGGTGATGTGTGGCAGGTCGGAACGGTGCTTGGATGCCACCCCGACGATGCTTACGACATCGTGTACGATGGGGGGGAGGGCGATATGATGAAGCCTGGGGGCGAGCTTCGAATGGTTGAGGTTTCTGAGAATCTACAGGGCGTCGGAAACGAGGAGGCGAACAAGGCTGAAAGGAAGAAAAAGAAGAAATGTGGTGTTGGTTGGACCGGTGGAGGAGGTGGGGAGGAGGTTAGGGAGGAGGGGGGAGACAAGGTGGCAGTGGCGGCAGGTCAGTTGGTGGGGGGGGAGGGGAGAGGACAAGACACACTGTATAACTAACAATCGTTCTCGCTCATACGTCATAGCTCCAGTGGTAGCAGCTCCGGCTAAATTCAACCCAAGCGTTGGAACCAAGGTGGAAGCTAAGGACTTTTCAACGAACAGCTGGAGGAGCTGCAAGATCATTGCCAAGGACGAGGAACTGCAGACATTCGATGTCAAGTTTGGGGATGGGGTGGAAGGGAAGGGTGTTCCCTTGGGTCTTTTGAGGGAGAGGAAGAGCAAGAAGAAGAGCAGTAGGAGTGCGGAGGGGGGAAAGGGGGTGGGTGGAAAGGTGGAGGAGGTCAAGGGGATGGTGGAAGGACTCAGTGACAAACAATTAGAGTTCTTGAAGACGGTGATCGTAGGGTTGAAAGCGCTGTAGCGGGTATATTAGGCAAGAATTTGTGACTATAAAGTCGGCGGCTTTTTGCTTAACCCTCCTGCGATGAGCGAAGCGAATCGCGAAAGGGGTTGGGATGATGGGTGAGAATTATTGCGATGGTTGAGGAGGGGGTGCGTCTTGTACGCAGGTACGAGCGTGTGCAGATTTCGTCACTTGCGATTGCGTTGTCAGCTCGTTGCTTCGCTCCTCATCCGATCTCACCTCCTCCTCCCTTGCCTTTATGAGAATTTCGACGTCTGCTTCGCCGAGCTTCGCCAACACGTTCGATCTCGTTAGGAACTCAAGGGTTTTGTTCATCTTGAAGGCCTTTGGAGGGCTGTGATGAGCGAGCGGGGAGGAGTAAAGCGAATCGCGAAAAGGGTTAGGGTGAGGGATGAGGATTGTAGCGGTGGTTATGGGGGTGGCACGTTTTGTACTAAAGTATGAGCGCGTGTGGATTTTGCCGTTTATGGTAGCGTTGTCAGCTCGTCACTCCGCTCCTCGCTTGGCCTCACCTCTTGTGTTTCTTTGTCAGGGTGCTCGCAAACTCCTCCCTCCTCGTCATTTCGTTCTTGAGCGATGGAGCGACGTGCATATGTCCAACGTAATCAGCGAACCTAGGTGTTTCGTCCGAGAGGAACATGGTCCTGTTCATCGTTGTGATCTTGCTGATCAAGCTGAGGTCGTCCTCGAAATTGGACCCCTCCTCCTCCCTCTCATCGTCATGGGGCATGGAGTAGAAGAGCGACTCCTTCTCCACCGCCTCCCTCGCCTTCCCATCATCGAACTCTACGGTGTACGTCTTGGCCTCCTTGTCGTGATCCGTGACCCTGCAACTCCTCCATCCCTCCCCGTCCTCAATGTCGTACGTTCCATCAACGTGAACGTCAATGACAGGCTCGTGGAGGAGGTTGCTGATGACCCCGCGCTCGACCTTTCCGGAAAGAACGCACTTGTCAATCGCCTGGATGTACTTTTTCATCTGCGATGAGCGAAGCGAATCGCGAAAAGGGTTAGGATGTGGGATGGGAATTATTGCAGTGGTTACGGAGGAGGAGAGGGTTGGGCGGAAGTACGAGTGTGTGTGGTTTTTGTTGCTAGAGATTGCCGCTCCTCGTCCAATCTCACCTTTCCGTCAATCTTGGAATCACCCACGTCGAAAACCAAAGGCTTCCTCCCGATCAGAACCTTCCCCAAAGGCTCCCTGAGTAATCCCATAATGACGCCATTCTTAAGCTCCCCATTCTTGAACTCCACCCCGTACGTCCCCTTCTCCTCGTCGTGTTCCGTAATCTTGCAAGCCCTCCATCCAAGGCTGTGATGAGGAAGCAAATCACGAAAAGGGTTAGGTTTAGGGAAGAGCATTACTGCGTCAGTTTGGGACGGGGTGCGTATTGTACGAAAGTACAAGCGTGCGCGGTTTTCGCTGCTTGCAATTGCGTTGCCAGCTCGTCGCTTTGCTCCTTGTCCGATCTCACCTGGCGTCCTTGCACTCGCAGCTCAGCCCGACCCTAACACGGAAACCACCCGGGTTTGTGTAAGAGTCGTCGTCACCGACGGCCTCACCGTCAATACCCCTACCGCCGGGTATGGTTGTCCTGTGACCGAGTTTAATGTTACCTGAGACCCTAGCAGGAGGCTTCTCAGGCTGGTAACTGCCCGGTCCAGGCGTCTTACTGTTACTGTTAAAAAGCGTGAACTGGGGAGAATGCCCGAAGGTAGATTTCTGCTTCGCTACCTTCCTCTCCTCCTCTTCATCTAGTCTCCTGACCTCCTCCTCAGCCTCCCTAATCTTCTTGACATAAGTATCGCTAACCCCGACCCTTTTGAACCTGGTGTCCCACCGAGCGTCGGTCCCAAAACCTCGCGATTTGTAGCCCTTGACACCCTTCATAACGCCGAGGTTTCCAGTGTCCACCGCCGCCTTCTTCCACTTTGAAAGGTCGAACGTGTTCTCCTTGATCATGCTTGATATCATATCATCAACGTCCTTCTGTCTCTTCTTTATCTTCTCCGTCGGTCCGACCGTCGGGGTGTGGGGGGAGGAAAGGCCCTTCTTCATCATGCCCTCCATTGCAATGTCAGCCTGCGAGGAGCGAAGCGACGAGCGGAAGAGGCGTTGTTAGTATTATAGGTCTAGCTGTCGCTTCGCTCCAGCCTTTGTCCGCCTCTCACCTTGTTCCTGTTCATACCCAGCTCCCTACGACCCTTGCTGTTAACCAGGGGCTCGTAGTGCCCGGGTCCAGGGACGGGGGGCTTGCTGGAAAGGCTCGTTATCTCACGGGGTAGGAACTTGGGTCCCATCTTTCTGGTTTGTTTCCTGTCCCCCCTCTCCTTGTTCCTCCTCATCCTCTCAACCTTCCTCTTCAACTTCTCGTTGAAAACCCTCTTTTCCTCCTCCTCCATACCCTCGACGTTCTCAACGTCCGTAATACCCCCCCCTCTAAAATCATTCCCTCCCTCCTCGACATCTTCATCCATCCTGTCCCTCTGAGCTCTCTTGATCCTCCTCCCCGCGTCAACCTCCTCCAACCTTCCCTGGATCCCGTCCCCCCCCCCCCCCCCCCCCCCCCCCTTTAACCCCTTTCCCCTCCCCCCCCTCCCCACCCCCCCCTCAGCCCCCCCCCGCCTACCCCCTCCCCGCCCCCCTCTCAC
>Ga0115006_10000403_pt1 | contig 23231 bp, 10 predicted proteins | sample ArcOceMetagenome_3_FD_88943 | JGI IMG/M metagenome (GOLD analysis project Ga0115006, IMG submission 88943) | Marine eukaryotic phytoplankton communities from Arctic Ocean - Arctic Ocean- Svalbard ARC20M Metagenome | ecosystem: Environmental > Aquatic > Marine > Oceanic | place: Arctic Ocean...
GAAGGGATTAAAATGGATTGGTAATGATGTCGTTAACTTTTGCTCGAGCCTTCTTGCTCTCTTCGCTAGTCTTCTATTTGCTGCAATAACTCTATAGGCTGAAGGTAGGCCTGCTTCGACTTCCTATTCTCGAATGGCGTTATTGGCCTCAACACTAGCTTCAAATGATAAAAAATAATCTAAATAAGAAATTATTTGAGCATTTTCGATTCATCACCAAAAGGTATCTTAGCTTCAAATGCGTTTACCTTATTATTTTCTAAGCCTTCTGTTTCCCACGATCTTGATGGGACAGGCTTATATTCATCCCGAAAACAACGAGGCGTTTTTACAAAACGAGGTAGCAGAAATACACATCACCGTTTCCCAGAACCATCTAAATACTTTGTTAGGCGACAGTCTGTACAGTAACTACCATTTCCCCGGCGTGTTTCGTTACGAAAGCTCAAGCTTTTCAGATACTCTTGAAAACATTGGGTTTCGTGTGCGAGGAAACACCTCTCGCAACGCCCAAAAGAAAGGATTCAAGATCTCCTTCAATGAAAACGTTGTGGGTCAAAAATTCAAGGGTGTCGAAAAGATGAACCTCGTTGGCCAGCACAATGACCCGTCTTTATTGCGCTATTGGACCAGCCTGTACCTGCTCAAAAAACACGAACTTATTGCCTCAAGGATGAGCTTTGTTAAACTCTATATCAATAGTGAATACCGCGGGGTTTACCTCAATGTTGAGCATATTGATGATGAGTTTCTTCAAAAACGATTCGTTAATGACGACAATGGTAATTTATATAAAGCCAGCTGGGGTGCTGATCTAAATTATTGGGGAGCGAATGCCGCTTCTTACAAGAGTGTTTATGAGTTGAAAACCAACAAGGATTCAAACGATTACGGCGCATTTATCTTGTTTTTAGACTCTCTCAACAACTTGAGCGATGGCGACTTCCCTTGCTATATGGAACGAAATTTTGAGGTGAACCATTACCTTAAAACATTAGCCACTGAAATCATCATAGGACACTGGGACGGTCACGCCTACAACAAAAACAACTTTTATCTCTACCGACAACCGTCTAACGGCAAATTCATCTTTATCGAATACGATCTGGACAACTCCTTTGGAATCGACTGGTTTGGAATCGACTGGGCCAACAGAGACCTCAACGACTGGCATGAAACGAACCGTCCCTTAGTTGAAAGGCTACTCGATGTGCCGTATTACAAGGATGTCTTTAATGCGCATTTGGATACTATGCTTTCAGATTTAGACACTTCGAGCTGGTATTCAGTTTTAGCGGCAAAACAGAATCTGATCAAAAGTGCTGTGCTTTCAGATACGTATTACCGTAAAGACTATGGATTTCAATACTTCGATTTCTTGGTTGGCCTAGATGATAATTATGGCGCACATGTGAAAAACGGTCTTGCCGAATATTTGGACGAACGAATCACGAGTGGATTAGGTCAAATAAACTGGATAGGGAACCTAGAGCCTGCATGCGATGAATTGACAGATGAACCGGCACGTAAAATTGTTAAGATTGTAGACTTTATCGGGCGTGAAACTCCATTTAGAACAGACATTCCGCTCATTATTATGTACGATGACGGTACCGCAGAAAAGGTCATGATTTGGGGAAACTAGCCCCGCAAACTCCTGTTATTTATGTGACCCCTCACCGTTGGGCATTCTTTTAAAGCGTCCGAAAATACAATCGTTTAGTGCTTTTATTATCATTATTCTTTCAAAGTGCTTTTCTATTCTAGACGTTCTTGTAATCGTTTGCTTTGCCTAAGTAAAATGTAACACTTAGACACTTATTGGTAAGGTTGAATAATAACAAATGGTAATTTTTGAAACATTCAACTGAGCGGGTTTAGCTTACTTTAAAGCTAAACCCGCTTGTTAGAAACAAGGTAGAATTGTTATAGTGAAACACTTAGCCCTAAGTGTACAATAGGTTGTCTTCTTTCTCTAACCAGCGTTTTAGACGTCTGGCTAGTTTCAATTGTAAAGTAAATATTCTCGTAAATCAAAGCACGGAGATTTAAGCCAAACAACGGACTAAACGCCTTAAGTAAAGGCTTGAACTCGCTAGCGAAACCTGCTAAACCTGTGATTTCGATTTCCCTTGTTAGTGAATATCTATAGTTTAACGCTAACAGTTGCCATTCGGCATGATTCTCCGTTTCGAATAATGTTCCAAAATCAGTGTATATACGCGCACTTAAGCCTAGTCTATTCCGGTTTAATGAATACAAGTCTAGTCCAAGGGAGGAGTAGTAGGTGCCAAAGGTTGCTGATGCAAATATTTCCTTGTTTTGACCTTTACGTTTCGTAAGACCATTAGAGTAATTTTGATGAAACAATATATACTTAAGATCTAGCGTAAGTATAGGCTGATAAGAGGTTTTAATGTGTCGAGGTATAACTTGAAAATACGAAACTCCCGTATAAAGATTACTTGCTACCATTGTTTGCAATCCAACCTTTGGCGAAACATCAAAGGCAACACTCCTCTGAATATTAGTTAAATATCCTAAGCCAACTATCAGTTCTGTTTTCTTATTAAGGCTAATACTTTTATCTAATCCATACCATTGGTTGTTGCGGTTAGCGCTACTGTCATTAATTGACAGGTTTTGAAGATAACGTAGGCACAGGTAGGTTTGACTATTGCCCAGGGGAACGCTCAATCCAGCGAATGATCCCGAAGTGCCATAGCCTATATCTGCAATGATAAACGGATTGCTGTCCTTCTTGAGATTGGCTTGGCCAAAGCACAGCAGAGAACACAAACTGAGGAAGCTAATTATATGTAGTTTATTCATGGCTGACTAAAAGTCAAATTTATTACTTCAATTCGATCTTTGCAGTTGTCATTCGTGCTCATTGTTTGTCAAATGACCTATTAAATAGCAGTTTATTTTTTTGCCAGTAAATAACAGGAGGAAATATGATTGGATTACTCTTTGATTAAATGAAACTAAAAAAGGACTTTGATTGACGTTGAAATTGTTAGCTAGCGATTATAAAGAGCATTACGGAAAATTGCTTGTCGGAAATAACATGTGTTTTTAGTATTAATCCACCGAAATAAGGAGATGCTAGACCTAATAACAACAACAGTTCTGTTTTTCCTTATATTCATTACTTTATATATAACTCTATTGATATGAAAAAAATAGCTCTCCTTTTAACCTTGATCTTTAGTCTTAGCGCATCCGCGTCTCACTTAATTACGGGTTATATGTATTATGATCATGTAAGCAGTAGCGGTAATCAAGTAACCTATGATGTTTATTTAGATTTGTATGGAGATGCTACTGGAATTTCTATGCCCATGAGCACAACGATTTACCATAAAGAGCTCAATAGTTCAGGAGCATCTACTTCTATTACTGCCAACCAGTTTGGTAGTAGTGTTGCTATAAGTGGAAACTGCGGCTCTACCTATGCAGTGAATGTTTACACTTATAAGACAACATTAACATTACCTAAAAACAAAGCCTATAACTTTGCATTTTCTTCGTGCTGTCGACCTGGTAGTATCTCAAATATAGCAAACCCCTCTTCGCAAGGATCCTATATTGGAATGATTTTAGTCACGGGGAAAGCCGATGTTAGACCCTATAACAACAGCGTTCATTTTCAACCTAATGTCAATACCGTCTTTTCCGGAACGACTGCTGCATTTGAAATCTGTTCGCCAGATCCAGACGCTGATAGCCTTGGATTTGCGATTGTTCCACCCAAAAACGGTACTGCTGCTAGTTTAACTCCCTCAAACATCACTTATGCAACTGGATTTAGCAACGCCAGTCCTTTAGGAACCGGGAATACCGTTAGTATTGATACCGCCAATAGGATGCTCGTAGTGAATTCTTCTACGCAGCAGAATGCCGTAGTCAACATAAGAATCATAGAATATTCAAAAGACACTGTCGGCACTTATAAAATCATGAGCGTCATCTATAAAGAGATGATTATAAACGTAGTAACTCCTAGTTCAGGCATGCAAAACTCCCCTATCAGCTTTACAGGGGCTTCAGGGGGCTTCGCGTTAGATACATTGCTTATTACAACGTCAAATGCCGTGTATCCGTACCAATCTAATTTTGATTCAACACAACTAATATTGTTAGACCCAAATGGCGCACCTTCAAATTTCATCATTGGCAGTACTAACTTAAACAATAGTTATGATTCCTTTAAGCTTCATTTAAGCGATTCTTTGAGCCCTGGCCTATGGACCCTTATCAGTTCTATGAACTTGGATTCTCTTGCCGTGTCTGGGTTGTGTAACGCAATGCTTCTTGATACAATTTCGTTCTTCGTTGCTCCACCCTCTCCGGTTATCTTAGGCCCTACAGACTCTATCTATGGAAATGTAGCGACTTACACTATTTTAAATACCCAATACCTGGACAGTGCTTCCTATTTCCTCACGAATGGGACAGTAACCTCTTACCAACCGAATTTCTCTTCGTTTGATATAACATGGACACCAACTCTTGGGTCATCTGGTGATTTCACTTTCATAGGCTATAGTAACGGAATTGGAGACACCGCAACGATTAGTGTAACTGTTTATGGGATAGGCATACCTGAACAAACGCAAGCCATACTTCTTTACCCTAATCCCACAGAACAATTCCTACATATTCATGGATATACCGCTACGGCGACTTATGAAATATTTGCTATGGATGGTCAATTACTTCAACAAGGTCCTTTAAACTCAATAATCAACATCATTGACCTAAGTAAAGGAGCATACGTTCTGTCTATTCAAAGTAAATCAACCCGTTCAAGCCACGTGTTTTATAAAAAGTAAAAACGCGACTGAAATGAGAATAGATAACGATCTATAATACGCAATGCTTAATTGTGCGTATTTTGATTGAGTAAGGGATTTTCATACTAATATTACTAAAGGAATACTACCCGAATTCATTCATTTACACTCAAATACGGAACACCTCTACTCTCCAATATTAGCACGCCAAGCGTCAGGGAACACCTCTTGAGCCTCATCAATTCTATACCCGGGGATGTCAGTGAGGTAAACCCTAACCCAACCTTTCGCTCGATAGTAGTCAATGTTAGATAGGTTATTTTTGAACTCTAATATCATAGATTCTTGGAAATACGACTCTTTAAAACAGGCTATTATAATTAATCGCATGTCTCTTTTTTCAGGTGCTGAATTAATTGCAGAGCCCATAATCTGATTTTCACCTCTTAGGTTATTTAGAGGTCTGTTACTACTTAGATCTTTTGAGGCAATTAACAACTTGACGCTCGCCGGCACCAATACCTGCTTTAAGTCGATGTCACCATTAATTGGGGCCGTAAGGCTGCTCTCAATTTTCTTCGTTAATTCAGGCTCATTTTTATAAACCCCATACACGGCGTATTTCGTATGAAGTCCTTTTCTATTTATAGCGCCTTCGAATAGGGCTATTTTTATATTTGGGGTTTTTATCGAGCTTCTAGACGATAGACGATACTTCAAATCTTCAAATATTGTGCCTCCAAAACGGTCGTATCCATCAAAGTTAAATAGATCAAAATAAAAGGTTGTCGATTCCTCTAATGTGTCCAAAAACCTTTTGTCTTCTATCTGCATTTGGGAAAGCGGAATAACGAAGGAATTGGCACTAGAGGAACAGCTAGATAAAATAGTACTCAAGACCAATATTAGCGCGAGAAACAACGTATATTGAATCTTCCTATTGTTTTTGGATATAACCAAACTATTAGACCAAGGAATATGTGGGTTAAACATAAATTTGCTTTACTCTTTTTTGCCGTCAGTGTAGTAATACAATGTAGTGCCGGACTATTTTCCATCGAAACGATCCAGACAAAACGCCATTCAAATATAGTTGTATTTCAGGACACCTTTTGGGTTGAAGACACCTTAGCTCTCAATAAAGCATATTCTTCAAAAAATTCAGATAGCATATTCCGAATAAATCTTATTTCAGATACAAGTCGAGGTATTGGAGTATTTGGTAATTTTACGATGATCATAGACTTGTTAACTTAATGAAACAGCGATTTTATATTATAGTAGGACTAGTCTTTCTAAGCTTATTCGGTAAGTCACAAAATGTTCTTTTGAATAATTGGTCTATTCATCAGCACCAAGACACTAATATTTTCTTAACCGTGACGGCTGTAGATCAATTCCGTCACAGCAACTTAAGCCTTGGTCGTTGGGCCAATGGATCCTTAAAAAACGAAAGCCGACAGGTTATAGCATCAGACATAAGAAATAGAGAGTTGCTAAGAGTAAGCTATTCAAAGCCCGATTTTGAAATTGGTCTGGTAACCTCTCAGCTAAGCCAGCACCATAAATCTATCGGAGGTACCGAGTTTAATAGCCTCATGTCCGGAATATACCCTGACAATGACACTTTAAGTATTCAAAATCTTTCCGCTGTATTTGGGAGCACTATTACTCACAGCATCGAAATAACAAAAAAAGGTCCAAAGACAATATTGCAGTTAGGAATAAATGGATCTCAAATAAATTCATTGCGAAGAGTAACGGCAAAAGGCGTTTTTGTGAAGAATAATTTTGTTTATCAGGGAGCGTACCTTTCTGCTGATGCACAATATAACGAGGAACTCAGTTATCTTGGATCGCCAGAAGATGTCTTGAGTCAATCATTGAAATGGACAGATTCTGTCCGCATCACTTCTATCGCTAATCTTCCTTTATTGCCAAGCTTGAACTTACATATTGTCCATAGACCTACAGCTTTTACCGAGTTCCATTTAAGACTAGAGGGCTTAAGTTTGAAATCTCAACTACCTATGGAATATGCACAGGATAGTACATCTTTTAAACTGTACGCGGGTGACATACCTTATTATGATTTATTTACAGAAGAGCTTCCGGTCATTCTAAACAACGATGATAACTACCGACGTTTTGCATCAAGTGTTGTCGACACCTCACTATTATATAGACCCATCCCTTTAAAAATCATGGGAGCCTATAAAGTAAAGATTGAACCTTTAACTACTATCGCTTTTGGATTTTCCTATGCTCAATATGCTCCTTACTCACTAATTGTAATGAATGCCTTAATAGAGAGAGACTACAGCGATCAGCTCTGGCTACAAGGTGGAATAAGCACAACAGTAATCGGAACGACAATTCAACCAAATCTAAGTTTAGGAGTTAAGGCTAAATTAGCTGAGAAAATAATCCTCTACGGTCATACTAATGCTTTATTGAGTTTTCCTTACATTAATTCAACATTAGTACCTAGTTGGAGTAGCCGATTCCAATTAAATGCAACACTCCAATATCAACTGTTATGAGAAAGCTATTTTGCCTAACCCTGCTAATATTAACTGTCAGCTCTTATGGACAGAACTATACGTTAGATAACAAGTCTATTATGTCTGGCGAAACGAAAATAGGCACCTTCGAATTAATATCTGACACCTTAAAAATAGTGTTGTTTAAAAAGGCAAACGTTGAGCCTATGATCCCTGAAATGGTCATTGCATTGGGCGCGAATCCAAAAGCTGTGAATTATATAAGTGAGTCATCATTCATGGGAGAAGGTAGCATTCGTAAACTAGAGGTCTATTTACCTAAATCTAAAAAGATTAAGCCATCGCAAGACCGCGTTCAGTTCTCATACAACTTAGGACGACATACTGATATGGTGGGCGCCAGGATAAAATACTACGACTATTATGGTATCGAAGCAGTTCTTGGAACCTCAATTCACAGAAATGATAGTGAAAGGAACTTTGCCTATTTTGGATTGTCCAATGAGTTTAATCAATTTTACTCATTAGGATGGCGAGGACATGCTTCGCTTGGTCCTATTCTTATGGTGTCCTCGAACACAAATGAAATGACTCTTTCGGGTGCTATGTGCTTAAGTCTTCAGAAATCATTTGGGGCAAATGCCTATTTCGGGCCTAAATGGTTTATTGGAGGTTATAACGAGATTTCGTTAGGAATGGTAATAGGACTTTAATTATGAAAAACTCGATACTACTATTTGTTGGATTACTTATTTCGACTTTAAGCTTTAGTCAAACTATCTTAGTAGAGAAATCTATATTCAATTCCACCAAGCCTATTTATTTGCACAGTATAAATAGTGATCTAGGTGAAGTATACTTCAGTACCTCTCAAAAAAAATCATTACTATATTATAAAATAGATAAGGACTTGGTAGTTGAAGACAAGACAATTACGGCGTCCAAATTTAAAGGGTTTGTTAGACTTAACGAAGTCTATAGCCTTGTGCAATACGAGAACAGATTGGATATAATTAGTTCGCTTAGTACTTCTGATCAATATACATTGATACATTCGACAGAAGGAGTTAGCATAAGCAGTATCACGTACGACGCAGAGTTAAATCTGTTTTATACTCTTTCAGGAGATAACGTTTTAGAGATCGAGTTAACGCAAGACGAAATCATTCGAATTGACACCACGCTACAAAGTTTTAACGTCGAAGGAAAGCCCCAGCGCCTATCTTCCTTCAAGGGAAAGCCGTTTATTAGCGTTGCATACGGTCTTGATCTTAGTGATATCTATATGGTTGACAGTAACGCTGTCTTAAAATTACGCTATCCTATAAATTATGATGCTCAAAACATTGGTATAGAGTTTCTAAACGACGATACCTTATTTGTATCTCGGAACCTTAGACCCGGAGAGTCAGAACTAGTCATGATATATGCAAGCAATATATCAAGACACCCCGATAGCCTGTATCTTGATAAGATTAATAATCGTAGTCAGGAGCAAATAGACTCTGTTAAAGCCGAGGCCATGGTAAATTCGCTAGAATTTACAGATACTGTTTCGAGAAACGTAGGCCAAGGAAGGTTCTCAACGCTCATCAAAAGAACTAATGATGCAATTGTGGCAATGACCACTTTGAATTCAGCATTAGGTACAAATTCAAAATCATTTATTTCTTCAAAAGATAGCATTTACTTCGTACTAGGTCCAAAAAGGACTTCTAAATCTGATGCTAAAAAAGACAGCCTTTACTATGCTAAAATGGGTCTAATGACCTCAATTATAGACCTTGGCAAGGATAGTGTTGCCCTGCCCGAAGATGTTGTCATTCGACTAAAGTGTTTAGATAAAGAAACCGGCGAAAAGGCACCCTTCAGTGTGGATTTCTATGAATATGAAACCAATACCATAGTGAAAAGTGCTAAAATAGCTGCTGGTGAAATCTGTTATTTCTCATATTTACCCACCTACAAACTAGGGCTCACCATAACTTCTGAGGGTTATCTTCCGCATTCGATTCGATTCGATGATACCCGAAAGCTCATTGCAAAAAAACAGATAGAGAAATTAGTTCTACTACAGCGTTATAAAGAGGGGAATGAAAAATCGTTTACCTTGAATAATATTCAGTTCGACTTTGCTAAATGGAATCTCACTCCTGTAGCTAAACGAGAATTAGACATAATAAAAGGAGCCATTTCTAATGCCAATAGCGTTACCATAGAAGGACACACTGATTGGATAGGTAGTGACACTTTTAATTTTAGTTTGAGCAAGAAAAGAGCTAATGAAACTCAAAAATATCTTATAAATAAAGGCATCTCTAAATCTAAGCTTAAGACAATAGGCAAAGGTGAAAAAGAACCTGTTGCCTCTAATAAAACAGACGCCGGCAGAGCGAAAAACAGACGCGCTGACTTTATCATGAAATAAGTCTAAAAAGCTAGCAATCGATAAAGAATCGTTGCTTGTGCGCCACCTGCTGACCTCGCAACAACAGCATCTTTTTCTGAGATTATAATAAAATTAAAATCGTCAACCTTGGTGTTAACTGGTGACTTTAAGCGTACTGGAACTGAACGTTTGTCAAAGTCGTACATATACACGTCGTAGCCAGATGAGGCCGTTAGCGTTGAATAATAAATTCTACCATCCTCATTAACAAATGGGTATACTTCGTTATTTGGGGTGTTAATCTCATTCAAGGATTCTACTTCACCCCACTCATTTACACCATTTTTCTTTACGCGATAAATATCTAATCCGCCTACTCCTCCGGGCATGTCAGAAACAAAGTAAAGGTATTCCGATTTATCATCGTAAAACGGTTGAGAATAGGTATAACCTAGTTTTACAAAGGGAGGGACAGCACATTGAGAAAAGCCATGAGAAAGGTCAATATGTAGCAGAGTCATCCTACTCACTGCTAAAAAGTCATTGAATGATTCGTCATTTAATGCTGCAATCATGAATGAGTTGCTATCATCAACTGTAATGCCGCTAACATTATATTTTAATACATTAATCTCGCATAGGTTTTTGGTACTCACACGTTTCAGTTTTTCAGTAATAAGGTCGACACTCCATAAATTAAATTTGGTGCCCAATTTCATAGGTATTCCCGCCTTATCACTAACAAAGAACACTCTGCCATCACCTACATAGGTTGCGCCTAAAGAATTGTTCAATGGCGACGTCAACTGAGAAACTTGAAAGCTCTGGTTAAAAAACGCAGGCACCATAGCTTCTCGTTTATTCTGGCTAAATACTGTTAATCCAAATAAGAAGAAAAGCAAACATTTAGATAACTTCATCATAAGAAGAATACTGGAGTTTCCACAATCCTGTTCGCAAATACACTTGCCTTCGTCAGGCCATAGCGTATAGTCGCCATATGACTCTGTTGTGAAAACAAGCTTAGTTCTGACAATGGGAAAGAATATTGGTATAAAAATGAAAATCCGTTATTGCTATTTATCTTGTATACCAAACCGATATTTGAGCTTCCAATTAAAACACCGGAGGATAAATAATCCTTAAACCTCAGCATCATGTGCAGATTAATATCAACAGGGGTGTTTTCAACAATATTCATTAAACCACTATACTGGAAGTCAAACCCGTATATGGTCTTGTACTCGCTACCGCCATATAGGTGGATAACCCTCGCTCCATAGTTGTCATTCATAAAAAATGAAGTCCGGACTGCGTTTCTCAAGCTTGCACCAAAGTAGCTCCGCTTACCGTAATAAGCTCCACTGATATCTACATTATGATACCATTTTCGAATAACTCCATTCATAATAACGAAGTCGCTAGGATCTATATAACGTTCAGAAGGTAAATCAACATCAAGTCTGTTTAGGACATAACGAACACCGGTTGAAAAATACTCATCCGGACTTATACGAAGGTGGTAAGACGTAACTATACCTACAGCTGTATTAGAAATAGGACCTACATCATTACTCATCACACTAAGGTTATATCCAAATCTACCTTTAGTCATTACATCATAACTAAGATCTGAGGTTACGGGTGCTCCGTCGATGCCAACCCAGCGCTGATCGTGACCCGCAGAAATAGTACCGCTCAACCTTCCAGCATACGAAGGAGAAATCGAAACTGGGTTGAATAAGTAGTTGTTTAGCGACGGATGACTCTGAGAAGCGACATCTAGGCTCAAGAACAAAACGAGAATGGTGTATAAAAAATGCTTTTTCATTGTTAACGTGCTATAAATATATAACCGGTCTGCATCCACTTATTAGGTCTTATATCCAAGACGTAGTAGTAAGTGCCCGATGGTAGTCCCCCGGTGGTAGACCAGACTACAGTTCCAGATGTAGATCCATTGAAATTGACATTTGAGTTTTCGACCTCGTAAACTTTATTTCCCATGGAATTAAATACCGTAAACTTATAGTTGTTGAAGTACTGAAGACCTGGAATAAATAATGCGTCGTTATCACCATCAGAGTTTGGTGTAATTACTGAAGGTATATAGAACTCACATAAATCAGGATCTAGGTAGTTAGGAGATCCATCGCCATCGCAATCATCTAACGGAATACCATCACGATTGTAGTCGTATTCTAAACTATCCGGCAAGCCATCGTTATCACTATCCAAGTCAAAAGCGTTTGGCAGCCCATCAAAATCGAAATCTGAATATGTTTCTATAGAATCTGGTATAAGATCACAATCTGTATCTATAGCAAAGACAGATGTGGAATCCCAGGCATAGCAACCGTTAGTGTCTAGTACTTCTATGAAGTACAATCCAGCCGAAACAGAGCTGTCGATCAATGTTGAGTCTCCAGATGTCCAAAGAATATCGTAGGGAAGAGTTCCTCCTGCGACAAACGCAGAAATAATTCCCGTCGTATCATCTGCGCAAACAACGTTGCTATCTGTAGCTGCCAAAACAACTAGTGGGTCTGGTTGAGAGATAAACATCTTGCGTGGATCTACTGTACCAGAATTTAGGTTATACAGTGGCGTACAACCATTTGAATCGGTAACAGTAATATAGACGCTATCTGATGGCACAATAATAAAACCTGTCGTATCAAAGGCCGTTATTAACGTGTCAAAATTGTAAAGCGGATTATATCCACCTGTGGTTTGCAACAATATAGTACCGGTTGTGTCTCCGTAACAGAGTACAGGAGTAATGATGGCTGTATCTACGGTAAATGTTAGCAAACTATCAAAATGATAGAATTGAGATGTCTTGTAGTCGACATAACAATTTTTATTAATAGTATCCTGAATAAATATGTAAGCCGTATCTCCTTGACTTAGGGTGTCGTAACTAGTAATAAAATTCCATGAGGCACTTAGTGTTGAATTAGGTAAAGAGTCTAAAGCATATTCCAGGCCGTTACCACCTGAAGCATAAATTTCCAATATAGCATTTGTGCTATCCCAACATGTTACAGGACTAGAGTAGATACTATCTAAACGAATTGAATCCGGCTGATTTAAAGTAACATTTCCTTTAATAAAACATCCTTTGTAATCCTCGACGGTTACGGAGTAAGTCCCTGCCCACAAACTATCAATATCTGGTCGTATCAAAGTATCGATATAGTAACCATACTGTCCTTTTATTGCGGTAATTGAATCGAAACTCCACTCATAAGTAAACCCATTCAAGAAAACGCTCGCATCTGCATTCCCTCCTGTGACTAAAGCCTCAATTTCCCCATCAAATTCCTCATTACATGTCAAGTTCATGGTAACAAAATTAACGAACATTGGTTTTGGCTCAGTTATAACCAGAGTGTCTTGGTCCACAACGTAATCCAGGTACGTGATGTTACTATACTTAAAGTCTGGCGCATACCAAACCGGACAGTTGTTATCATCTCTGATAGTTGGGAAATAAAGTGAGTCTGGTGCAACATTCAAGAATTCACTTGAAGCCTGGAAGTTGAGTGAGTCAATAGAGTATGTAATGTTATTTCCTCCTGAGACAAATAATTGTACCTCTGCATCAGTAGAATCGTAACACTGAGCAGGTAATGAATAGATGCTGTCTAGTCGTAAACTATCCGGCTGATCAATGTAGTGATAAGGTGTAGTTAAATATTCATTAACACATCCCTGAGGATCAGCAATTGTATTTTTTAAATTAGTCACCTTAAGATTGTACCAACCAGTGTCTAGATTAGTAAAGCTACTTTGCGTTGACCAGTTAGTGCCTCCGTTTACAGAGTAGAGTAATTGCGGTGGTGTATAAGCTGGATCGTCATTATCATTGATCGTCCCTCCGTTTGCATGGAGCTGAATAAAGCCATCGTCTGAATCAAAACATGAGTTTCTTTCTGTTATGGCACTGTCTAAAACTATAGGACTAGGAGAGCGTAAGTTTTGAGTACGGTTCTGATCATAGTATATATAACAATTGTTTTCGTCTCGTATGGTTACTGTATAGTCGCCGCTGTCAAGATTCTGGAAATAGTGAGAGTAGGCATTTGTCGTTGAAGATGTAAAGGTGAAGCCAGAGTCAATTGAAACATATACATCATTTGTAGCACTCCATGAAATGTCTATGCGTCCATCTTCCAAGCCCCAACAGCTAATGTCATTAAAGACACCTGATGAAGTAACAACTGTTGGCATTGTTTCCTCAAGTACGAAACTAGATACCGGCCCTTCGAATAATTCTACAATCATGGTACCGTTGTACGTGCTTCCCTGAAGCGACTGAACTTGAACAGTATCCTGAAGAGTATTCGTTGTAATACGTGCACGATGATATGAAGCGATATCTATCTTATACAAACCTGGATCGATCCCCTCGTCTGCAATATTATAGTTAATTATCGCTGATCCCCCGTTTAAAGCAGTTGGCATGTTCGTCAAAACTGTACCACCGGTCGAGCTCAGGCTTAATACATCTTCTTGGGAAATTACTTTGAAGATTGTATCTGACCCGTTTATCTCACTAAGTTGTATCGCTACATATCTTGTAATGACTGCTTCCGAGGTACCGGTTAATAATTTACTGTATTGAACTTGTGTGTTCCCAACGTTATTATACGGAACGGTAAGGGTCAACAAAGAAGCGTCATTAGTAACCTTAAGGTTTCCGTTAGGGAACCAGTTTAAGGTGTTTGCTCCGGTGTAGTTTGTTGATATAGCAACGCCTTCACCAACTATTGGATCATAGCCGCCCTTACTTAATGAGCCATTCACCGAAGTTGTTCCTACAACAACTGATTTTGAAGCAGTACTGTCTGGCTGAGAAGTTCTCTGATAAACTGGACAACCGATTGAGTCCGTTACCTGAATGTTATATTCGCGGCGCACTTGATTACCAAAGCTCGAATTGAGGGTATATGGACTCAATCCTCCGAAGAAGTTTGTAGTCTGCCAATTACCGCCATTATTTATAGAGTAAAGCAGTTCGTTTCTTCCAGTTGAAATAATTTCAATAAACGCGTCATTAGTATCATGACACGAAGGTCTAGAAGCTAGGATCTCAGTAATTTTAATAGGCGCGGGTTCGTCGATCACAAAGAACCGATTTTGCTCATACCTCACCGAGGCACAGCCTTTAGTATCCTTACCAACAATTTCGTATGACCCAGCACCGACATTAATGATTGCTCCTGACGAATAGCTAGGACTTGTAACAGAGTCTCCTAAAATATAAATCCATTGCACAGGGAACGGTCCGCTTCCTTTGACATAGATATCCGCATCGGTAAACGTGTAACAGGAAGCATCAGTGCTAATAACAGAATCAATCTGTACTTGATACACATTAGCATTAAGAGCAACTTTTGGACTTGCACAACCTGTGAATACATTCTCGTGACTAACGAAGTACGTCGTTGAGCCGGTGTCGCTTGTTGAAACGGCAGGGACAGTGTCTAATGAAATGTTATTTGCATCAAACCACTGAACCTTGAGACTACTTAAATAAGAAGCGCTGTACGGACCTCGATCGACCGCCAGTGTGTCAGAAGGCGAATCCTTACATATGAAATACGATTTTGAAAGTGGCGCTAACGGTAGCGAGCTGATCGTTATCCTTGATGTATCAAATTCACTCGTACATCCCGTGACTAAGTCATACTGCTGGACATATCTATAGAAGGTTCCTACACTATCTGTAGAAGGAGCTGGCAACACAGAAAGGGTGTCTGTAGAACCATTATCTCTATGCCATAGAAGGATGTTGTTGTTTTCTAATGCAGAAGCCGTAATTACAGTCGCGTCCTCAAATTGACAATATTCATAATCACGAATTTGAGGTTTTTGCGGTAATTCCTGAACGCTAACCATTTGCTCATAAGTGTACTGGCAGCCATCAATTGTTGTAGCTCTGGCTATGTAAACTGAAGAAGTGTCTGGTCTATGAACAAACGATGCGCCAGTTCCTTGAGACTGCATTAAAACCGGTAATCCTGAAGGCAGCGTTGTTCTGATATCCCAAACTATCGAACTAAAGTTCTGCGTATTTGAAAGTCCCAGACTTATTTGCTCTCCATTACAAATATTGAACTCGTTATTAGTTGTAAATATTTCTGCACCTGGCTTTTCTAAAAAGAACACTCTAGCCAATGCAAAATCGCTTAAACAACCTGTCCTTGAGTCTTCCTGTTTAACTAAGTAAGTCATGGTATCGCTTATAGAAGCTCCGCTAACAATAGGAATTGAACTCAAAGAGGTTATGCTATCTGATTGATACCAAAGCAGTGCTCCAATTGGTTGGTTGAATAAATCCAAACCAAGTGTTTGGCTGCCAATAGGGGAGACTTGAAGCGTACTTTCTTCACAAACTTCAATGGGTTGTGTTGTAGGTGGGGTTGGCAATCCATTTACAACGACAATAGCTGTATCCATTTCACTTGAACATCCCGTAATAGTATTATACTGCTGAACATATCTATAGAATGTTCCGGCCGCTTGGGTTGAAGGAGCAGGAATGGAGGTAAGCGTATCAATCTGTCCATTAGCTTGATGCCATAGTAGTTTGTTGCCAGATGATAGACTATCTGCTGTTAACGGGTAAGCGTCTTCAAACTGACAATACTCATAGTCGTTCATCGCAGGTCTTGCAGGCAAAGGCTGCACGGAAACCAGCTGCGTATACTCATACCAACAATTATTTGTTGTTAGGGCGTAAGCAACATAAACTGTCGATGATAAAGGTGTATGTGTGAAGGTAACGCCGGTGCCTTGATTGTATAATATCGGATAGCCTTGACGTTCTATGCGCCATGTAATTACCGTGAAATCTAGCGGATTGCTTAGCGCTAATGATATTGACTCTCCTTCGCAAACCTTAAATAAGCTATCCGTTGAAACTATATAAACATCAGGCTTAGGAAGCAAGGTTACTGGTGCTAGTGCAAATTCACTGAAACAACCGTTTCTAATATCCTCTTGCTTAACCAAGTATCCTGTTGATTGAATAAGCGATTGACCATTGATGAGTGGCAAACTGTCTATTGCTGTTGTACTATCTAATTCGTACCAGTGTAATGCCCCATAGATACCAAGAGTTGTGTCTGCAATAGGCCATGATATACCGCCGTAATCTTCACATAATATTCTTTCTTGAGTAGTCGGTTTAGTGGGTAGTGCGTTTATTGTAATTACCGACGTATCCATTTCACTCACGCAACCCGTTACTGGATCAAACTGCTGAACATATCTATAGAATATTCCAGCTAATTGGGTTGAAGGAGCAGGTAAAATTGCTACTGTGTCTATTTGGCCACTAGGTCTGTGCCATAATAGTTTATTCGTTGAGCTAACGCTGTCGGCATTGATTGGATATGCTTCTTCGAATTGACAATAAGTATAATCACGTATCCCTGGATTTTTTGGTAACGGCTGTACAGTAACCAACTGTTGATATTTCACAAGGCATGAATCTATCGTTAATGCCTCAACAATATAGAGCGTTGTGGTGTCAGGTTGATGTGTAAACGTAACACCATTCCACGCATTAGGAATGAACTTCTTAGTGCCGTCTGCCTGGGTATATTCAATACTCCATGATACTGCTACGAAAGATTGAGGCTTTGTCAATGCAAGGCTTACTTGATCTCCTAAACATATTTTATACAAGCTATCTGTGCTTACAATCGCTGCATCTGGTATTTCTTTAAAGCTTATTTGTGCCTGTGAAAGTTCAGAGATACACCCTGTGGTGGTGTCTTTCTGACGGACCGTGTAGAAGGTTGAACCAGTTATGGTTGAACCGGAAATCAACGGGGTTCCTACAATAGACGTGACACTATCTTTTTGGTACCAATTCAAGATTCCATCAACAATGGTAGTTGACGCATAGGGCTGAACTGGAGTAGTGTCGTTTTCACATACCGCTACAGGAGCAGTTATAGGTGACATAGGCAGTGGATACACACGGGTTTCAACATCACCGTAGACTGTTGTACATCCAGTTACTGTATCCGTTTCTGTGTAGTAGTAAACAATGGTGTCTACCTCAGTCGTGTTAGGAATGGGTGCCGTTGGTAATACCGCATTTCTGGCCTGTCCATTGTACCAAGAAACTTCTCCTAACGGAGTTGTTCCGGCTGTCAAACCACTTGAAATTGGATATGAAGTTTCAAATTGACAGTATTCTATCACTAACGATTCCGGTGTGTCTAAAGGCTCAACAACTGTCAACCATAAGAAATCCAATGTTGAACAGCCTGAAGTATCTTCTACATAAATATTGTATTTGATTGTAGAATCCGGACTAATCAAATTACTCATTCCAGTCATTGGTGGGTATCCTGTAATATCCGTGAACCAAGTAATGCTATCTATTATTGATGTTGGTGAAGTAAATTGGAGGCTAACACTAACATCTTGACCATAACATAATATGCCGTCTAAATCACTAGATAAAATATTATACTCAGGGCCGTTTGTAAAGATCACTGGCACAGTAGATTTTGCTCCAGTACATCCATTCACGGTATCCGTGTAGCTCACAAAGTAATAAACAGTGTCATTCAAGCCATCCCAAGCAACCTTTGGAGATAGTGCGACAGGAGTCAAGGTGTCTTTATCAAACCAATTTATCCTGAATATCGTTGTTGTGTCTACATTACTGATAAGATCATATCCTGTTGGATCTGATTTACATACCAAGGCTGAACTTGTCAAAGGAGCGTTAGGCTCTGCAATCCATTCAAATTCAACTTTTTCCAACGGACTTCTACAACCAGAAATGGTGTCAATCTGACTAACATACCAAGGGCCAGCCGAGGAGTCCGGTATAGGAGGTGAAGTTCTAAGTGAAGTCAAATTGTTTTGATCGTACCACTCAATGGCAAAGCCATTAATTGGGGAAGCACTCAATGGGCCCACATAATTTCCAAAACACACCTGTGGCAGGTTAACGATTGGTGCAGGAGCAGGTGGAAGCACTGTAATATTAACGGAGTTAGACGACTCACCGATCGATAATGAGTAAACCATTCTGCGCAGTGTAATTGACGTCTCAAACGATTCGTTAGGGTCGAATGGCAAAATCGGCTGTGTGTATGGCAACTCATCAGAGTCAACTAAAGTATCCCACAAACTAGTTGTTAGGTTATAGTATTCCCATACATAACGATACAGACTGTCTCCACCTTCAGGCTGCGTACCCGTCAAGTCTTGAGGTTTTCCTCCAAAGCAAATGGTTTGTGAATTTGAAATCACTCCTGGTATGAGATCATAAACCTTAATTCGTAGACTATCATTATTGTAGCATTTCAGGTTCCCGAAAATATCTGATCTATAGGCTCTTCCTTCTACCCAGTTTGTTCCTGCTGATAGAATGATGTTCGCTAACGTATCGTTGGTTACGCCTTGTTGCTGCTTATTAATCTTCCAACGGTAGTCCAAAGTATAACCACTAACTACGCCGGTATTCATTATAAATGTCTGAGGCTCTCCCGTCGGGATCTTAACGTAGTTATTTATTTCCACAATATTCACTTGTGGGACACTCAAGACTATAATCTCAACAGTATCAGAAATGGCAAATCCACCTTGGTCGTATACATATCTTATTATCTTGAAATCAGATTCATAATAGCTCTCCGGTAATAGCGTATTCGTAAAGACTAATACACTATCGTCTAAGTGAAGAATGGTGTCACCATTAATGAATTTCTGAGTTCTAGGATCAACAACCGCTGGCGATAAAATCTTCCATTTAAACTCATACGCACCCGAACCTCCAGAAGGATATCCTAATGAGTTTATATCAGTAGGGTGCTGACCGTAACAAATCTCTTGAGTTAGAGAAACACTGGACCCTGCGGTACCGCCAGCTACTGGGGCTCCTGCCGAAGAATAATTAAATCCAATAGATCCAGGATCGAAAGCATTAATATGAATGTATATCGAATCTATTCCAACACATCCGGTCGCTGTATCAATACCTTTTACCGTGTAATATCCAGACGATGAAGGAGTAATTGTCAAAGGATTAACACTTCCTATTACTCCGATCGTCGGATTATCTGGATCATAACCCAATGGATCAAAGAATTGATAAATATTTGCCCCGGATGCACTCAAAGTAACCAAACCAGCAGTTCCATTGGAGCTTGCCTGTGCTACTACAGTATTAGATGCCGTAATTGACACCGTACTTAACGGGGTAACCTGAATTGTAATTTTAGATTTTGGGCCATCACATCCATCAATACTAGTGGCACTTACCCAATAGTAAGCATCCGTTTGTAATGTGCTGATATCAATGAATGTTTCAGGTTCGCCTAACGGGTCCTCATACCAGTTTAGACTTGCATATTGACCAGGGTTAACCATTTGATTCAATGGTAATATTTGAGCACCTAGACAATACGCTGTATCCCTAACTGTAACAGCTGAAGGTGTCGGTGGCTGTGTAACAATCAACTCTCGTTTTGGGCTTTCACATCCATTATCATCAATAAGACTCACCCAGTAGGAGATTGAATCCAGCGTTAACGTACTGTAAGAATCATAGAATGGTTTAACTGTAGTAGGGGTTGTTGATGAATCCGAATTATACCAATATAGCGTGAACTGCGCGTCATCATAATCAATGTAGGTATCGAGAGTCCCGGCAAAAGTATTTGCACAGATCCTTGTTGAATCCGGTACGGACACTATCGGGGCAGTTTCATTAGAATTAATGACTACGTAGATTGAATCGCGAACAGACTCACAATTTGTATTCGTATTTACTTTCGAAACAGTAAATAGTTGTACCCCTGTAATATTTCCATATACCTTTTGATTAGGGTTCCAACCGAAATCTGTTGACGTTGGTGAATCCCACCATTTCAATTTCATTGGAGAATATATACTATTTACATAAGGAGCCAGTTCAATTGAATCTTGACGACATGCGTAAATGGTGTCGACGGTAAAGATGCTCGAGGACGGTCTAGGATTCACTTTTACATGTATCAACTTCGCCGTGCTTTCACAATAACCGTTGGTATTGGAGATAAAGAAGTAGTAGTTGGTATCCTTATCGGTTGAAATAGTAGGCAATTCACCTGTGCCGTTCCAAAGGTTGGAGTTTAGATCATACCATTTCAGTGTTGTATTTGGATTCAATCCAGAGACGCGAGCGTCGAAATCATTAGCTGCGTCACCCTCACAGTATTCTAGAGTTCCACCAGCTGGAGCTGCTGGCTCCGGAAGTGTCTCTATCCAACCTAATGCCCATTGACTCTCACAAGTTGCCCCTCCAACAGGGACTTTATTGCGTAGGGCATAATAGAATGAATCGGTTTTTGCAGCGGTTACAGCAGTAAAGTTTACGAAGTAGTTTGCAGGCAGAGCTACACTGTCCATATCATACTTCATCAGTGTATAGCTCTGATCATCATATGTGGCTATATCATTGATGTTATACGGGCCTGAGCCGTTACAAATGATGGCAGAATCTAAATCTGGAATAGGCGGTAACTCAACTTCATTAACCACCATTTTAGCATATGGCGAGTAACAGCCCGTAGATAAGCTTTCATAGGCAACCCATAACGAATCTTTATCACCCGTTAAAGGGAATAATGTAGTCGAAGTTGCTCCTAAGAAACTTTCTGCTGGGTATTTAGATGGCGACGTATACCAATGAACTTTAACTCCTGCGTTATCATCGATATAATCTGCAAGATCATGTTCCCAATCATTTTCACAAATAAATGGATTTGTAACTACCGGTGTATTTGGAGCGTTTAATGGCACAACGACTACCGAAGGTGATGCGTCAGATAAACAAATTACCTCATCTTCATCACCATTTAACTCTGAGTAGTATGCCTTGGCGTAATATGTGCCGGGTGAACTGACGGCTAAAGTTCTTGAGGTGTCCAGAATACCCTGGCCTACACTGTACCATACATAGTTATAGCCATCAATCGGAAATGCAATTCTTAGAGTGTCGCTCTCACCCGGACACAAGTCTAACGCAGCAGGGAGAATACTAGGTTCTTGAACTAAGATGTCCTGAACAGAGAAGAACGTAGTATCACTGTTACATCCTCCGATATTTTTTGCGATTATACCATATTCTCCAGCATTTTGGAATGGCACCAAAGAGGAGTTGTTCGCGCCTGTCTGGTATAATAAGGACCCATTATTCATGTCATACCAATAGTAGTCCACTCCAGGTTCTGTTGGCGAAATCTCAACATCGATTGTAGCGTCTTCACACTTTTTGTACGGTGGTGTACTAGCCAATATTGGCTCGCTAGGAAGAGGGCCCACTGTAACAGTAACTTTATTCGTACTTGTGTCTCTACATCCCTGACCGTAGTTTGCTACAACATAGTATTGACCAGCAATATCGACTTGGATAGAGCCATTGCCTCCTGTCTGCGTCGAGTTTACAGGGTCAATTTGTCCTGTTTTCCACCATTGATAGTTTACCGTTCCAGACTGCAACGAACCGCCGACGCTTGTCCAATTAGAGACTGATAAGGTCGCTCTCTCGCCATCACAAAGCTCAACAGAACTAGGTGTAGCAACTGGTTCAATAATAGTATTTCTAATAATCTCTAAGGGGTCTGAATATGACGGGTCACAACCTTGAGAAGGCTTGCTTGATTTCACCCTATATCCCCCAGGACCCATATTCGTGAATCTTGTTGCAGATTCCGCCATAGTTGGTGTGTAGGTGAATGCTTTTCCTGGTAAATCTTGCCATATACCTGGAACCGCTTCTTCCTGCAACGTGTAAACAACATCTGTTTCAAACTCGTTGGTCAAAATGATAGTCGCTACATCACCTGGACAGAGTTCCGTCCAACGTTTACCTGTCCATTCACCATTTGGCGCATAGCCAGACCATCCAACTTGAGCTTCAAGAGGACGTATTATCGGTGTTAATAATGCTTGGTATTTGAGCTCTACCGAATTTGACAATTCAGACCAACATCCGTTGACTAATCGTTTCGCTCTATATACACCAGCCGTATTGGTGGTTATCGAATTTGAGGTGTAATTAGCGCCATTGATTTCAGCACCATCTCTATACCAGATGTATTGACCTATTGTGTTGTTTTGATCCGACAAGATTATTGATGACCCTGAACACAGGCTTACTATGCTTGAGTTATTTAATACTGGAGCTGCAGGTTGTTGCGTTTCCGTAATGATAATTCCATTACTCGTTATCTCACAGCCGTCCTCAATAACGCGAGCATAGTAAGTGCCCCCATTCTTGGCATAATGAGATGTGTTATTGTCATCATCCAAGGTTTGAACCTCAGTGTTGCTTTGAACATAATACCATTCTACCGTTTGACCTACTCCCAAAACAGGGATCTCTAGAAGTGTACTGTCACCTGCACAAATTGTATTGGTATAGCCTGTTGCTATTGCTAGCGTAGGTGCTAGAAGTTGTTTCTCTTTAACTCTTAATACACTGCTAAACTTGACCGTACAGCCTTTATCCGGATC
>Ga0115006_10000404_pt1 | contig 23211 bp, 22 predicted proteins | sample ArcOceMetagenome_3_FD_88943 | JGI IMG/M metagenome (GOLD analysis project Ga0115006, IMG submission 88943) | Marine eukaryotic phytoplankton communities from Arctic Ocean - Arctic Ocean- Svalbard ARC20M Metagenome | ecosystem: Environmental > Aquatic > Marine > Oceanic | place: Arctic Ocean...
ACACACACACACACACACACACACACACACACACACACACACACACACACACACACACACACACACACACACACGACACACAGCGCGCACTGGTACATTACTTGCGTGAATCACACGCTAGCGCATACACAGTTGGTGGTAGGTTACTTGGGCCGGGGTGTTAAATGAAAGGGCGGGACTTACTCGAAGACACAGTGTGGGCGCATGGGTGCTCGTGCCACAAGTGTCGACAGCACACAAGTGTCGACAGCACAGCCCCGCGTGCAGACTGCTGACGCACGCACCTTTCGCACATGTGCGCCGACACAGTCTGCGTGCGAGCGAGCGACAAAGGCCAGCTTGTGCAGAGCTTCGTACAGCATCACTACCTTTTTACGCCGTGCGGCAAGGATTGCGGCCACGTCTCCATCGCCTCCACTACTGCTACTGCTGGAGCCTGCATGTGCATCGCCGAAACTTGGGTGTGTGCCGCCGGCAAGTGCGGGGCGACAAGGCAGGTGCGGGGAGACACGCGCCACGCGCCCGAGGCGATGGGGGGCGCACCAACCTTGCGCGGCGGCGGTCGGATTCAGGCTTCTGATTCCATCCTTTTTGCCCCCGAACATTGCTCGCTTCTCCGCCACCGTCTTTTGCACCTGCCAGCACGCGTGCGAAGGTGAGAGTTGCACGGGGTCGCGCTGCACGCATGCGTGCCGTGCATGCACGGTGGCGTGTCCGATGCCTCACCGGATCCGTCACCGCGGCTGCGCGACGGGTGCAAACAGCGCGCGCATCCCCATGGCTCGCCGCATCCGAATCCGCCTCGTCTGTGGCTGCTCTGCGCCTCGCCTGCCGCACGCGCGCCCGCGATTCAGCGCGTGCCGGCGGTTGGTGTGCAGGTGCCTGTAGCACGCCGCCAAACCGTCTCACCAGGATGGTCATCAAGTCAGCCATTGGGGAGAAGGCAAGTTGGGCCCTTAGTACGGGCCCCCGGTACTAAGGACGTTGACACGTTGATGTCGGGCGCGATGATCGCGACGCGATGAAGGCAGCGGCGCTCGGCTATCTCATGGTGCTCGCGCACGCGGCGGCGCGCCCGGCACCGGCGCACCCGGCGAGCAGCAACGGCGGCCTCGCCCTCTGTGGGCGCGCGGGGGGCGGCCTCGCGGGGCGGCGGGCGCTGGCGCTGCGCGGGGGTGGTCGCCGCGGTGCGGTGGACGACGAGACGCACGGCCCAGACTCTATGCGCGATGCCTCGCCGGCGGCCTCGTCATGGCAGGACAGCAGTTTCAGCGGGGCGGGGCCGGAGCGGGAGGCCATCCGCCACGACGAGGTGCAACCCATGCGCGCCATCTACCGGGACGGCGCCGGGGGTCTTGGCAGCGGACTCGGCGAGGACGCGCCGCCCGAGACCGAGGCCCCGAGCAACGATGCCAGGCAGCCAGTGGACGTGGCACCGCCCCCTGCAGACAAGCTGCGCAAGGGTAAGTGGGCCGCTGTTGGCAACGAGGCGGAGGGGCTGGCAGGCGGGGCTGGCGGCGGTCTCCTCAAGGCAAAGTACAGGGATGCCCCAGACGAGGCGACGGCTTTCCTCATGATGATGCAAGATTTCGGTGAGGACGTGCTGGGTACTGCTGCTGTAGCCTTGCACGCTGGCTCCTCGACGCTGACCGTCTTCCCTGCGTCGCTCGCTTGGGCGATGCCTAGCCAAGGAGCGGCGAGGAAAGGAGTCGCGCAGGCGGCGCAGCAACTTGCGCGCGAAACGCATCGCGGAGACGGGCACCTTGAAGAATAAGCCCCTCGGCAGCCGGCGACATCAGCAGGGCGCCCCCGCGGTCTGCTGTCTGCTGTCTCCGCTTGCTTCTGTCGTGCTTCTTCTGTAGCGTGCATGCGCATTGGGCTGTGTGGTCGCAAGCGCGCCGTCGCACATGCTGTTTGCGATGCAGCTCCATTTGCTGTTTGCGATGCAGCTCCATTTGCACACCGCCGTCTGTGCACCGTGTCGCCTGCGAAGCATGCGGACGTAGGAAGCAAGACAATGACCAGCAACTTGCACTCCCTCGGCCACGCACGCACGGGCGGCGGGATGCGAGCAGGCGGCACGAGACACGGCGGATGCCGCCGTTATGGCGGCCTGCGAGCATCTGCTCCACGACACGGTCAGCAGCCTGGACAACGACGACCTCGGTCCCGTGTTTGGCCGCAAATGGTCCTCGGCGTGCCTGCTTTGCGCTGCGCCATGGGCATGCTGCCGAGTGGATTCCTTTTGTGCGTGCGGCGCAGCATGCTGTAGCTGCAGCACGAGCTGGAGGGGGGGTAAACAGTGCAGCCTTGGCCAGGTACAAGACTGAAGCGGGCCGCGCATATCTGCAAGAGCAGCGCGAGTTAGAAGAATTCGCCTCGCGCAACGAGGCCAACCACATCTTTGTAATCGCAAACGACAAAGCCCCGCCCCCGCTTTGCCGCGCCATTGCCGCGCATGTGCTTCATGTGCTGTTGTGCGGCGCACGGCGGCGCGCTTGAGCGTGGTGGCGGCTGGCGCAGCTGTCGCAGCTGTATTGCTTACGCACAGGACATGACGGCAGGCAAGGGTGTATGGGTGCCTGCCGGAGGAGCTGAAATGTGCCAAGAGAGTAGCGCGGGCGTACCGGCGTGCCGAATGCCCCGACCAGACCGTGTCCGACTCCACCCCTGAATCCTCTGGGGACGATTGGCTGGGTCTGCAAGAGACAGAACACGGGGAGACAGGGGAAGCTGCGCAGGTCGGGGAAGACAGGGGGCGGGCGAGCCATGTCAAAGATGACGGGCGCGCGTCGACACAGGAAGAGGCGCACGGTTTGACCCCCTTAGAGCGCACTCTCCTCGCGCGTTTTCAAGGCTGTGTCGAGCGCCAGATTGCCGCCCAGGTGCTCCTCACACTTGCTTGCGCACACGTGCGCCTCTCTCTCCTCTCTCTCCCTCTCTCTTGGTCTCTCTCTGTCTCTGTCTCTCTCGCTTGCTCGCTCGCCACGTAGCTGTATGGCGCACGTGCACACGGCGGCAGCTGAGGGTGGTGGAGAGGAGAGGCAAGGCGTGGCGGAAGCAGTCGAGGGCGCCCTGGACACCTGCAACCGCCCTGCACGTGCCAGCGGCTGCGAGTGCGCCACACGCACTGTGCGCAACACGCATATGCCGCCCACGCGTGTGCAGCGCACCGCGAGCTGATTTTCGAGCACGCTCCTCCGCTGCCGCATGTCCCCTGCCCTGCAGCAAGAAGTGCAACACGAGGCTGCACAACAACGGCCCGATAGGCAACGAGCGAGAGAGGCGGGTGGCGGTGTAGGAGAAGACGGCGGCATCGCCGCCCGATACTTGCACTTTGCTCGCATCAAGGCAGACGTAGAGGAGTTTGAGAAGGACCCCGAAGGAAAGATGCTCGAGATGGCGCGTGCCTTGCAAGAAGGCCCGGCAGGCGTGCAGGAAGGCGGGCAAGAAGGCGGAGACTGCGTGCGCTACCGCGTGCGAGGAGACAAAGCAGACTTGATCGTGGTCAACCAAGACCCGCAAGGCGCCCAGGATGAGCTCCCGAAGATCGAGATCGACATGATGCAACGCCAGTGCGTGGGGCTGCACCTATTGGAGCCTAATCAGTGTGAATGACAAATGTCTCTACTTGCGAGGAGTCACGGTCTTTCGTGAAAATTTTCGGCCCGCCTCCGCGCCGCATTTATTTCGGCCAAGGGTGCAAAACACCGGGCGCGAGACCTTGAGGCATCATCTGTGTCCATACCGTCAGCGTTACTGTCCCCGACCTCTCTAGTGCGCCTGCACTCACCCCACCACCCCGCCCAGCGCACGACGCTTGAAAATCAAAGTGCTGAATATCTGTCGGAGCGCACTAGTCTGGCAAGGGTAATCAAGGCATTCAAAGGCAACGCCACTCGCAACTCTCCGCGACACTGTGTGCTCCATGGAGACATGTGAAAAACTTGAGAGTGCTCTGGTACTACACTGCATGAGAGTGCTCTGGTACTACACTGCTGAGAGTGCTCTGGTACTACACTGCATCTCTCCACCTAGGTCCTCACCATGCAAATTTTGCTGCATATGATTCTTGGCCCGGCAGTCCGGAACTGGAGAGTTGTCAGTTCAAGTCTATGGCATGTCTGACTGTCCAACCGCCCGCGTTCATGACGTTTCTGAGTGTAAGTCTATTACAACGAAATTTCACCGCTTCAGCCTCTTTACACCTCCCAGCTCCGGCCCGCCTCGCAGCGCCCACACTCCCCCGGGGACAAAGGATTACCCCCATCTTGACTTGAGGTCTGAAGTTAGCGTGTGCCTTCGTGAGACATGATGATGGTCGAGACGCCTGACGCCTGCACCTTGCTACTGTCAAAGATGCGGGCTGACCACATGAGGGCTCGGGACTATGTCCCGCACCGTTCTCTCCAGATTGATCGTAAGATTCACGCCTGAAGATTCGAGGAGACGATCCCGGGCTATGGCTGACACCGGCCTCTCATCCGCAATGCGCTCTCTTTTCCCTTTTGGCTCGTCGTGGATGTCTTGTCCCACGTCTGTGCGGACACCAGGAAGAAGGGCCTGAAGATGCTCGGCGCTACCCCTGTGGGGGTCTCTGGCAGCGCCATCCAGCGGCAAACTAGTGTTGGCGTGGCCGCCGGCCGCTCCCCACATGTGTGTACCGGCAAGACGCTCGTGGTTCTTGGCGCTCGCATCCACTTTCAGCAGGCCCTTTGCATCTGGAGTGCGGACATATGGACGCAGATCGACATGTGACGTGGCAGGTCGCCCGTGGTGCAGCGGCTCTTGCGAAGCCTCGCTCGGCCTTCGTGACAACGGCTTCTGGGCCAGCCAGTGCTCCCATTGTTCGTCGATTTGCTGCCGGTGCATCTGTAAAGCAACTAAGTTCCGCTTCACATGATGAACTTGGGCCTTTCTACTCTCCCTCAAAGAGTTGCTGGAAGTCAGCAGCGAAGTGGACATGGAGATTTTCTTGCGCGAATTGTTGGCCTTGCGTTCTTCGATAGCTGCTTTGGCAGCAGATTGAGCGCGGCTGTGGATGATCTTGTCCACGCGCCGCGACATGAGCGTTGGCAGCTGGCTCGGAGTTCTAGCCCGTTCCAGCTTTGCAGTTGGCAGACTACTGACGCCTCCAGTGTCTGCTGTACTGATTGCACCAAACGGTCCACTCAGGTCGTCTTGAATCGGGACTTTGGTCTTTGACATGACTGATTGCAAATGGTTCGGAATGCCGTAAAGATCTTTTGCAAATAAGGCAAGTCGGCGCTCCGCGTTGCGCTCTTTTTGCCTTGCAGTAAGAAGCTCTTCCCGCACGGTCTTTCGCATCTCCATGATCTCCTTGTGCAATCCTTTTTGTACCTGCATCTTTTGCCGGCGATGCGACAACTCGATCTCGTGCATGGTTGGCGGCGGAGGCTGCAAGATCTCAAAAACCCTCATGTTCATCTTGTCTGGGCGTGAGAGCAGGTCGACTTGAACTTGGTGACGACCTCGTGCAATTTCATTTCTATCGACTTTCCGTTTCACGTCGATCAATTGCATCATCGCCCGAGTGTCATTTCGATGTTGCTTCTCTTGCCGCATCAAATTCCCTACAAATGCTTTGTCCTTGCCACCCGCCGACGGCAAGCCCCCGCCCTCACCCTTCTGGCCAAGAGTAGGCCGACAGACGACCATTTCGGCAGCATTATCAGATTCCGTTGCGTGGAATCGCACCCCACGATCCCGCGACAACCTGCACAGATCCGTAATCAGAAAGATGACACAGCATCATCTCGACAAAGACATAAAGGCTTTGCAAGTTGCCTGTCCAGAACCTGACTTTTGGTCCGCGTTTGAAGCTGTCACTGGCCCATAAGCGCTTATACACCAGCGAAGATAGTTGATCTTCAGACACCCCTATCCTGTTCAGAACCTGCCGCAAACTTTCTGGCAAGCTCGACAAAAGCACGCCAGATTCACAGCTGAGATCGGCCTTCACGTTGCTGCGAACCCGTTGTTCAAGAAAGCTCGTTTGCAGTCTTTCTCTAAGGAAGAGGGTGATGAGACGCCACCAGGTTCGGGTCAGGTGCCCCCGAAATACAGCCTGAATGTACACTGCCCACACGTGCTTTGCTGCCCGCTGCAAGCTGAGCAACTGGACGGAATCTCTTGTGCGAGGTCTGTACGTCCGAATAAGAAGAATGCTCATCCGCCTCCGTGCTTCCAGCGCTGACGAGAATTTGAGTCTTAAAACTGGAGCCATTCCCAGCAACTGCCTACCTGGAAGTTTCCAGGATTCGCCTTCATTTTCACTGTCATCCGTTCGGTCGTGCCAGACTAATGAAGAGGAAATCACACACACACACACATGCGTGCTCGTCAGATAACATTTCAGATGCGAAATCTCTAAAAATGCCCCGTCGCTGTGACTTACAAACATGATCCTCTCAAATGAAGGCATCTGTGAAACAGTCTCAAGGCATTTTCGCAGGTTCTTCAAGGGTATGATATTACGCGACCACGGTGCGCGCAACGTTAACAACACAAAACGCATGATCAACATACCCGCGCGACTGCTGGTTTCTGCCAGGGATGCTTGGCAGTCCGTCTGTAAAATGCTCTTGAGACTCGAAGGTGCGCCTATATTTTCCTGAGGAACGTCCAGTGCACGGTGCCACACGCTTGCTCGTATCGCTACACACAGGGCACCAGGTGTCAGCAAATACATGTTGGCGATGCACCGCACCGAGAGCATGATGGCCAGAATGTGCATCACGACCGAAGATACACCTGTGGGACTTTGCTGCACAATTCTCACCAGGGGAATGTTCGTCAGGAGACTGTACGCCTTCGCTACGGTTTGAAAAGAGCCCAACCCATTGCGGAAGGAATGGACGCCGCGATGCAGGTTCTCCCAGCTGCTGATCTAGAGAGACTGCTTCATGCCCTGCTTGACCCATCTGATGCACGAAGATTTTGCCCTCAGCATCGAAGTCAAAGTGAAATTTCGCCTCCCTGAAAAGGGGCTTGGCTATCTTGTCCACCTCCAACCTCTTCTTCAAGTTTGATGCGAAGCAGAAGAGCACGGCAGCGTCTCCGTTGAGCGCCACCGCGTCCTGCACTTGTCGAAGACATGAAATGCGCCAAAACAAAAGCTTCCACCTCCACCACCGCTGCAAGAGGCGAATGGCTCGCAGCACGAAGATTGCCGTCCCAAGCGACGGCCGCATCCTGCCATCAGAATATTGACCCGACCTCACAAGTTTGATGAGCTAAACACGCTACAGGAATCTATTGATAACAAGGCAAAAATAGTTGATCGCACACACCTTCGTCGTTTGAGCCATGATCGTACAGCACACTGGATCGAACAGGCAGCAGTCATTCTCACAACAACCTGGACAATGTGCAATCGAAGTTCTCAGCTTTAGAATGCTTCGACCCAGTGTCGATCTGAGGCGTCAGATCGTGGCTAGCCCAATGGAAGAACGGACACCCCGTTACGCACACCCACGCGCACTATGTGTGTGTTTCATTCATTCAGCATAAAGCACCTCTTGGAGCAGATACTTGAGCGCGTCACGCCCCATGGACGCATTGATGTTATTCAGCACTCGGATGAACAAACCTCGCGAGTGTTGCGATGAAAACCGCAACACTAGCAGGTACCTGCGCGTCCAGCTTGCCCCGTGGCAAGACGACACATGTGCCGGCACGTTTTTTGCCGCGTACGTGTCCACAAACGTTTTGTACAGCGACTTTGAAGGCGGCCCCGTGCGCCGCTTCAGGACAAGGAGAGATGCGTCTCGTGTGATTCCGTGGCGCAGAAACCCAATGCGAGTTGCTGAACAAACGTCATAACAACAAAAGTCAGAAGTTTTGAACATGACAGGATACACAGGCAACCTAGTCCATTCGTGTTTGTCAGTAGCATTGTGGGTCTTTGTGCTTGATGAAAACATGCACGCATACATACTTGTGCCGTATACATACTTGTCAGCAACAGGAAGGTAGGTCAAAACGAAGTGAGGGGATAGTGAACTAGTACAAGAGGGGGACAGCAGGCTAACCTTTGCCAAGAGGTCGCTGGCGATATTCACGCTTGACTAGCACATGGAAGTATGGGATCCATCGCGAAATACTACCATGTCCAACATCAAGGAGCACGAGGTTGCTCACTTGCAAGTTGGGCAACGCACCCTTCGGAAATATCTTGGAAACTGTACGCAAAAGGCTCTTCAGCCGTGCTATATCTTGCGGTAAGAAGTAGAGATCCGAGGGCGACTCGAGATTCTCAAATGCCACCGTATCACTGGAAAGAGGAAGCATTCTGATGTCTGCGGCGTTCTCATCGTCTGATACCATGGAGAACACGCTCTGACGAGCCTTCCACTCACGGATTTCCCGACAGGAGTACCAACGCTGCAGGGCGACGGTCGGCATCATAACACGAATACGATACCTGCGGAAGAAGCGGCGTCCCAAGTGCCCTCGAACGCAGCGCTGCACCACAAGTGCCGGGTTGCAGGATGAATATAAGCGATGCACTTTTGTCACTATCTCGTCGGCGACGGACGTAAAGTCCTCCAATGACGATTTGGACCCGAGCGATAAGTGTGCCCTCGGCAGCGCCAGCTGACATCGCACGAGAAACCTGTATGAACGGGTTGCTTGTGTCAAGGCGAACGAGGTGATGAAGCGCGAGACAAGCTTGCGCATTTCAAGTCTTCTGCGATTCTCGCCTTCAGCCCCTTGCATCCACGTGCGCATGCTTGCAGACGCAGATATACACGCGCGAGCGCGCGCATGCCACGCGCATGCACTATTCTGCACCCGCGCCTTTCTCCTCGGTATGATAAATACTGTACCTTCGGAGTGCCCATCCAACCATAATTTCGCGATTCAGGTGATCACGAGGAACGCGGGCCTTTAAGATTTCCAACTTGAACTCACGCTCGACGTCGTTGAAGTTTTGGTTAACACTTCTCGCAGCCACGTGGTGGACATGGAGCGGATCCGAGTGCACTGTGGTAACGTGCGCTTGAGCCGTCGCCGCAGCTTGATGGCCGCCTTTCGCGAGCGCAAGTAGCTCGAGATCTACTACAACTTCAGCAGACGTTGACGCAAATATGTAGTTGTCATGCGGAATTTTGAGTTTGAAATCCAGTGCCAACAGGCCTGGAATTGCGGAAAACACGCCGGGCCGATAAAACTCGTCCTTCGCAAGGGGATTGCCGTACAGGGTCAGTGCCCGCACCGTGCGCGCCTGGCCCAACATCGCAAGAGCCCCGGGCCGCTTCACCAGGTTCCGGTGCAAAAACAGCACGGCCAGACGCTTGAAGCCGCGAGGGCGCCCGGACACACCCATGACGTGCTGAATGGAGTTGTCGCTCACGTCGAGCAAGCGCAGGTGGGGCAGCTCAGCGAGCGGACCGAGCGCGGAAAGCCGGTTGGCGCACAGAATGGCAGTCTGCAGGTTTTGGAGCGCTGCGAAGCGATCGCAGATGTCCAATCCGTGCTCCACCATGTACGCAACTCTCACCTGGCTCTGATGCGCAGGGAGCAGGGACAGCGCCCTCTCTGGGGCCGGGGGCGGGCTGAGCGGGCGTGAGAGGCTCTCGGAGGAGTTGGTCCTGCTCACCGTGGAGCCTATTCTCTTGAGGGACGGGCTCTCGGAGGAGCCGGTCCTGCTCACCGCAGGCGTGGAGCCCTTCCTCTTGAGGATCCCCCTCACCCCGTCTGGGCCCGGCGACGGGGGCAGGCCCGAAGCCGGGCCTACCCCCTCGCCCGGACGCGGTGCGTCCGCGAGCAAGACGCGCCGGCGGCCCGCGGCGTGTGCGCCGGGCTCCAGAGCGCCGCCCGGCTCGTGCCACTCCGCCGCGACCGCCTGTCGGGGCTGCTCCGCGCTCGCAGGCGCATCGCCCCGCCCGGCGGGCGCCTGCGCCTCGGCGGCGCGCGGCAGGAAGAACACCCCGCGCTCAAAGTCGCCGCTCTGCTCAAACAACCGCCGCCCGGACGGCTCGCGCTGGTTGCCGCCTCGATGCGGGCCCGGCGGCCCGTCCCAGCCCTGCGTCATCGCGTCCCCGCCGCCTCCTCGCGCTTCCCCGCGCGGCGCCGCTGCATGACACAAAGCTCTCGCTCGGTTCGTGGATCGGTCCGTGAGCAAGGACGTGTGCTCCTTGAAACCGGATTCAAGTCAAACTTCCGCTGTGCTACTAGCACAGCGGGCCCACACACACCCGATGCGGGATCGGCGCGGCCCGGCCGCGCTGTGCTGGGGAGCCCGGGCGCGGAGCGGGCGCAGCGTCGTCAATGTCGGGAGGCGCTGCGGCCGGTCCCGCCTGTCGGTCTCAGCTCTCCTCGCCCTCGCCGCGACCGCGACCCTGGTGCCCGGGTGCTCGCTCGCGCCCGCGCCCGCGGCGCTGTGCCCGCCGGGGCAGAACCGGCGCACCGCCACGCTGGCGGGCGCGCTGCCGCTGAACGCGAGCAGCGGCCTCCCAAGTGCAGGGACGCGCGACGGCACGCGCGCCCTCTTCCGGCGGCCCGCAGGCGTGGCCTTCTCCCGCGACGGCGCGCAGGTGGCTGTCGCGGACGCGGGCAACGACCAGATCCGCGTCGTCGGCGCCGCGACGGGCAACGCGTCTACCGTGGGCGGCGCAGGGCGGACGGGCCCGGGATTCGCTGACGGGGTAGCCGGCCGCTTTCATGGCCCGCTCGGGCTGGACTTTTCGCCAGACGGCTCGCTGCTTGCCGTGGCGGACGCGCAGAACGGCCGCATCCGGTTGATTGAGGATGCGTTGGGAGCCGCGCGCGCGCAAAGCAGGACACTGGCGGGGGGCAGCACGGCGGGCACCGCAGACGGCGTAGGCACGGCAGCGCGGTTTCGCCAGCCCGCCGACGTCGCGTTTTCGCCTGACGGACAGTGGCTGGTCGTGGCCGACGCGGGCAGCCACCGCGTGCGCATGGTGGCAGTGGCGTCGGGCGCGACGACGTCACTGGCGGGCACCCTTTCCGAGAGCGGCCTGGCCGATGGCACAGCAGGGCGCGTTCGTTTCAATTACCCGTGCGGGGTTGCCTTCTCCCCCGATGGCCGAACGGTGGCGGTGGCCGATGCCGGCAATCATGCAGTGAGGCTCATATCAGTTCCTGCGGCGGCGGCGTGGGAGAATGCCACTGTGCGGACGCTCGCAGGAGGTGGGATCGCTGGCTTTGCAGATGGAAACTCGTCCTCCTTCTCCGATCCCCGTGGCGTGAGCTTCTCTCCAGACGGTTCAGTGGTGGCTGTCGCTGACGCAGGCAATCATGCGATCCGAATTGTGAACGTCGCGTCGAGGACCACCACAACGATTGGGGACCGAGCAGCCATTGCGTCTCAGATAGGTGATGGCAGATTCGGTGATGGCGCGGTGCCCGCATTTTTTCGTCCGACGGGCGTCGCCTTTTCGCCAGACGGAAAGCAAATAGCGGTCGCCGACAGTGGAAATAATGCCATCAGGCTCGTGAGTTTAGATTGCATCGAATGCCCTGCAGCAACCTACAAAGGCGCTCCAGGATCAGCCGACTGTACACAGTGCCCCAGCAACAGCACCTCACGGGCTGGTAGCCAGGCGCTCGCAGACTGCTTGTGCAGAAGAGGCCTTGTGATGGTCAACGGTACATGCTTGGCTTGCAAAGCTGGCTCTTTCAATTCTGTTGAGGGCGCTGCCACTTGCACTCCTTGTCCGGCCGGCACATACTCGAGTGAAACTGCTGCGGTCTCGGATCAGACGTGTTCACCGTGCCCAAGGTTTGCATTCTCCGACGCAGGCAGTGCCAGCAAAGCAACGTGCGTGTGTATACCAGGATTTTCAGGAGCGCCTGGTCAGGACATTAATTGCTCAGCCTGCGCGCGAGGGTTTTACAAAGACGTCAATGGCTCAACAGCGTGTCAGCCATGCGCTTCTGGCACATTTTCGCGAGAGGGTGGCGCAAGCGGGTGTACTGCGTGCAAGGCAGGATCATTCTCTCCCGTCATCAATGCTACGGCATGTGGTAGCTGTGGAGCAGGGGCGTACTCAGCAGCGCCAGCTTCTGAGACGTGTACGGCGTGCGAGGCGGGAAAGTATTCGAGCAGCACAGGCGCAAGTGTGTGCGCTGACTGCCCCGCAGGTTCCTACTCGGACAAGTCAGGTGCACTTGGATGTTTGCCGTGCTCATTTGGTTCGTTCGCAACACGCGCGTCCAGAAATTGCACTGCGTGTGAAGTAGGAAAGTATTCGAACAACACAGGAGCGAGTGTGTGTACCGATTGCACTGCTGGGTCCTACTCGAACGTGCCAAGTGCACGACGGTGCGCTCTGTGCCCAGCGAGAACGTATTCGAAACAGGCTGCGGCAACCGTTTGCTGGCAATGTCCTGTCAGTGCATTTGCGACTCAAGGCAGCAGCGAGTGTCTGTGCAATGTAGGCTATAGCGGGCCCAGGCTGGGTCAGTGCATAGCATGCGCGCTGGGCAAGTACAAGGCGGTGAATGGTTCGTCTCCATGTGAATTGTGCCCGAGAGCGAAGTACAGTTCAGTCAACGCGTCGAGTGCTTGCTCTTTGTGCCCGCCCTTTTCTACGTCGCGCGAGGGGAGCGCTAAACTTGTCGATTGTGAGTGCAATCCGGGCTATACAAACGCGCCGCAAGACCTGCAACCACGTGCGAATGCAAGCAGCATGACCAGCTCCCTCATCAACGGGAGCGCAGCCAGCGCGTGTAACACTTCAAGTGCCTGCAACACCAATTTCACCACCAATGTGACGGCAAATCTGAGCGGGTTTACTGCCACCGCAGGTATACTGCAATGCAGGCAGTGCGCCGCGGGTACTTTCAAGCCAACGACAGGGAGCGCTGGCTGCACTCGTTGTGCCGCAGGATCGTATGCAGGCAACTCCAGTGCAGCATGCATCTCGTGCCCACCGTTTTCGGTGGCGCCCGCTGGGAGTGTGAGACAGGCTGATTGCAAGTGCAGGCGTTGGTACCGCGGTCCTCCCGGCGGGCCTTGCTACCTTCCTGTATGTCCTGCTGGCCAGTACAACAGATTATTTGGTGGTTCTGATCCCTTAGCTATTGAATGTGAGCAATGTCCAAACAATTCATGGTCGGGGTCGGCAAGGCTCGGCCGCGATTCGTGTGCATGCAATGCCGGATACTCAGGTGCCGATGGAGGTCCGTGCCGCGCGTGCGACTTGGGGGAATACAAGGCCGTCTATGGATCGTCAGATTGCACTCTGTGCAAGGCAAACAGTTATACCGAGAAAGACGTTGCCGCAGTGAGCTGTTTGAACTGCCCAAACAATTCTTATTCTTTCGAGGGCAGTTCAGGCCCATGGTCGTGCGCTTGTAATCAGGGCTACAGCGGGCCGCAATGCGTAGTTCCTCAAAACGTGATGAAGCGCGGCGAGTGTGCAACGGGTACTTCGTTTCGCAAATTCGAAATGGAACTGAAAGTGAGTCTAGAGGCCTCATCCGAGTCCGAGCTTGTCAGATTGAAAGCAAAGAGCGCGAGAGAAATAGCCAACTACTTTGGTCCTAATTCCACAGTGCCCGTGGAAGTGGATGCAAGTACAAGCGCATCCACAACGCGGCGGGCAGTCTTTGAGTTCACGCTCAAAAATCAAGTTGAGGGCGACCAAACGAAATTTGCAGAAGGCGCAGCTGACCAAGCCAGGGCGCTCACAGCCTTCCTAAAACTGAGGGGCGTAAAAAGCGCCCGTGTTGCTGACATTAACGTCAAGTGCGGCGCTGGAAACACGCTTGTCACCGACTTTGCAACGCTGATGACGTCCAAGCCTGAAACTACGTGCGCCGCCTGTCCTATCGGCACGTACAAGCAACTGCTGGATAATTCGCAATGTGTGCCGTGCCCGGGATCAACGACGACGAAAGAGCAAGGCTCTACTTCAGAATCTGCCTGCGCAAAGTGGGCCGGCCAGCAACTTACTCGTGAGGCGGCTGAGAGTGCGGGCTATGCACTCTCGGCGATCGTCGCGTCCATTGTAGGGGTCAATGTTGTTGGCGCCCTTTTCAACACCCTGGGCTCGCTCGCTGCCTCATCTGCACTTGGTGGGTCATTTGCATTTCTTTCAAAAGTGCTGTGGCCAGACGTTTGTCTGACTCTGATTTGTGTTTGCGCGCTCAGAAAGAAGTGTCTCTCTCTACGCCAGCGGCGGAAGCACAAGCCTTTCCGCCGCTGTGCAGGAAGGGGTGCTGCCGGGTGGATCGCCCGGTTGCTGGGGCGGAGGTGGTGCGACTATGGCGCTGGTGGCCCAAGTGCAGTGTGTGCAACTCATGGCTCGTATCGGCGGTTCACAGGCACAGACTGGCCTGGCGTTTTTTGCCAACAGTTTGGGTGAGTTTCTGACATATTGCTTGACGTTTAGTGGTAAACGCTTCGTTGCTGACATACGAGCTTGATGCACGGCCGCTCCAGGATGGTTTAACTTGGAATTCGAGAAGGCTTCATTTTTCGGAGGATCAAGGGATCCGCACCTGGTGCCATATTCTCCACTCAACAGCATTCCGCCATCCTCTGCAGGCGACGCAGCTTCAGGTTGCAGCCTAGAGGCCTTCATCCCGGCTCTGGATCGGCTCATCTGGTGTGTCATTATCTTGGCGGCCGTGACATCTACACGCGCGCTGCTCGCCACCTTTGTGACAAGGTCCCTGAAGAAAGAGCTGCCAAGCAGCTTGCAATTTTCGTCCTGGGAGGGCCCGGCGCTCTTGACCGTCTATGTTGCCATTTGTTCCGCGTCTATCTTGGCTATGATCTCCGCTTGTCAAAAGTGGAATGCTGTGGGCTCTGTACTCTTCGTGTTTTGGCCGCTACTTTTGATGGTATCTTGTGTCGTCATGCTGATTCGGAATGTTGTGGCAAAGCGTTCCACGTATGAATCGTTTGATGCCAAGGTAGATCCTCCACGGTTGAGGCCGGGCTTTGCCGAAATGTGGAAGTCCCTGGACCGCCATGGAGGATTTGTCCCGAATTTCATGCGCTTGAGGGAGTGGTTCCTTGCTACTGATGCAAGGGGTTGGTGGAGAGACGACAGTAGCAAGCAAGCGTTAGTGCTGAGATTTTTGATCGGGGATTACGTGGGCCCCGCGCAGTTTTTTGGTATCTGGTTGATGGCGAAACGAATTTTGCTGTCTGCCGCTGTCGTGGCGTTGGACGGTCGCGCAGGTGCCATAGTTTGTATAGTGGTGCAGACATTCGACATGTTGTTCGTCATTGGCTTCAGGCCATACGTCTCGCAACTTACTTGCACGTCCGAATGCATTTCCACGGTGACAAATTGGCTTGCCTTCCTAAATTTAGGCCTGCTACTGTGGCCAGGCACAACACCGCTGCAGTTAGGCGAAGCGACTGTCTTTGGCCTTGCTATTATGGGCACGTGCTTTGCCGCGCTGTCTGCCGGTGTCGAAGCTCTAATGGCGATGGTCATCGTCATTTGGAATCTTGTTGCTGGTTTTGGCGTTTGCCTGGGCTATACAGGCGCATGCATGGTCGCGGTCCGTATCACGCTGCTAGAGTGCTGTTTTGGAGCTGCACCCGGTGGGACAGGGGATGCTGAAGAAGGGGGACCCATCTTCCTCACCAGTATTGCTGCAGATTGGGCCGACACACCGCGGAAGCCATCACAAGGAACCGATGATGTGACGCAGAGCATGGTGTGGGCGCCCATTAGCCCAAACGGTCTACCAGCGGATGCACCGTCGTCCAGCGATCCTGCGGCACTGGCTGCCTACTATCGGCAGCTGGCGGATAACTATCAACTGATGAGCATGAGCATGAAGAAACAGTCGAACAACGGCAGAACTCAGTCCACCCCGTCATTGAAGTCGCCAGTGAGCATGAGCACAGCACCATCCGCGATGTACAACACAGATTCGCTGGGGCCAGACGACGGGGCCAGCGACGGGGCGTCAAGAGCACCGGGTGCAAGTAGTCGGGGGGCAACACGTCAACTCCCATCTTTCACGGACCCGCAAGGGCTACGATCGTCGGCACGCGAACTGCCGTTGGTATCGGCCTCTTTTGAAACACTCCTTCGCCCGCAACACGATTCACCAGACCCAAGTATCTTCTCTCGAAGGGCGACACCTTCTGCTCAATCCCGAGAGATCACGAACGGAGCGCCTGCGGGGAGTATACCACCGCCTCTCGGAGGCAGCAGCAACAGGGGTCCTGCAAATACCCCGTCATACATTTCGGCAGGGGTGGGCGGTGTGAACACAGCAAGCATACCTACACAGTCGTTGTCACAGCGTCTTGCCTCTTCTTCAAACGCTCCTGTGTCTGCCTTGTCCTCCAGGCGCGTGATCGATGTTGCGCCTAGTGCAGACAAATGGTCAAGGTCTCCGTCGCCCGCGAAGAGGGCCACGGTTCGCGGCTTGTCGCAAGGCTCGCCGCGAATGTTTGACAATCGCGACAACCCAATTTTTGATGCATCTCCGAGTCGCCAAGTCGCCAGCACATCACGTGCTGATCAACTGCGAGATGGGATCAGGAGACGCGCGGAGGCTTTGGAACGCGATCTCTCGCCAGCGAGCACCAGGTCACTTTCGCCGTCTTCCACACGGTCACCGGAATATGTGCGTTCTTCGCAGATGCAGGTGACGCCGACGCCTGCAATGTATGACAAGGACAACGACAGCAGGATACGCGGCACGCCCCCGAATGTTGGGAGTCCGATGAGTGCGGCTTACACACCTGCAGGCATTTTGCCGGATCCGGACAACTTTCGGCAGGAGTTCATGCCAAGACTTGGTAGTCAGGTTGAACTTGACATGGCTGGCCTGCGGCATCCGCTTCTGGATTCTTCTCCACGCAGCCTGCCACCGCCCCCTTCGTACCAGGCTCCGCCGCCTCCTCCGGTGATCTCTCCCACCTGCCGTCCGCCTGATTGCTTTGTATAGGCAGTGTTCGTTCTGTGTTTCACGGATTTGTTTGATGCGAGCAGGTGGCTGAAGGGGATCGTTCTGGCGACTGGGACACTGGGTTTGGTTGAAATTCACAGCTGAATTTTTGGCCAACACCTGCCTGCACGCATTTAGACTTTTGTTAATAAAGCAATCAAGTAAGAGCTCTCCAGCGTTTTCCCTGTTCAATTTGGACCCAGTCCGACGGTAAAGTCTGAATCTTTAATTTTTAGCTCTGAACTTGTAACTGTCAATGCAGCACGCAGAAATCTGCAGGTGCGGTACTGGAGGCTGATTGGCCTGTCACAGGCAACTGTCGATGTCTCAAGCACATGCCAGCAGCACAATACAACCGCATAGCGCGCATGCCCCGTCTGCACGGTCGTGGACCCATCTTGAGCGACAGGCCCCGCCTTGTGCAGAAGCCTTGCAACTCAAACAAGCCCGCCGAGTCAGCTCTTGAAGGTCTTCGGGGGGGGGGGCAGCGGCTTGTTTGGCTTGCCTGCTCGTACATCACAAGTGAACAAAAGAAGACGTGGGTATCTGTCTTGTTTGCTGTGAGGCGGGCAGGCAAGGAATAGGAACGCTGATCGGGCGTTCTTACGTGGCTCTGACGCAGCGACTGGAATCGGGGGCGGCGGCACATTTGGCTTGGCAGGAGGTGGAGGAGGCCCAGGGCGCTGCTGAGCACCGGACGCCAAGCATGGCCCACTGCCGCTCTGCCCCAACGCTGTCTTTTTTTGCTCACGCGGCGGCGGCGGCGGCGGCGGCTTTTTCGTGGCCGACGGCGGGCGACTCTGCGGTTGCTGCGGGTGCTGGGCCTGCTGCAGGCCTTTTCCTTTCCCCTGCCCTTCTTGCTGCTGCTGCGAAGGCAAGACGTGGTGACCTGCAGATGCCGTGACAGAGACACCAAGTGAAGAAAGACCCAAAGCGTCCGACCAGCTGCCTGCCCCCTTGCTCGCTGGTGCCCCCCCCGTCCCGGGAGATAATTGCGCAAGATTACGAGCAAGCATATTCTTGATCTGCTGGTTCTCGCCGCCGGCAGGGGAAGGCGGGGAAGGACGAGACGTGCAGGGACCTGCCATCATCATAGCGCGCGCGCCCGGCGAGTCTGCGCTGTCACCCTTTGGCGGTGAGGGAGCCTGGTGCATAGCCACTACGGGCGGCATCACCACTGTGTTGTGTGGAGCTGGGGGAAGCTGCGTGCCCGGCATGCAGCTGCTGGGTTGTCCTGGAGCGGCATGCGGGGCAAGGCCTTTGAGGCGCTGGCTCATGGCTTGCTGCTCACATAGCCGTTGCTCCTGCTCGCTCACTGTGGTCTCACTTCTTCCCGTCCCCTTATATGCTCCACACGCGTCACATGCCGTGTGGCAAGCCGCATTGCGCAGTGTGCATGTCGCACACACCCACTCGTCTTCTTGTCCCACCTTTCGTCCGTCCATTCCCCCGCTCGGCGGATTTGACCAAGGCTGGGTCGTGTGCTGCCGTGGAAGGCCCCCGGCTTCAGCTGGCGGAGGAGGTGGCGGAGGCTGTGGACGGTCGGGGGGAGATGAGCTATATTGCGAGGCAGCAGACGAGGGACCTGGCTTGCCAGGTTGGGCCAAGGCATCGACTCCTGTGTTCTTGGGGCCATACGCCGAAGAAGATTGGTTCTGGCTCGCCATGCGAGCCTGCGCGGCAGCCTCCGAGGCACCAGGCAGCGGAACAGCTGCGCCAATATGCCGAATGTCAAGCGGAACGAAGTTTTGCACAGGCTGCTGCGCAGGCGCCGGTTTTCCAATCATATAATTGAAAAAGTTCTTGGTTGAGCCCCCCGCATCTGCAACTTCAGGGGCGTTTGGGGTACGCCGTTTCAAATCCGCCTCCCACTGCTCCTGCGCAGCCTTGATTCTTTGCTCAGCTTGTTGCAAGTGTGCTTGCAGCATGACCTGATCCGTGGCCTCTGCGCTCGAGTCGACCCCTCTGTGCGCGCCGCGGTCCATGAGCATGTTGGACGGATCGCACCGATGCTGCCCCGCAACCATCGGCTCCAGCATCTGCGGCGAAGGCACATCTCCTGCCTCCGTCCCTGTTCCTTCTGCCCGCGCGCCCGATGTTGCCGCCTGCAACAGAGAGCTGGTGCGGGGCGAAGGGGACAGAACCTCTACGTGTGTTACAGGGAAGTAGCCCTCCTGACCGGCCTGATTGATGCCGTAACCCCATCCGTCTTCGTTGGCCTCTTGCAACACGTGGATCACGTCGCCCTCTGCCAGCGCAAGCTGCACAAGCGTGTCGGGATCCGCCGCGAACTCGGCCCATGCTCGAACGCGGCGCACGGCGGCGAGCGGCAGCTGGCTTGCCCCCGAAGAGGCGGCCCCTGGGTCAACGCGTTCGCTGTCGTTGATGCTGTCGGGCCACGCCTCGCTCGTGCCCTCCGAGTCAGAGCCACTGGACGAATCTTGCGCCTCGGCATTCCCGTTGCGTGCCTTGCCTGCTGCTGCTGCTGCTGCTGAAGCATCAGCCAACTGTCCGAGGGCCGCCTCTCGTTCTGACTGAAACCCTCCCGCGTTCGACGCCCCGGCTGCACCTGGCGGAGGGCGGAACCTTCTGGGGCCGACCATTCCTGGTTGGCCAGGACAGTGGCAGTGATGCAGCAAATGCTTGCACTCACTGCATTTCTTGTACTGCCCCGCCAACTCACCAAGAGCAGCAGCAGGCGCTGCTGCAAGCACCTCGACGCCATTCACTTGCTTCGGCGCCTCTCGGCTTGTGTAGTCATCTGTCCCGCACCAGTCTGTCAGCTTGACACCGACTTGCACTCCAAGGGCACTGAGAAAGAAGAGAAGCAAAGAAGGGTGGAAACGCGAGAAGAAGCGCGTGAAAGGCTTTGCGAAAAGCAGCGCGCGAGAGCTTTTGCGCACAAGCAATTTACGCCGGACGCTGGCCACGCGACACGCACAGAAAGTGGGCACACGAAAGCACCGATCACTTTCTGCTTGTCGGGCTGGCTTTTGAAGTTGATATAGCCGTCTGTGAGGAAAAGGTTCTCGGCTTTGATCCACGACAGGTACGAAGCTTCATTCTTCCTGTTATATTCACGCCCGTACAGGCAACGGTGGCACACGCGCACCTTGTCCACAGTTTCCCCCACTGCACTCGCCGTTCCCCGGCCACATGTGTCCACACAGCACGCCAAAACGTCAGCCAGCAGATGGCAGATGCAGGCACTACGAGGCGCAGATGTTGGCAACACGAGCGGCAGAACAGCGGAGCAGCATGCTTGACGCCTCGCGCATCCTACACATGCTAGCGCCAGCAGCCGGCAGCACACTGGTCAGAGTCACGAATGTGAGAGTCACGAATGTGAGAGTCACGAATGTGCGGTATGCCGTCACCGTGATGCGCTTGAGCCATGCGGCGGAGCATCCACTCTTGCACCTAGGGTATGTCGCCCTTGCAGTCAGCTCCAGTAAGCAGGCGTGCAGTCAGCTCCAATGAGCAGGCGCTGCTGTCGCTGTGGCGCCATGGCCCAGCGCCAGTGACACAAAGCGCCAGTCACACAGGACGTGGACGTGGTGGACTGGAGCGACGTTGGCACAGCACTTGGCGCGCTGCTACTACACTGGGGCAGCACGAGCGACAAACACTTGACGCACGGCCACGAGCGACAAACACTTGACGCACGGCCAATCCAGCCACTCCACGCCCTTGCCCTTGCGCAGGGCCGAGCACTCGTGGTGCAGCACTTGTCCCTCGCCTACACTATCGCCTACTGACCCTGTGCCCCGCGGCCTACTGACCCTGTGGGCCGGGTTACATATATACATACATACATATATACATATATACATATATGTCGGCGCGCGACAGATTGCAAACAGACAAGAGAGCGCGAGAGAGCGATCGAGTGGACCTCTTTGTTGTGTACAGTGACAGCCTTACAGCGCATGAATTGAAAGGAGTCGACTTGGTACGCGTTCATACTTCTGTCCACCTCGAGCGAGCACTTGTTGCACGAGGCCTCAGAGCCTGACACGCCCCATTCGTCAGCAGCCTCCCCCTACGGCACATGGTCGCACGCCGCGCCACCCCCAAGACTGTGACCACACGCATGCAGTGCGGTGGCTGTGGCGCAATGGAGACGCAGTGCGCGAGATGTTGCGCGAGATGGTATAGCACATGGTCTCGTCGTGAGCCAGCGCCTGGGCACGCTATGGCGAGGCGGTGGGCAAAGCGAGCTCGCGGCGCTCAGCAAGCTCACTCTACGGTTGCGCTCAAGCTAGGCCTACGGATGCGCACAGATGCCCTCAAGCAAGCTCCACTGCTGTGTCCTCGACAGCTCGCGCACGGATTGCCGGGCCAACGAGAGACGACGGCAGAGGAGCGCCAGCACAAGACACGCCGAGAAGCCGAGCATGCCGCAAGCCATGGCCGCCCCGACGGCACCAGCCCTGGAGGAAGCGCGCCACCTGGTCCACGCTTGCTGTGCACATGTCGCTGGCGGAGAGAGGCAGCAAGGGCTGGCGGGGGAGGGGACAGGAGAGGGCACCAACATTTGCTGCATTGCACTTTGCGCATGTGCAGTTTGTAGACGCGCCCGCAGATGCTGCACCCCCTGCGCCATTCCACACCACAACACGAGCTTGCATCAGCGTGGCACCGTGATCGTTGAGCCCTGCCGACGCCGAAAGCCATTTTCAAGAGAGCAAGGCAAAAGGAGACGCAAGGCACAAGAAGACCGCTGCGCATCATGCCGGCCGACGGGAGCCGCCAGTTCGGTCAGCGACTGCTGCTGTGCCTGCCCGTGGCATCCCCTCCCTGACTGTCAGCGGCTCATGCACACACGCCCCAGCTGTGTCGTGCGCACACGCACACACTGCTGGCCGCGCTGTTGCGTGCCAGCAGCGTGCTGCGTGCCAGCAGGGTGGGGGCACAGGGACTTGATGGAGGGCGTGGAGGAGATGTATGCATGGTGCGTGTATGCATGGTGCATGTATGGATCAGGGCACAGAGACCTCATGGAGAGCGTGGAGGAGGTGTCGGAGCCACTCCTCCTTATCCTGTGCCGAGCTGGCGTAGACGACGAAGGACTTTTGGGACGCAAGGATCTCCCACGAGTGTTTCAGCTTGTCGTCGTCTGGCCGGTCTACCACCTTGATCAGCTGCACCCCGCCCAGCCGCGTCCCGTCAGTGCATGCCGGTGCACGTTGCACGTGCGCAGGGAAGCGCGCCAGCAGGCACGCCCACATAGCACACCGCAAAAGGATGCCACGGATGAGACGACAGGGAGCGGAGGCCAGCAACGCAAGGGAGGCAGACGGCACCACTCGCGCATGACCACACACCCGCGCCCCGCGCCCATGCATGCCATGTCACACGCACCAAACATGCGCTCCATGCCACGCACACTGAGCGGCCTGACGCGCCGCACGCCAACACGCGGCAGGCGGCATGGGGGCAGGCAGAGAGGCAGAGGGGAGGGGGGACCTGGCCGCCTTCGCGCGATTTGGGCACGGCAATCTTGCCGCCCTGGCCGTTTCCGATGTTGAACTTGCGCTTGAGGTTGAGCGCCCCGCCGCCGCCCACCTGCCATGTTGACATTGGATGCAAGATACGTAAAGTGGTCAGTAGGCCGCGGGGCACAGAGTCAGTAGGCGATAGTGTAGGCGAGGGATAGTGTAGGCGAGGGCGCCAAACGGCGTGCCTGGTCAGCTGCGCCGTCTCGCCGCATCGCCGCACCACCCTGTACCTGCTGCTGCCACACGCCGCCCAATCCTCCACCACACCGGTCCCGCCTCGACGCATGCTTTCTCCGTGTGCGTACTTTAGGGCCGTGTAGTTCAAGATGCGCGATAGCGCGGCGGGATGGGAGGAGGGAGGCAGGAGCACCTGCGTGCGGTCCTCGCTGGCGTAAAGGAGCGCGTCGTCAAAGAGATAAAAGACGTAGTGGGCGGCGTCGGCAACGCGGCTGCGCACGCGCCACAGCTTGCCCTCATGCATGAAGCGCCGGTTTGGATCTGCCAGGTCCACGCCTGCCCCACTCGCATCCTGTTAGCTCGTGTGCCTCTCCCATGCTCGGTCCTGGTGGCGTGCACGCTGCTGCCGCCTACAGTCTTTGCTGCCTTGCTGCCGCCTCTCTCTACTCGCTGCCGTGCACACTTTCGGTGTTGCGTCCTCAGGACACGAGGCTTCAGAGCCGCCCGTCCCCGTGCAGTATACATAATATATATATACATATATATACATATATATATATATATACATATATATATATATATATATATATATGCATGTATGCCGGGGACCCTC
>Ga0115006_10000405_pt1 | contig 23196 bp, 11 predicted proteins | sample ArcOceMetagenome_3_FD_88943 | JGI IMG/M metagenome (GOLD analysis project Ga0115006, IMG submission 88943) | Marine eukaryotic phytoplankton communities from Arctic Ocean - Arctic Ocean- Svalbard ARC20M Metagenome | ecosystem: Environmental > Aquatic > Marine > Oceanic | place: Arctic Ocean...
AATCTACATTATACTGGTCGTCTTTTACAAACCCGTTTGGGGTCCCATTAGTTGCAGCGGAGGCTCTTTTATGGCTCGAAGCATATTCGTTCAGCCTTTCACATATCCTGCTTGCATGCAGTTTCTGTCGGTGTCGCTTTCTTGACGTTTTCTTTCGTTGCGCACGATGGTTCGAGACTGCTTGAGAAGAGGGCCCTGATGTCCTCGGCGCAATCCGAAAAGTCGGCTGTTCCTTGCGTTTCTTCCTTGCCAGGAGCTTCCACCAGAAAGCCCACCGGTTCGTCGCTCCAGAGGGCGGTCGTGGGCTCGTCTTCAAACCTGGTTTCTGCGGAAATGCCGGCGACGGCCTGCAAGTTTTTGAAGGCCCAACCGAAGGCATGGTATTCGTCGTCGTCGAATTCACCGCTGGGGTCTGGACCTGGGTCATCGTAGCGACATTCTTCGTCGTCGGAGACGCTGTCTTCTTCCATGGAGCTGGGCTCTGCGTCTGATTCTGTTTCCTCTTCCGAGAAGCTGTGCTCGCTGCTCTGTCGCGCCTCATCTTCGCTGTCTGTGGTAGCGCTCTCGGCCGAAGGGTACACTTGTTCGTTGCCGAGCTCGTCTTTGCCGACGGGCAACCAGTCGCTGCGACGAATCTTGCCCACGAGGTAGACGTTCTTTCGTAGTCTTGCTCGGGAGGCACCTACGTAGGCGTAGCCTCTGTCTGCCATCTTGCGGTCGAAGTAGAGGCCTATGAGGTCCAGCGTGGCGCCTTGAGCTCTCCTGATGGTCGTCGCATACGCATACGTCACTGGCATGAAGCTGCAGCTGTCCTTGAATACTTGATGCACCAGGATCAAAACGTTTGCCAGTGTTCGCACGACGATCACGTTGCCGGCGTATATTGCCACTATTGTTCCGGTGGCCCCGTTGACGAATCCTCTCTTCTTGTCGATGTTCTGCGTCAAGCGTACCCTCATGCCGATTTCGAAGAACAGCTTGCCTTGGCCGTACGCATCGTCTCCTCGACAGCCATGCCCATCTCTGAGTTTTCGTGCCGCGTTCGGAAATTGCAAGGCGAGCCTGGCCATGTTGATCTTGGCTGCTCCGCGGTTTGTGATGGTCAGGAACGTGAACTCGGTGTTTTGCTCTTTCTCGACTTGTATGGCCTTGTGGGCGCATGCGTTCAGGTCCTTGGGCAACCTGCGACCTTCGAAGAACCGAGAGAGAACGTGCCGCGTGGGTTGATGCACGCGTGCATGGTGGAGGAACCGCAGCATGTCGGGGTCGTTGGATCTTGCTGCTGCGTGTTGCTGGAGCTCTACACGATGGAGCCTGCCCAAATTGTATTGCCGGTTGAGGTCGTCGTTGAGGCGGTGCGCTCCGAAGACCGGCTGCAGCTGCTGGAAGTCGCCGACGAAGACTACGTAGGGAGTGGGCCAGAGTTCGCTGAAGGCCGTCTGCAGCAGTCGCCAGGCGTCGCCGTCGACTTGAGACACTTCGTCGAAAATGATGAGGTCGTAATGTCTTAATCGACCGGGTGGGATGTATTGCTTGTCTCTGTCTCGACCGATCTTGAAGGCAGCGTGGATGGTTTCGACGGTGATGTCTAGGTCGGGCGGTAACCTTTGTCGGTGATTGGAGACGAGCAAGCCGATGGGACCTCCGATGAGGACCTTGCAACCTCGCTGCGCAGCTTTGATGGCTCCTTCTATGAGAACTTCCGTCTTGCCCGTTCCTGGCTTGCCGCTGACCTGCAGCACTCGGTTCGCCTCTTCCAGTTGTCGGGCATCTCCAATGGTTGTTCCTGCTTCGATGGCATCCAGAACTTCCTTTTGTTCGGCCGACCAGATCTTCTCCGGACCCGCTGCATACAAGTTCTTGATGGCCCAATCTTCCGACTTTTCTCTGCCGTCCTTGATGCGTTGCAAGAGCAGGTCCACCGCTAGGATTCGGGCTCGAAACGTGAAGATGCGGTCCTCCGACAAGCCTCTGAGGCGATGATCAGGCATTACCGCCTGCAAGAGTCTTTGTGGATCGCCCTGAAAGTGTTCCAGGGGCCGTCGGAGGTGTTGCATGTTCTCCGGATCTGTTGTGGTCGGCTTCAACTCTTCCTCTGAACACCCAGGCAGGAAGCAAGCGCACCAGCCACCCATGAAGATGTCCATCAGTTCGAAGGCCAGCGCGAGGCCTATGGCGCACTTCTTTCCCCTTCCCGGTCCGCTGAGATTCCTTCGGGCCACTGTATATAAGAAAGAAGGTTTTTGGGGCTGGTCGTCTATGGGCGCCTCTCCTTCGTCCGCTTCTGTGGCTTTCGCCTCCTTGATGATGCTCGTCACCTGGTATCGTCGGTACCACTCCATGAAGCTCATGTAACGAATTTCGAGCCCGCTTTCCAGGGTGAGGATCACGTTGGTCTTGCATTCGATATCTCTCCCTCCCTCCTCAGTCGATATCAAAACTTGTCCGACCTCGCTCATGCTCTTCTGGAGGAGGTCGGAAGCAGCCTTCCTTGTCATAGGTGTCGTGGCCTCCAGGAATTCTTTCATGTATGGCTTGGTCTGCGTCTTTTTGAGGTATTGATCGTAGGCTTGGTAAGCGTGGCGATGGTTGTTGATGGTTTCACTTCCCGGCACGGGAGCGAAGAGCGTGTCTGTGGTGAAGGACGTCTTGATGAAGCCTTGGCATGCAAACATCATCTGCATTTCCTGCTCCAGGAGCTGTCGTTTGCATAAGAGTCGGAAGATGATCTGCCATCTGGAGCGCTCTCGGCCGTTGCCTTGGACTTGCTTCTCGCGCGGTTTGAAGTGCAGGGCGTCTTCGGCCTTGGACACGTAGCCGGCGACGTAGCAAAGCAAGCAATGCTCGCTGTTGCCGCATTGGACGTCGGCTCTGCATTTGAAAGTCTCTTCGAGAAATGTCGTGAAAGGCGACCTATGGTTTTCTCCCGACCTCCCTGAGAGGCTGGTCGGGTCCGGGTAACGCGATGCATACTTGACCCAAGCGATGACATGGACGTGGAGTGTGCCTCGGCCTTGGAACTCGAAACGGTAGGCGTAGTCGATGACTTCTTCTAAGCCTATCTCAGCCAAATGCGTTCCTTCTCTGAGAATAGTTTTTTCGAGGACCGCGGAAACGGCGTTGTAGAGGTGAAGCGTGAGCCAAGCTTGACACGAGGAAAGGTCTTTGTTGGCCTCAGCTGCCGCCAACAAGCCATGGTGCAAAGGGAACGTCCACTCGGCAGGAGCTGCTGTGAAGAAGAGATTTGGCAAGTCTCCGTTGATGCGGCAGGCGTCCTCTAGCTTTTGTGTGGCCGTCTTCCAGAAAGCTTCGAAGTTCTGCATGTCCGAAGCAGCGATGTCGGGGGCTATCTTTAAGTCTTCCGCTGCGGCTGTCACGGCGGAGAGCTGGCGAGCTAGCGCGACGTCGTGAAGAAAGGCGGTGAGGTGGTAGTCTTTTGAGTAATCCACGCATCGGCTGAAGAGCTTTCTTTGCCAGCTCGCTTTCAGGCTGGGTTTTGCGGTGTCTGGAATGCGGGCTCTTGCTTTCAGACGATCGCTTAAGTCGGTATCTCCAAATGCTTCCGTGGGATAGAGCCAAGGACGTGCGGCCACCTCCAAACCTTGGTGGTTGAGAAGCAGATCTGCTGTCAGTATCCATCTCCACTGCTGGGAGCCTGAAGTCCGGTTATTCGCCAGGAGCTGTCGGTGGTTGGCGAGATGGCCTCGATACGCTTCGTTGTTATCTCGCAAGAATTCGAAGGCGCGTCTGCAAGCTTCCGATGGCAGGTGCTGCTCGATGTCATGTGGCTTCCAGACCCCCTTGACGACGGATTTCTTTTTTTTGCTGGTGATGGGCGCCTTTCCACCGCGGAAGTTGGTATAGTCGACTCTCAAGTCCAAGAGACTCAGTTTCTCGAGATCTTTTTTGGGAAGGACGGCCCAGAAGTCCTCCCAGGGCACGTCTCTGTCTTCCTCTGGTGACGCCATGCAGACGCGCTGCTTGAGCTTCTTCCAATATAGCTCCTGCGGCGTGATGTATGCTTGGAGCTTCTTGGGCCAAGGTCTGTTGTCGTCTTGTTCCTCGTAATCTTGCTCTAGCGTGTCAGGGTGCGGGTCGCAGCCATGACAACACTTCTGCGAGACTGCGTTCTGACCATTCCTCATCCAATCCCAATGTAGTTGGCGCGTCGTGGAACGAAGGCCGCAGTCGGGGCAGAAGGTCCAAGAAGCTGTTTTCATCCAGGCCAGAGGGTCCCTCCGCTTCATGACCGGAGGAGGGAGGCTTTGCGCGTGGGCGATGGGACCAGTGACGGAAAAAAGTCTTTGATGTTCTTCTTTCCAAGCAATGGCTGCACCTGGACTCAGTCGCATAATATTCTTGGCCAATTTGTCATATAGCGCGAAGTCTTCTTTGATGTCTCTGTAGGTACATGAACCTGCTTCCGCAGAGACTATGGCGGCGGTGTGTGCCTCGAAGTGGCCTCGCACGGCTTCGAAGTCGTGGTTCCATCTACAGAAATTCTTCTGATCTATGCCGTAAAGTCTGTCCAGTTCGTGGGTCGATCGTCGCCCTTGCTTCAATAAGCCTGCTGGCAGCGCCGTTGGAGGCGCGATTTCCCAGAGAAGGCCCCCGAACACGTTTTGAGGCAGCCGGTAGTTGCTCCACCAGATGGAACCTTCCAGGGTGTCGGAGGGCGTCAGCGAATCCGGAAAGAGGATGTTCATGGCTTCGTAGAGGAAGTTCCAGGGTTGCTCGGTGTGCCTTTTGGCGTCGTCAATGGACGTTCCTGCTTTTAGCAGCTGGATTGCTTCCATCTGCTTTTTGAAGACCTTCTTGATGACGTCGACGTTTCCCGCTTTGCTCAGTTTGGCGACGGCGGCCTTATGCGTGCCAGACATATCTTCCATGGTGAGCTCGCCGTCCAGGTAGGCTCGGAAGTCATCGACGCTGCGAACGTTATGCTTGCTCCAGACGGCTACTTTCATTGCGTCGAGCTTCTCTTGGGTTTCGTAGTCTTCTGCCTGCCGAAGCTCTTCGGGGATCTCTTCTTCGAAGTCCTCACCCATAATGGCTTTCAGGATCTGCACTCTATCCACGTGCGACTCTGCGGTCCAAGCTATCCTGTGTGCGGGGTGGCGGCCTTTGCGAAAATTCTCTCTGTTGTAGTCTTCCTCGCAGCATCGTGGCTTAGGGGGGATTTTGACCGTGGAGGGTGGTGCACAGTGGTAAGGCGGAAAGAAGTCTCTGCTGCGTCGGTTGACCGCCGCTGGAAGGCCTTCCTTCGTGGCTAAGGCGCTGTAGTGTTCCGCTCCGGCCACTCTTTCGTCTAAAATGAGATAGATGGGCACGAACGATTCTCCGGCTTGGAAATCGAAATCCAGGAATATGCTGGGCGGCTGCTCCGGGTTAGCTCTTCTGAAGACCACGAAAGGTTTGCGCATGGCCAGCGAGAGTGCGCGAAGGCTGATTCCGTCACCCCAAGCCCCTTGTAGTTGTCTCTTGACCCATGGTGCTTTGATGTAGTCCCTGAAGAACTCATCGCATCTGGCATTTCGATTGACTGTCATGGCTGCAAGGCCCCTGAGGATGCCGTGGCTCCTCTCGCCATCAGGTGTGCTGCAAGCCACGGATCTGTAGAGGCAATGGCCATCCCCGGCGATGCTTTTTTCCCAGAGGAAGTAGCGCATGGCCATGGCGTGAGTCAGCAAGGCTCCCTCTGCGGAGTCCCGCTCCGGCGTTGCAAACGTTACCGTGGTCGGCGGCCGCTGTGGGCATCTGAATGGCGCAGGTGGCTCGACGGGCAGATTGTCGTTTCGATCTCTTCCGTCTGCTTCTTGCTGTTTCTTCTCTTCGGCCGCTACTTCTTTCTGGGCACGGTCCATGACCTTCAGGGCTTCTACCAAATACTCCTTATTAAATTGGAATGGTTGGCGATGTGAATGCAAGATCAATGCTAGAACAAAAGGTCTCCTAATCCGAAGCGAGCTACGTCTTCCAAGGGGAGGTCGTCGTCGAACATGGTTTCTTCTTCCAGGTCCTCGCCGGGCTCTGCGGAGTCTGCTTCGTCACCCTCTTCCGAAGCTATTTCTTCTTCTTCTTTCAGGAAGAAGTCGGTTGGATCTCTTCCGGGTTCCGATCTTGCACGGCTTGCCTTACTAGCCGGCCTGCCCTGGCTCGGAGATTCTGGCTCTTCTTTAAGCTCTTCAGTGGCAAGTTCTGCAGGAGCTCCTTCCAGCGTCGAGCCTCCTTGCTCTTGGACTGCTCGGCGCTCTGCGGCTGACAACTTCACCCACCTATGCCCTATCTTATGCTTGTATGGCACAGGCTTTGCGTAGCGTTTGGCATCTTGGAGCACCCAAGCGTAGATCTTAGGGTCTTTCACCGTGCTGGTTTTCTTGATGTGGTGCTTGGCGACGTTTGTGGGGCTCCAGATGTAATTGCGCTTGTGCAGCCACGGCTTGAACGTCCCTCTTTCCGGCTGTAGTCCCACCTTCAAGCAGTCGACGATGGTGGCCTCGCCCACGATGGTGCCTGATTTGGATTGCGCAATGCATATCTTCTCTCTTTTCCAGCAAGGTTCGCCTCTGATTTCCCAGGTCTTGTCTTCATCCAATATTTTGTCAGACCACACTTTCTCCATCACCAAGGCAGATGCGATTTGTCCTGCTTGGACAGCTTCGTCGTCGGTGTCAGGCTGCGCTCTTTTGCTGGTTGCCTTGGCTTGGGCTTTGCTTGCAGGGCCTTTGCGCAACCTCCTCGGCCAGCTCTTTTTCTGAGCGAGGTGGCTTTTGCGGCTCGGCGCTGGCGAGGCTTCGTCTCCTGCCATAGTTCTCAAGGCGTCTAACTCGGCATTTCCATGTGGGATTAGCAGCAGGGCTCTTCTTCTGCTGCTCGGCGGCATTTTCATCAGGCGCTGTTTCAGTTGCGCTTGCCCTCCTTTGCTCGACAGAGATGCTTGAAGGGCTGTAGGGTTGCAGATGCCGCAATGCGTCTGTCCTGCCTTGGGTGTTGCCTTGCCGCCGGCTTTCGAAAACACGCATGGCTGCTCGGGCGTGCCTGCACAATTTCTTTTGCCACCTGTCATGGTGTTGTCAAATGTCGTCGGCTGGGTTCGTGAAGGCTCGTGCTGAGTAGTGGGCATAGGTCCGTTGGGCAGACGTGATGTTAGGAAGTCTCTCGGTGCAGCGGTTGCGGGGCAACCACTTGCTTGGGCTTTCCGACGATTTAAGAGGCCCAGATAGCGCATGAGGAAATCTTCGTTGTCGGAATCTTCTTCGGAGGAGCTGGTTGTCTGGCTGGCCTCTTTCAAGCTACCAGCTTGTCGATCGGATTCGCTCTCTAGCCAATTGGGGCAGTCGTCGTTGTCGCTATCCCCTGTTGTCTGAGGGGCACCATCTACCTGGCCGCTTAGGTCGTCCTTCGTCTTGTGGCTCTCGCAGTGGCATGATGTTTTGGAGCGTGGGACTTCGTTGTCAGCTGATTCATAGACCATGTTCGAGGCAGATGTCCATTCTTTACCTTGTGGGTGCACGCAGCAAGTGGAGGAAATTCCCGCTGAGTGTCTGTCGTGGGTACTCGAGTAGGCGTTCTCGGGTCTGGATGTTCCTTGGCGCCAGACTTGATGTCGTTTGTTTTCCTGCTCATGGCAGAAGTGTTTAAGCAGCTGGGCTGTCTCTGGAATCATGCAAGACGATGGTCGATGCGGACTTCCGAAAGCGTCTGATTTCAGCAGCAGGATATTTTCCACGTCTTCGGAGACTATGACTAACTCCTGTTCTGCTGCACTCGTAAAGTTCATATGATTCCATTCCCTTCTTGTCTGGGGGGATTGCCCTCCCTTCCGTGCTGGTCTTTGGGCACGATTGTTTTCGCATTGCCTTGTTCTCATATCTATAGGCGCAGGCGCCTCTGGCGTTCTGTCCTTCGTTGGTAGCAAGTGCGAGAAACGTTTGGCGATCCCTGCGCACACCTTGCTGTTTTTGGCTTGAGGCCGTCGATAATACGAAGTTTTCATCGAGTTCAAGGTTGTAGCCGCACTGGAAAGGCTAGTCTTGGAAGCACTCGGAGACGGTAGGGGCTTCCGTCTGACCTGACGTGGACAGCTTCGTAAATTGGCTTCTTCTTATTTCTGAGAAGCCCTGCCTCTCCGGCTCTCTGGTACAGATGCCTGCAAGCGCATTTGGCGAGCACGTGGACGTCGACCTGGTTCAATTGACAATGGAAATCCTGGTAGTATTGGGATCTGAGGGGCTCCTTGTCGTGGCTCTGCGCCTTGCTTGCGCTCTGCACATCGGTATTTTGCGGCCTCCTGCCAGTTGAGATCCCCATAAGCAAGTTGGAATTCTGGGCTCCTTTGTTATTAATTTGCGACCTTGGCTGGAAGCATGGGGCCTCGGTTCTTCGGCTTCGGAGCTATCCGTCGAGTCTGTAGAAGCTGTTTGTATGACCTCACTTGGATGACTGTCAGGCCACACCTGTTTTTTCTTAAGCTGATCCATCCTTTGGTTTCGTCGAGCATCTGATGCTTTGGTGTAGAAGTGTTGGCATAGTGCCCGAGCCAGGTTTCGGCAATCGCCCTGGCAAGGGCAGGGTGGATTTTGAAGTGACCTATCTATTTTCTCAGGTTCGGTCCTGGGCATTCTCGTGCATGTCGTCGGACCTCAGGATACAGGCTTGCATGATCTGATGAGCGTATGTATTCTCTGAAGGGCGCTGAGGGCTTGGCGCTGGGCTAGTAGACACTTTGCAAGAATGGCTTTCCCTCTCTTGCTTTGATCCCAGCTGCTGCAGGATATCTACGACTAGTCTGGGATCCTCGGGATCTCCTGGGTTCCTCTGTTTACGTGTCACGCATCTCTCTAAGTGACATGTTCGAAAAAACAACTTGGCTGAGGCTTGATGTGAAATGGAGACTGCATCAGGTGGTTGCTTTTTTCCTCGGGCTGCTCTGTTCCTTGTTTGCAGCCCAGGTGAGAGAAAACAGCTCCGCAAAAGCTTCATAGCAAAAACACATTTGGATGTCGTTACCCAATCCGAGAGGTCCCCTGTAGGTCGAACTGTTCCAATATATCGTTCTTGATATTACACCTCTCTCTCGTTTCTCCCTTTTGCTAGGATTTGCCTTGAAGTCGGCGTGTTCTTTGCTACGTGGCTCACTTGCGTCCCTCACTCCCACAATGTACGTCTCTGGATCATCACAGTCACCGCGGGGGTCTTCTTCTTAAAGGTCTCCAGCAGTCTGGGAGACACCTTCCCAATGGGCTTCTTCTGGTGTTTTCTGTCTGACTCTTTTCCATATGGCAGCTCCACTGGAACGCTCTTGGAGAATAGGATGCGGTAGTTGAATCGACGAGACATCCGCTTTCGTCTTCTCCCTTGCCGAAAAGCTCCGCACGTAGCTTATGACCAGGCGCCGTTGGGCGCGAGTTGCTGCCACGTGAGCCAAACGGCGTTCTTCTTCTACGAACTCCTGAGTCTCAGCGTCACTACGAGGACGCCGAACGATGGTGCCGTCCTGCCTCAGTTCTTCCACCTCTCTTGGCTTCATAGGTATGACTTCTTCGTTCCATCGAGCAGCAAACACTACTGGCCATTCCAAGCCTTTGGCAGCGTGTATGGTGCTGACGCACACACCGCGGTTCGTGTTCAGGTCCTTGCCAGGCTTGCGAGTTTTTCGCTTGGTCATAGTTGGAGTGCTTGATCCTTGGGGGTCTAAGGCGACGTGGCGCAAGAAGTCCTGGATCTGTATCCGGCCGGCGCCGCAGCATGCTGCCACCTTGTCAAGAACGTTTTGAGGCAGGTGCTCAGCGACCTGCGCCAGAGACGTTGAACGCATCAGGTGCTGGCTGCATAACTCGAAGAGCCCCGGCAATGTGACTTTCTTCCTTACTGAGCCATAGGGGCTTTCCCAACGTTCAGCGAAGCAGCTTGCCGCGGCCACAGCTTCCTTCACGTTCTCTGCAATCGCATTGTTAGCCTTCTCTGCTGCGGCTTCTTCTTCGTCTACTTCTGGCTGGTCTTCGGATTCGCCGTCAATCTGCTCGTCTTCGTCTGACTCAGTATTGTCTGCCGTTTTTCTGCTGTGTTTGCGTGTGCTCCCAGCAGCGCTTGAACTGCGCAGGCGTCGCTTCTTTTGCTTTCCCAACCAGGTGCCATAGCCAGAGGACGCAGCAACGGTCTTCAAGGCTTCATGCACAGGCAACGTTGCGCAGGAGAGACGCAGCTCGTCTATCGTTGCCAATAGGTTCTGTAAGCCCTTTTGGGCCTTGGGTGAGAGTCGGATCCGTGAGATTTCCTTCTCACGCAGTAGCTCCTCCGCTAACATGAGGAAGCTTTTTCTTTGGGACTTGTCTTTTGCTTGTTCTTGCCTCTCCTGCAGCCGGGCGACAAAGAGGGGTCCGCAGCCTCTAGGAGGCGTGCGTAAGGCCCTGAGGAAGGAGCTGTCGTCGTCTCCACCGGCTGCCAGGTCCAGATAAGCCAAGAGATCCAAGGCAAACGAGCGCTCCCAGAGGGGGTCATCTCTTACCACGTGATAAGGGATGCATCTTTTGGTCAACTCCTTTACCAGCGGCTGATGCGTGCGGTCTGCCCCGAATCTGAAACAGCGAAAGAGGACAGCCATGTCGCTTGGTTCGTAGAGCAGTTGCTTTTCTTTATTTTGTCGTAACTTCTCTATCTCGTCTGCAATAGCCTTAGCCTCGTCTTCAGGGTGGCCACATTCGATGAGGAGCGGAGGCGTATTGTCGGGTCCATCGGCCCAAGCTGCCTTCGCTCGCAGGGTCTTGCTCATTCGTCGAACGTTAGGAGCTAGAACGAAGTGTCCGACTTCGAGGATGGGTCGCGTTGAGCGGTAGTTGTCCGTGAGTTGAAGCGCATGTAGCTGTTTGCACTGGTCCCTGAGCAGGTCGAAAATGCGTGTGGTGGATCCGTTCCACGTGTAAATTGTTTGATCATCATCCCCGACTACGCACAAACTTCTGTTGGGCCCGTCGCCTATGAGCGGCGTCAGAACGTCCAGTTGGATCGGGCTGACGTCTTGAAACTCATCTACGAGGAGGTGGCGCACTTGCGAGCGGACCAGCTGTCTCAGAGCTTGACTGTCGAGCACCTTCGAAGCCATGATAAGCATGTCTTGGAAATCCACTAGACCGCGTTGGCGCATGCAGTCTTGGTAGTAGCTGTAGCAGAAGGCCATGTCCCCTGGCTGGTTGGTCTTCATGAAATCACTAGCGGATTGCTTGGACTGCTTTGCCACCGTGATTTTCTTGCGGAGCTTCTTTACACCGTCTGTCGGCAGTTCCAGTTCGAATTCGGGGACCCTTGACGGACTTTCTGGTTTGTGGAACTTATGGAGCTTCCGATGGATCCTGACTGCAAGCTTCTGGCGCCACCTCGGGTCTTCTTTTGCCTTCAAGGCCGCGGGCGAGCCCGAAGGCGGTGCCAAGGGCATTTCGAAACGTACTCTAACTTGCGTCAAGGGATGGGACACTAAAGTCTCACGAATCTTCGTGAGCAATTGAAGCCCGGCGTCCGCAGCGAGATTTCCCGATAGAGGTCGCATCAGTTCAGCCTTTGTCAAGATGGCTCCTTTCGGCACTAGGAGTCCTTTTTGCGGGCGCCACGCTTTTTGTGCTGCCCACCACCTGTGGTTGTGCATGCTTCTCCCTGTTGGTTCCAGAAGGATGTGGCCGTACTGGAACGATGCTTGCTGCAAGCGCGGCTGTTGTCCGGACATTGCTTCCTTCAGGGAACATAAGGTCGTCACGAACTCTGTTGTCTCAGCGTGTTCTCCAGCCCGTGGTGCGGCGTCGTGATTTCCCTGGCCCGAGACCAGGCACTCTTCGAAAAGTCGCTCGTGCTGACGACTGCATGCTTCGAATATTGTGGTCCAGCTCATAGAAGCCAAAGGATCCAAGCCCAACCACTGGCTGCAGCTTTTTCTTTCTTCTTCTAGCTGTGACCACTTCCAAGCCTCCTGCAGGATCGATATCTGGGCTCTTGCGTCTGCTACTTTTATATCACCGTCGAATCCGAGGTGCTGGCCAAAGCATCGAAGCAAAGCCAAGGCAAACGAATGTATTGTTGTGCAGTGGATGCTTCGCGCAACACTTGCGCCTAAGGCTCCGACAAGCCTTTCGACTAGATCGTCGGCTGACTTGTTGGTGAAGCTGAGGAGCAAGATTGTATCGGGCGTTGCGCCACTATTCAGTAGATGCCTCACGCGTCCTAGTAGAGTTGTGGTTTTGCCGGTGCCGGCTCCAGCCAGGATAGCCAAGGGCACTTCAAGCGAAGCGTTAGCCGCCTTCGTCTGCTGCTGGTTTAGCGTATCTGGCCTGCCGAGCTCTGTTCGGCCGGTTCGAACTGAACGGCCACAACGTCGCAGCGCCAATTTCCACTTAGCCTCCAGATCGACTTCGTCAGCCATGCTGTGCTGCCACTTGCTAGCCTGGGTCGAGACTATAGCGGCGAAGCTTTTTTATTCTATGAGACTTGGGATGCAAGTGCCCAGGCAATTAAACCAAGGAAAGACCACCACATGTAAGTTGGAAAGGAGTCAGAAGAGCGAATCACTGCTGGTATGATCATGGCTAAATCCCAAGCGATTTATGTCTCTATTCTGATGGCGGCGGTTTGTTTTACTTTGCGTTGCAGACGTGCTGAGGCCCAAGCTCTGTGTGTGAACCCTATTTTTTGAGCAGAAGTCTTGCGTTGTCGGACTGTGGAGCAATGACTTGAAGGATAATACTTGAAACAAACCCATAAACTCTCGTTACCAGTTGTTATATGGCTGTACTTGTTTTTCTTGCTTTGCTGACCAGTATGCTGTGTCACATGTCGCTGCAGCCAACTTTGTGCGGATTCGTTGTTAGATTCGCAATCGATCAAATATAGGGCAGAACCTGCTTGAGTTGCCTTCTTACTTTAAGGCTTCATATGTCTGTATAATTTCCAGCGTCTATTTTGTGCAAGTGGATTTTTCTGAGGGGAGCAAGAGAAAATCGCTATGCTTTTGGCTCGCGGGCAACATCGTGCTTTCAGCAACAAAAACGGTGGTTCTAACGCCTAGGTTTGCAATGAATTGACCTCAGACGTCGTTCTTCTTGTCTCACTTTCCTCTTTGGAGCGGAAGAAAGCTACTGGTGTCTTCCTGTCCGTCCCTGGAATCTGAGGGTCCTTCTTCCTTGGCCTCCTGGTCTTCCTTGAAGAAGTCAGCTGGATTCCGGAATGCTTGTCCTGTAGTTGACCATGGAGCTTCTTCTTTTGGCGGCACAAGCGCAGGCGCTAGTGCAAGTCGCATATTGGGGACGATGTCCCCGTGAGGTCTCTCCTTGTCCTTGTCTGCTTCTTTTTTGGCTGCTTCACGTTCTGTGGCGGAGAGTGTGATCCACTTGATTTGGCCTTTTTTGTGCTTGTACGGCACAGGTCGCTTGTATCGCTTTGCGCCTTCGAGCACCCAAGCATATATCTTTTTGTACTTCACGATCTTGGGGCTTCTGATGCAATGTTTTGCACGGTTGAGGCGATCCCACATGTAGTCTTTCTCGTCAGACCACGGCTCGATGTTTCCTTTTTCTCGCTGCAGACCGATCTTCAAGCAGTTTACGATAGTTGCCTCGCCCACGAGCCTGCCAGAAAGGGATTGCGCGATGCAGATCTTCTCTCGTTTGTGGCACGCCTCTCCTCTGACTTCCCAGGTCTTGTTGTTGTCGAAGATTTCGTCACACCACATCTTTTTGATCAGAAGGGCAGACGAGATTTCTCCCGGTCGGGCGGTGTCTTTCTTCTTTTCCTTCTGCCTCTTGATCTTTTTCAGGTTTTTGGCGGCCGCCTTAGCTTTGGGTGCTTTAGTCTTTTGAATTGTCGTGGATGGCTTGCCTCTTGTCTTGGACCGGATGTTGCCGTTAGCTGCAGGTGGCTCGTCGCTGATCCCTTGGGCAAGCTTGTAGTCTGTACCTTTGCTGGTGGGCTCCTTTTTTGCTTCTGCTTTTGGTTTTTCAGCTCGGCCACTTGCCCCATCTTGCTTCTTCTGCCTTTTGCGCTGAGCCGTAGGCGGGTCGTCGCTGGCTGCTACCTTTCTTAAGGCGTCGTGTTCTAGTGTCTCGTTAGGAATCAAGAGCAGGGCCTTATGTCGGCTGCTCACCGGCATGCTCTTCAGACGTTTCTTTAACTGAGCTCTTCCTCCTTGACTGGACAGCAAGGCGTTGAGGGCGACAGGGTCGCATATGCCGCAGTGCGTCTGTCCGGCCTTGGGCGTTGCCTTGCCACCGATGATCGAGAACACACATTCTTGTTCGGGTGTGCCTTTGCAATCCCTCTTCCCTCCTGCCATCCAGTTGGAGGCCATGGAAGCATTTCGGGATTTGACAGTTTCGGCATTGGAGTGGCCTGTAGTCCTGGCGGTCAGAAGCGAAGGCTCGACCTCAGGCAGCTGAGGTAGCTTGATCCCTAGGGGGTTTCGGCCTCGAAGCAAATCCCTCTAACGCCTCGATCATGTTGTCGCAGTCTTTCACGGCGTTTCGGCAGCCGTCCTCGGGGCTGTTTCCCGGAAGCCAGTAACATGGTCGGAGTGAGTCTTTCATGTGGCGGTCCTGGGCGCGCTCGGACATGTTTTTTGCCTGACGAGTGCTCCTTTGCATAGGGTCGGAGTTCCCTTTTTGGCATGCTGAGGGCTTGGCCTTTGTCTTCGACTCTGTGCGAGAGTGGTTTGCCCTCTCTTGCCGGGAGCCGAAACGCTGAGGTATTGATTTATCCGGAGTCTTTTGCAATTCATTGCTGAAGGCATCTCTCAATTTCTTATCACAGGCAGGCGTGGGAATCACTTGGGAGGAAAGTTCGGAGAATGCAAAGGACAAGGAAGGTCGTAGGTTTTCGATTCAGCATGAGATTCCCCCTCTGTATGATCTGTACAGGCATGGGGTAGATCCGAACGATTCTCATCTGCACACTCAGGTGTTGATCGGTTCATCCTCCGGATTGCCTTCCGGGCTCTGGTAGATGATCTCCATTTGGATGTGACAGTCGTCGAAGATTCCGTATTTCATGAGGCGCTCCTTTGGGTGCATACGCTTGCCGTAAAAGTGCAGAAGCACGATGCTTTTCGTGGCCGATGCAGGGAGGCACTCGGCGATGCGCTTGATGAGGACGGACGTGTATTCGTGAGGCCAAATGCGCAATGTCATGCCTGGGAAATGTAGGCGCACTGGCCTGGAAAGATAAACTTCGTCTCCTGCTTCGATGTAATTCTTTCGGATTTACCGTCTAAGGTTCTGAATACGAAGCTTCCCCTAACTGTATTCCGTTTCCATTGTTGCAACTAACCTGTGCTCGTAGCCAGCAGTACGGGGCGGAGCTGTTGAGGCTCAAGAAGATAAACCAAATAGACGGAGCGACTAACCTTTATGGTCATGGTTTTGCCGCCAATATTGGCGTTGGGCTTTCGCGCACTTCGGTGAATGTCTTGGGCATTGGTCGCCGCGCAGGAACGCAGAAATGTCGATGTTGTTGCTTGATGGCCTCTGCGAGTAGTTCGGCCTCTGCTTCTATTGGTATTTTTAGCTGCTGCTGGGATTTCGGTTCGCATGCGAAGGCCATAGCTGCGAGACTAAACTCCCGGGCCCTTACTGATTTTGGTGCCTTTTTTGAATGCGTGATGTGCTTCAGCTAGTATCTGCAAGTCGAGACATGCACACCAGGGAAAAATCTTTGAATTTAACTTTCTTGTTGGCTCCTGAGCATTGTTTGTTCTCAGATCTCTCATGCAATGCGTACGTAGCCTAATGAAAGCCAGCTGGCAGCAGCACTGAACTCGAGCAATTATCTGGTGTTGGTTCCAATGAAGCTACATGGCTCGTATGTCTTCGGTCACTCTCTGAAATCTGGGAAAGCATGCTCAGGGTTCTGCTGTCCTGTTTCGCACTATTTTTCTGCTTGTGTCTCTCTCCCTATCATCTTCCTGTCGCACGTCTGGCAGACAGTGAATCATTTTAAGGTTCTTGCGTGGTCGGTTCCGTTAGTGGGGTGCTCGTTGTCAGTGGCGGCGCGCTGGTGCTGATGTCGGTCGACGAGCTCGAACTGCTTCTTCGCTGTCGTCTGCCTCGATGAGACGAGGCGCTGGCGGCGCTGCTCTCGTGCCTTGTCTTGGGCAGGTGGCAGGTGCAGAACTCGGAGTTGCAAGCGAAGCATGTGTCCAGTTGGAAAGGCCGGCTTCTTCGCAGTAGAGGTAAGCTAGATCGGCGCCTGAGACTTGGAACGGTCAATCGTATCGGTTGGTCTTGCGGTGTTGTTGCCAGGGCGACGTGATCTGGAACATCTTTGTACTTCTTGTCTGGTCCCTTCTGACGGTTACGTTGTAGCCTCAATAAGGCTCTGCAGGTTTCTTTGGCGAGGAAGACGTCTACGTACTCTGCCCAGATCACTGACATGCTACGTCCGAAGCCTTGATCCCAGACCAACGCTTTGATGTCTCTTTCGTTCATCGTGACGAAGAGACGGCCGATTTTTCTGACCAGACTATCTTGGAGTTTCAGCAAGCGGTGTTCGTTGACTTCTCTCCTCTCTGTGGGCTGAGCGTAATGTTTCGGCACTAGTCTGTATATGAAGCTGAAGCATTCTATTGCCTCCCACACGTTGAAATTTGCTTGCTGCTCCGGTGATGTCATATTCCGTCTCGAGCCTCTCTGAGCTTGTACTTCGCTGAGAAGGCTTTCCAGTTGGTCTCTACCTCAGTTGCTGGCGGTAGCAACGGCAATCCTGAAAGGACGAAGCAGGAGTCCGCTGAGACTCGAGCTAAGGGCCAACCCGGCTTGTATCAGGGCTTTGTCTTGAGGCTTTGAGATGGCATCGGCGGGACGTTCTACGGCGAGTTTTGTTACTGAATGACAACTGTTTCAGGGGAATGTCTTTCTTTCTAGTTCTTGGTCTCTTCTCTTTCGGTCAGCTCATGGAAACAGATGCTTTTGTCGCACCTGGGATCGCATTGTTTTGCATCAGGTATCTATTCGATGTGTCAAGGACAGCAATGCATGTTCGAGGAAGCCTATATTTTTTCCTGTGCCTGAGTATGCCTTGTCGTCGCTCGCAGATCTGGGGTGCGACTAACCGTGCAAGTGCACTAACAAAACGCGACGCTTTTTCAGCGTGCTGCATAGCATGAGACCGAAGACGGCCTGTCCATTTGTTGTTTCGAGGGTCATGAAGTTGGGTGGTATCCCTAGGTTTCCAGCCACTTGAAATCTCATGTAGTCGACGGACCAATGATCTTGCACGTACAAGTCAAACCGCACGATGCTGCGAATTTCCACTTTGAAGTACTTCTTGGTGTTTTCTAGGAACAAACTGCACGCTTCGCATTGCGCAAAGGATGAAAGAGTTCGATCCAGTCGGGCTATCTGCAGAGGGCCCATGTACATGACCTGGTTTCTTTCTAAACATTTCGGAAAGTATGGCTTCAGGTCTCTGACCTTGATGTCTGCAGGCACTGCTAGGAAAAGCCAGTGGAATTCCTTGTTACTCACGTGGCACGACATGCTCTTGAAGCTGGGGGCAATCAGCATATTGACGTGTAATGCGAAAAACGACCAGGTGGAGTCCACTCTGGCACCGTTCGCCGTTTGCGGCTTTGACTGGACCTCGTCGTCTGTGCTGTAATCTTCTGCCGGGCTTGATTCCTTGGCTTCTGGGGCTTTGCTCTGACGTTGTTTTCGTCGTTCCTGAGTTCCTTGCCTTCGCCGTGGCCATGTCTGTGCACCTGATCTACTCAAAATGAGTCCAGCGTGAATATTCTCCTTCCCTGATTGTTCGGCCTTGCCTGTGCGGCGAGCGTAGGGAAGATCCCGGTAGCTTTGAACCGAATATGGCGGCTGGTTGAGTAACGAAGAAACTTACTTTGAGTTCTCTTGTAGACCATGTGAATTCTAATCTTTTGATGTATTCGGATCGAAGGTGGATCTTCGTTCGGACATATACTCCTTATAGCCGAAGCGCCCCTCTGGAAATCATCATTTTTCGTTGCTTTTAAATGGAAGGGCATGCAAGTCTCAGGACACTACTGCGGTGGCGATAGAGGGAGCTGGAGCATCTACAGCACCCCAGTCTGGCTGTCAATTCGAAAAAGAATCAGTGGCGCGCCTTTTTTTTGCGCCGTCATCGACGTGCCTGTTCTGATACGGCGTTGTGTCACTTCTCTCTGTTTTGACAGATACCAAATCTAGGCAATCCTGCTAGCGGTGGTTGAGTAGATCGGTTAGCCGACCGAGCCAACGACCTACCATGTATCTTACATCGCAATGTTCTTCGCAAGTACGTTCTATGCGACGTGAGACTCTCAGCAGCCTATCTACTGCTACGAAGAGGTCGTGCAGAACTCTGGATAGTTCTGCATGGCTTGAACTTAATTCCAGCCAGGAAGCATCGTCTTCCAAGGACCAAGCCTTCATCGAGATGGCTGTTGCTATAATGCGTCAACTGGTTTGGACGGGACTTCTTAATATTGGCCTCTTCATTCTGCCTTTGTTCTCGGTGGCTTCGGCGTCCTCGTTGTCTGTTGGGCATAGTAGAGGTTCCTGGCGTGTTGTTCCAGCAGGCATGTCTCTCATGTCGACAATCGGACTATCCGGCCTTGGAAAAGCGCGTGGTGCTCGTCTGAGTGCTTCGACGTGGGTGAGCCGAGCTGCGGATTGGAAACTTCTTTCTCTCTTGGCTGATGGAAAACGCCCTTGAATCCAGAAACAACAACGGATGTTTCATCTGACTGCAGGAAGGCTAGGAACCTGTATATCCGTTGACTCCCTTATTGAATTCTGTGTGTCTGGGCACTTGGCCTTTGCTTGTGGCCAGAGCAAGACTGGCAAACTCTTTTCCAGGAAGGCGGGAACCTGTATATACGTTGACTACCTTGCTTTTCAAGTTCAGTTTGTCTGGGCACTTGGCTTCATCAGGCGATGGTGGCAAGAGCTCGACTGGCGAACTCATTATTTTCATCTGCGCACCGATGCAATAATCTTCATGAGGATTGCCAGAGTCCAACTAGTCGGTCTAACCATCTTCCTAGAAGGTTCCTAACGCGTCGGTGTTCTTGCCTGCCCTGGTCTATGTTATGGCAGGCGCGAACCAATCTTCTCAGTGCTGTTGCTACCTCACTCAGTGCTGTCGAGAAATCGTCGTGATGATCTGCAATTGCTTGCAAGTACCATTGGTCGTCCAAGGACCAGGCCTCAGGATGTCTATTTCACGTCTTCGTTTTTCATTCCAATCTTTTCTAGCTTGCCTCGTTGCGGCGGCGTGTCCATTGGTCGCTTCGCTGACCAGGTGGTCTCGGCGCATTCATCGACCTGCCAGATCGATGATAATAGAGCTTGAAGTTAATGTTGATAGACAATGCATCTCTGGAATTCTGCATCAAACTAGATTCTCTCAAGCAGTATCGAGTTCGTATTTTTTTCCGAAGCAGGCGAGTTCTTTTTGAGAAGAAGCCGTTGGTAGAAATGTTTGCATGAGGCTGGCTCCATCTGTCCAGGGCCAGCTATTGTTCTCTAGAACATATCTATGTGTCACGCTATCAGTGCGGCTTCGAAGTCTTCCGCGCTCTTAGATTTGATCCTTGTGAACGTGCTTGCTATCCTTATGGCAGTGCATCCTCCATAGAATTTCCCACGACCTGCGCAGGCTTTGAGAATTCCTTTCAGCGGAGAGAACCGGAGGTTTGCCCAATCTTCCGAAATTTTCTCTGCTTTTGCGACGGCTTCTGCTGGAGGCGAATTGCAGGACCGGGGAAACACGGTGGCGAGCTTTCTTCTCTTAGCTTGTGGTTCGTAATCTGCTGCGAGGATTGCCCAATGGGGCAGGAGGCAGCGCAGTTCCGGATCGATGACTCGGTAAACTTCTGGCTTGATGAACTCTTTGAGACGTGTGACCTCCTCGGCTGCTTCCAGCCAGGTTTGCGCCGAAGGCTCTTCGTCCGCAACGTAGAAGGAGCCTTCTCCGTCCAGCAAGGCCATGAAGCGCTGCAGAGGTGTTTCGGGTGACGTCAGCCACGCGAAGAAAGCCTTTGCCGCCAAGCATGCTTCCACAGGGTGTTCTGTGCGAAGGTCTTTGTACACTGTGTCCATCATCACATCATAGGTCGGGAAGCAGTTGTCGAGCACGGACGTCTCGTCCGTTGTGAGGGTCTTTAGCATCGCTGCCACCGTGATGGCTTCCGTCGAAAGGCTCTGGTAGGTCTCCTCCTGCAGGAGTACGTTGAAGGGCGTGAGTTGCATCTCCTGAAGTGCCTCTAGAACGATGTTAGCCGTTCTCTTCATGGCTGCTTGTAGATTCTTACCATCTCGCTTGATGTCCTTGTCTCTACTGTTCTTGCTTGTGTCCGCTACAGCTCTCCACAAATCTGCTAGACTCGTCGTACTTGGCGCGTTGCAGTTTGTCGGGTCCATGAGCTGCCTCAGCTCTGCGTGGGTACAGAATTTGGGCAGATGTTGCATGGCGCTTGCAGTCGACTGGGAGTTGGTTATCTACACTGGATTGAGCGCTTGGGCCAAAAAAGCATCAAGTTGTAGAACTCTACAGTCGGGAATGCATTTTGACTATATATTGTAGATGCATCAGCTGGAGCATTTACATGGAGTGCCTGCCTTACGAACGAAATAGAAAGCAAGTTAATCTCAGAAAGAATTTCAATCCGAAATGCAGGTATCTTTCTGTTGGCCCGTTTGCGCAGGAACGTTCTTTTTAATTCTCGCAGTCATTTGCTGCTTTGCTAGGTTTTTAAGCTGCCTGTCGGACTTCCCTGTACAGTCAGGCTGCTTTGGCCTCTCCGCTGCTGTTCCTCAGTAGATGGCCGTGGCCCTCGCGAACTGGATTTCTTCGCATTTGGCGGCATGCCTGCAGGGCCCAGGTTGCATGTCTTCTACACACAAGGTCTCCCCGATGCATCCATGTTCTTTCGGAGTCATCACGTATACCCAGGATGAACCATAGCTTTTTCCGCTTGCAGGTGGCAGTGTTGCGTAGTTGCTGATTCTCAGTTGATATGCGGTGTGCCATGAGCATGCCATGTAGAAGTTTTCCACGTCGATCTTTTTCGTGGCCCGGTGTTCTGTCGAGAAGTCTTTGGGGCATATATCGTTGAGGGCATCCCGCAACTCTTGCGTAGAGTACTGGAGTTTATCTGCGAACCATCTTGGCTGGACCAGTCTAGCGTCAAGGAGCAATCCGCTTTTGAAGCTGATGTAGGAGTCATGTCGACTTGCCCAGGCTCTTGCCAACCAATGGCAGGCTTTGCAGTTCTCGAAAGCAATGGTGTTCAGATCGCATGGTAGGCAGCATGGGTAGATGAGCATGGGTTCTGCCTCTGGCATGAGATCCCTCACTGGCGGCTCGTCCACGTAGAATGTGCAGGAACTCAGATATCTGTCTTTGAAGGATATCTTCCAGTATGGCTTGATGATGCCGCTGGCCGAAAGCTGCCCGAAGTTCCGCTCAAATTTCAACACGGATTGTGGAAGGGGCATGGCCGTCTCGATTGATGTTCCGACTAGAACGTGGTCGAAGCAGTCGTGCACTGTAAACCCTCTTCGGTTATATTTCTGGATGCGACAGGCCAGGCGTTCCTTCATGGCGACTGCTTGAGGTATTCGTGTGATGTGGGCTAAACCGTAAAGAAATGCGCTGGCAAAGGCCCTGGTCGCCCACGCGCTGTAGTGGCGTTGTCCTTGCCTAATGTCCACTTTAATGGCGACTTGGCATATATGTAAGTCGAATGCTTCGATGGCGTCTAGGGGGTCGACCACCATGTGGATGTCGCACGGGTAGAAAGACTTTGGTGCGCATAGCAAGAAGTCATCGAGCACGGAGGAGTGGGGTGCGAACCAGATATCCAAATCGCTAGCGTAGCCACCGTCAAACAAGCGATCCAAAGCCCACCCGCCAGCAGCGAAGAAGCTGAATGTTTCTTTCTCCAGGGATTGACTCGCGTGGGACATTTGGGTTGCAGCCATTCGGAGCCTTTCTGCTTGACCAGATTTGCATGTGTGGGTGAGCCAAGTGAAACCCACAGCTCTTTCTAGCTCCATGGCCGCCTTAGCCAGGCGTCGATTGCAATCCGGCAACTCCATACATTGCACCGGAAGGAGGCTCGTGAAATGATGTTCCTGGTAGAAGCGCTTGACGAGTTCCAGCACTGGCGAGGGAAGGTCTTCCCAAGAAATCGTTGAGTGTTCCAAACACTTTCTGCTTGTGAGCAAACTTTGCGCTGTGTTTTGCACTCCGTCCGGCATCATGGCGAGCGATCAGGCTGGGTTCTGCTTCTGTGGTTGAGAGCCGAAATCCCAAACAAGTGTTGCGTCAGGTATTTATGGTGACAGCGAGCACAGCCGGAATCAGGAAACACTTAGCAGTCCTGTTCTTATTTGATTAGTGACCAATAAACGGCACAGTCTCGTAAGACTCAGCCTTGATCGAAAATAACTTGTTTTTCGTATGCTAGATCTGCCGCGCAGTGTGGCATGACAACCGGTTGCTGCTGACTTCTTGGCATGTCGTATTTTGCGATCTGTGGGCGTCCATGGGGTATTCCAGTCTTTAGTGTCCTCTGGGATGGAAAGTTGAACTGTCTCTTCATCTTAGCATTGGCCTGATGGCGAAGCTCTTCCGTTGTTTTTTTTCCCTGGGGCTATGGAGTTCCTTCAGGTCGTTAAAGTTGTTCTCTCTGCGGTCAGGAACCCACATTGACTGGGATGCCTTGTTGACTGGGATGTCGACTCTGAAGACACAGCGAGCGGTTTATTTCTTTTCTCCGCATGGGTTGCTCTTGTCCTGTCGACGTGCCTGTTCTGAGATGCACACGCGCCCGGGCTTCTTCGGCTGAATGCGTTTTGCACACGTTCAGACGGCGACACAAGCCATTCAGAGCGCCTTATCCTATGTTGGCTCTCACTTTACAAGGCTCTGTGCATCCTTGCCGGTGTCGTAAGTGTCGATTGCGGGCTTGGCCGACTTGCTGCGAGTTAAGGCTGCGGCTTGGAAATCTTCGGCGGTGGCGGGTTTCTGGGTGATGCATGCTCTAGCCACCTTCTCCGCTGCGTGTGCACTGTAGTAAGTGCCTTGGCCTGCGAGGATCATGAGCATTGCTCGGAGCGCCGAGTTCTGGGAAGTCAACCATTGATACATTTTCTTGGCCGCAGCTTGCACTTCTTCGTCTGTCGGTGGCTTCGAAGACTGCGG
>Ga0115006_10000408_pt1 | contig 23100 bp, 22 predicted proteins | sample ArcOceMetagenome_3_FD_88943 | JGI IMG/M metagenome (GOLD analysis project Ga0115006, IMG submission 88943) | Marine eukaryotic phytoplankton communities from Arctic Ocean - Arctic Ocean- Svalbard ARC20M Metagenome | ecosystem: Environmental > Aquatic > Marine > Oceanic | place: Arctic Ocean...
AATAAAATTAATTTTTTTTCAAACCTTATAACATCATAATAATCTAAGATCGTACGCCTGTTTAACTTGCGTTTTTTAGCGGCTGCAAACATACAACCTTTTTACACCTAAACAAGCCTTTATATAAACGTTTTTAAGTTTATTTTTTACAATCCCTTTTATCTTCTGAATTACAAGACATTAGAAAATGAAATTATAGAAAGAAATTCCAAACAATTCCGAATCGTACTATGAAATCTCGGTATGGATAGTTGGGAGCTGAGTAGAAATTGTAGCCGGTGAAGGAAGAATTGAGGTGTTCTGCCTTTAAAAAGAGACGTGTTTGACGAATTTTGGCATTGATAAAAAAGTCAATTCTTGGGAAATCGCCCACTTCCGTGGTGTTTTGTACATAGAATTCTGCAAGTAGTGGATCGTAACGATTCATATAATAGCTAGAAAAGTAACTAAACGTCACGCCTGTTTGCAAAAATAAAGCCTTTTTAAAAAATTCGTTTGTATAGTATAAAGAGTGTCGCGTGACAATTTGTGGGACATTAAATACTACTTCACCGTCCATGACGCTTTGATATAGGACAGTATTATTTAATGAAAAGTTTCTGTAGCTTATTTCATTTGATAATTTAGCTCTTATATAGTTGACGGTTTTATCAAACTGAAAAGGTTTTACTCCTGCATCAACAGTGTTTCCTTTTGCGAAATACAAGTAATTGTTTAGGGTATTGTAATCTACCTCTAGGGTTCCAAATTTTTTCGACTTAAGGTTGAACGCTAATTGCTTTGTTGTTTGATTTTTAAAATTGTTTTTCCAGTTGTAATTTAGATAGTCACTTTGAAACAACTGAAAGTTGAAGTCAGGGGCTTTGGAGTTGGAATTGAGACTGGCGCTCACATCCATGTCTTCATTAATACCATAGGATGCTTCGGCGTTTAGAAAATTTCCTTTTAAATCCCCTGTAAGGTTTACACCAATATCGCCTTTTAAGGCAAATTCACCAATCGTTTTTTCGTAGGCACCTTCAAAAGAAACGACGGACCCCAAAAGACGGTTGGTAATTCTTTGATCATCTAGAATCACAACAGAGTTGTATCCATAATTATAGTTTGTATATCCTGCATTTACTTTAAAAGCTCCTAGAGTCTTATTTGAATAACTGGCATTGAACTCTGCATAAAAGGATTCGAGAGTGACTTTGTCAGAAATTTTGGACGCAATAAAAGCATCTCCGAAATAGTTGTTTTTCGTTGCTTGCGTGAAGTGGTAATACTTATCTTCTAAGGAAAGAATATTTCCGACTGCAATTTTATTAGAATTAAGAGAGTCTCGCTCCTTTAGTATATAGGAGTGGTCCAAATAGAAACGCCTGCCTTCTAAACTACTTTGAGCATCTTGAAAGATTGGATCAAATATGGGTCGGTCTAAAAATTCTTCCACACCCGATTCAAAATTTAGGATGTCTTCGTCCGAAAGCCCTCCGTTTTCTTCATTCAAAATATCTTGCATGACGATATGCGTCCGAGCAACATATCGGTTGTTCTTGGTTTTATAATTTGTTGTAAATCTAAAATTCCCTGTGCTTGATAATATGTGCTCATACTTTCCCAAAGAACGCATGCCTTTATACGCAATCGAAAAATTAAATTGTTTGGATGTGTTGACGGTAAATAATGCATCTAACAAATGACCTTGTTCAAAACCACTCTTATATAATAACTCGGTAAGTGGCGTGGGTACATGGTAATAATCAATGTCATCCACTTCCATATAATTGAAGTGTTTGGCTTGGGCTCCAAATGAAGGTTGAAGCGAATTTGATTTAAAATTCTCTGAGAGGGTATTATAGGTTTGCCCCATGTTACTGAACGGCAAAAGCTCAAATTCATCTTTTCGGAGGTAGTTAAATTTATACTCCTTATATATAGTCAAGGTTGTATCTAATTGAATAGTATCGTTTTCACGGGAAATAATTAAGTAATCTTTAATATTTGCTTTTTCGTTTTTAACTACCTTTTTAGAAAGACGGTTCTCCATAGAATCACGCCCCTGTCTATTGGGTTCAAAGCTTTTAGATAATTTTCCTGGCTTCTTAGAAATCAATTTATCTTGGGAGGATGCAGTAGTCCCAAGGAGTAAACAGAAAAGAATTAAGACTAGTTTATACATATATATGGTTCTAACAGCAAATTATTGTTGGCACAAAAATAGCAAATATCTAATCTATTTTGTTTTTTTACAGCATAAAGACTGATTTTTACAATCAATTTAACTTTAAGCAGTGATTTATGTTGGACTTAAATGTTTCAAATTTAGAATTTGAGTGTGGCACAGACGAAGCGGGTCGCGGGTGTTTGGCAGGCCCTGTAACGGCGGCAGCTGTTATTCTACCCTTAGATTTTTCGAATGAAATTCTAAACGATTCCAAACAACTTTCACATACCAAACGAAATTTCTTAAAGCCGATCATTGAAACGCAAGCTGTGTCTTATGGAGTGGCACACGTATTTCCAAAAAAAATTGACAGTATAAATATTCTTAATGCTTCTATTTTAGCGATGCATAAGGCAATTTCAAAATTAGAAAAAGTAGCGTTTATTAGTGTCGATGGCAATCGATTTAAGGCGTTCAAAAAAATACCACATCAAACGGTGATCAAAGGAGATGCCAAGTATCAAAATATCGCTGCTGCTTCGGTATTAGCAAAAACCTACAGGGATGCATATATGGAGAAAATCCACGAAGAATTTCCTATGTATAACTGGAAACAAAATAAGGGGTATCCTACAAAAGAACACCGCGAGGCAATTCGTAAATATGGCACAACCAAATACCACCGGCTTTCATTTAGACTTTTACCAGAATAACTTTCTTTTGAATTATAAGTCTTATCTTTGTTTGGAGTCGAAAAAAGGAGAAAACCCAATGCATAAGATATTATATTTTTTAGCTATTATTTTAACGATTTTTAGTTGTGACTACACTCCAAAGTCAACGCGTTCCATTGAGGATCTCGTACCAAAAAACACTTCAGTTGTAATCTCTATAAACTCCTTAGAAGGATTCCAAAGCGCCATTGACAACAATGCTTTGATTTCTAAAACAAATGTTTTTAAACCCTTAAAAAAAGCACTCATTCCGCTTGACAGCCTAAAAAGTTTGAGCCCCCTTTTAGTGTGTATAAATAGAGAGGCTGCTTCAGAAGTATTTACCTTTATTACACATCAAAGAAATTTAAATTCAACCGATACACTTTCAATTCCTTACATTACTTTAGACAGTATTTTAGTAGCTTCATCATCTGAATCAGTTCTTGAATCTTTGAAAACGCAAAGAACTTCAGAGTATTCAAAATTGTCTAAGCTACAACAAACCACAAACACGTTTTCTGTCTATTGTAAAATATTTCCGGAACTAAAGTCAGTCCCATTATTAAATTCTCAATCTTTATATTTTGGTTTTAATGTAACTCCTGAAAGTATTGCGATTAACGGGACCGTTTTGGATCAAAAATCTGAAAATAAATGGTTTAAACTTTTTGAAACCTTAGAACCGCAATCCCAAAGTTTACAAACTATTATCCCTGCCGAAAGCACCTTAGTTAACTCTTTTAATTATACCGATTTTGAGCAACTAACTCGAAATATTGATTCCGCAGGTTACAGTACAAAAGCATCCGATTTTTCCAAAGCCTTTTTTAGTACTACTAAAGAAGTTAGCAAGTTTGAAACATCTGAAGGTTCTGGTATTGCTCTAAAATCCATCGATTTCAATGCAACCTATGAGGCCTTAAGCAGTTTCCAAAATGAGCTGAGCAGTTTTCGCTCTGTCCCACTTTTTGAATTTACAGACCCTTCCTTGTTTACAGAAACGTTTGGGCCGTTTATATCTGCTGTTAACACAACAAAATTTATCATTATTGAAGAATATTTGGTGTTTTCTAACTCTGAAAAAGTGTTGCAACTTGTGATTTCAAATTATCTCAATAAAAACACGCTTGAAACTTCTAATGCTTACGAAACAATTCAAAATGCATTGAGTGACGAAGCATCTTTTCAAACTTATTTTGACACTACAACTTTGGGGATTGTTTTAAAAGAACTTTTCGACACAACTTTAAACAAGAAAGACCTTAGTGATTACAAACTTTCTGGTTTACAATTAGTGAAAGACGATCACATTGTACACGTTAATAGTATTCTTCAAAAATCAAAATCAAAACAATCAAAAACGCAGATTAGCGAAGCATTTAGTTTGACACTTTCAAACGACATTTTGATGGACCCCGTATTTGTCACCAACCATAGAACAAAAAAGAAGGATGTTTTGGTTCAAGATATTGACAATAATTTATATTTAATTTCGAACAAGGGAGTTGTCTTATGGAAAAAGAAGCTTAAAGGCGCTGTGTTAGGAAGGGTTGAACAAGTAGATTTATACAGAAATGGCCGCTTGCAACTGGCGTTTACAACGCCAAATAGACTGTATATTATTGATCGAAATGGGAAAAATGTGGAGCGATTTCCGTTAGAGTTTAAAGACAAGATTACACAGCCCTTAGCAGTCTTTGATTATGACAAACAACGTAATTATCGTTTTTTGATTACACAAAACAAAAATCTTTTGATGTATAACTCTAAGGGGCAATCTGTAAATGGATTTAAGTATGTGGCCAGCCAGACCGTCAGCAGTCAACCCAAGCATTTTCGAGTGCGGGGGAAGGACTATATCGCCTTCAGTGCTGGCAATCAACTCAATTTATTGGATCGCCGCGGATCAATTCGTATCAAAGTAAAAGACGCTATTGATTTTTCTGGTGCTGGTATTTATTTGTATAATTCGCTATTTACTACCACAAACACAAAGGGCGATTTAATTCAAGTGAACACAAAAGGAGCTGTAAGCCTTCAAAACTTAGGGCTTGATTCAAAACACGACATAACAAGTTCTTCAAAAACATTGGTAACCCGTAGCGACAATAAATTATCTATAAAATCAAATCGTGTAGATTTGGAATACGGAAGCTACTCCGCTCCTAATTTGTTTTATTTAGGGGACAAAATTTATATTTCGATTACTGATTTACAAGCACAAAAAATTTGGTTGTTTGACAGTCAGGCCAAACCCCTCCCAAACGTACCTGTTTTTGGAACAAGTGCTATTGATTTAGCAAATGCAGATGGAGATGCACCTCTTGAATTTGTGACCAAAGGAGATGCTAATAGCTTGATAATGTATCAGCTTTACTAGGCTTTTGTCGCCTCAAAAAGTGTTAAGAAATGTTTTAAAAGTTTTGCTTTCACCTCAGCTTCATCGACTTTGACTTGACCGAGTTCGACATGTAAGGATGTGACTGCTTTTCCACGAATTCCACAAGGAATAATGTTGTCGAAATAACCTAAATCTGCATTGACATTTAAGGCGAACCCATGCATCGTCACCCAACGGCTTGCACGTACTCCCATTGCACATATTTTACGTGCAAATGGCGTTCCAACATCTAACCATACCCCTGTTTCTCCGGGACTTCGCTCGGCTTTTAGTCCATACTCTTCTAAAGTTAAAATAATGGTGTCCTCTAAAAAACGTAGAAATTTATGAATGTCTGTAAAAAAATTTTCAAGATCTAAAATTGGATAGCCCACCACTTGACCCGGCCCGTGATACGTAATATCGCCACCACGGTTAATTTTATAAAAAGTAGCTCCTTTAGATTCCAATTGAGATTCCGACAATAAAAGATTGGACATATCTCCACTTTTGCCTAACGTATAAACATGTGGATGACTGACAAATAACAAATGGTTGGGTGTGATTAACCCCGCAGATTCGCGACGGTTTTTGATTTTAATATCAATGGTCTCTTTAAATAAGGTCTCTTGATAATCCCAAGCTTCCTTATAATCTTTAAGTCCCAGATCTTGTATGTTGACGCTTTTATTCATGGGCGCAAATATACTGATTTATGACTTAGGATTGTTTAAAATCACCAGTGCAGCAATGACTCCAGGCACCCATCCACAAAGGGTTAATAAAAAAACAATAATTATAGATCCACAGCCTTTGTCAAACACCGCTATTGGAGGAAATAGAATTGAAAGTAAAACGCGCCAAATACTCATAAAAAAAGGGGGTTAAATTAAGTTATAAAGATAAGACGAAACTTTTAAAAGAACGTTACAAAAGCAATAGAGGATTTATTCATCTTTAATTGAAATGCTAAGCAATAGTCGTTATCTTTGTGTCTTAAAATTTTTATCAAAGTATTATGTCGCAGCTTTCAGAACAAGAAATTGTCCGCCGAGAAAAACTATCAAAATTACGCGCCTTAGGAATCAATCCTTATCCCGCTGATTTATTCCCCGTAACCCATAGCAGTGCTAAGGTTAAATCTGATTTTTCAGAAGGAGCTAAGGTGGTTTTGGCAGGGCGTTTGATGCGAAAAAAAATACAAGGGAAAGCAGCATTTGCGGAGCTTCAGGACAGTGAAGGCCGTATTCAAATTTATATCAATAGGGACGAAGTTTGTCCTGATGAAGATAAAAGTCTATACAACGATGTCTTTAAAAAATTGCTCGATCTAGGTGATTTTATCGGTATTGAAGGTGAACTGTTCACGACTCAAGTAGGAGAAAAAACAGTGTTGGTAAAACATTTTAAACTGTTATCTAAAGCATTAAAACCCTTACCGCTTCCAAAAACGGATGCGGAAGGCAATACATACGATGAGTTTAACGATCCCGAAATGCGCTACCGTCAGCGGTATGCTGATTTGGTCGTCAACCCACATGTCAAAGAGGTATTTATGAAACGTACGAAGCTTTTTAATGCCATGCGTAGTTTCTTTAACAATGCAGGATATTTTGAAGTAGAAACCCCAGTATTACAACCCATTCCTGGTGGTGCTGCAGCGCGTCCATTTATAACACATCACAACAGCTTGGACATTCCGTTGTACATGCGAATTGCCAATGAATTGTATTTAAAACGATTGATTGTTGGTGGGTTTGATGGGGTCTATGAATTTTCTAAAAACTTCAGAAATGAAGGAATGGATCGTACGCACAACCCAGAGTTTACAGCCATGGAAATTTATGTGGCTTACAAAGATTATAATTGGATGATGGAATTTTGTGAGCAATTGCTCGAGCATTGTGCCGTCGCTGTCAATGGGACTACAAAAGCTACTTTTGGAGCACATGAAATAGATTTTAAAGCACCCTATGCCAGAATTACAATGGCAGATTCTATAAAAGAGTTTACAGGGTTTGATATCACTGGGAAGTCGGAAGACGAGATTCGCGCAGCGGCTAAAGATTTAGGCGTTGAAGTGGACAATACGATGGGGAAAGGCAAGCTAATTGATGAAATTTTTGGAGAAAAATGTGAAGGAAATTACATTCAACCAACGTATATCACTGACTACCCGAAAGAGATGAGTCCTTTGTGTAAAGAACATCGTGAAAATCCTGAGCTTACAGAACGATTTGAATTAATGGTCTGTGGTAAAGAAATTGCGAATGCATACTCAGAATTAAACGATCCTATTGACCAACGCGAGCGTTTTGAGCATCAATTAAAATTGGCTCAAAAAGGAGATGATGAAGCGACAGAGTTTATAGATGAGGATTTTTTAAGAGCACTTGAATATGGCATGCCTCCAACTTCGGGGATGGGTATTGGAATGGACCGTTTGATTATGTTCTTAACCAACAATGCATCGATTCAGGAAGTGTTGTTTTTTCCACAAATGAAACCAGAGAAAAAGGCCGTCGATTTGAGTGATAACGAAAAGGCTATTTTTGAAGTCTTGAAGTCAAATTCTGGCATTCAATTAGCAGCCTTAAAAACACAGTCTGGACTGAGTAATAAAGGTTGGGATAAGGGCATCAAAGGACTGACATCAAAAGAACTTGCAAAGGTCTATAAGACTGATGATGTGCTAGTTGTTGACTTTTTGGGATAAGCTAATTTATATGTTATAAAGCAGCAATTGTTTTTTTAGTGACAGAATTATTATATATTCACTTCTTAATTCACAAACTAAAATCTCAAAATCCATGAAAAAGATTTTTTCATTATCACTTCTGCTACTTGCATTTATATCTTTAGAATCTTGTATCAGTATAAAATCAACTTCTAAAAAAAAGTCTGCTGCAGCTGCTCAAGCCGCTAAAAAACCAGACCCAAAACCTAAAAAGGGAGATATTCAACCCTATGCAGACGTAATTACCAAAGAGGCTCAATCTGACGAAGGTCTTTTTACGGTTCATAAAATTGATGACAGCTTCTTTTATGAAATCCCTGACATCCTTTTTGAAAAGGAAATGTTGATGGTGACTCGAATTTCCAAAACAGCTTCAGGTCTTGGATTTGGAGGTGGAAAACAAAACACACAAGTCCTAAGATGGCAAAAGAAAGATAAAAAAGTTGTTTTAAGAGTTGTTTCTTATGAAGTATTTGCAGCTGACTCCTTACCTGTACATGAGGCCGTTGTAAATTCTAATTTTGAGCCTGTTTTATATACCTTTCCTATAAAAGCATTTAGTGTCGATTCTACCGCAACAGTGATTGAAGTGACGGATTTATTTAATAAAGATGTCAAAGCATTAGGACTCCCATCACGATCCAGAAAACGCTACAAAGTAAGTCGTTTGGAAAGTGAAAAATCCTTTATTGAAAGTGTAAAAAGTTATCCTAAAAATATTGAAGCTCGGCATGTAAAAACCTATGCCGCTTCAGAAGCACCATCAAACTCAAGTACTGGAACCATTTCTATAGAAATTAATAATTCAATGATTTTACTTCCTGAGAACCTCATGAAGCGTCGCTATTTTGATAAGCGTGTAGGCTGGTTTGCAAGAGGCCAAGTAGATTATGGCTTAGAAGATCACCGCAGTAAAGAAGTGACCTTTTTGGACCGTTGGAGATTGGAAGTCAAAGAAGAAGATTTAGAGAAATTTAAAGCGGGTGAACTTGTAGAGCCTAAAAAACAAATTGTGTATTATGTCGATCGTGCAACTCCAGAAAAATGGCGTAAATACATCAAACAAGGAATTGAAGATTGGCAAGTCGCTTTTGAAGCGGCTGGATTTAAAAATGCCATTATTGCGGCCGACCCACCAACAACTGAGGAAGACCCTGAATGGAGTCCTGAAGATGTTCGCTATTCTGTAGTGCGTTACCTCGCCTCTCCTATTCCAAATGCCAATGGACCGCATGTGAGTGATCCACGAACTGGTGAAATTTTAGAAAGTGACATCAACTGGTACCATAACGTAATGACGTTATTAAGACGCTGGTTTTTTGTGCAAACTGCGGCTATTAACCCTGAAGCACGAATGCCAGAATTTAAGGAAGAAGTTATGGGACGTTTGATCCGATTTGTATCAGCTCACGAAGTGGGACATACTTTAGGATTGCCTCACAATATGGGAAGTAGTTGTGCGTATAAAGTGGAAGATTTACGTGATGCAGCCTTCACTCAAAAGTATGGAACTGCGCCGTCTATTATGGATTATGCACGGTTCAATTACGTCGCTCAACCTGAAGACACAGGAGTCGCCTTAATGCCAAATATTGGAGTTTATGACAAGTACGCTATTGCATGGGGCTATAAACCAATATTAGATACGCCTGCCGAAGCCGAAAAAGAAACACTTAACAGTTGGATTTTAGAGCATGCTGGAGACCCAATGTACCGTTTTGGGCATCAGCAAGTAGGTGATGTGGTAGATCCGAGTTCACAAACAGAAGACCTTGGTGATGATGCTATTTTGGCAAGTACGTATGGAATTAAAAATTTAAAACGAATTGTGCCAAACCTCATCGAGTGGACTACGGAATCAGGTGAAGACTATTCTGATTTAAGTGACATGTATGGGCAACTGCTATCTCAATTTGGACGCTATATGGGGCATGTTGCCAACAATATAGGGGGCGTTTACGAGCAGTATAAAACAGCCGATCAAGCAGGAGCCGTATATATTTATGTAGATAAAGAACATCAAAAAAATGCTTTGGAATTTATCAACACACAATTATTCAAAACACCACAGTGGCTTTTAGATCCTGCAATTTTTGAGCGTATTGAATATTCAGGTTCTATTGAACGTATTCGAAGATTGCAAGAACGTAGCTTGAAAACAATTTTGAGTTTAGGGAAAATGGCACGTATGATCGAAAACGAAACTATGAATGGCTATAAAGCATACACGCTTCGAAGTATGACAAGGGATTTGAGAACAGGCATTTGGAGCGAGTTGTACTCTGGACGTAAAATAGACACTTACAGACGAAATTTACAACGGGCTCATATCGATCGATTGGCTTACTTGATGACGGCTGAAAACCAGAGTAAAAGAAGAGGAAGCGATTATGTAAAATCGACCGCGGTAAATACCAGCCAGTCTGATATTCGTGCGATTGTAAGAGCAGAATTAAAAACCTTGAGAAACCTTATCAATTCGAGTATTTCAAAAACAGCGAATAGTATGAATAATATTCACCTTAGGGATGCTGTTGAACGGATTAATTTAATTTTAGATCCAAAATAATAAAACTTATTTTTTAATAACCCTAAAACTAAAAATTATGAAACCTTACATTCTACTTGCTTTTATTCTTATTGGAACATTAAGCTTTGCACAACCTTCAAAAAGAGGTCGTGAAACACCTCCACCTCCTCCGATGAGCAAAATGAAAAAGATGTCTGCAGAAAACAGTGCTACTTTAATGTCAAAAAAGATGACTTTACAGTTAGATCTTTCGGAAACACAACAAGCAAAGGTTTATGATCTCATTTTAGAAAGTACTATTGAGAAGAAAGCCCAAAGAGCCAATCATCCAGATGGAAAGCCAAGCAAAGAAATGCGTTTTGAGAAGCAAAACAAGATGCTTGACGATAAAATAGCTTTTAGCAAGTCTATGAAATCTATTTTGAGTGAGACGCAATACTCCCTTTGGAAAGAGCAGAGTTATAAGAAAAAGAAGAAGCCTAAACGGTCATAAAAATTTATTAAGTTCAGAAAAAAGCCCGAATCTATGTTTGGGCTTTTTATTTACACAGGTTTGATGTTTTTTTCAAAACGGTTATGTATCCATAAAATGATCAAACCAAAAGCGATAGAGCTAATTATTAAACAATTGTTTAGCAGTCCATCTACTGAAAAGGACAAGCGAATAAGAATGGTTGAAATAATGAATCCTGAGTTTCTGATCACTTTGTGAAACTGATCGGTATAGAAAAATGAAAAGAGCAACAGGAACACATCAACAATAATTAGAATCGCAAAAAATTCATCAAAGAAAATACTGTTGACATCTTTCAAAGCGAGTGATAAATTTTCCGGCGTGTGTTGAAAAATCCAACTTCCAAAAGTGAGCAATCCAATTCCAATAAAAATGGGTACTAAAATAGTGGCCATAAACTTTTTGATGGCTATAAATTGTTCTATTTGGGCGGGTGCCAAGGCTTTTACTTTATTAGGTACTTGAAGTTTTTGTCGTTCCAAAGAGAACAAATAGATCATGAAAAACAGTAGTAGTGCCGTAATAATATCATACGTGAAATTAAGATCGTTTTTGATATCAAACCAGTCGGAGTTGAGCTCTAAATTGGCTAAATCTTTAAAAATACGTCGAATGACAATCAGTGTAATAATTTCATATTGTTTGCCAATGTAGGTAGTAATAGACCGTGGCAAATAGAAAATCAACAAATAGACTTCATAAATTAAAATAAATGAAAAAGGAGTATAAATTGCTGCAATTGGTGAGTCAAAAAAATTGAGCTCTTCTGGGATCATTACAAGTTGATTTTTCACCAAATAAATGGTGACAAGGTGTGCTAAAAAACTAATGATCGCAACAATAAGAATCAACCGTTCTACCTTATTTTTTACAGTTTCTGAAAGCATCGAATTATAAAAAAACGCATTTAATTTTGAGATCATTGCTATTTGATTTTAAATTGGTTAAGCGTAGAAAGGAATCTAAATTTACGAAAAAAAACTAACATGAGCATTTTTGGGCCGCTACTTAATGATACAGATTTTTGAGTGTCTGAAATAAATTCATAATAACATGTCAGTTATCCGTACAAGCATCCCTTATAATAGGCTTAAAAGTGAATGCCTAAGGATTTAAGAATTGGAGAGTTTCGCACTTATAGCATCCACACAATTGATCCCATCAATAGCAGCAGAAATAATGCCTCCAGCATAACCGGCGCCTTCCCCACATGGATATAAGCCTTTGACGTTTACATGTTCTAAAGTTTGTAAATTTCTGGGGATGGATATGGGTGACGATGTGCGACTTTCAGGGGCGTGTAACACGGCTTCATTGGTGTAATAGCCTTTCATTTTTTTTCCATAAACAGAAAATGCTTTTCGCAACCGTTTAGAAATCATTGGAGGTAAGACTGAATTTAAATCTACAGAAACAATGCCTGGTTGATAAGAGGTTTTAGGAAAGTCTTTAGATGTTTTCTTCTCGATAAAATCGATCATGCGTTGGGCTGGCACTTGTTGGGTTTTTCCGGCAACTTCCCAACAATCGCGTTCTACTTTTTTCTGAAAATCAAGACATACAAAAGGATCATGTGGGGTATAGTTTGGCAAATCTTTTGGTTCGACACTGACTACAATTCCAGAGTTTGCATAAGGGTTATTTCGTTTGCTTGGACTCCAACCATTGGTTACTACTTCTTCCTGAGATGTGGCACAAGGAGCAATAATTCCCCCTGGACACATACAAAATGAATAGACTCCCATACCATCTATTTGTTCAACTAAGCTGTAAGAGGCTGGTGGTAAATATGGGTTTTCAACATCGCCATGGTATTGGATTTTGTCAATGAGATGTTGTGGGTGTTCCACCCGAACGCCTAATGCAAATGCTTTGGCTTCTAAATAAACCCCTTTGCTATGGAGTAAATAAAAAATATCTCTGGCAGAATGCCCCGTTGCTAAAACCACATTCTCAAAGGGTTTCCATGAGTTATCATTAATTTTTAGCGCTTTTATGGCGTTGTCTTTAATTTGAATATCGGTCAGCTTGGCATTAAAATGAACCTCTCCTCCTGCTTCTAGTATCGCTTCGCGCATGGCAGTGATAATGGCTGGTAATTTATTGGTTCCGATATGTGGATGGGCTTCGACCAAAATATCTTCTGAGGCTCCAAAATGCACAAACCATTCAAGAGCTTTCAGGACATTTCCACGTTTTTTGGAACGTGTATACAACTTTCCATCAGAGTAGGTCCCTGCTCCCCCTTCACCAAAACAATAATTGGATTCTGGGTTTACTGTTTGCTCTTTGTTGATGGCTGCTAAATCGCGACGTCTAGCACGCACATCTTTTCCACGTTCAAATACAATGGGTTTCAGTCCTGCTTCAATAGCACGCAAAGCGGCATAGAGTCCTGCTGGACCTGCGCCTATAATAGCGATTTCAGGTTTTGAGTGAACTTCTTGCGGAATAAAAGATTGGGGTTGTGTTCGTGTTTCACCAAGCAACCAAAATTCAATCTGTAAGTTGAGCTTAATAGATGCTTTTCGGGCGTCTATAGACCGTTTGCGGATACGCCAATCACTTATATCTGCAGAACGCAGTTTTGCTTTAAAAAGACTGGATTTTAATATAAAATCGGTGTCCTTTTGTTGGGCTGGCTTTATGGTAATTTGAACTAATACACTCATCGCGGCAAAGGTAACTAAAGTTTCCTTGAAATTATGAACTTCATACAATGCATGATCTAATCGAGAAAAAAATGATGTTTTACAGTTGAAAATCTTGATACAAACATGAGAAACTAAAATATATAGTATACCTTGCAATCCCACTTTGCTCAAAATAAAATTAACCAATATGACTCTAATTTTTGATCCTTGGCCTTGGTATATTTCAGGCCCCCTGATTGCTCTAGTACTGTTTTTACTCCTCATGGTTGGGAAAAACTTTGGAATGTCCTCCAACTTAAGAACACTTTGTACAATTTGTGGTGCGGGTAACAGCTCAGACTTTTTTAAGTTTGATTGGAAATCTCAACGCTGGAATTTAGTGGTGGTTTTGGGAGCTATCATTGGAGGATTTATAGGGTCTCAATTTTTGTCAAATGATTTGACCGTTGCCATCCATCCAGAAACCATAGAAAATCTGAACACGCTTGGATTTAAAAGTGCAGGGGATAGCTATTTGCCGACTGAGCTTTTTGATTCAAGCGTATTTACGGATATAAAAGGCTTACTCATTTTAGCAATCGGTGGATTATTTATTGGTTTTGGAGCCCGTTACGCTGGGGGTTGCACTTCTGGACATGCCATTTCAGGGCTAAGTAATCTTCAATGGCCGTCTTTAATCGCGGTGATTGGTTTTTTTGCCGGAGGCCTTACAATGGTTCACTTTATTTTTCCCTTAATTTTCTGAATTATGAGAACACTTATATATCTTTTAATTGGCATTTTGTTTGGCATTACACTTATTAAGTCGGAAGCTGCTTCATGGTTTCGAGTCTATGAAATGTTACGATTTGAATCTTTTCACATGTTTGGCATCATTGGTTCCACCGTTGTTTTGGGAATCTTTATAGTACAAAGCATTAAACGTTTTAATATTACCTCTTTCTATGGATCGCCTATTGTGTTTGCTCCAAAAGCTAAAAGTGTTAGCCGTTATCTTTTTGGTGGTTTCATTTTCGGATTGGGATGGGCTTTAGCAGGAGCCTGCCCAGGACCAATGTTTGCGTTGTTGGGTGCTGGTTTCACCCCTATTTTAGTGGTGCTTATAAGTGCTGTTTTTGGGACCTTCTTATATGGAATTATAAAAGATAAATTGCCACATTGATATGGGTTTGGAAACATAAAATAAAATGTTTGGTTGATGGTGTATAGAATTTAGGAAGAAATTAGAATCGTTGAGAGTTGTTAACAAAATGAGAACAATGCAATCCATCAAATACAGAACAGACAGCAAAACAAACACTTAGACCGTATTGGTTTTATGAAATAAACGATATATTTCTATTAAAATAAAAATTATTCACAGTACCTTTGTGAAAATTATGAAAACAATAGAACGTACATGTGCAATTGCGTATTCAATCAATCTTTTGGGGGACAAATGGTCTCTTTTAATTTTGAGAGATGCGATTTTACATAAAAAATCTAAATTCAAAGAGTTTGTAGGTTCTAAAGAAAAAATAGCAACCAACATCCTCACCAACAGACTAAAATTTTTGGTTGAAGAAGGGTTTTTAGAGCTCTTAGACCCTGAAGGGTTTAAAAAAAACAAGCAATATCTTGCGACTGAAAGAGGTCTTTCGGCATTGCCGATTATCATGGAATTGTATTTGTTTTCAATAGACTCCATTGAAGAATCTGTTTTGAATGCTTCTCAAATTAAAATCAAAAAGCAAATCACTACCAATCGCAAAGGCTTTGAAAAACAACGAAAAAAGGAGTACATTGAGTTTGTTCAAAGTCTGAAAAACAAGTAGTAAAAGCAAACTGTTTTGAAAAACTAAAATTGCTTCTATCCTCTAAATTTATTTACATTAAAAAGCCTTAAGCTTCAGTAAGGTTATTTTTGTGTACCCAATCAAAAACATTTTTAAATTGTACAAGTTAAGTTTGTTTAACATCGAAAACATTCGTTTTTAAGCATAAGATAATTTTGTTAAAAATCCAAATAACAAAAAAATTATTACTTGTTAAAAGCATTTAATTTTAATTACTTTGCGTCCTGAAAAAATAAACCAATAGTAACTAGAAACAATGAATTTAAAAAAGATATTTTTTGAAAGACCTGCACATAATTTTAAAGCTATTGATGGCATTAGAGCGATCGCTGTTTTATGGGTGATTATTTTCCATGTCTGGATATTTCAACACAACACCTATCCTGAATTGCTGGGTAAAGTAGCTCAAAATCCGTTTTTGGTTTGGATCACCAAAGGAGATTTGGGAGTCGATTTGTTTTTTGTGATCAGTGGATTTCTTATTGGAACTATCTTATTCAAGGAATATAAAAGGACACAAACCTTAAACTTTAAATCCTTTTACCTAAGGCGATTTTTACGCTTATTTCCTGTCTATTTTTTCTCCATGATTATCACATTGTATTTTCTTCATGGTGCTGGTGCTGAAAAATGGGTCACTGCTTGGTCTAACTTATTATATGTAAATAATTATGTATTCAAATCCTATATGGGATGGACTTGGTCATTAGCCATTGAAGAACAGTTTTATATTGTCATTCCTTTTTTGATTGTATTTCTATTTCCAAAATTTCGAAAAAAATGGATTTTATTTACTGTTTTGGCGATCATTCCCGTAATTCTTACCTATTACTACTCCGTCCATATTTTTAATTTTGAAATTCCTTACAATAGAGAAATTTTTGGTGAGGAATGGCAAGAATGGTTTTGGGGATATTATATGCTAACTCACTTAAGGTACGGAGGCTTATTGAGTGGAGTCATCGCGGCTTATATTCATGTCAATCATTCTGAAAAAGTAGTTCATTTCTTTACAAATAAAACAAAATTGTCAAATGTTCTAATCGTTTTTAGTTTGGTGTGTTTTGCTGTCATCACAAGTTTATCTCTTGGTCAAGCAGCACCTGTAGAGGAATCTATATTTTATGAATTGCCAAGAAATTTTGTAGTTTATTATGAAGTTATTCATCGCGAACTCTTCTCTTATGCTGTGGTGTTTATTATGGTCGCTTGTATGTATTCTAAATCTAGAATTATCGTTCCGGTAAATAATTTTTTATCGGCAAAAATTTTCTATCCAATCGCAAAAATATCCTATTCTATATACCTATTTCATGTGATGTTTATGGAGTGGCTTTTTCCAATGATTACAGAATATGCAGAAGGGAGTTTAACTAACTTACAAATCGTGTTTGTAAATGGGATCCTATCTTTAATTGGTTCAGTAATCGTTGCGGCTCTGATGGTAGTTTGGATTGAGGAACCGTTTAATAATTTAAAAAACAAACTGACTTCCAAAAAACAGCGGGGTTAGATTGCTAGCTGGATTAACCAATTATGTTATTTTACTATTACTTTGACTGGTTTTCAATCAATAAAAAAATTTAGTACTAGTGCAAATCAGAAAGAATAACTGAGGCAATCTACTGGTTTAACTTAGCAAGGATTATCTGTAGAGCGGAGGTTTCAAAGAAGCGCATTAACGTCATTGAAAACGGAGGGTCTGTTCCTTATGAAGTTTTGGCGTTGAAAATTTTAAAAACTTTAAATTACAGAGTAAAAGACCTATTCAAACTACCCTAACATTAATTACTTTTTAAGCAACTTTATTAAAGCGTCTCTTTTTTTTGAGTAATTTTCTAAAGCGGAAGTTTTAACTTCCATATAACTTATTTTTTGAACCATTAATGCTTTGAAATGATTGTCATTTTGCATTATTTCAAAAACACTATTTGTAAGTTTTTCATCATTGAAATTGAACCAGAAATTTTTGGTATAAATTTCTGAATGATTGTTTACAAAAAAACGATCTGCTTCAATAGCAACTTTTTTTTCTGATTCAATAATATTTACTATGGAGTTGTAATTTAATTTATAAACATCATCAATAAGCGCTTTGAGCGTTGGAGGTTCTATAAAGTTGAAACTACCGTCGTTTACAAGGGAATTGTATATTGACCTTGAAGGCCTAAAGCTCACAACTGATAAGAATGGATTTAATGGAGAATAGTTTGTTGGATATTCTTTTATTTTCTTTTGAGTTAATGAATTGTTTAGCAATCTATTTACATAATCAAACTCTCGAAAAAAATCATCCTTTTTCTTTGTTATATAAGCTTGATTTGATTCTAATTCATTCAAAAGGTTTCTTATAATTAGCTCTCTCTTTAGATCTAATTCTTTTTCCTTTCTTATGTTTTGAACCAAAAATGACACAGAGATCCCTAAAACAATGACAAAAAATTCTAAAGTATATTTTATAACATATTTTTTGGTTCTTTTGTTCATAATCTCTTTTTTTCAAATATAATTAATTTGTAGTAATCTAATTATTGTTTTAATAGCGGGAACTGGATTCTTTCCTACACTTGTTCCGGAAAGAGCCAGAGTGTGAATTATACCTTGTTGTGATTTCGTTTTATTTTTTCCATTTTAATTCTTTCTGTATTCTGAAAAATAGGTTTTCCTTTTAATGCTTGAACTAATGTTGTGGTAGCAAGAACTGCGTAAAGCAATGACATAATGATGATCGCTTTTGTATTTTTAAAGATATAAAAAGAAAGAAATGGGAGTAGTTGTAAAGCGTGCATTCCTATAAAGTGAGAGACTCTTAAATCGCCTACCGTTTTACTCCAACCGACAATAAACCAGTTAGAGTTATCATTGATTGCGCCTACGCTATGGTTCATTCTCGACCCCATTAAAGCACCTTCGAAAGAAAAAACTACAAAAATGAGTATTCCAAAACGAATCGCCCAAATATAGTAATTTGGTAAATCAGGAAATGTCTGTGTAAAAAACAAGAAGCCAATGTAAGCTGTATAAAGTGTTACGATTGTAGCCGCTAACCCCATTAATGAATACAACATTGAATACGTGGGTGTACTTATATTGAAATGAGACATCTGACCTTGTGAGGCTTGATAAATGATATATAAAAGTTCAAAACCAAACAAAATAATAACTATACAGTTAAAAGGTGTTTCATTAAAATTTGACAAATAATGACAATACCAAGCCATTGTCCAAGCAAATAAACCTATTGAAACCGCAAATTTTAACGGCTTAAACCAAGCGTTTACTCCGTGAACTTGAGTAGTTACAAGTTTGGTTAAAACGATACATAGTATTGAAAGAGATAAGCAGACTAAACCAAAATAAAACAAGGATTCGTTCCGAATTTTTAATTCCTTAATAAAATTTAATATTCCTTCAACCATTACCTTATTGTTTTTTGTCAAGCGTAAACTTCGGTACAAAATAATTCAAGCAATAAAGCATTGCTCCGTATGTAAAAATGATCGTAGGCATATTGGTGTTAAATCCTAAGTCAAATTCTGGAATACTAAATAACTGTCTAAAAGATTTTGTGGCAATGAGTAGTATAAAAATCATTCCGTAAGCAAAAACGGAAATAATTGCAATTCTATTTTTTATAGTTCTAATAATTCCTTTTTTTGCTTCTTCTTTAAAGAAATACCACATAGCAGCAATACAAAATAAGGCTTCTATTAAAATGGCTAAATAAGGATTAGATGCATACAATCCAAGACCAGCTTCCAGTGTATCTGCCCCAAAAATATGGTGCATATGTCCTGAAAAGAAATCTAAAACAAAATGGATTGATACTAAAGCCATACTTACTAAGCCTATTTTGGTGTTTTTGAATAGCAGTTTCCCTATTAAGAAAACAATTGCCAACCAGAACAATTGCGGTAACAAATCATGGCTGTATAACATATCTACTACCATATTACTTAAAGTGGCATCAAATGCATCACTCGGATTGGTTGGTTCAGGACCTAAATAGTGAAAGGTAAACCACAAAAAATCTTGTAATTGAGATATAATTAAAAAATAAAGTAACGTTACTTTTGGGAATTTTTGTTTTGCTATTAATGCCGTTGTAAAATGTCCTGCTATCATAATTTCTAATTAATTTTCATATACTTCGCAGCCAGAATAACAAATGTTATTCTTTTTCTTACTCTGATAAATACCTACCAATTAGCTATTTAATATCGAGTTACTTTTTTAATTCTGAATTAATATAACTCTTAATTGCTTCACCAGCTTGTGGCGTATATCCAGAAAATAAAAAGACTACATTTGAATTTTTATCTAAAACAATATGTGTTGGATAACCAGGAGGATTGAGTTTTTTTGTAATATATTCTTGACTATCTGGAATAATATTATAATCGAATTTGTATTTTTTTAGAAATTTATCCACACGAGATTTTGGGTCGAGGGCAAATGCTAAAAATAGGACATCCTCATTTTCTTTATACTCACCAACAATCTTATTTAATTCTGGCATTTCATGGATACAAGGAGCACAAGCTGTAAACCATAAATTTATAACAACAACTTTTCCTTTAATACTCTCTGATGTGTGTGTGGTACCTGATAGATCTGTTAATCTAAAGTCAGGGAAAGGTTTCCCTTTTAATTTAGCTTCAAAATCATTTTGCATTTTCATAGCTTCTTCAATGCCTTGGTTCATCTGCTCTTGTGTCATTTTAAGAAGGTAAGCCATTTTAAACTGATCGTTATCATCAACGTAGGCATCAACTTTATACATCCCGCTTTTGAATTTATTAAGTGCATCTTCTGGCATTAATTTTTCATTATTAGCACCATAAAAGGTGTAGTTTTCATCCTCAAAGCGAATCCTTCTATTTAAAAAATCTTCTTCACTAATTCTTTTCAACCCTTCAGCATGAATTTTATTTACAACAACTTCATCTTCTTTTTTAGGAATTATAATCAAGGAAATTGCATTGTTAGTATCAACATAAATTTTAGATTCTGGATCCATCAACCCATACGATATTGCTGATTGTAATTCCTCTTTATTTAGAAGTTCTCCGCCAAAGGTATAAGCCTTTATACCCTCACTAACCGATATAGAAGAGCCTAAATCTGAAATGGATATTTTTTTCAATGATTTTTTAAGACTATTAAGCTGTTCTAAATTGCTTGAGTTACTATTATTTTGACCAAAAGCAGTGAAAGTAGTAATAGTTAGACAACAAATTAAGAATAATGATATTATTAATTTTGTATTTTTAAGTTTATGGGCTGTGCTAACTATGCTTTTTTTTGTTTTCATTCAAAATTTTATTTTTAAATTTTTGTATTTTTACTTTTAATTCGATAGCAAAAGTAATTATTACTATTGAATTAATAGTAATAATCTATAAAAAATGAAAAAAGAATTTCGCTCTGGTTGTCCAGTCTCGTCTTCATTAGATGTTGTGGGTGATAAATGGTCTTTGTTAATCATCAGAGACATGCTTGTTAAGCACAAAAAGACTTTCAAGCAAATTTCTGATTCATATGAAAAGATTGCACCAAGCATTTTATCTGCACGATTAAAATTATTAGAGTCGTATAAACTGATTTTTAAAACGAAAGCACCTGAAAACAAAAAAGAAAACATTTATTTGTTAACGGAAAAAGGAATTCGTTTAACTCCAATAATTATTGAATTTAGCTTGTGGGGGAATTATAATATGCGAGAATTTAATGAAATAGATGACATTGAAGGCTTGAACTTAGATAAGACTCTAATTATTCAAAAAGTTCAAGATAGCTATAATTCTATGTTGCTTAATTTTCGATAATGTTTTTCACAAATGATATTAAGCTTTTTCAATACTATTTTAGGCTGTTTTAATAATAGCAGGAAGAACTTCTATTAATCTTTGACAGTGTTTGAACGAAGTCTTTTTAAATAAAAAAACGGATACACTATAATAGTATAACCGTTTTATTGTTTTAGTAGAAAACTCTATTGAAATATCGAACTTAAGTTTTACCCCAGTAGACTTCTTGGAAGTTAATAAATCAATTCAATTAATTATTTAGATCCCTCAAAAAAGAAGAGTTCCTCAATAGCTATCTTAAATAACTTTGACATCTTAAATGCTGTGGGTAAACTTGGATCAAATTTTTCTTTTTCAATCGCATTTATCGCTTGACGTGAAATACCAATTAAGTTGGCTAATTCTTCTTGTGTTAATTTTTGATTTTTCCTTAATTCCTTTAGTTTATTTTTCATCGAAATCTTCTTGAATTAACGATATTGGCAATAATGTATGAAAGTGAAATAAACATCATTAGATATTCGAATTCAGGTTCCTTCCCAATAATTCCAAAATCAAAAGACACTTCATATGTTAGACCAACTATTACTGTTAAACCCAATGTAATGGCCATTGTTTCAAATTGAATTCTCTTTTGTAATTCGTCATAAGTCTTAAATAAATTTTTATAAGCGATTATCATACCTACTCCAACAGCAAAATTTATTATTAATCCTATTATAGTGTATATTTTATTATCCCAAAGTGAGTTTTCTGCACCTGTTAAAATAACTAAACTTACTACCCATGCTAATGTCCATGCCAGCAAAATTTTATTTTGTTTTTTTTTCATAATATTATTTTGTAATGTTTACTTTACAAATATATGAAAAAATAATTAAATGTAAGGTTTTATTTACATTAAATGTGTATTCATAAAAAAACGGTCACACTATATAATAGTATAACCGTTTTATTGTTTTAGTAGATAACTCTATTGAAATATCGAACATTAGTTTTTCTCCAAGAGAATTTGAGTTTATAGTTAACGCGATAGAACTAATCTCTAAACCAAAAAAAATAATTATATTGGATTTCCATTATTAATTTAAATAAACAATTATGAAAAAAATTATTCTATTTTCAATTACAACATTTCTACTTATTGGTTGTAAACAAGAATTTAATGAAGAGTGTGAGTCTCTAGCAAGAGTGAATGAACAAACTGAGAAAAATATCAATACCTATAAGATGGCCTGGGATACTTTTTTTGAAACTAGGGATAGTAACGCTATAAATAGTGACAGTTTTGATGAACAAGCAACCGTAGTAACTGCAGAGGGTAATATCACTGGCATTGATGCCTTTCGAGATTATTACAACAATTACTTAACTGGTTTCTCTGATGCTGAATTTAATTTTATTGATGTAATTGGGCAAGGAGATAAAATAGTTAAACATTGGAATTTTAAAGGAACTCATGATGGGGTAATGTTTGGAATCCCTGCGACTAACAAAAAGGTGAACATCAGTGGTACTACCGTGGTATTGATGAAGGATGGAAAAGTACTTCAGGAACAAGATTTTTTCGATAACTACTCATTCTTAATGCAGCTAGGTTTATTAGAATAATTTTTTTAATACAACCTCTATCACACCTAAGTTAGAGTATAAATCAAAAACGGTTACACTATAATAGTATAACCGTTTTATTGTTTTAGTAGATAACTCTATCGAAATATCGAACATTAGTCTAACTCCAAAAGACTTAATTGATACTCATCACATAATGACTC
>Ga0115006_10000410_pt1 | contig 23090 bp, 23 predicted proteins | sample ArcOceMetagenome_3_FD_88943 | JGI IMG/M metagenome (GOLD analysis project Ga0115006, IMG submission 88943) | Marine eukaryotic phytoplankton communities from Arctic Ocean - Arctic Ocean- Svalbard ARC20M Metagenome | ecosystem: Environmental > Aquatic > Marine > Oceanic | place: Arctic Ocean...
CCACCGCAGAGAACTTAGAGAATACTGCCCCGAGATACCATGCATCTTGGTGGCGAACAAGATTGACGTCGATTATCAGGTGACGAAGAAGGTGAGCAAAAATCTGTCCCGCCCCTATTCCTCCATTCGGATATACTCACTTTGTGAACTTCGCTCCTCATGGCCAATCGCCCCCCATGACCCATACCTCCCCCCCACCTTAAAAGAACTTCAAATTTGCTTCTCAGCACAACCTTCCTTTCTTCTTTGTTTCTGCTGCGGATGGAACTAATGTTGTCAAGATATTCGACGAAGCTATACGAGAGGGGGTGCAATACAAGCTCAATGGGAAAACTGACTTTGTCACTGAATGCCTAGAGGTGAGCAGAGGAGAAGACCAACCCCAATGGAATGATCGAGCTGCGATGAGCGAAGCGAATCGCGAATTGGGTTTTGGATTATGGATGAGACAAGGAGCAAAGCGACGAGTGGGAAATTGTTAGTTATGTAGGAAGGCGGTATATGCGAGGAGCGAAGCGAGCGCAAGGTAGAAGAGCTCTTCTTGAATAGCCTAATCGGTATGCTGTTGTCGCTCGGCTCCAAGATGCAGTCGTTGTGTAGGAAGGCGGTGTGACGCTTTTGCTGTCGCTTTGCTCTAGCCGTCGCTATTTAAACCTAACAATTCTTTCCCGCGCTCGCTTTTCCCTTCACTTCGCTTTTTCTTTCTGACAGCTCTTTGACAACTCACCCCTGGCTCCTTGAGGGGGGAACGAGAACAGCGGCAACAAGTAGGTCGACGAGTGCGAGGTGATTAAAATGTGATTAAATTGTCTCTCGGAAAATAATAGAAACGCCTTTGGCATTCATGTTGACAACCTGCTCTCATCTCAATTCGAATTTTGCTCGTGTTCTGTGATTTTTTCGAATTATGCCTTGAGTTGAATTACAGAGAACGAGAACAGTTTGTTTGCTCTCTTTCTTTTGCCTCCCCCCCCCTTTGTGCTCTCTCCCTCGCTGTCCTTGTCGACCAGTTCTGAGAAGTTGAGCCCAATAGTGTAATCCGGGCACACCTTGGGTGAACTTGTCGGACCTTGCGATTGTGAAGTTGTCAGCGTGGGCATTGAATCGATTCCAACGTTGCTGCTGATTGTTCTTAGACGTTTGCGCGTGATGATGGGGAATAAAATCTGAGATTTCTTCCCCCCAACCGAAGGTGAACTCTCGCCCACCTGGTAAGGTTTGTTTCGTCCCGTTGGCATTTCATCCCCCTCGCCCCCCTCTCGTGAATCTGTCGCAGAAAAGCCAAAAATCTCCCTGCGCGTGAAAAAAGCGGCAGTTGCAGAGTGGTTAGCAGAGGGGCGAGCGAAGCGAGTTGCCTGGGGCAATGAATATCGTCTTGCCCAGACAGATTTTTCGATTCGCTTCGCTCATTGAATTATGCAGTTCACTTCGCTCGCTGCCTTCGCTCGTTCCTCACCTGAGCCGCTTGTCGTTTTCGGCCCGGATTTCTCGGTCCTCAGGTGAAACCTCCTTGAGAAAGATTCGTATGTCCTTCCCGATGAGCTCCTCCTCGCTAAGACCTGAGACGCCGAGAAATTGTTTGTTGCAGCCCAGGATCACTCCCTCGTCGTTGACCATACCCATGGGGATCACGGTGCATCGGAAAATCGCCTCGTAGTCGATGGGTTTGTTGCGGCTCTCCCCGGAGGTGAAATTCGTCCTGATTGCACTATAGGGGTCGGGAACGGGGATCGCGGCGACGTCGGCGTCTCCTCCGCTGTTCTCCCTCTGGTGCGCCATCATGTTCGCCCGCATAATGATCCTCCTCATGGCAGCGTTGTGAAGGATGCTCCTATTGTTCTCGTCCTGGATCTCCTTGATGAAGGAGACGGCCGAAGTCAAGACGGCGCACTTGTTGTTCTTGTAAGGGACTTGAAGCTCGGTAAGGGCCTCCTGAAGGTCCTTGATCTGCTTGGAAATTTTGAAGCTGCGATGAGCGAAGCAAATAGCGGGGCGAGGAGCGAAACGACGAGACGGTAGGTTGTTAGATATTGCGCTAAGGTGTAGAACTTCGCTCCTCCCATCCTTCGCTCCTCGTCCAATCTCACCTCCTCTGCTTCTCCCTCTGGTTCCTCTCGTATCTCCTTCTCACGTCCGGAGGCATCTTTTGGAGCTCATCGGGACTCACGTAGCTCTCTCTTAGCGCCTGTGCCTTGATCTTGAGGACCTGGGGTTGGCCCTTGGGAGGAAGGTTGGGGCGATTCTGGAAAAACCTCGTATGTGTGGTTGCCTTGTAGATATTATTGAACTTGGCAGCAAGGACCGGGTCCATCGAAGACTCGGCCTGGTTCGCGCCGGCTTGTTGGGGAGGAGCTGGTGGAGGAGGGCGTTGGAAGGGCAGATATTGCGGGTGCTGCGAGTGCATGTTGGGAGGAACCACGTTGTGGATTCGGCTGGGCAGGGGTGGAGGGGAGGAAGGGGGGAGTAAGAATGATTGTAATGGCGATATATCACGACGAAATACGACGCGGACAAAAAAGCCCAACCGAAGACGCACCTTGGATGCCCTGGATGCCCGGGGTGCAGAGCCTGCGGAGGAGGAGGCATGGTGCCACCATGGCCGGGCGCGTGTGGCGCCGAGTTCTGATGGGAGGGTTGGTTCTGAGGAAGGTAGGGTGGATTGGGCATGCCGGAAATGTAGCCGTGCATCTGGGACGGGGGCGGAGGCAGCTCATTCAAGGCTGAAGCAAAGACAAGGGGATCAGGGGACGATGGTCCACCCCCTGAGCTCCTCCACTCCGCCTGGGAATTAGTATGGGACGCCTGAGTGTACCACGCCGACTTTTTGCCCTCGACGTGACCGGAAACGCCAGCTTGGGGCATGCTCATGGAGTGATGATGACGAGGAAAGGAAACCACCTGGTCATGGGAGAAGCCAGGGATGTCATTTCGCTCAAGCGGGTTCACCGAGAGTGTCGATGAACCTAAATCTTCCAAACTGTTGTGAAGAGGACCCCCCAAGTTCCCCTGATCAACCCTAAAGCCACTCCCATCAAAGGTTAACTCATCGAGGTTTGACTTGTCTCCCAAATCTCCGTCCTCAGAGAAATTTCTCTCCTCCAAAGTATCGACAAAATCGAACATAGTAGCGTTTTCCACATCATCAGAAGGTGAATCTCTCGACTGACCCCTGTAGAGGTCAGAGTACAAGGTAGAAATAGCAAGACCTGCCGAGGAAGGGTTGTAGAGATTCTCCCCCTCACCAACTCCAGAAGATAAAACCAATGGATTATGTGCTCTCTGAGGTGGCAAGTTCACACCAGGAATCTCAGCATCCCAATCATACGGGATATCATCATTTGAGGACATGAAAAAACCAAATGTCTGCCTTCTGCTTTTGTTGCTCTTTCCTTGACAGCTCAGTTTGTGAGTGAAGAGTGAAAAGATTAAATTTCACTTAAGAATTTCATTAATTTAGATATATATTCGTAACATTTGATGTACATAGACGCACGGAAAAATATTAATTTTACGGTATAATCACCTCTTACCTTTCTTTTCCTCACCCGAACCGAGCTGAGTGTGGAAAATTGGAAAATTGGGTTCATCCTAGATCCAAAACGTTAGTTAATTTGTTCATAATAAGCACATATAGGTCCATGATTCGGCCTATATCTCCCGTTGTTTCGTGCGCCTCTTCTGCTTCAATGTCGAAACCAAGGAGGTGAGGCCGACAGCAAAGGCAATTTGTCATCTGTTGCTCAGCCACTGCTAGCGCTATGCCTAACATATCTCTCCCTCGCTTCGCTCCTCGCCCCGCTCATCTCCGCAGGTCACTTTCATCTAGATTGGCAGAGGCTTCCTTCAGGGGTTCAATTTGGGGTTCGTTGTGGGCTGTTCTCTTTGGAAAGGTGGAGATGATGGATTTTTACAGGAGCAGGTCGGCGACTACTACCGAGTTCCAATCCCTTAAGGAATATTGCAGGAATTTGCCAATCCGTTTGTCTTATGTGCCCAGGGGTTCTGCCAACGGTGCCGCTTTCTTCTCAATTTGGTACAGTACCGTGCACCTTGGTAGTTCGACGGTCGGGGTCGACAATGAGTCCACTCAGATTGTCGCGTTCGGGGCATTAGGTTACGTCGTCTATCTGTTCCATCACGACAACCCTTACTTGGGTGGCAAGCAATCCCCCCCCTCCTCCTCCCCAGCCCCCATTCAAAAGAAGAAGAGGATGAAGGGCGTCGTGAGCCGCCCCTTAGCCACCACTTTCTTCCCCTCCTCCCACTTCACCTCCTCCCTCAAATTTCTCCTCAGTCGAGGACGAATAAAATGAGTTTATAGAAACAAGAAATCGCTCGTTTTTTTTATCTAACAAATCAGAAATCCCTTGAGGGACCTGCATTCCATCAATGCCCTATGCCATTCTTCATCTTTTCCTTCTTCATCTTGGCCATCTCCTCTGGCATGATTTCCTCCATGGTCGTTGTGATCTTGCACCTCGGGATTACTTGCTTCATATCTTCGAAGCTCTCCTTATCGACGTGCTCCAGGTTTATGGCCTGGAGTTCCTTCAAGTTCCTGCAGTGAATTCCCAAAGAAACTATGCTCCTGTCGGTAATCTTCTCACAATCGCTAATGTTCAATTTCATCAAACCTGCAAACTCCATGCTAACGACGTCGATACCGTCGTCGGTGATCTTACTGTTGCCGCTAACGTCAAGTTCTTCCACCCACAAGTAATCGGCAAGATTGCACAGAGCCTTGTCGGTAAGTCTCTTGCACCTCGCAAGTATAAGGCTCTGGATGCCCTTGCAGTGGCCGGCGAGCTTCCTAATGCCGTCGTCTGTGAAGTGAACGCAACCCGTGAGGTCGACCCACTCGAGCTTCATGCACCTCTTGCTCAGGAATTCTAGGCACCTGTCAGTCATATTCATACAGTACGCAAGGCGGAGCTTCTTCAACTTCTCTCCCCTGGGTCCCCCCGTTCTTGGCTCTCTGATGATAAACTGGCAGGCCTCATCTGTCAGCATGGTGCAGCCAGACAGGTTAAGCACTTCGAGCTTCAAGCAGCGCTGGGAAACCCCAGCAACGGCGTGGTCCGTCAGCCTTGCGCATTCGCTCAAATTCAGGTCGACAATCTTTGCCAACATTTTCTGATCCACCGCCCTACGTCCGTCCCCTATGCTGTCAAAGTGGAAGACCTCATCGGTCACCAAGTCCAAGTCCTCAAAGTTCAGATACTCCAGGTCCAAGCAATTGTGCGTAATGGCCTTGGCGCCGATTGCCGTGCATCTGTTCACGCCGCAGATGTTCAAGTATTTCATTGCAGTGCACTTCTCGGCCATCCCCACCAAGCCGTCGTCGGTGATGCTCCTGCAGCAAGTTATGTCCAAGGATGTGAAAGTGCTGGTGTTAACCGTAACCGCAAATTGGTAAAGGCCCTCGTCCGTGATGCTTGTGCAAAACGCCATGTGGAGCAGCTCCAATTGCCTCAGCTGAGTGCCAACCACCTTGAGAAAGAGGTCCGTGACCAGGTCGCAGTTGTTCAAATTCACCACGCAAAGTTGCTTGGTGAAAGGCAACATCGGAATGAGGTACTCGTCGTCGATGAACTTGCACTGCTGGGCAGATAACATGCGGAGGTTCGGGGTGAAGTTCTTCAAGCCATCCAATGATTTCCCCGTAACGTTCTCGCACTTGTCTATCGTCAGGGATTGCAAGCTACTACAGCACCTCGCCAACGCGATGATACTCTTGTCCGTAATCTCCTTGCAGCCCGACACATTCAGTACGAGGGCCAGCCTGTGGTTGTCCGCTATGGCAGCCAGGTCGTCGTCAGTCAAGTCGGAGCAATTATGGTACATGGTCATGTCCACAACTCTCTGGTCCGCGTCGGTCTGAGCCTTTGTAACTATCGACGTCACGGCGGCATCGCTATCAACCCTCTGGATCCACTTGAGGTTCTCGTCTCCGTAGACTGTCGCCAAACTGAGCTCACCCACAACCTTCCTGAACATGTCAGCAGCAATGCTGACTTTCACCTCCTCACTGCCAGTCTCGTGGAGCGAAAATTTAAATGGGACGGTTGCGAGCTCCTTCAGGGTATAGTAGCTGTCAAACTTAAAGTAATTCGGCTTGAACTGGAGAACATTTGTGTATGCACTACACGCAAGTTCCGCGTAGTTGGGATCTGCGGGCAGACGGCGAAGAATCTCTGCCAGACCATCGCAATTCTGGTACTTTGTGAACTCCTTAATTGCCTTTTTGACCTTCCTTATGCTCTTCCTATCCCCAGAGGAGTCCATGACGTCGAAGTCCAGGTAATTGCAGAGGTTCTCAGCGTACTTCGCAAGCACTATCGGGTCGTCAGGAGCCAGCTTAAGGGCCTTGGTAAATTTCAAGGCCGCAAGGGTGTAAAGGCGGTCAGCTTGGGGACCACGAGATTGGAAAGCGGAATTGAAGTGCTCGCGGACACTATCGGCAGATAGGCAGTTCACATAAGCGGCAATATGACAAAGGTACCCTTCGAAAAAGTTCCTACCCTCCTTGGAGCGTCGAGAAGAGACAGCAGAGCCAACGCACATGGCCTTGGAAAGTAGTTCGCGAGCATACTCGTCGTCCTTCACGTTCGAGTCCTCGAGTTCTTCCCTGAGCTTCCTGTACTCCTCGCTCGCTGACTGAACGTTCTTCATGTAAAGCTCCTCCTTGTATTCCCTGATTGCCTGAGCCTGCGCATCCTTCTTGGAAAGTTTTGTGAGTCCCTTTTCGGCCGCCTTCTTGTCCATCTTCATCTTGAACTCTGAATGTTCAACGAGCTTTATCGCGTTCTGTCTTATTAGGTTCCTACCCTCCTTGGTGATAAGGAACTTTCCGGATTGCTCGTCCGACAGCTCCTTAGCCTTGTTTCGGACAATCTTTTCTCGGGCCTTGAGGTCCTCCAGGGCCTCCCTTCTCTCCTGATGCACAGCCTCAATGCGCATGGTTACTTCAGGCCTAAGCTCAAGCTCGCGGACTAGCACTGAATCTACGTACAGTGATGCTATGCAGCCGTCGTAAGTACCGACCAGGTGGTGGAATTTGTTGTAGTCGACCTTAGGGCCGTCAATCACAATTTCAACTCCCTGTTCATAAACTATGAAACACCAGGTTTCCTCACGCGAGGCAAGGAGGGCGCAGCGTCCTGTCATGGCCACTGTGCGGTTGGTTCCTTCTCTCCCAGACAAGTTCGCCCACCCCTCAAGGGTGAAATGAGCGAGAACGTCCGTTGGACAAAGTTCGCGAGCGTACTTTGTGTCCACCTTCGTTTTGTTCCCCGCCTCGAAAAGGATGGAGCGGTTGAGCTCATCGTTCACCACGGCTCCCTTATTTTCGAATTCGCAGCGCGAGGAGAAGAATCCTGCGTGGTGGTAGCCACCTGAGCCGTAGTTGTGCGCCACCCTTGAGCCCCTACGCTCAGCAAACTTCCAATATATAAAAGGTTTATCCTCCGTGATGTAATTCTGGTAATCATAGGCACGAGTAATGTCCGCTTGGTTAGAAAGAAGCACAGCGTCCGCAAACTCGACGTCAGAAATGTTGTGCTTGACTCTCGGTCCGGGCTTGTTGATGTCTTGAGGTACAAATCGGAACATATCTGGTGTGGCATAAAGCTGGGAAATTGAATCGTTCGTCAGCTGGATCCCGAACATTTCCGTGAAACGACGAATGATATAGACGATCATGTGCTTCTGGTCGATACGGTAAGTCTTCCTCTCCGACTCGGACACAGCGCACGCCCCAAATCTGTTGGTGATTCCCAAGAACAGCTGTTCACGCCAAAACTCGTCACTGTGTACATTGCTACCAGTTATAATGTTTAAGAACTCAGTCATCAAGGTAGTCTGAATGTTGGCAACCGAAATTTTCATCTGTTGGGCGGCGTGGCGCAGGTAAAGGCGGAGGATATTTTTCATCGTCCTGGCGATCATTTCCGCCAACAACACGTCCCTTACATGCTGCGAGTTTTCGGGATCAGAAACCTCACCGGCGAAGACTTCCACAAAGTTTTTGCTGTCCTCCTCGTAACTTTTGTCCAAGTAAATAACTTTCTTCGTGAATTCATCCTTCGCATCTTCGGAGACCCTGTAAAGAGTATTGAAAATCTTGATTTGATCTCCCCTTGCTATTTGGTTCTTGAAGTCCCGGTTCGACTCAACCTTGCGGTTGTGAAAAATCATGCTGCAGGTGCCACGGAGCTTCCTCCAAAAGCGACTGCGAACCAGTCCAATATGGCGCAGGTTCACTCCGTTACGATGGAAGTCAGCAGCAACGTCAATCCCGTATCCATCTTGGGCATTTTCGTTCAATTCCTTCTTGCATAGTTCCTCAGCGAGGGCTGGGATGACTTCGTAGACGAGCCTGTCGGTGGCATTCTCGTTGTCGTCGAGCTGCTTAATCCAATCCTTTGCATCCTCAGTGATTCGAGTATTTGCATTGGCCGAAAGGGGGGTTTGATGGCTCTTGACAAATTCTGGGCGGAGAAGCCTGTGGAAAATTGTATTTCCGCGAGAGGCGGATTGGAGGTGAGGAGTCAACTCAGGGTTCTCGGATGGCATTCCTCTCCAAAAGTTCAGCAGATAAAACTTGTTTCCGACGCCCTTGAAACCTCTTATGTCCACAGAGGAGAAAATCTCGTTGGCGTTCAGGTCGTTCTCCCCCTTCACAAAGTGGCGTGCAAGATTGAGCTCCTTGGCAAAAACCGCCATTTTGTTATCAAGGTAGCGGTTCCTGTTGAGAACACTTAGACCGCGATCCTTGGTTCCCAAAACCTGCTCGGTTCGGATACGCTTGATGTCCCCGGCTTCATTGAATTCCGTCTTGGATACAGGAAGTTTCGCGACGGCAAGGACACGAAATCCGGAGTAATCTATCGTAGCCTCGAACGGGACGACAACGCCATCCACGTGGCATTTGACAAACTCGAGGGAGCAAGTTACATCGTTTCCTGCTGCCTTTGCCGCAGCCTCGTCGGATCCATTGAAGAGTCCGTGATCGTCGGTGTGAATTTTGAAGCGGATTCCGTTCGCTTCGTACTTGTGCCTCAGTCCGTTGTCTCCACGGCCGCCCTCGACTGCCCTTCCATCCACTTCACGTTCTTCCACAGGCTTGACTGACTTCTCATGGACGGGAAAGGACATTTCATCGATAATGATCATGGCAGTTTTGGTCGCAGTTGATAAAAAGTCGTGTGCAAGGGCAGACAGCTCGTAATACTTTGCGAGAGACTGTTGGTTAGTTTTTTCTGGGGCAGCCTTGGCGGTCCAGTACCGTTCCATCCAGTCCAGGCGGTGGGAGGGCTGGATTATCTCTGCAATTGGCTCCATCTTGAACTTCTTCCCTAGCCTAACCATGTTCTCACGCTTGCGAGTAGCCTCGTCGAGCATTGCTTGTGCTTGGTGCAACTTCTTCTCCAGCTTGAGCATCGTTTTGGACGTGGAGGCGAGGACCGTCTGGCGCCTGTTGAGGTCAAAGTCGTCTTTTTCTAAAGCAAGGGATACCTTGCCCGAGCTGTCGAGCTCTTTGAATTCACTTGAACGCGATAGCTTCTCGAGCCTGTCTGTGGCCTCAGCAAGGCCGCCTTGGATTCGAGCAGCAACCAGAGACTGAAGGAGGTAGTCAGGAATTTCCACAATCTGGCTGTACGTATTTTGGACGACCCCAATTTCGAGGTCAGTGTTGGCAACATCTCGCAGAGCATCAACAACATGTTTTGAATTGCGGATGACTCGGAAGTGTTTCTCGAAGTCCTTGTATAATTGCATATCATCCTTCCAATGAGGTGAATTGACGTACTTGAGGACAAGACGCTTAGCAGGGAGCTCCATAAGCATGTCCTCGGATTTCAACAAGGTCATGACCGCGTCAAAAGCTCGGAGGCGCTCGAGGAAGTTTGTCAGGGGAGGGTTGGCATTGCTCAGCTCAAAGCGGAGTAGGGTTTCGTCAAACATTTCTCCGATCTTGTAGAGGTCGGGGGGGAAAACCCCACGGATCATGGCGGCTCGGCGAATGGCGGTGAGGGATGCCACCTGCGTGTTAGCGACCTGGACTATCTGCTCCTTTGGCTCCTCGGCGCGAGGTGTTACTATGTCGCCTTTTGGAATCTCAAGCTCTTCGCGCTTGAAGATAGCCTTAAAGACATTACCCTTCTTTGCCGCTGCAAGGGAGGTGAGGTGAGAGAGGAGGGATTCGTCGTCCTTCTTTTCTTCCTCTTTCGCCTCCTCGAAGCCGCGTTGCACGGCAAGCTCGTGAAAGCGGGAAGAAATCTCCTCCTTTCCGGAGCGCATGGCGTCCTCCATAAGAAGTCCGATCACTCCATCCCTGTCAAGGTGCTTCCCCGCGGCTCGAAGAGTGATTTGCTTCTTACGTATGTTGGCGTCCCACTTCATCTTGGCAACGCCCGATTGGTTCTCGCGCTTCTTGAATTCGTGCTCTACCTTCTTCTTCATCTCCTCGATGGCAATATCCCTGGCTGCATAAAAGGCCTCCTTCTTGGCCAGACCCTCTGCCCTCTTCCTGGCCTGCTTGCCACGGTATGCGTTTTGGAGCTTCTTGGCGCAGCGGAGCATAGTGGCATTTCTATAGTCTGAAAGATTGGTAAGATGTCCGTGCTCGAGAGGCTCAACGTTCGATGTGACTCGTCGCCGTTTTTTAGGAAGAAACTTGGAGTAGTCCGGCTTCATGGGGTCGTCCTGGCCCATGGCGAGGGCGCGTTCGTGGATCACAGACTTCTGGATAGGGTCGAGCGCAGGCTTGTATTGAAGCATGTTTTTGGCGGTATGGTACTTGAGATCTGGCATGCCGATGAGGCCGACCTCGTACTGCCTGTTGGGGTTCATGACCTGGCGCTGGTAAGTCGACATCTCGCCGTACTTCCAGTCTGCACCAAAGAGCGTGGTGAGAAATTTGTTCTGAGAGATTGTTCCCAGGCACCACTGACGGGTCTCAAAGTGAGTCATTCCCTTTCGGTTGTCAACGTTCATCTGGTAAAATGCACGGAGGACGATGGACTGAACTTCGTCGTCGTCAACATTGCGGTCGCTGTAGCCAACAGCGTCGAGGACTCGAACAGCAGAGGATGTGAGTCCCTTTAGCTCCTGCATGGCCAAGAACTGATCGTCGTTAATGTCATACATGCTGACGAGGAATTGCAGCTTTTCGGTGACCTTGTCTTTGCAAACTACAGACAGTGCGACAATCATATCGAGAAGGGATACGCTAAAGTCGGAGCCGATAATTGAAGACGCCAGGGGGGAATAAAGAGGAAGAACCAGGTTCTCTTTGGCTTTGCGCCTGAGGGCACGTTGAAGGAGCAGCTCTTGCTCGTCCAATTTCTTCAGGCAATTCTCTACGTCCCTCTCTCTTCCTTCGACTGAAGTTTCGGCATGGATTAAATTTTTACGGAGAGACATGTCGTTATCGCTACCTTTCGCCTCGTCCTGAAAGACTTCGAGCTCCCTCTGAGCCTCATCGAGAGCAACGGAGGCCGCATCGAGCTGGTCAACGCATTGTTTCATGTCAATCCTTGATGTTCTCTCTAATTTCGCTCCGGCGGGGAGGAGGTTTGACTCGTTCTCGATGGACTCCCTGAGTCCCTGTTCCATATTCCTTCTCTTTGTGACCATCTCGACGTCCATATCTTTGTTGTGTTCCACGAGATTCTCCAACTCCTTTTCAGCCACGGTATTTGCCGCCTTTTCGTCGACGTCAAACTGACGTTTTAGCTGTGCATACTGGTCAGGAGGCATTGTCTTCTCCATGGCAATGTATTCCCCCCCACGTTGGACCTTCTCCGACGTGTGGCGCTTCTTAAGTTTCTCCAACTTGTTCGCCCTTGATTTCTTGAGGTCTGCACTCTTTTCGATGTAGTCGGCGAGGTCTTGCTTCTTCTGTTCAATCTTGCGCTTGACCGTATCGGCCTCAACCTCTAACTTTTCCGCAGAGGCCTGCTTCCCGTCCCTGTTAATATCATCTGCCGTATTGAGGAGGTATCCGAAGAATATAGGGGATCGAAGAGAGGGATCGAAGGAGGGGGGTATGGGGTTTTCAAGGATCTCGTGGGAATGGGTTGAGGAAGCTAAGGATCCGGCATCGTCGTTGAGCTGGGAGTCGGTTGGAGGAGGCGGTAGCTGATTGGGACTGGCGTCCTCCCCCGTAGACCCCGAGGAACGATCGACCCCATCGTCGTCGTCATCGACAATAGTCGATGGTTCAATGGTTGGAGTCTCAAGGGTGTTCGCCAGAGAATCTGAATTCTCGGAGCGGGGCGTCTCCGGGGCGGAATCTTCGTCTGAGAATTCTTTCGACTGCTCCTCTTCTGACTCATCCGAGTTATCTTCTCCAGCCTGCGGATTATTTTCATCGCCCTCCAGAGAACCTGCCAGAGACGACTCCTCCAGTGAAACAGATCCAAGGGAGGACTGATCATTGTCGTCGCCCATTTCGGACTCCTCGTCGGAGGTGTATGCACGGTCGTCGTGGTTTTCGCGTCCTGGTCGGATAGTATCGCCAAGAAGGTAATCTTCAAGTTCATTCTCGGCATCAGGGTCCTTCACCATGGCATATTGTGAAGTTGTAGGGTGCCAAGCTGTAGAGATGTGCGAGAGTAGGGTTTAGAATACAAAGGTAGTCGAAATATGGTGAAGATTGCACGTGCTAGGTTCATAACTCACCCTCACGAAGTTTCTGTTCAGATTGGGCAATGCGGAACTCATCGGTCTCGTAGACTAGAGGAGGGTCGAGGAGCGACAATAGTTTGCAGAGTGAAGGGACTTAGCAGGAAGCAGAGAGGGGGGGTGCATCGTGCGAGAAGACCAACTCACCTAACTCATAAAACTCGGCCCACGAGACCCTGAGGTCAAAGGCCTGCTTCATGGTTTCTGGATGAACATCGTTTACATGATTCGTCGATTTCTGGGCCGCTTCGTAAGCGTGTAGGTCAGCGAGTCCCTTGAGCTTCTTGTAATCTTGAAATTTATTCATAATGTGCTTAACTTCGCCCATGGACCATTTCCTGTAGAAGCCAAGGGCCTTAATGGGGCGGTTTGTAGGACGGTGATGGGGGTTTGAATTAGAAATAAGGCCAAAATATGGCAACGTGAGGCGACGGGAGGATAAAGTTGTTGAACAAGAGGACCCCCCCTCGACTCCCCCCCCCCTGTAGCTCACCTCTTCAATCATTTGTTCGTCCAGAAGTTTCTCATCCTGGTCCTTGGAGTTTCCGAGGGCGGAGACTCCAACTCCCATAGCGGTAAAAGTTGGAAAGGGTCCTTGGTGATGGTTAAAAGGACAAAATAGGGTTTGGCCTCAGCTCAAAACCTTTTGGGCCAGGACAGTGATTGAAAAGGAAAGGACTTTCATCCCTTCCGCAACATTTTAAATATAAAGCACAGGATTAGCACAGAACTATGATACACGTTCGGTCGCTCCTGCCTCTATTTTCTCTTGCCCCTTCCCCATCATCTCTTTTCTACTTTGAACAATTTTACACAAGGGAAGCGTCAGTTTTTGGAGGGGTTTTAAGGTTCATCTCGTGTGAAGCTTGCGCGCTTTCCTTCGGCATAACGTAAACATTGTTTCCCAATTCTATATCCCCGGTTGCCGCATCCTCTCCTACGTCCTGATCCATCGCAGCATTCTCTCCTCCCCCGGAGGGAGCGATCCTAACCTTGCCCATGTTGTGCCTCATGTCGTGAGCCACCTTCTTCCCAACCTGATCGATCTTCTCCGCAGCCTTTTCCATGCCTTCTGCGGCATGCTTGACCCCGTGCTTGATCTTCGTCTCGACAATTTTCTTCCTCTTGTCTAGGACTTCGCCAACTGCCATGATTGGCAATGCCATTGCACCAGCACTATTCCTCCGGTTCCTGAGTCTATCCTTGATGACCTCGACTTCCTTCTTCTTGCTTTCGTCGTGGGCTGCCTTTCTCTCCTCGACCCTGGGGCTAACTCCTTCCCTGCCTGGTGAGACCTGACCAGGAATTTCGATTTTATCGAGCGACGGTTTGCGCTTAGTCGCCGTCGTCGGGTCCAATGCTTCGGTGGTTCCCGACGTGCTAAGGCCTCCATGTTTTTCCTCGTACTCGGCATTGTCAAGTTCGTCTTGAGCCTTCTTCTGCTTGATTACCTTTCTGGTCCTGTGGATGAAGATGAGAACAAAGGCCCTTGCCCTGAATCTTTGCTTTGGCTTCAGTTTGCTCATGTCCCTCTGGCTGAGCAGGTAGACCCCGCTCAGGGTAATGGCCAATCCTACAAAAAATCCAAACCTATTCAAGTTCGGCATGTCGTCAAATTCCCTGAAGTAGACAGCCCCTCCAACGACAGCGACGCTGATAAAGAAGCACTGGAAGACGGGTACGATGTATACTGCGTCAAAGCTCTCAAGTCCCCTCGCGAGCCAGTGAATCTGACTGAAGATGAAGAAAATCATGGCAATCACAATCAACCAAGCGGCCGGCTTGTCGAACTGCATGTTGCCGCCGACACTCTCCTTGAACATTTCTGCTACGGACTTGGCGCAGAGGATGGACTGGGCGCCGAGGCAGCCGCTGAGGGCTGAGCAGGTCAGGGGGTGAAACTTCTTGAGCCTCTGGTATTTCTCGTGACTCTTTCCAAACTCTTTCGCGATCCTTGCGCACTTGAGGTAAAGAACGTAAAGGCTAACGATGATGACAATGAGGACGACGACGTAAGCGATGAAGGCAGGTTGCTGGTACATGTTCAAAAGCTGTTCTATTGTGTATGAGGTGTTGCTCTTGGCCCCAAAGACGGCAAGGACAATGATTCCCAGGATAATGTTCATGGTGCCAATCTTGTCGCGCTTCGTTAGGCTCTCCGAGAGAAAGTAATGGGCAAAAACAGCGTTGCAAACCAAGGTGAACCCACCAACAGGAGTCATGAGACTCTGAGGAGCAAAGCCCAGGGCGACGAAGTCTCCCACGCTGCCAATGATCAAGGTCAGAAGGCCACACTGCCACATTGGCTGGGTGAAATAAAGTCTCTTCTTGCTCGCCGCCCGATCGCGGCCTTCGTTCATCATGCTGAGCTTCTGAAGGTTCACCCCCAAGTTACTAAGGATGGAGGCGATTATGCTCAGGAAGACGCCAAATAGCCACCAGAGGGACTCAGGGGCCGGAGAAATTGTCATAAACCCCATGTTCGAATTCGGGGCGTAGCCGTAAACATTATTCCTATCTTCTGTATCTTCTATGGTAATGTAGTAGTCATCTGCGGGCTAAAAAATGCGAGGAGCGAAGCGACAAGCAAAGGGGGATGGGGGGTGGGGGAGGGGGAAAGCGAGAGGAATTCGTGTCGGTTAGTTGTAACGCCAAAACCTTTGCTTCTTCACTACAATCTCTCACCTCAAGGATCATATCCACCACCCAATTGAACTTCCCTGTGTCCGTGGTTTTGTCAGCAATGACGATCTCCGCGCCATTATTACTGCCAGGGATAACACTGTCCCTCGCCAAAATGCTCTCCCTTCTGAGTATAATTTTAACCTTCCGAGATTCCTCGGATGCATAAGTGAAATTGTTGCTCCACTGAATAATCACATTCGTTCCCTTATTCGCATCGGTTATATTCGTCGGATTAGAGGTGATTATATTAAGATAATCCGAGACAAGGTTCCTAATCCCATAATTTGGGAGATAGGGCATCCTTACAAGGTAGTCGTTATAAATTTTCTGGGATACCAGCGGCACCTTTGAAGATGATGCCGCCACACTAAGTAAAAGTAAGCACAGTTGAACCATGGGAGAAAATTTGCCCCATGAAAACATTCTCTGAACCATTTCTTTGAGATAATTTTGATAACGGAGTTGTTAATCGGGGGGTGGAGAAAGGTGGATTTATTCAGTGGAGAGGAAGGGAGGAAGAGGATAGAGGTGAACAGGAGATAGAGCGAAATAGATGGGGGGTTGGGGGGGGGATTGGAGATGCGAACGCGCTCAGACAGTAAATAAAACCCCCAACACTGAGAAAAAAATGGAAAAATTAACAGAGGGCAACCCATTATCAGGTTCAGTTAATCTGTTTTTGACTCAAGTTTACTAGCTCAATTCTGTCCTTCTTAGGTATTAGGATTATTTTCTCTTTCCCCTTCACAACTCTTAACTTCGAACCCGTTGACAATAAAAAAACAGCCCTCCTTCCTCTCTCCCGATTCAAATGTCTAGAATGTCCCCTACCAAAAGCCAGAGCTCGCGCCGATCGTGGCGCTCTTACCGCGACTATGACTCTGACTCTTCCGATGATCTGTCGCTCTACTCCGATGACCTCTCTCTTGCTTCCTCCCAGTTCACTTCAGTTTCTAGGACCAAGTCAAACCAGAGGGGATCCCAGTATGGCGTCTCGTCGACACGGATCAGCGTGTCGAGGTTCAGTCGTGCCACATCGGCGCGCGGTGGAGGGGGGTTTAGGGGGAAGAAGCTCCCACACAGTAGCAGAAATTCGGGCAACCCCCTGAACCCTTTCTGCAGTGAGTTTGGGAACCAATTCGATGAGGGCAACTTGCCAATCCAGATTGACCAGGGTATCGTCGGGGCATCGAAGAGGCACGTTGGTTGGAATGTTGATATTCTTTCCTTGGATTTCAGCCATCACCTTCCCCTGTTCATTTCAGGACTTGTGGAGACGGACCCCCCCTACAACTTCCTGGCTTATGAGGGGACTCTTGACATGTTGACGGTCGGAGGCCCAAGACACAGGGTCCTGCCCTGCATCCAGAAGGTTGTTCCTGCCTTGAAGCTGGGTTTGCAGAGCGGGCACAGGGAGAGCGTGAGTAAGGCACTTTACGTGTTCTTGCTGATTCTCAAGTGCGACGCCACGGAAACGGGAGGCCTCGGCGCCATGGGCAAAGCCCTGGCCCCCTACCTGCCGAGAATGCTCCCAACCCTCAACGTGTACTCAAGCGATGATCACAAAATTGGACCTGAGGGCGCCTACCAGTTGGCAGAGTTGAGGTGAGCGAAGGCGGCGAGCGTAGTGAGCGAACGTAGTGAGCTGCTTGATGGTGTTATATACGATAAGCTTACCCCCACCTACTCGTCGCTTCGCTCACTGCAGCATGTCCAACTTGGTGACGCAGGTGCTGGAAACCTGTGAGGTGCTCGGCCCCCCAAATACCTACAAGGCCATCAAATACGCAGTCCCAACCTATCAGTCGGTGTGTTTGGGCCTTTGATTAATATACACACAATAGGGTTTTCTTTGCAATTGGAATTCTCTTAATCCCCCAGCTTCCCCTCATATTCCCCACTCTCCCATTCTAATTTCCTCCTCCTCCATCGTTTTCTTCATCCCCGGCCACTGTAACGTCCTCCTCCTCCTCTTCGATGATCTCCTGCCAGTCCTGCGCCTGCTTCTTCCTCACCCTCTTGGGGATGGCGGCCTGCGATGAGCGAAGCGAATCGCGAAAGGGGTAAGGATGATGGATGAGGCGAGGAGCGAAGCGACGAGTGGAAGGTTGTTAGTTATTGTGCTTTGGTAGCATACGGTCGTCGCTTCGCTCCTTGTCCAATCTCACCTCCTCCTTCCTCTTGAAAGAATAGTACTTCTTGGACCTGTTAAGGGCAAGCCAATTAGTATAGGCATCCTCCGCCTTCTTTTGTTTCTCCACAAGCTCCGCCTTCTTCTTCTTTGCCTGGGCGCGTTTCTCCTTTTTGGCCTTCTTCTCCTTCGACTTTTTGGCCTTGAGCCAGTGCTTGTAGGTGGACTCCGCCTGGGACCTCTTCTCCGAGAAAATCTCGAGGGCCCTCTCGGCGATTTTGCCGCTCTCGTCCTCAACGAAGACTCCACTGGAGCCAGATCCCTCCGCTCCGAGGTATTCCTTGGCGAGAGCCTTGGCCTGCTTGGCGGTCTTCTTGTCAGCCATAAGGGAGAAGATAACGTCGTGCATGACCTTGTCAAATGTGGCCTTGGAAACGATCTTCCCATCTCCGCTCGCCTTTTGCATCTCCCTAAGCTTCCTCCCGATCTGCGATGAGCGAAGCGAATCGCAAAGGGGGTTGGGATAATGAGTGAGAATTACAGCGTTGGTTCGGGAGGAGGCGTGTTTTGTACGGAAGTACGAGCGGATGTGGTTTTCGACGTTAGTGATGAAGCTTTGAGGTCGTCGTTTCGCTTCTCGTCCAACCTCACCTCGAGTCCCTTCCTGGAGGGCTTCATAACGGAGAACCCGCCCTTGTTTGTATTCTGCGTAGAAGCAGAGGTGACCAGGTCCTTGATGAGCTCCTCTACATCTGCTATGGCTGCCACCTTGCTGCCTGCCGCGTTGCGCCTCTTCTTCTCTTCGTCCTTGCTCTCGACCCACTCCTTCCTCGCCTCCCTGATGGCCCTCCTGTTGTCCTCGCGCTTGTGGCACCAGTCAGCAAAGGACACGGTGTCCTGGAAGTTCTGCGATGAGCGAAGCGAATCGCGAAAAGGGTTAGGACGAGGGACGAGAATTGTTGCTTTGGTTAGGGAGGAGGCGCGTCTTGTACGAAAGTACGAGCCTGCGCGGATTTCGTCCATAAAGCTAATGTTGCCAGCTCCTCGTCCAATCTCACCTTTCGCCTGTTCTGAAGCACAAAGAGGCGGAAGAGTTTTTTGCTGGTGGACTGCCCAGCCTTCTCCTCCTCCTCCAGCAGCTTCCTCTTCTCCTCAAGAGCTTCAACCTTGGCCTGACGGAAGATGATCTCCTTGTCTTCGTCGTCAACAACCGTCGCGCCACGACCATGTTCGGCCGCCATGGCCCTACGGCGCGCGCTGCGGATTCCCTCGTTTGAGGAAAGCCACTCAAGCGCCGACGTCGCGACCTCGCCCTTGGCGGCGTCCTGCGATGAGCGAAGCGATGAGTGGAAGGTTCTTAGTTATAGTGGTGGGTAATATGCTGCTGTCTCTTCGCTCCTCGTCCAATCTCACCTCGCTGATAATCTCAAAGGATTCAATCATGCCGTCGTAGTATGACTCGGGCAGGACGTAGTACGAACCTTTGAGGGCCTTCTGGAACTCCTTCTGGCGGTTCGTCTGCTCGATGGCGTCCTGTTGCTTCTTGTCCTTGAGCCAGTCTGCGCGGGACTGTTTTTTCTGGAGCTTGAGACCCAGAAGGTACTCCCTGAGCAACGTAGCAGGTATCTCGTCGGGGGAGCTTTGGCCTGGTGGGGTTTGGGTTATCCTTCTGGTCATGGCCGCGACTCCCGCGGGCCCAAGTTTGAGTCCGAGCTGTCCAAGAGCCTTGGTGATCTGCAAGGAGCGAAGCGACGAGCAAGGGGTTGCGAGCGAAGCGAGCGAGAGAGATGTTAGAATATAGCACTAGTTGTCGCTTCGCTCCTCATTAAATCTCACCTCCCTCGTCTTGAGGCTTTCGTTGGACTTGCACTTTGATTCGAGCTTGAGCTTGGACCTGAGCTTGTAGTAAACATCGGCCTGCCTGGCGAGGGCCTTCAGGCACGTCTCGATCTCCTTCTCGAGGTCGACCTCTGGTGTCTCCAGGGGTACCATGGCTGGCTGTTTGTGCTTGACGTGGTTGGGGGCGCTTGGGGACCAGAGGGGCTTCTGCTTAAGTGGCAGGGCTGGGGCAGCCTTGATGTTGGCGGGGGATACTGGGAGAGGAGGAGGCCTGGTCTTCGCGGGGGAGGTGACGCCCCTTCGTGCAGCCATTGCCGTGACGGCGGGCGCAGCGGCCGCGGCGGGGGCAGCGGGAGGGGGGGAAGACAGGGTGTTGGTTGCCTGCGATGCGGGGCGAGGAGCGAAGTGACGAGCGAAAGGTTGTTAGTTATTATGCTATGCAGTACAAGGTCGTCTCTTCGGCTCCTCGTTCGATCTTACCTTGCTGACATCGAAGATGAGGCGTAGGGAAATCCTGGTGGCTCCCGTCTTGGGGTGGTTGGACTTGGCATCGCAGTTCCTCGGGCGTGCGACGGTGTCAATGCTCCCCCTGCTGATGGCGGCGGCTATTTCCTCCTGTGTGTCCTTGTCCATCCCCGCCCCGAGTCCTAGTCCTAATCCCGTGATCTTGCTGGAGAACTCCTCCTTGGTTAGGAGGATGTCCTGTTTGCCGGAGGCGTTGGGTACCAACGCCATCTACGATGAGTGAAGGGATACGATGAAGAAAGGGGTTAGGATGAGGGATGAGGCGAGGAGATGAGGAGATGAGGGATGAGGCGAGGAGCGAAGCGACGAGTGGAAGGTTGTTCGTTATGTAAAAATGCGGTATAATGCTTTTGCTGATGATTTGCTACAGCCGTCCTTCGCTCCTCGTCCAATCTCACCTTCTTCTCAGCCTCATCATCTGGGGTGAACCACTTCACAAGGTCAACGCCCCTCTCGACAGCGAACAGAAGCAGAGCCTGCAGTTCGAGCGTGACGCCCTTCTCCCCCGTGGTACCAGTGGATATTTCCGAGTCTGTCCTCGATCTTCCTGCTGTTTCGTTGCTGCTGGTCCTCTTCTTGGTGATGACAGGTGCGTCGCAGCGGGTGGCCACCTCGGTGTCGTCGTTGAGGGCAGAGGGATTCCAACCGATCTGAGAGGAGCGCGAGGAGCGAAGCGACGAGCAGAAGGTGACAATCGTGATTTAGTTATAGTACTATGTAGTATACTTTCGTTCCTCGTCTATTCTCACCATGGGTTTGCTCTTGGCAGTTGCAGGTGCTGTTGCAGGTGCTGGTTTGGGCTCATCGAGAGCCCCCGGGTTCCATCCGACCTTGGATTTCTTCTGTTCCTTCTTTGGCGGTGTGGGGTCTTCTAGAGCCCCTGGGTTCCACCCTACCCCGCTCTTCTTCTGTTCCTTTTTGGGTGGAGTGGGCTCGTCGAACGCACCGGGGTTCCAACCGACGTTGGTTTTCTTCTGCTCCTTCTTCGGGGGGCTCTTGGCCTTCTTGGGGCTCGGGCTGCGATGATCGCGAGGAGCGAAGCGAAGCGACAACAGAGTGGAAGGTGACATTCATGGGTTAGTTACGTTCGATCATTCAGTCGGTACAATATTTTCCCGTCGCTCCCCCTAACCTCTTGTGCTTGGCGTTCGCCGTCTCCTGGGCTGTGTAATCGTCCCCCGTTTTCTTAGCAGCGTCGTGCATGCTAGTCCCCAAACCGAACGACATCATCCCCCCGCTGCTTTGCAGGTTGTTGGGGTCTGCCCCCTGGCTCGGCAGCGCGATGCTCCCGACCTTGATTCTCGGGCAGCAGTTCTGGTGCTTTCCTACAGGGCACCAGGTGGGGTCCTCCTCCTTTTGCTCCATGATCCTCCAGTTTTTACCCGTCTTTGCCTCGTCGTTGAAGTCGAATACAGCGAACCAGAGGTTGTGTGAGGGCTGCTTACCGTGAGTGCCAAGCAAAGGGAGGAAGGTGGCATTCGTGGGTTAGTTACGTTCGCCTGTTATTCAGTTGGTGTAATGCTTTAGCCGTGCTCCATCGCTCCCTTCGTCCTCTATCCTTTCATCTCACCTGTAAATTGGCCCTCTCCATGGCTGCCTTATGACCCTCGAAAGCTCCGTTAAACGGCGCAAACTTCATCCCCCTGCTGGTCTCGATGATGGGTTCAGTCTTAGAGTAGAGGTAGAAGGTACAGTTAACGCAGTCCCTCGTCCTAAGCTGCTTGCAAGCGATCGTGAACACGCAGTTCGAACAGTCGCGCACGAACACGGACTCCGAGGAACCCGCAACGAACACCTTGGAGGAGGTTACGTTGTCTATCTGGACCATGTCGCTGTTGTCTAGGAGGCAGAGGGTGCAGTCGGAGCAGTCCGCGATGTCGAACGGCTGGCCTTGGATAGTGTTCTGGAGCTTTGTCTTGGTTTCACCGGTGAGGTCGCGGAAGGTGTACTGAGTCTGAGGATTGGGGAGGAGAGAGAAGCGGACGTGATCAGGAGGGGCTTAGTATTGCGTGGAGAGGAGGAAGGGCGAAGTTTAGCTACCGCAAATACAATATTAGCACGCTCGAGGCGCTGGTAGCTGCGTTGTCAGGTTCGTCGGTTCAATCCCCGCCCCCCCTCCCCCCCTCCCCCCCTCACCTCCATTTCATAGGCTCTGTACTCCTCTCGGGTGTCGAACTTAGTGCCGTCGGTAGCCGCGAATTTCATTTCGCGATCGTTGGGTTTTTTGGGGGGGGGAGAGCGGATGGGGTGAACGGACGCGGATTTTTGTGTAGGGGGCCTGGGAAATATTACAAGGTTTTCGAGCAAAAGGGGGCAAAGGGGGGGGGGAGGGATAGGGGAACGATTTTTAGGGTACTGCGGATGTTAGGTGTGCGTATCGTTTGTTTTTGCTTGGTTTTGTTGAGGTTTTATTGGAGTATAGTACTGGGTTGGTTGGTTATATTGGGTTTTTCCAGGCGACAGTTCGAAGCAGGGTTGTTGGGATGGGTTATTTTATAGGTTTGAGGAGGATTTGGGGATACAGTTTAGGGTTTTGGTTAAGAGGGGGGGAGGGGTGAGTTGAAGGTTTGATGAAGTGGGGGAGGGAGGACGTACTTAGGAAAGTAAAGGGGGGGCCTGGATGAGGGTCTGAACAAACTGAAAGCTGAGAAAGGGAAATTGGAAAGGGTAAAATTGTTACTTCCTATAGGATATTGACGTAATATAAATATATCTAATACATTAGTATTGGGATATAATGTCTAATAATAGTGATGATAATATAAAATATTCCTCATTAACATCAAATAAATGTTATATAAATGAACCCAGTCGATTGAGGATACAAAATGTCAAGAAAATTAGGGATATAAAAGATAATAATAATATGCAAATAGATAATGATGATATTAATGATATTGATGATATAGGTATACGATTAATATCATTAGATACAATATTAATAGGACACATATGGAATATATCAATAATATTACGACAATATACACAGCAAGTTAGGAATAAAAGGGATAGGAAGAAGAATGATAAAGAGGATAATAAGAAGGATGATAACAAGAACGGCAAAACAAACGATAAAACAAAAGATAAGTCGTCAGTGGGGGAGTATTCTGATACGTTGGAAGGTAGGAACAACCTGAGATACTTGGCAGACGAAGGGAAAGACGGGTTAGGGTACGCTATTCTGGACGCTATTAAGGGGGGGATATGCAAGGTCTGCGGG
>Ga0115006_10000411_pt1 | contig 23046 bp, 20 predicted proteins | sample ArcOceMetagenome_3_FD_88943 | JGI IMG/M metagenome (GOLD analysis project Ga0115006, IMG submission 88943) | Marine eukaryotic phytoplankton communities from Arctic Ocean - Arctic Ocean- Svalbard ARC20M Metagenome | ecosystem: Environmental > Aquatic > Marine > Oceanic | place: Arctic Ocean...
TAGGCTAATTATTTTTTTATTTTTATTTAAATTTTTTTCTTTTATAAAAAATTTTATATTTTTTCTTTTTTTTTCACAAAAACTGGTTTTCAATAAAGTTCTACTTAATCTAGATAACGATAAATTAGCAGAAACTGAGATGAGTCGAAATAAATCACCTGATAAATAGTTTTTAGTGGAAGACGCAAGAACTTTTGGTTCAAAATCAAAAAAGAAAGAAGAACTGGTGCGTAAGTTGTTTATAATTTTTAATCTAGTTGAATAAGCCGGAACTTTAAATTTTATTTCATTATCAAATCTTCCGGGACGCCAAATAGAGTCATCTACCTGATCGATAAAACTTGTTGCTCCCATCAAAATTACGCAAATTTCTTTATTATTTTTTAATTCATCAATTAAAGTCAAAAACTGATAAGATAAATTTTTTTCATAATCTCGTAAACCACTTTCTTTTTTTGGAGCAAAGTTTTCAATCTCATCTATGAACAATATTGAAGGGGAATTGTCTGATGCTAATTTAAATATATTTTGAATTTTTTTCCCATTTATTCCCGAAACGGAACAAATTATTTTTTGAGAAGAAAGGTAAAAAATGGGTAAATTGAGTTCTCCTGCTATCACATGAACCAGTAAAGTTTTCCCGCTTCCAGAAGGACCTTTTAGTAGAATTCCTTTTGAAGTATCTAAATTAGTTTCTTGAAATAATCTATAATTAATAACAGGTAAAATTATAAACTCTCGAATTTCTGGTAGAAATTCTTCAATTCCAGCAAAATCTGTAAATCGGAGTTTTTTGCCAAAAATTCTATATTTTGATGAGGATTGTTTGTTACTCTTAAATTGAAGATAAGAAATTTTTTTTTCAAAATTATTTTTTAGTTTAATATCTCTGTCTTTTAAGGTTTTTATTTTAGGAAAAATTTTTAAAAACTTTTTTTCTGAAAAAAAAACAAAATTTCGTCGTGATTTATCTATTTTTTGGATGAATGAAAAGTTTGTAGAATAAAACGAAAATAAAAACGGAATTTTTGAATCTTTAAAAATAGAATAGATTCCACAAAGTAACAATTTCGCAAATTTATGCATTTTTTTATAATATTAATTTTATAATATTTAAAGTTTATTAATACATGGTTTATTCATCTATATAACTTTAAAAAAATTGTTTAGTTTCTTTTTCGAATTGTGTAAATTTTAAAAACTTTTGTTTTAATACTAATATAATTATTTTAAATACTTTGACTTATTAAATTTAAAATTTCATGTCTAAATTGAATCTTCAAAAGAGATTAGCCGCATCTATCATTAAATGTGGAAGACGGAAAGTTTGGATTGATCCAAATGAAACAAACGAGATTTGTTTAACTGATAGTCGTAAGTACAATTATAGGTTTATTTTTATATAAAAAAAATTCAAGTTGAAATTAAAATAAAAGGGGCAAATATAAAAAAATTAATAAAAGAAGGTTGTATAATAAAAAAAAATTCTAGAAAACATTCAAAAAATTCAATAAGACTTAGAAAAGAATTTAAAAAAAAAGGAAGGCACAGTGGTATTGGTAAAAGAAAAGGAACAAAAAATGCTCGGACTCCAATTAAAAAATTATGGATAATTAGACAAAGAGTTCTTCGAAATTTTTTAAAAAAAACTAAACTAAACTTAAAAATTGATAAACATCTTTACAGAGAACTATATTTAAAATGCAAAGGTAACGAATTTAAAAATAAAAGAACGCTCGTGGAATATATACATAAAGCTAAAACAGAAAATAACCGAAAATCTTTGTTATTTAAAAAATTTGAAAAAAAAAGAGAAAGAAATATCATAAATAAAGAAAAAAAAATTCAAAAATTTAACCATAAGATGGCTCAGATTGGTGCAAAAATTGACAATGTATCGAATTAAATTAAATATAATTTAAAACCTTTTTCTATTTCTTTCTTATGTTAGGAATTGGAACAAATTTCAAATTAAAACTATATTTATCGGAAAAAATTTTTATTCAACTAATTTCAGATCAGAAAGTTTCGGGTATATTGCGAGGATTTGACCAGTTTTTAAATATTGTTATTGACGATGCATATATAATAGATAAAAAAGAAAAACAATTCATTGGAACTACATTAATACGTGGTGACATGATAATATCGTTGGGTAAATTTTAATTTATAATAAAAAAATTAGTTTTTATTAGTTAAATTTGTTTTAATTCGAGTTTAATGCGATTTTTTGCACCGTGAAATAATTTCTTTGGGAACTTGATTAGAATTTTTGGTCTGTTTGACAAGTTTTTCTATCACTTCCTTCATTTTAATCAAATAAATTACCCTTTTTGTTTTTGAAGGATTTTTTCGTATAATAAACAAAACATCTTCAAACATTGGTCTTTTAGACAATCGTAAAAAAGACACAAAATTAACTCTGATTATAATGAGGGAAACAAATTTTACAATTGAATTTTCAATGAGACGGACGACATTTTTGTCTGTGATTCGAAAATCTCCATATGCATAAACAATTTCTTTAATTTCATTAAAAAATTTTTTTTTAAATGCACCTTTAGCTTTATTGAAATTTTTATAAAATTTTTGTGCCCTGAAAAAATAATAATATAAAATATCATTATTTTTGACTAAATTGTAATCATTTTTTTTTAAATATGTTATATCTAAATAACGTTTTATTCTGTCAATTGTCGACATTTAAAACGGACTTTTTAAAAAACCAAATTTTAAAATAAAATTTGTTTTATATACAGACATAATTTAATTTTAATCTAAATTAAATCTAAAAAATCTTAAAATAACATTTTAATTTTTTTCACTTTCAGGTTTTTAATGAAGAAATAATTTTTTTATATTAAAGCTCGTATTTTTAAAATATTCATTTATTTCTTGACAATTCAAAAAAAAATTTTATCCAAATATTTTCATGAAACCTATTCTTTGTCAGGTTAATATTTAGTCTAAAATAGAATTTTTTTTTGGAAGATATATTAATTTATAAATTTTTTCTTTATTGATGTTTATCACACTTTCGTCATTGTTAGTTATAAAACCAAAAAAATTTACTCCATACTGAAAATTTAATTTTCACCATGAAGCTTAGACTTTTTCATAATTAGAAGCCTCCTTTCAAAGAAGATAGTAAAAGATTGGTAAATATTGGAAATTATCATTACCGATTGAACGTCTTTAGTGCTATGAAGATATCTTTGAAAAAATTCCCCACTATTTTTTTCTTTGGTAAACAAACTGTTCAAATAAATTCTAAAATTTTTTATATAATTACTCTTGATTGAGAAATTAAAAATATATCTTATTAAATTCAATAAAGAAACGGAAAAATTTACACCTTGGTCATAAATTTCGGAAGTGAGGGATTTTTCTTTAAAACTCTCAACAAAATCAGTTAAAGTTGTTATTTTGAACAAAAATTTTAAATATGCTGATAATATTAAAGAATCTAGGTTTTCAGACGACAAAGAAAGTTTTTTTCTCCAAAAAAAGAAAAAGGACGTATTCTGGTTAGTTGTACCTTTTTTTTTAAAAATATTATTTACTAATATTTTCTTAAATTTTTTGTTTGAAAAAGATTTTAAGGGTTTTGTAAAAGTATCATCATTTTTACCTTTTATTACTTTTTGAAGTGATATTATTTTCCCCAAAAAATTTATCCTAAACATATGATGTATAGTAAATTGGATGAAGTAAGCTTCAATATCAAATTCAAAAAATTTTTTACCAAAATTTGCTTGTATAGATTCTCCTTCTGACCGAAGGCCTATAATAGGGGCCAACGATGGGAGATCAAACCATGAGTATTGATGAAAGGCAATTGATAGCCCGGTACCATTTTTAGTAAAAAAAATTGTTTTTTCCATAAAATTCCAACAAATTCCAATTACATCTCCTTTCCAAAACTTGGGTCCGTATTTTTTTCCGGTTCCAGAACAATCAAAAAGATGACCATCGTCTCCGTGGTATCCAAATGAATACATTTCCCAACCTGGTAAACGATCTAAATCACAATAGTAATGAGCTAAGCCAATTCCAATAAATCCTTCCCTTCCCGTATTTAAAATTTTTACTTCGAAATAATTTATAGGATTGTTATTCAGTATTTCGATATTTCCTCTTATTGCGGCCGAATCTTCATCTGAGCCTCCGAACGCTCGGTAGACGACGTTTAAATGATCAGACGAAATTTCTATATCTCCCCATATCAATTCATTCTCTTCAGCTAACCATTTCCATCTATTGTTTAGATTCCATACATCAGTAATTTTTTCCGCGTGAGAAAAAATTCCAAAGGGTAAAATTTTTTTATTACCAATTTCTTTCGATGCAATCTGAATTAAATTAATTTTATCAAATAATCCGTTTTTAACACTCGGAAAATTTATGAAGTTATAATTTTTTTTTTTGTGTAAAAATTTTTTTTTTTTATAAATTAGGAATAGATAAAATTTTAAATATGTTTTTTTTGTTTTCAAGAAAAAATTGATCAGAAAAGTTTCTTTTTTTAAACTTTTTGATAAACCTAAATCTTTTAATTTTGACCCTGAAATTAAAATTCTTTTCATAAATAGAGTTCTAATTTTTCGATAAATCTTGTAAAGAATATATAATCTTATTCAAACTTAATTAATCTTTTAAATAAATGGTAAGTACCAATTTCAAGTTGATCTATTTTCTTTGCATTTTAAATTTAAAATAAAAAGACAGTGAACAAAAACAAAAGAGGACAAGGTGTTGTAAAATCAAATAGAAAAAAAAACGTTGAATTTTTATCAAAAAAAGATTGGTTTGATGTTAAATCACCTAAAGATTTTGGAGAAAAAGTAATCGGAAAAACATTGGTAAATAAAACCAACAACATTTCAAAAATTATGGGGAGCCTTAAAAATCGAAACTATCGAGTTACTTTAAATGAACTAAAAAACACCGACGATCCTTCACATAAACAACTAACACTGAGATGCCATAATTCGGAAGAAAAAATTTGTACGACAATATTCTATGGATTAGATACATCACGTGATAAATTTTTTTCACTTATAAGAAGATGGCAAACTTTAATTGAAATAAATTCGGACGTTAAAACTAAAGATGGGTATTTTCTTCGAATTTTTTTAGTCGCATTTTCTCGAAAAAGAAGAAATCAAGTAAAAAAAACTTCTTATATCAAATCATCTCAAGTAAGAAGTATAAGAAGAAAAATGGAAGAAATTCTTATTAGGGAAACAACTTCCTGTACAATGAAAGATTTAATCCCTAAATTAATTTCTGAAAAGTTGGTTGATGAAATAGGATTTTCTGGTTCTAAGATATTTCCTCTTCAAAACGTAATTATAAAAAAAGTAAAATTAATAGAAACCCCATTGTGAAAAAATGAATATTGATTAAAAAAAGTTATTAGGTTAATCTGTTAATAATTTTTAATAATACAAATTATAATGTCTTTAATGTTTATTACAAGCCCTTCTGCGAAAATTTTTTCAATAAATTCTAAAAAAAAATGTCTTAAATTTATTAATAAGAAGTCAAAATTAACATTTAAAATGAATTTAGAAAATTTAAATGAATTTGAAGATTCAGAACTAGATCCTGAAACAAAAAAGCTAAGAGAAAAACAAGCGGAAATCGAAAGATTAAGAGCTGCTGAAAAATTCATGGAAATTGACGAAGGTAAATTTGAATGTCAAGCTTGTGGTTACGTATATGAACCTGAAAAAGGGGATAAATTTGCAGGTATTCAACCAGGAACAGAATTTTCGAATCTTCCCGAAAATTTTACTTGTCCAGCTTGCCGATCACCCAAGTCCCAATTTAAAAATATAAAAAAAGTGATTGCAGGATTTGCTGAAAATCAAAAATATGGATTTGGTGGTAATTCTCTAACAGGTGGACAAAAAAACCTCTTAATTTTTGGAGTCCTAGGATTTTTTTTTCTTCTTTTGTTGAGTGGATATTTTTTAGAATAAAACTAATTGGAAAAATCTTCAATAAATTGGATATTTTTCGATATTACTTTCACAATATTTAAGAAAAATGAATGCTTTAACCAACGATCTATTTATGATTTTTTCGAAAAACTATTTTAAAAAAAGTAAATTTAAAACAAACAGTCAAACGGTCAATTTGTAAAATAAATTAGTAAACCTATTTTATCGATAATCTTTTTTAAATCTTAAAATTATCTAAAAACAACAACAACAACATTTTGGTTCCTTTGATCATGATGATACTCAACGGTCTTCTGAAAGTCATAAAGTTAAAAGTGATGACTATTTTTAGTTCTGACTACCAATTAATTTAATATCAAGAGGGGAATTTTTTTAGTTTACAAATAAAAAAACCATCAGTATTATGCACATGGGGGAAAAATCTTCTGCATTTTTCCATATTGTCATTAAAGACCGTTCCTTTGAATTTTTTATATCCCGGCATTCCGAAGTTTAAACCAGTTTCTATAATTTTCACGTTTCTATTTTGAATAGCGTATTGAATAACACATTCATTTTCTTCAACAAGAATAGAACAGGTAGAATAAACTATTATTCCACCATTTATCGACCGTTCATTACATGCGTCTATAGCAGCTAACAAAAGTCTTTTTTGGGAGGTAAAATTAACTGAGGTTTTTTTTGATATATTTTTTAGTTTGATATGAAGATCATGACTTATTATCCCGGTACCTGTGCAGGGTGCATCGATCAACACCTTATCGAATCCTTTTAATAAAAAGGGTAAAACTGTCCCATCTAAATTCGTTACAATACAATTAGTTATTCCCATTCGATGTATAGAACTTACTAGAGATTTTATCCTAATTTTGTTTTTATCATTTGCAACCAAAACGCCCTTATTTTCCATGAGTTGACTTATAAAAGTTGATTTACCACCAGGAGCAGCTGCAATATCTAAAATTCTTTCACTTTTTTTTGGATCCAATGATAGAACTGGAAGCAGGGAAGCGACACTCTGTAAAGTATAGTACCCTCCGAGAAATTCTGAGATATTTCCGATTTTCATTTTACTTTTTACGATTATTCCTGCTACATTAAAAGGTTTATCAAGGCAAAAAATTTTTATTCCTTTTTTTTCTAAATTATATTTGATTTCTTGTATGTTTTCCTTTAAAGCATTAAATCTTATTGTCAATGGTCGGGGTTTTTCGTTAAATTCTATGAATTTCAAGGTTTCAGAAATTGGAAATAAGTTTAGAAAATATTTGATAGAATCTTTTGGATATTCGAATATTTGACATATTTCTTTGACTAAAAGTTGGAAATAATATTTTTTTGATTTTTTAGTAAAAAAAAATTCAAAGTTCTTAATTATTCTAAGTATATGATTAATTCTATGAGTTTTAAGATTTGAATTCTGAAAACTAACATTTTCTTTGTCAAACATATAAAAGATATAAATATAAAAACTATTTTATTTTCTCGAATTTTTTATTCATTATATTTGTCTTTTATGTTAACACGGATGAGCGTTATTTTAGATTTAACAATCGAAAATAACCCAATCTTTCAATTAATAGAAAAGTATCAAACTATTTTAGAAATATGCTCTAATTTAATAAATTTATATTATTCTGAAAATCCAGGAACCCAGGTTATCATAATCGTTTCAAAAAATCAACATATCGGACAACTAACTCATTTGACAGGCAATATTCAGCATCATAATCAAGGGATTTGGTGTTTTATATACGGAAATAGGAAAATTGGTGATTTCGATCTAGGCTTTTTTTTTAATGAACGAATTCAAGTTCTAAAATGTGAAATAACAAAATATGAACTTTTTTTCATTTCAGAAGGAAATTTGAATTTTCTTGGTTCTAATTTTTTTGCTGTTTTTATGGGAAAAGAAACTAGAAAATTTACTATAATTTCACAAGGAATTAAATCTTTTGGACTACAGATTTTAACAAAAATTACTGGGGGGAAATACATTAATTTAATAAATAAACAAAAAAGAATTTTAGCGAATATTTTATTAGGAAATTTTGGCTACAATCTTCCATCTGAAACCACTTATTTTCAAGAATTTACTTTCATAGTTAACCGTTTAATTTTAAAAAAAGTATTCTTAGGGCCAACAAGTAAGGTTTTTGTAAAAAAATTAGCCAAATTTTGTCCTTTGTGTCGAAAAAGTGTTTCATTGAAAAAAATAAATCGTTGTAAAAATTGTGGTATTTTTCTTACATCTCAGCCACATTTATTTCATACAAATAATTGTAGTTTAAAAGGTTTAAATCTCAAAAAAAATTTTCTGCAAAGTTTTAATTTATTTGGGCCTATTATTTTCGAGAAAAGGTTCGATTTATCTTTAAGGCAAAAACAGATTTTTAATTTTTTCAAGAATAAAAAAATAAATTCGAATGAGACTTCTCAAAATTTGACGAATAAATCAATCAACACTATTTACAATGAAATATTATTAGGAAAATTTTATTAGAAAAAAATACACGACTTATTAACAATTTTTAGAATAACTTCTAGGAATGGATTTTTCTCTTTCTACTAGTGAAATTTTAACATGACATGGATTACTGTTAAAATTATTTATTTTTCCATGAGCTCGAAAGGTCCTTCGCCTACCTTTGACTGCCCTGTTAACTTCAATTTTATCAATAAAAATTTCATTTATGTTTAAGTTCTTATACAATGCATTACTTTCCGCATTTTTAAGAACTTCAAGTAAAACTAAAGCAGATTTTTTTGGCCAACGGCCAGATGGACCTGTTTTGAACGCTTTAAGTTGACTTTTTCTTGAAACTCCATATTTGAATCTAGTAAAAGGGACAATTTCAGTTTTGGAAATAACATTTTCAAGATAATGCTGAGCTCTTTTTAAACTCATACCTTTTATAGCTGAACCGGTTTCTCTAGTATTTTTAAAATGGACCCTCAAATTTGAGGCCCGTGAATTGCAACTTTTTTCAGTTACTTCTGTTCTAGCTTTGTCGTGTTTCATATATGAATTGAGTGCACGGCAATTAAAAAATTCTAACGGGTTTCCCCATTGTTGTTTTAAGATGAAGAGAACCGACGTTTTGCCAGTTTTTTTTTAGAAGGGATACGAGAAAATTGATAGAAATTAAAGTATTCTGTAAAATTTCTGAAATTTTCATTTCACAGTTCCCAATTAATACACCTAAACATAATGATTTTTTCAATTCTAATTTTATTGTCGCTTTCATTTTATTAATTTTATCTAAAATATTGTCTGAAGCTAATAAAAGAGTTGGAAATTTTCCAGCTTTATTTAATCCTGGTCCCAGTATACGAGGAATGAGTTTGATCAAAGATTCTGATGCGAGAAAAAAATCATATTTTTTTGCAAATTTTTTTATTATTTTTTTTTGTTTATTAAATTTTTTAAGGTCGTCAGAACTGTAAGAATCCACCCCTAAATTTGTTGCTTGAGCTATATGGGCAGAATCTCCAAGAATCGCAATTTTTTTTTGGTTTTTTGGAATGAATGGGAGTGCAATAGTGCCTGAAAATCTTTTATCTTTTTTGGGATCATAATTTTTAAGGCCTATTTGAAGTTCGAAAGACTCGGTAAAGTTCCTTTTATTAGATACAGATTTAGCCAATATTTTTTCGATTGCAATATTTATCTGCTCATGTGATAATTTAGCAACCATTTAAATGGAGAAAAAAAAATTATTACTTTATATATAATTTATTTTTTTAACGATTTTTTTTTTGAAACTCAAAAAAAATTATCTGAACATAAAATGTTTTTATAAATTAAAAGGACACTCACTCGGAGCCTAAAAAATAAAATCTTTGAACTTTTTTTGATTACAAAATTTTCATAAAATAACCATAACCTAGATTTTATTGATTTTAAAATCCTTCTGCAATACAAAATTTTTTTTAAAAAAAAAAAATCTAAGAAATTTTTTTCAATAAAAACTTGGAGAAAATTAATTTTGAAAATAAAAAAAATATTTTTATTTTTTTTTTCGAGTAAATAATTTAAGAAAATTGGGTTGAATCCTCCTGAAAAATTTTCAATTCCCACAGCAGCAAAATAATTCATAATTGAAAATAATGTTTTTTGCCAAAAAGAAAAACTTTTTCTTTTTTCGCAATCAATTTTTCTAGCATACTGGTTATTAAATTTAAAAGTTTCTATGATATATCCCGAATAAAAATTTGTTTGTAGCTTTTTCCAAAACAAAGAACAGAAATAGTTTTCTTGGAAAAGTTTTATTATCATTTGTCTTGTAAATGTACCAAACATTGTTTCGATGTTTGGGAAATAATATAAAATGTTCTTTGTCCGAGAAAAATTTTTCAAAATTTCAATAAATTTAATATTTAGCCTGAATAAATTGAAAAATGAATTAGTTTTTTTCAAAATTTTTTGGAAAACTTTTAATTTAGAAAATCTCAAATAACAGTTAAACTCTTTTATATTGTTGTTAATCCTCGGTTTTGATGAATTTGAATGAAACAAAAAATCCAAAATGATTTTAGGGGGGGGAATTTTGAAATTCATATGATTAAAAAATTCAGGTTTTGTTGAGTTCAAAAGAAAAAATTTTATTAAACGAAAGAAATTTAGATTTAAAAAATCAAAAAAACCATTTCCTGAGAAAAAAACTAATATTTCGATTGTTTTGGTATAACAAATAGGGTAAAATAACTCCATACAATAAACAAAAATTTTTCTTGGATTGTTATATTTAAAGTTTTTTTTTTTAAAACTAAGAAATAAAAGAGTCCTTGTATTGACATAAAATTTTAATTTTTTATAAAATCCACGAAAAAAAAAGTCAACATCTACAATTTTTCTATATAAGTTTTTAACACTAAAAAAAAATTCTTTTATTAACAAATATTTTCTTTGTTTATTTTTCAAATATAAACTTATTTTTTGTTTTTTATTTGTGAATTCTAAATATTGTATTTTCGAAGCCAAGTTTTTTTTTCTTTGAAACTTAAATATAATTTTTATTTTTATGGACGGGACATTCTCATTGAGGTATTTTTCCAAAAATATTTGATTTAGTTTATTTTTAATAATTCCAAATAGTTTAAATTTCTTAATAAAAAACCATCTCAGACAACTTTCGTATTTTTGTCTTGAAACCATATTAAAATTCAAAAATTTTTTGAAACATTTTTTTTTGAAAAATTGTTTATTAATTAAGTACAAATTCAAAACTTGGATATAATTAAATATAATCAATTCATAAATTTTAGAAATAATAGGTCTTTGTATAAAATATTTTATTCTAATTTTAAAGTGATAACCAATCAGCAAACGCATAAACACACTTTTTTTTGTATACAAAGAAAAATTATTTATAAAATAAAAAAATATTGTTTCCAAGTTTTCCCGAAATTTTTTACTAAAACCTCTTAATTTAGCAAAATTTCGAATTAAAATCGTTTCAATTGAAAATTTAAGTGGAGAAGTAATTTCAATAAATTCAAAAAACTTTTTTTTTAGCATCTTCAAATATAGGTCTAATGTATTAAAAATACAGATACAATTATAAATTAAAATATTAATTTATTATCTTACAAAACATGTATTTTCGCGGACAATATTTCTGTTTTAATATTAAACTCTCCTTAACTTTAATAAAGACCATTAAATTTTTTTTATCGAACCAATAACTCCCGATGTTACATATCTATCTGTATAGAATAAACTCTGTGAAATTTAGGATAACAAAAAAGGATTAAAGAGTAACTTATATTAAAAAATAAAAGATTTTTAAGATTAAGAATATAATTTAAAATTTAGATTTTTAAAAAAACTTTTATAAATATTTTTAAATTTTTATCAAAATTATTATCTTACAAATTGAATAAAAACTTTTTTATGAATTATCATCCAGTTTCAGAAAATTCAAGGATATTAAAGGGAAAAAATTCCAAAACTCCAAATAATTTTAAAAATTTCCAGAAGAAAACAAAAATTATTGATATAAACCTTTTTAGATGGTTGAGTTTTTCAAAAAATAAAAAGCATGTTAAATATAGATTTCTTGTTTTCTTATTTGGAGTTGTTGACAAAGATTCTTATTCCAATTTTTACCTAGAACAACTTAAAGATATTTATTTTCATAAAAAAATAAGTTTTTACATTTCCTTTGAGCATCTTGTTATTTCGGATCCAATTCTAGCAATTTGGATAACAGATGAACCAGAAATTATATTTAGAATTTTTAAAGAAACCTGTAAAGAAGTTCTTGAAAATATTTTTCGGAGAAACGATGAAAAATTCTCCATTTCCATTAGATTACATGGTCTTCCAAATTGTGAATCTATGAGAAATTTAAAAAACAAAAAACAAAATTGCTTAGTTAAAATTAGAGGATATGTCTTATCTAAAACTCAAATATTCCCGACCATTGGATTTTTTCGTTTGACTTGCCTAAAATGCTTCGAAATTCAAGATGCGTTGTTTTCAACGATAGATCATAAAATTAAAAAAGTAAAAAATTGTTTCAATTGTAAATCAATAGGTCCTTTTCAAACTAAATGGGATAAAATTGTGGCAAATAATTTTCAAAAAATTTCTTTGCGAGAAGATTTTCAAAAAAACACTCTCAGATGGATGCCATATACTCTAGAGGTCATTTTAGAAGGAGATTTAATTAATTATGTTGAATTGGGAGACCAAATTGAAGTAACTGGAATTTTAAAATATAGTATTTCACAAAAGTTAAATAGCACTACGAATTGCCCATCTTTTTTAATGTTGATAGAAAGTAATTGTATTCAAAAAATAAATGATTTGAACGGTTTCCCCAAAATTACTTCTTATGAAATAAAAATTTTCGAAAAAGTAACTAGTGAACAAAAACTCTTGTCTTGTCTAATTAAGTCCTTTATTCCTGATATTTTCAAAAACTACTATCTTAAACTGTCCGTTTTAATAACATATTGTTCATCTGGAAAAAACACTAAAAATATCTTTAACAAAAATCGAAATAGTATAAATATGCTAATATTTGGAGATAGTTGCCAAGGAAAATCAAAAATTTTGAGATCTATTTCAAATTTTCTACCAAACTCACATTTCTTAGATGGAAATGGGTCTAGCCTAAAAGGAATAACCACCTTCTTAAAACATGACAAAATGACTGGAAAATGGGTTTTAGAAGCTGGAGTTATTACAATGATTAAAGAAGGCTTATGGTTAATCAACGGCTTGGAAGGAATGGGGTCAAAAAATATTATTGCACTTTGTAAAATTTTAGACCAACAGAATGTTTCTTTCATTCAAAAATCCACTCTAAAAAATCTACCAGTCCAGAATTCAACCATTGCAACGATAAATAATCTTACCTGTACGACTAATCCGACTCTTCCTTTTTTTTTAAATTATGGCCTAGGAGAATCATTTTTAGCAAAATTCGATATTATTCATAAGATAGAAAAAAATGGAAATCTAGAAAACGAAGAAAAATTTGCGAGGTTTTTACTTCAGAAAATAAAAAAAATTAAAAATGGCGACCAATATTCCAAAATTTATACCATGGAATTGGAAAAAAAAAACGAATATTTTTCTGAAGATTTTTTAAGACGATATCTTTTTTATTGTAAAAATAACATCATACCAAGCTTTGGAATTCTTGACCAAGCTTTTATTTTGAAATTTTATATCGATTTGAAACATGAAACTCGAACCCTAAATTCAATCAATTTTTCGTCAAATTTTTTAGAGACAATAATCCGAATTGTTTCGTCCAGTGCTAAGATTCATCTTAGATGTTATATTTCAGAAAAAGACATTGTTATTGGTTTAACCATCTTTTTTGAGTCATGGATTCAACTTCAACCTAATATTACGAAAAAACTTTTAAAATCAAAGTATCGGAAATTTTTTTACAATTTATTTAGCAAATTTGATGAATGTCAAATTTTTTTGTCAAAAAAATAAATTTAAGACTTACTTATTACTATTTTATAAAATAAATAATTTAAAAAGAAAATTCTATTTTTTAACTTAGAAAGCATTGGATAAGCATATATTATATCATTCAGATAGTAAAATTAAAAAAAAAAAAAAAAAATTTTAAAAAAAAAAATATAAAAATTTTTTTTTATTTTTTTTTAAAAAAAAAAAAACAAAAAAAAAAATTTAAAAAAAAAAAAATAAAAAAAAAAAAAATAAATAAATAAAAAAAAAAAAAAAAAAAAAAAAAAAAAAAATGTTGAAAAAAAAATATATTCGTTTAATTAATAGTTCTTTTCTTATTTTCGAATCTAAAAAAAAAAATAAAATCAATGGGAATGATGAAAAAAAATTTGGAAATATTTTAAATTCAATAAATCCCACGCTAAAATATTTAAAAAATATGATGGCTCGAAAAAATCAACTAATTGAACTTGAATTTACAACCTTGTTCTCATTTCAACCAAATATAGAGGTGAACTTTTTTTCAGATATCAATTATGAGGAGGATGGTTTCTCTAACTCTCTAAAAATCTTTTTGTCGAAGAAATTTACAATTTTTTGCTCTCGTTCTTTACCTTTGTTTAAATACACAAGTGTTAAACAAGGAGAAACCTTAAAAATCGAGATTAAATTGAACAAAATTCAAGAATCGGATAGAATTTTTTCAGAAATATATTTGGAAAAAGAAAAATACCTAAAGTCAGAAATTTTTCTTAAAAATAGGAAAAAAAATTTTTCGACTGAAATAAGATATAATTTTATTATAAATGGTTTTTTAAAATTTAGAAATTCTTCTTATTATCCGATTGATCATGTTCCCTTTTATGGGTTTTTAAAAAACAGGGGTTTAATTTTGTATAATAAAGGTCCAGAATTCCGTTTTAACTCGAGAGATGAAAACTAAAATTAAAAAGGTGGTTTCGAAAAAAAATTAATTTTTTTGTTCTCACGGGATTTTGTTAATATAAATTCTAAATTATGAGTAAAAATTATAGAAATTGTAAGTATCAGTTCGATATCTTTTAAGTTAATTTTTTTTTCCAAAAAACATATAACTCAAATAAAACTAAGGTTCTAAAACATACAAAACTCCAAGAAGACCGTTCGAGAAAGATAGATTAGAATCAGAACTAAAGTTAATAGGAGAATATGGCCTTAAAAACAAAAGAGAGGTGTGGAGAGTTCAGCTGATTTTATCAAAAATAAGGTCCTCGGCTCGTTTATTATTGACCTTACCGTCTTCTGATTTAAAAAGGCAGATCCAGGGTGCATCGCTAATTCGGAAATTAGAGAAATACGGTATATTAAATGAATCTGAAAATACATTAAATCATGTTCTATCATTGAAGGTACAAGATTTTTTAGAAAGAAGACTACAGACTATTGTTTTTAAACATGGATTAGCAAGAAGTATTCATCACGCAAGAATCCTAATTTTACAAAGACATATTTCTGTGAATAAAAATTTAGTTAATATTCCTTCCTTCATGGTAAAAACAAAATCTCAAAAAAATATTTCTTATTTTTGCAAATCACCTTTTGGAGGAGCAAATCCCGGTCGAGTTCGACGTAAAACAATAAACAAGAGTTAATCAGAAACTAAAGGGAAACAATATTGGACATTTTTTAATCCCTTGAGAAAACATTGATAGAGTTTTATAGAAATATTTTAGTTTAGATATTATTTTAAAAAAAACATAATCAGATTAAAGAAATATTCGTTTTTTTATGTTACCTTCTAAGTTTTTGGACATTCGGATGGATCATATTATCAGGAAATCTTTTTCAAAAAACATTAATTGTTTCATATTTTTGGCCTGAAAATCGAATAATGTTGGGAGATTTTTTTCCTACTATTTTTTTTCCCCAAACCTAAGCCAATATTTATGTCTTTTCGGAATAATTTAATTAAAGAAACCAAAAAAAAATTTTTTTGAACTAAGATCGAGGAGAATTTGAAAAGCTTAATTTTATTTAAATTGAGATCATATATTAAAATGTTAATTATTCTAAAAAAACGTTGATCGCATTTAAATATTTCAAGAATTAATAAAACGAAAAAATATCTTCTTTGGATAAAATCATTAATAAAATATTCTGAAAAAGTGTGGGAGTCATTTTCAATTTGTTGATCTTCTGAAGAAGAAACGAATTTAAGAAATTTGTTTTTTTCCAAAAAACTTTTTTGTCGATATTTTTGGAAATTTTTTTTTTTTAAAATAAACTGGCTATACAAAAAAGGTAAATGAAGTCTATGTTTATCGAAAAAACAACGATAGGTGAAATTAAAATAGGTTTTGGCTTGAGTTCCAATTTGAACTTTTTGGTAAAAATTTTTGGGATTAATCTTTTTTTTAAATATATTCTCTTGGGTCTTTATTCGTTGTCTTTCAAAATTAGTCGAATTGATGTTCCTCTTAATTAGTTTTTTCTCTGAATTATGATTATAAATTTTTTTTAAAAATAATTTAAATTTTTTGGACAAAAAAATAAAGTTAAAATTTTTAATACAGATGTTTTCTGTTTTAAAAAAATTTGATTTTTTTCCTAAATTTTCCAGTTTGGATCCGAAATAAATTGTGCAATGAAGAAAACAGATAGAAGAAACCATAAAATTCAAACGTTGTCCATTTATCATGGAGTCAAAAAAAGATATATATCTTGGAGGAAAAAGAATCAAATCTAAATCGAAAATTTTTCTCAACCAGACTCCTAATGATTCTAAAATTATTTCTTCTTTTTTACTAATACGATGCTTTCTTTTTCTAAAAAAAATTTTATAAATTTCAAAACAAGTTTTCATTAAGATATCCAAAAAACCGGTGATTTTAAAAGAAAGTCCAGTCAAAAAAAGAATATAGCTATTACAAAAAGTGTATTCAACTGTTATTCTTTTCGAAAGAAAATAGTTTATCAAACTGTTAAATTCTTGGTGGGCTGATTTCTTATTTATTTTCGTTTTCCAAGGTATCTCATTTATTTCAAAAGATATGACGTTAAACAATCTGGTCAATTCATTTATACTTATTATCATTGTTTCAAATAAATTTAAAATTGACTAGAATTCTATATTCAGTAAAAACGCAATTAATTCATATATAAATTTTTGTCAAAATAAGAACAAACAATATTTTTATGATATTAATTTAATTCTGGACCAATTTATTATTTTTTCTTTTTTGCTCAAATTTTTTTTTATAAATATCAAATCATTAATATAATAAGTTATGTTCTCATTAATTCTTTCGATGAATTTTAAAAAAATCAATCTTGTGTAATGAAAAGATTTATAAATTTGTCTAAAAATTTGAATAAAGATTTCTTTTTTAGCCTTTTTAGAAGTTTGATCAATAATTAAATTTTTTTCTTGAATTTTTTCAATTTTTTCATATTTAAATTTTTCAAGGCTGCAATTCTTAAAATTCCAGATATGAAAAATGATGTCAAAGTTTAACCTATTTTGTCTATTTCGGATGTATAATATATCAATTTTTTCTAAAAATTTCGAAGTTTTTTGAACTTTATTCTGAAAAGTAATTTGAATTTTAAAAAAAATCTTAAATTCTTTTAAAGAAAAAAAGAATTTAGTTCTCAATTGATAATTCTTTTGAATAAAATTTTTAAATAATTTCAAATAAAAATTTTGTAAATAATTTTTTCTAATTAATTTAATACTAATTCTTGGATAAAAAAAAATTTCACCCCAATAGATTAAGTTTCTTAAAATTTGAATGGATAAAGTTGTTAAAAAAAGTCTGAAATGTGTGTTGTTATAATTGATTTTTAAAAAAATTTTCAAAATTTTTAGAAAGGTGCTTTTTTTAAATTCAAATTTAGAACTGAAAGGTTTTTTCTTAGTTAAATTGATCTCTTCACTTTTTTTTAATTTATTCTTCATTCTATTTACGAACCTGTATCCATTTATTTCTAACTTTATTTTTAGATTTAAGAAGGAATTTTTCCCCTCTGATATGATTTTAACTTTTTCCTCGAAAAAAAACATTAAATAAACTACAACCATAAAGAAATAATTTCTAGAATTTATTTTTTTTGCAAATCTAATTTTCATGTCTTTACATTTTTTCCTCCTATTAATTTCATTCAACAAGGTTAGTTTAATAATTTTTGGAAAAATATCGTTATTTTTTTTCTCTGATAAATATTTTTTATAATTCTTGACCAATTGATTCCAAAATAGATTTTTTTTTAAAGAGTTTTTAGTAATTATTTCATTTTCAAATGTTGTTTTTAAGTCATACAAACATAATTCTACCATCCAATATAAACAATTCAGCAAAACAGAGGATTGGGGAAAACTATTCGTGCACAATAAAGTTGTTTTTGTAATTGAAACGGGATATCCAATTATTTTGAGAATTTTAGGGACATTCTCTTCAGGTTTATTTTCTGTTTTGAAATTTTTATCAAGCTTTTTCGTAAGAAAATAGATAACTTGAAAGAAATCTTTATTTTTCAACGGAAAAAAAATTTTATGTGACTTAAAAGGTTTATACTCATTTCGATTCAAAAACATTCTAATTTCTTTTAAGCAAAAAGATATGTATTTTTTATCATTAACAGGTCTGGGATCAATTTTAAAAAAATATCTTTTTCTTTCTAAAGTTTTTCTAAATTCGGGAAAGTTTTTTTTTCGGTTTTTTATGGTCTTTGAATTTTCCGGACTTTTTTCTTTTATTGGTAAAATCCGTCCTTTTTTTACCTTCATAATAAGTTAATGTTGGATGGTTTTAAATGTATTTAAAAACAATGATAACAATAAACTTTTTAATTTAATGTCAATAAAATTTTTAATAATAAAAATTTTTTATTAATTTTAATTGTACATGAGGTACTCGGGGAATTAATATATGAAACTAAAATAAATTTTAAAAATTAGAATGAAAATGTTCTACTTTGAGTAATGTTAATTAAAACCAATTAATTTTTTAAAAATCTAGCTTAATAAATTCACTTATATGAACCATATTCTCTTCAAATATAAATGATAAAACAGATTTAGTTGCCCAATTTCAATCAACCTTGTTTTTAATCGCGAAAGTTCAGTTTTAAATAATCCAAGCTTTGTTAGACTTTCCAACTTGTATGAAAGAAAAAAAGAAATAGACTCAATAAAATTCAAACAATAATTTAAAATTCCATTTGCGAAAAGCTTTTTAGCTTTTTTTACTTTAACTAAAGTCTTTATGGCTATTTTTTGTTCTCGTTTATATGAGGCTTTAAGAAAACTTTGTAAATTTCTTCTATCAAAACGTGTTGTTCGTTGCCATTCTGACATTCGATTAAAGAAGAAACCAATTGTTTCAAAATTTGATTTAAAATTAAAATGTTTAAATATTTTAATTTCAAACATTGCTCGAGGTAAATAATTAATATTAATCAATTTCAAAGAAATCAAGTTTTCTATTATTGCTAAATTCCCTAATTTCATTCTTTTTGAATTAGATTTTATCATGATTTTTAGTAATTGGTATCTTGAACTTTTAGTTATCATCATTTTTTGAAATTTCTGGGTCTTTCTTCTGAGCTTTTCAATAGTCAAACTAAAAAGTAATTTTTTCTTAATTATAGTAAGACAATGAATTAAAATGGAAATAATTTCATCAAAACCAGCAAATTTTAAAAAAAGAGACTGGAGTTCAACCTCAATTTTATGAATTAATTTTGAGTTTTCAATTGAATTCTCTATCGTATTAATTACCGAGAAAATTTTAATATTTTTCAAAGAAAAACAATGACTTATGATATCTTTAAATTTACAATCATATATTTTTTGAAAATCCATCAATAGATTTTCCCCTTTTTTCCGATCTAAAAGACGTTCTCTTCGATGAAAATTTTTAGTTTTTAAATTGTTTTTCTTAATTATCACGCGGATACCATTAGAATATAAGAGAAAATATAAATAAAATAATCGAAATAATGAAATACTTTTTATCATATTATATTTTTTCGAAGCATTCTTTAAAAGGTTTTCAAAACAACTTACCATGATATTATCCTTAAAAATCGGAAATAATTTAATAAAATGATGTATCCATTCTATTTTTGGAGGTCTAATATGAATTGAAATTACGAAACAAAATACCCAGGATATAAATAAATGTTCTATTTCATGTTTAATAGAAAAAAATTTTTTATACCAAATCATTTCAATAAAATCTTTTGAAAATACTACAGGAAATTTGATCTTTGTCAAAATTTGGTCAATGGCATTTTCTAACAAAAATAATTTTTTTTCAAAAGTTAAATATTTAGGAAAATAATCTTTATTCAAGACAATTTTACCGTTTGGTTGAGTGCATGGAAAAAAGTTAATTTTTGATCCTTTTAAACTAATATCAAAATGAATTTTTGAAATGATGAGATGTCTATTATTCCTTATTTCTAATTTTTTGAATCGCCTAAGAGGCAAAAAATTTTTTTCCATTATTAGTTTCATTTTTATCTTTAGTTTAATAACAGTTTCGTGATAGATTTTTGAGATATCATCGATAATTAAATTTGATGAACCAGGACTATTTCGAATATTTTGGAATAATCCATTAAAGTCAGTAAAAAAATTCAAACAATTTTTTTCCATAGTCAACGAGTGTTCTATCAAAGACAAATCAAATAAATAGTCGACTGAAATATAAGACATAAAAAAAACAATCTGAAAGATGGTAGGGGAAAGAATATTGACCGACAATAAAATTTCAAAATTTGAAAAAAAAGAAAAAATTAAATTTACCCAAATAAGATCAGCAATTTTTCCAGACTTTATAAAATTAAAACAGAATTCTAAAAAACCCCATAAATTTGAAGTCGTATTAATTTTATTTGAATTTTCAAAGCTTAAAGCGGTTTTTTTTTGATTTTTCTTGATATTTAAATTTAGAAAGTCATATAAAAGCGAAATTTTACCACCATTTTGAAGAGAGTCGAAGAAGTTTGCAACAAGTAATATGAAAATACCCGTTAGACATTTTTGGTTATTTTTTTTATAATTTTTGAAAAATGATATATAACACTTAAATCCAGAAATATCGTCATCTTGGGAAAATATTTCATTTTTTCCTAAGGAAGAATTAAATGATGTAAAATTTATAATGTTTTTTCCTGATTTTTCCAAAGCAAAAATAATTTTGATATGGGAGTTTAAGTAAAAGAATAAATTTTAAATGCCCCCAAAAATAGATCCCGGTACAGTAACCACTATCTTCATACGAACGGTTGGAGGACAAGTTGGTGCAGTTTCCACATTGGCACCCAAACTAGGGCCATTAGGATTGTCTCCTAAAAAAATTGGGGAACAATTATCGAATGCAACAGTTAACTGGGAAGGCCTTCGCGTAATGTGTAAATTAAAGGTTCAAAATAGACAAGCAACTGTAGAAGTTGTTCCTTCTGCAGCTGTATTACTAATCAAATCTTTGAATGAGCCATTAAGAGATAGGAAAAAAGTTAAAGGCGTAAAACATGATGGAAATATAACTATGAAAAACGTAATTTTAATTTCAAAACTATTACGAAACAGGTCATTATCAATAAATTTGGAAGGGACAATAAAAGAGATTCTTGGTACTGCTAAATCTATTGGATGTAAAATAATATAAATTTTGAATCAGCACAGGTGACCGAGTGGTTAAGGTGTAAGATTCGAAATCTTATGGGATTTCCCACGCAGGTTCGATTCCTGTTCTGTGCGATTTTTAAAGCGTATTCAAAAAAAGAGTGAAATTCACCTTTTTATTACTCTTGGATAATTTTGTAATAAAAATTTTTTTCTCAATATATATCATATGTTTTAAAACAACTATAAATTTTTTAATCTGTTTAAATCCAATTTCTAAATTACGAAACTTTGATGAAAAATAAAAAAAAAAGGCTTGAATAAATGTTAGAAAAAAGTTTTCCATTTTTTCATCATTTATTTTTTTTCCAATAAGAAATAAGAAATTTTTTGACATAAATTCTAAATCATGAAATTTAATTTTTAAAACCTCTTTCAATTTTTTTGAGATGTTCATTGTATTTAGAAAAAACTCATTCTCTGTTTTATTTGATATTGAGGGTTTCAAAAAAAAAAAGGAATTGAACAATAATCGAGAAGCAGCCTTAACATGAAATTCTTGGATGATAGGAAAAAGGGTTAATTTCGCAAATGCTTCAGACAAACGAATCAAGGTTTCCAATTGTCTAGATGAAATTTCTATCCCAGTATTTATTTTGGTTGAAAATATTTTCTTAAAAGACAAATAAATTTTCAAAATAAAATCGTAAATTTTTGATTTAACCAAAGGGGATAAATTTCTTACAAATTGTATATAAAGTTGTGTAGACCAGATATTATTTTTATTTCTTTTTGTTTTTTTTTCACTTTGCATCAGAATTATTCTCTTAGAAATAGAAAAATCGTAGTCAATATTATCAGTCCACAGCAAAAAAAAATTTAAATCAAACTTTCCTAAGAGATTTTTTTCAAAAATTCTTGTTTTCGAAAAAAATTGAAAATTGTTTGCGTTTTCGATTGACACTTCACTTACTCCCAATATAGAAATCTTGGAATTGAGTTTCAATTTTAATTCTGCCTTATTTACTCCAAATTCTTGATTTTCCATACACTCTGTAATTAATTTTTGGTTTCTATACTCAAGGTTATGAAAATTTTCAATATAGAATAGGTTTTCGTTTTTTTTTGTAAAAAGTCCTGATTCTATACACAATGACATTGTCTCTGGATCCCTAATTATCGATGCTGTTAAACCAGAAGCAGTAGAAGTTGATGCATTTGAGTATATTATTTCTGGATTTAAAATTTGTAGCTCTTTATATAAATTTCTTAGAATTATGTCTGGAGGACTTAAAAGTGAAATATTTATATTATTTCTAAAAATTTGTTTTTCGGAAACCTTTTTCTCAACGCCTCCAACTAACATTAATAGAAGTGCAATTTTAAGTGGTTCATATTTTTGAATCGAGTTAAAAATTAAAGTTGTGGAGTTCTTAAAAAAATTTTCCCAACTTTTTAATTTCATAAGAGTTTTTTTTTTCTTTTTTTTTAGAAAATAAAATTTTTTTTTTGAGGAAAAATCA
>Ga0115006_10000412_pt1 | contig 23022 bp, 10 predicted proteins | sample ArcOceMetagenome_3_FD_88943 | JGI IMG/M metagenome (GOLD analysis project Ga0115006, IMG submission 88943) | Marine eukaryotic phytoplankton communities from Arctic Ocean - Arctic Ocean- Svalbard ARC20M Metagenome | ecosystem: Environmental > Aquatic > Marine > Oceanic | place: Arctic Ocean...
CCAGCTCTCTCCTTCTCGCCGGCCCGCCTGCCACGCGCGATCATCCGACCGACGCACGCGGCGACCGCTCGGCCGCCGCTCGCGGTCGACACCCTCGCCGCCGCCGATAGCCTCGCGCTGCAGAGCCTACCCCCACCCTCTGCGACGCCTCAAAGAGACGTGAAGCCGTCCGGCGGCTCGCGCATCATCACCGCCTTCCACGGCCTTGCCATCCTCTTCCAGCTCTTCCCGCCGATCGTGGCCCTGCTGTGCGCCGGCCACGCCATAGGCAACGCGTTCGCCTTGCAGCCGCTGAAGCTCCTGCGGAGCAAGTGGCTGCGCCGCTGGCTGATGGTCGAGACGGTGCACCTGATCTGGAGCAAGATCGCCGGACGGCTGCCCTCCTCCACCCCGCCCGGCATGCAGTCGCGCGATCGGCTCGCGCTGTGGCGAGACTGCCTGTCCAGCGCGGCTCTGCCGGGCGCATCGACGGTCGAGTCGTTCATCACGGGCTGGTTCCACGAGGCGGGCGATCTGAAGAAGTCGCCGCCGCTCTCGGCGCTCCGCCGTGACAACATTCTCGAGTGGCTCGGCTGGTCGCTGTGGGGCGTCGCGGAGTCGCAGCTGGCGCCGACGGAGCGAGCGCAGCTCTTCGCGGCGCTCGAGATGCTCGAGGCGCGGCTGTCGGACGAGATGCCGCTGCAGGACGAGGCGCTGCGCGCGCAGGGCGCCGCCGGCGACAGCAAGGTCTTCCGCTTCCCACCCGGCCGCAACGGCGCGGTCAAGTCGATGCTGCTCAACATCGACCCGCCCGCGCGCAACATCCGGCCGCGACCGCTCTTCTACTATCTGATCTCGGACGTGCTCGTGTGCGGCGTGATCACGCCGCTGCTGCTGCGCGCGCAGGGCTTCCGCCGCTTCCGCCAGGGGACGCTCGCGTACTGGTACCACCCGGGCGAGCTGCCGCCGCCCGAGCCGCCGCAGCAGGCGCGGCAGGCGTGGCAGCAGCAGGGGAGGCGGTGGAGGAGGCGGCAGCGGCAGCGGCAGCGGGAGCAGCAGGAGCAGCAGCAGGAGCAAGAGGAGGAGCCGGAGCAGCGGCCGCCGCCGTCCGCCATGACGACGGAGACAGACGGGCAGGGCGTGGAGCAGCCCAGCCAGAGGCGGAAGCTGACCCTTCGCGACGTCGAGCGCGTCGCCGCCCGCAAGCAGCAGGCGCGCGCGGCTGCGGAGGCGGCGGGCGCGGCCCAGGGAGGGGATGCACGCACAGTGGCCGCGGTGGAGGCGGCCGCTGCGATGTGGGTGGCAACGGGCGGTGGATCGAACGAGGAGTCGGTGCCGGAGGCGGCGACGGTGACCGACGTGGAGGCAACGGCGCGAGCAGACGTCGGCTACGTGGAGGGCGGCGACGACGAGGTCGACGAGCAGCAGAGCGACGACGGCGCGGCGACGGGGGCGGGGGCGGCGCAGGCGCACCACCACCGCACGCCGATCGTCTTCGTGCACGGCGTCGGTCTGGGGCCGCTGCCGTACCTCGGCTTCATCTGCAGCCTCAAGAAGCAGTGCAAGGCGCCGACGATCGTCGTCGAGCTGCCGTTTGTCGCGCAGCGGATCACGACGGGCTTCCGGCAGGCGGCCGCGTCGCAGCCGCAGGTGGTCGCCGACATCGAGGCGGCGATGGGCAACCACGGCATCCGCGCCGCCACCTTCGTGGGCCACTCGCTCGGCTCGGTGTACCTGTCGTGGGTGGCGCAGCTGCGGCCGCAGCTCATCGCGTCCGCCGTCTTCGTCGACCCGATTGTCTTCCTGCTCCACCACCACAAGGTCGCGCACGCCTTCCTGTACGAGGAGCCGACCAGCTCGCTCGCCGCCGTCGAGAACTTCTTCGTCAAGTCGGAGCAGCGCATCGTGCAGTACTTCCACCAGAACTTCTTCTGGTACCAGAATCGGCTCGCCGCCGAGCAGCTCGCCTTCCCCACCGCCGTGGTCCTCTCGCAGGCCGACTCGATCGTGCCGGTCCAGTCGGTGCACGCCTACCTGACCGCCTCGTCGCGCGCGCGGCTGCTGCTGCTGCCGGGCGCCAAGCACGGCGAGTTTCTGCTGCCGCCGTGGCACGACGCCGTCGTCGACGTCGTCGCCGACGCGCAGCGCTCCGGCTGGCGCCGCGCCGGCGTGCCGCGCCCCTCCCGCTGGGCGCAGCGCACCATCGACCGCCTCGACCTCGACCTGCAGCAGCTGCGGCCGTGGTGGCGCACCGCCGACGCGGGCGGCAACGGCGGCGGCGGCGGCAACGGCAGCGGCAACGGCAACGTCGGCGGCGCTGGCGGCGGCGCTGGCGGCGGCGGCGGCGCGCTCGGCCTGCCGTGGGGCGACTGGGGCAGCTGGGGCGGCCTCGGTGGGCGCGGCGGCGGCTACGAGTACGGGCGCGGCTACGCGGGCGACCCCGGCGACTCGTCGTTCGTCCTCGCCGACCTGGTACTGCAGGACGCCTACGCCGACCTGCGCGTCGCGGCGCGCCGCCTCGCGCGCGCCACGCCGCGCGCGCTGCTCGGGCTCGCGCAGCCGCGCCAGCACACGCTGCGCGCCTTCCCGCTCTTCCCGAGCGGCGCGGCGCGGCCGTCGCTCTCGTCGCTGCGCGATCGCTCCCTCTCGGCGCTGCCGTCGGTCTCGCTGCCCAACGCGTCGATCAGCGGCCTCCTCGGGCTGCCGTCGCTGCGGCTGACGCTGCCGTCCATCTCGCTGCCCGCGGTGTCGCTGCCGTCGCCGCCACCGCTGCAGCTGCCGCAGTGGTCGAAGCCGCAGTGGAAGACACCGCAGCTGCCGAAGCTGCCGGCCACCGCGGTGCAGGAGACGGTGGCGGCGGCGCGCCAGGCGCTGAACGAGACGGCGTCGCGCGCGGAGGCGGCGCTCGAGCCGCTGCTCCGCGATCTAGCCGAGAACAACTGGGACAACATGGGCCGGTAGAGAGGACCTGCTGCCCACTGATGATGAGAGAACTTTCGGGACTCCGCATGTGACCGTATAGGCTTAGAGCGCATCACGTCACCGGTATAGACAAACGAACCCTTCGAAATGGCACAGCACATCACACGCGCGCCTGAGGAAGATATGATACGCGGCTGCCTGGCTCACGCCGGCGCATGCTCCTCTGACACCGTGTCCTCGTCAATCGACGGGCCGGCGGCGTCAGGGCGGTGCTTGCAGACGGGGCACGTGCCCGCCTCGATCAGCCAGTTGTCGACGCAGTGCGCGTGGAACCTGTGAAAGCACGGCAGCATCCGCATCAGCTCGCCCTCCTCGGGTATCTCCATGCAGATGGCGCACGGCGGGTCCTCGAAGGACGACCCGCCACCATCCCCGCCGCCGCCGTTGCCACTGCCGCCCGAATCTGCCGCGGCGGCATCAGCGGCTCTGCGGGAGGGCACAAAGGGGAAGGTCGGCAGCTGCGAGAGCAGCTCGGCCGAGACGCCGCGTGGCTGTGGCTGGCGGTCGAGCTCGCGGCGGAGCTCGCTGCCCAGCTCGGCGCGCAGCTCGACGCCCATCGTGCGCAGCAGCGCCGACAGCTCGTGCGGCAGCCCCGGCAGCGTCGGCGCGCCGCCGCCGCCCGCCTCGTCCTCGTCGGCGCCCGCGCGTCCGCCCTCGCCGCCGCCGCCGCCGTCGCCGTCGAGCAGCGCGGCAAGCCGCCCCAGGAACTGGTCGACCTCGGTCGGCACCTCCACCGCGCCGCCGCTGGGCGCCGGAAGCGGCACGGGGGCCGTGCCCGGCAGCGGCAGCGGCACCGGCGGAGGCAGGTCGTCGGGCGGCGGCAGCGGCACCCCGCCAGCCGCCGACGCCGGAGGGAACGTGAGGCTCTCGTTGCGGAGGCGATCGGCGGCGGCGGCGTCGGCCGCGCTGATGGCGTCGGCAGCGGCACGCGCCGCGTTGGCCGCCGCCATGTGGGCGGTCAGCCGCTCGGTGCGCTCGGTGTGCTCGATCATCTGCTGCCGAAACTCGGAGCGCTCCTGCATGAGCTGCGCCTGCTCCTGCTGCGAGCGCCTCACTGCCATTCGGATCTCCTCCTGCGAGTGCCCCGCCGCTTGCCCCACCGCCTGAGCGACGGCTGGCCCCGCCGCCGTCGCGGCGCTCTCGGATACGCCCGCTTGATGCATCGCCGCGTATCCCGCGAACCGCTCCATCCGGCTCAGGTGGGCCTGCATCTGCGCATCAAAGACTGGTTCAGGCGGCGTCTCGGCCGGCGCCGGCGAACCGCCTCTCTCGGCAGCGGCTCTCGCCAGCGTTTCCGTCTCGTCCACGAGCGCCTCACGCTCGTTGAGCAGCTGCTCGCGCACGTCGAGGAGCCGCTCGCGCTCCTCGAGCAGGCGTTCCTCGAGACCAACCTCTGGCGCCTCACCAGAGAAGACCCGTCCCACCAGCGGCGAATCCTCTGCGTTTCGACGCAGCTCATCCGCCGTCTCCTCAGCGGCAACAGCCCGCTCGAGCTCCGCCATCACCTCTGCTAAGTTGGAGGCCTCACCGGGCCGTCCAGGAGGGGGCTCGTCCATGAGGCCCGGCAGCGCCACTCTCGGCCGCTGACACATTTCGCAACGCCGGTTGCTGGCCTCATTGAGGAAGGTGCACGCCTCGCAGGCCCACTCGTCAGAGCCTAGGAGTCTGCCCGCGCTAACAGCGCCGCTCAGGAGGCTGCCAGCGATGGGACGAGCCATGTGGTGCTCCTCACGCTCGTGCCGGGCGCGGCCGAGGCAGGGGTGCGAGCTCGCTCGTCGCCACAGTAGTTTGGTTGCCAATGCTGGGCGCCGTCTCACCGACCCAGGGCATCGGCTCGAGCATGCCCAACGCCACATTAGCCCTGCACCAGGCTCGCGCGCTCGCCGCGGCTACGTGCATCTCGGAGCACACGCATGACGCGCCGACGGCGCAGTGCGTCGGCTGGTGCAAGGCGAGCGACTCACATTGTGCGCAGTGCCACCCTTCACCCACCACTACATTTGTCAGTCCACTCGACTGACTGCGACGGTGCGTGTGTCGCAGGCTCGTGGTGCAAGTGCAGGGGCTGCACCAGCTGCAAGGACTTCATGGCCACACCCAGTGCCGCCGCCGCCGCGCCGACTCGCAGCAGCAGCCGGGCGCCGCCGCCGCCGCCGCCGCTCGCGCGGAGCGCGCCGCCGGTCAAGGGCGTCGACAGCAAGATCGACTACGCGGCGCTCGATGCTGCGATGGCATCGCGCACGCCGGCTCGTACCAAGCACGAGCGGGCGCCATCCAGCGCTGCAGCCACCTCGACCACCACTGCCACCTCAGCAGCCGCTGCCGCCACCGCTGTGAGCGTCGAGGCGCTACTCAAGCAGCTCAACGAGCAGGACGCCGAACTGCAGCGACTCCAGCAGGCGCTGCGCGCCTCCGAGCGGCAGCTGCGGGTCTGCACGGCGAGCACGGACGCTCTGCGAGCCACGGGCGGTGGCCGAGCCGGGTTGCTCGCGGCCAACGCCACCGCGTGCACCGTGATGGTCAGCGAGGCGGACGGCTCGTGCACGCTGTTGCTGGTCGGCATCACGGTGGCTTTTGCTGCGTGGCTCTACGGCGTCGCGCTCGGCTACGTGCGCCCGCCGCGCGCGTGGGTGCTCGCGGCGAGGCAGCTCGGATGCCACACATGCTGTCCAGACACCGTCTACTGACCTTTGTGGACGTTCACTTACTGCTTAGAAAAATTGAGGCTATTGAGGCGACGCGTTTGCCAGCGATTACCCCAGGGCCCTGCACTAGGGCGCCTTGAAACGTCAAGTTGCATACTTTACTTACGCATACTTGTTCAAGCATAATCGCAGCGGTTGTGTGTGCTCTACTGAATGGCACCGCGCCGCCTCCGTATCGATGGCTCGCGCATCATGTCGCCGCAGGGCGAGCCGTTGCGGCTGCGCGGCTTCAATGTCATGTACATGCTCGATTCCGAGTTCAAGCTGCCTCGTGACGATATGGACGGCGAGATCAGGCGCCGGCTGCCTGGGACGAATGTCCTCAGGCTGGTGATTCTGCACTGGGACGACAAGCCGACCACCAACAACGGCAAGGACTCGTCCAATGACTGCGCACAGACGACGGACGGGCAGCCCATTTCGCAGCGCTGTCTCCGCCAGATTGACGCTGTGCTGCAATGGGCTGCCGGGCAAGGCCTGTGGACGATCCTGACGGCACGCGCCTCTCTTGCGGCCGGTGAAGCGGTCAACGGCAGGGTAGGTCCGACTCTCTTCGACGACGCCGAGCTGCGCGCGCGCTTCCTCAGCATGTGGTCCGTCGTGGCAGAGCGCTACAAGAACTACGACATGATTGCAGGCTACGAGCCGCTCAGCGAGCCACGCGTCACCACCAATCGAGATCGTGTGCGCTCCTTCTACGCGGAGGCTTGCCGGACGGTGTGGGCTCACGATGGCGCTGCGCCATGCTTTGTCGGGCCCGCGCCGTTTTATGACCGCGCCAACATAGAGGAGTCGTTGCTGGCTGGCACGGCGAATCGCGTCGTGTACAACTTCAACTTCTTCGCGCCGCTCGGCTTCGTCGCTGGCGAGTCGTATGAATACGAGAATCGCAAATGGCGCGTGATCGAATATCCGGGGCCCATGCCGTGCTGCCACGTGCATGACAAGTCGCACGCCAAGTGCTGTCACGGGCAGTGCTGCGATGCGAACATCCATACTGACCGCTCGACGCTCGACGGTGAGATGCAGGTGCCGTTGGCCTTCTCCAAGAAGCACGCCGTTCCAGTCATGATGGACCAGTGGGGTGTGATGCGCGACCACCCAAGAGCCGCCTCGCAAGCAAAATACCTCCTGGACATGATGGTGCTGCTCGAAAAATACCAGCTGCACTGGACCTACTGGCAGTGGCGCCACCGTGCTGACCGACAGTACGCGATCATGACGCTCCGGGACGGGAAACCGGAGCTCGCCGAGCGAGTCGTCGACAGGCTGCGCCTGGCGCTGGGGCCGCCAGGCGTCCTCGATGGCCCGCGCTGCTACGCAGAAAGGTATCCCGACCTGGTGAAGGGCTACTGCGGCGGCGAGATGCAGCATTGCAACTGGCCAGACCTGCTTAGCCACTGGGAGGAGCACGGCAAGACCGAGGGCCGCGTGTACGACTGCGGTGGGCGGCAGCAGGTCGCGGTCGCGCACTCGCCGCCTCCGCCTCCACCACCAGTGCAAGCTGTGCCTGTGCGTGTCATCTCGCCGCCACCGTTCATTGCCCAGTCATTGCCGACGCAAGTGACGACGCTGCAGCAGTCGTCACCGCCGCCGCCTCCGCCAGCCAAGGCCCTCTTGGTGACATTCCTCGCCGCCTCGCCGCCGCCGCCCTCGCCATCACCCCTGCGAGTGCAGCAGTCGCAGCCGCAGCCGCAGCCTCACGAGCAGCCGGAGGCGCAGCCATCATTGTCAACGACACGGCAGCCGCCGGTCTCAATGGCGAAGTCTCCGCCCATGCCGGCCAATGGAGCCGTCGACGCCCTCGTTGGACACCCCGACACGCCTGCTGCTGGTCCTGGTGCGGCCACAGGCTCCACTACTTCCGGGCTCCAGGGGGACGGCGAACGACTCATTGCCTTGGCGGCGTTGGTTGGGTTGCCACTGCTGCTCGTGTGCGGTCTGATGCTCTGGTGCATTTGCTGCTGCTGCGCCTCTAGACGCGGCTCCAGGGCCGGCTCAGTATCCAAGCAGCAGCGAGGCGCTTCTCGCCCCGCGCGCGCGTCCACCTCGCCGGCAGAGCGCAGATTACCTCGCCCGGCGCCCGGCTCTTGCCCAGCGGCTTCCCGAGGCGTGCCCGAGGGCCGCGGTGTGCGGCGCCCGCAGCCGAAGCCGGCAACCATTCGCAGCATCGTCGCCAAGACGGCTCGGCAGGCGACTCGCGGCCGTCGGCGCGATGGCGTGCAGTACAGCCGGGTCGGCCCGCAGTCGGAGTGCGACGACGAGGACGACGAAGATTGGGCAGATTGATTGCGTTTCCTTTACTTCACCCGAGGCCCAAGACTCGCTGGGCATCAACCACCGCACACTCACGTTTTTCTACCTGCCCTTAGCAGTGTCTCACAGCGCGTCGACCGCTGCCTCCGCTGCCCGTCAGAGCCGTTGGCTGCCCGTCAGAGCGGGGATCAGCAGCGTCCATCAACCAGAGGTAATCATGGCAGGCCCTGAGACCCGCAGCCGGCCTGCGTCTGCGCGCCGGGCCTCTGGCGCGCAGCAGGGGCCCAAGGTGTCGGCGCGTGGGCACAGACCGGCGGAGCATTCGGAGCCACCCTCCACAATCACCGAGGGCGCTGGCGACGGCGACGAGCCGGAGCCGCCGCGCAGGCAGATGACGGTGTGCGTGCGCGTGCGGCCGCTCTCGGATCGCGAGTCGCGGAGGCATCCGAAGGAGGCGCTGACGGTCACCGACGGCAGCAAGGTGTTTGCGCACGACCCGGACGAGAAGATGGGCGGGCGCGATTACCTGCGGCTCGACAAGTCCAAGGACCACGCCTACCGGTTCGACGCTGCCTTTGGCCCTGGCAGCACGTCGGCCGAGATGTACGCGAAGGGCGTCAAGCCCGTCGTCCAGGCGGTCGGCCTCGGTTTCCACGGCTCGTGCTTTGCGTACGGCGCGACCGGCTCCGGCAAGACGTTCACGATGATGGGCGAGTCGGGCGCGCCCGGCGTGATGCCGATGGCGGTGCAGGAGCTCTTCGACCTCGCCAAGAAGGACGACGACTTCACGTGGTCGTTTGGCCTCACGTACATTGAGATCTACAACGAGCACGTGCGCGACCTGCTCTCGCCGTCGCCGTCGTCGCAGGACCTCGACGTGCGCGAGGACGCGCGGCGCGGCACGCACATCCAGGGCGCGCTCGAGGTGTCGGTCGCGTCGCTGCAGGAGCTGATGGAGTACATGCAGAAGGGCTCCGTCTTCCGCACGACCGAGTCGACCAACTGCAACGCCGTCTCGTCGCGCTCGCACGCCGTGCTGCAGGTGACGGTGCAGGCGCTGCAAAAGTACGGCGACGGCGGCGGCAAGACGAAGCGGCTCTCGAAGCTGTCGCTCATCGACCTCGCCGGCTCGGAGCGCGCCGACAAGACCGACAACCGCGGCCAGCGCCTCGTCGAGGGGCGCAAGATCAACCAGAGCCTGCTCGCGCTCGCAAACTGCATCAACGCGCTCGCCGACCGCACCAAGCGCACCGCGCACGTGCCGTACCGCGACTCGAAACTGACGCGGCTGCTGCGCGACTCGCTGAGCGGCACGAGCGTCTCGGCGATGATCTGCGCCGTGTCTCCCGCGGCCGACCAGTTCGAGGAGACGCTGAACACGCTCAAGTACGCCAACCGCGCCAAGCAGATGAAGCCGCCGCAGATGCCAAAGGTGCAGGTCGAGCAGTACAGCGAGGTCAAGGAGCAGATCTCGGTGCTCTCCGAGCTCAAGGAGAGCCTCGTCAAGATCGCGACCGACATGGGCACCGGCCCGCAGACGCCGCTCATGCCGCCGCTCAGCGACCGGTACGGCGCGCAGGGCGGCGGCGGCGGCGCGGGCGCGGCCGGCAGGATGCGCGGCTTTGGCGGCGGCGGCGGCGGCGGCGGCGGCGGCGGCGGTGGTGGCGGTGGTGGCGGCGCGGCCGGCGCGGCCAGCCACAGGACCCCCGGCTGCCAGCAGCCGCCGCCGCCGCCGGGGGGCGGCGGCGCGGGCGGCGCGGGCGGCGGCGGCGGGCGCGACCGCTCGACGTCGCAGGCGGAGGTGCATCGCCACCTGCAGGAGCTGGCGCAGCGCGCGCCCGAGGTGCGTGCGAGCCCCGCCGTGCAGTCGGCCTACCAGCAGCTCGACAACATGGAGGCGGAGGAGGTCGAGGCGATCACGCAGGAGGCGGCGCTGCTGTGGCGCGAGCAGCAGGCCATCTTCAAGGAGATGGCCGCGATCTCGCACCAGTCCAAGGTCGCGTCGGTCCAGCTCGCGTGGCGCGAGGCGGCGACCGGCGCGGCCGGCGGCGGCGGCGGCGGCGACGACGACGAGAGCGCCGCGGCGGTGGCGGCGCGCGAGCTGCGCCAGCAGATCAGCGCGGACGAGGCGTCGATGGCGCGGCTGCAGAAGGACCTCGAGCGCGCGCGCAACACGCTGCGCCAGCTGCAGGCCGACATCCCGAACCGCGTCGTGTCGACGCGCCGCCTCTCGACGCTGCGGCTCGCGATGAAGCAGCAGCAGGCGACGACCGACTACCTGCGCTTCAAGGACGCGGCGCGCGACAAGGTGCTGCTGATGCAGGAGCTGCTGCGCGTGTGGCACGCCGCCATCCCGCCGCAGCTGCGCGCGCTGCTGCTCTCGCTCTTCGACCTCAAGATCGTCGAGCGCGACGCCGCCGCGTCGCGCGACGGCGACGGCGACGTGCTGCCGGGCGACGAGGGGCTCGACGACACCGCGCCGTACGTCGTCACGGGCGACGGCTCGGCGCAGCCGTGGAACACGCTCGGCGCGCTGGCGATGCGCGCCGCCATCGACTCGGAGATGGGCGCGGCGGCCGACGGCGACGACGGCCTCGGCGGCGGCGGCGGCGGCGGCGGCGGCGGGCGGCCCAGCGGCGTGCGGTCGTCGTTCGGCGTCGAGGGCGGCGGCGTCGACGGCGTCGAGGGCGACGCGCTGCGCCGCGCGCAGCGCGAGCTGCAGGAGAACCGCATGAAGCGGATGGGCGTCCTCAAGTTTGTCGAGGAGGCGGCGAGCCCCGACCGGCGCGGCCAGCACCTCTCCGCCGAGTTTGCGGGCGTCGCGGCGAGCGGCGGCAGCAGTGGCGCGGGCGGCGGCGGCGGCGGCGGCGGCGGCGGTGGCGGCGGTGGCGGCGGCGGTGGCGGTGGCGGCGAGGCGACGGGGGAAGGAGGGCTGCGCGAGGCGCCGCCGCCACGCCGCAGCAGCCCGCTGGCGTCGATGTCGGCAACGGCCGCGACCGACGGCGCCAAGGTCAACGGCAGGCCGGGCCCGGGCCCGCTCGCCAGCTCGCTGCCTCCGATGTGCGCGTCCGAGCGGTCGGACGCGCGGTCGGCGTCGCTGTTGGGCGTCGGGGCGGGGCTGGGCGTCGAGGTGCTCATGGACCGCGACGACCCGCTGATGCAGTCGTTCCACCCCGACATGCCGGCGTGGCTCACCGCCACCTCGCCCGTCCACGGGCGTGCCAAGGAGGCCTTCAAGGAGGCGGGCGGCGGAGGCAAGGAGGGCGGCGGCGGCAAGGACGGCCTCGGCGGCAGGGAGGGCGGCAGGGAGGGCGGCAGGGAGCAGATGAGCGACGTCCTCAAGGCGGCGGCGGCCGCGCGCAAGGCGGCGCGCCAGGGCAGCCCCGCCGGCACGCGCAGCGCCGCCACCGCGCGCACCACCGCCATCGCCACCGCGCCGCCGCCCCCGCCGCCGCCCCCGCCCGCGGCCGTGCCACCGCTGCCGCCGCCGTGGCAAGAGGCGCGCGACGAGCAGGGCCGCACGTACTTTTTCCACCCGGCGACCAAGGTCGCCACCTGGCAGCGACCCGTCGGCAACGGCCACCAGTCGGCCGGCAGCCTGCCGGCACGACCAAACTCGGCGCGGCCTGCCGCCAGCGCTGGCGGCCACCGCCCCACATCGGCACCGCGGACGCGACCCCTCTCCGCCGGCCCGCCCGAGCCGCCGCCGGCCGCGCCCGCCGCACCACCCGCCGCCGCGCACGGCCGCCGCCGGCCCGCCCCTCCTCCGCACAGCCGGGCGAGCGACGGTCACCTCCACTCGGCCCGCGAGCTCCGCGAGCGCGAGAAGCCCACCGGCGGCGGAGGTGGTGGCGGCGGAGGAGGTGGCGGCGGCGGCGGCGGCAGTGTCAGCGCGGCCTCGTCGCGCTCGTCGACGCCGCGAGCGCACGCGTGCGCGCCGCCGCCGGCGTGCGCGCCGATGCCGTCGCTGAGCGACAGCATCGGCGCCGACAGCATCCCGCGGCCGGGCGGCAGCAAGATACCGAGAGACTGAGAGACTTTTGACGAGGGACGTCGACCGACGCGCGAGCTGTCTAGCGACTGCACACGTGTTTTAAGTAAATTGTCAAGTTTGATGCAAAGCTGACATCGTTTCATTTTGATACGCCAACAAGAGCTCCTCAGCTCACTCATAGCTCCTCCTTTGAGTTTGAGCCGTCCTCTGCTGCCTGCGCAGCGAGGGACACGTCAAACGGACACGCATTGTATTGCGCATTCAGCTCAGCGTTCGACCAGCCGCCGACCGGATCTCGCACGCCCATCGCCGGGGCACCGTCGACGATGCAGCGGCGGCGCGCCGCATCGAACCGCCACCACGACGGCGGCAGCGACGCGCGCCCAAACGGCGCGGACAGGGCGCGCGGCCTGAACTGGCGCTCGGGCGCGCGGGGCGCGTCGCCGTCGCCGTCGCCGACTTGGCCGCCCCACTTGGCGGCCATGTATTCGCGGTTCGCGCCGCGGACGAGGTGCGCGCTGAAGGCCGCGCGCATCGCCGCGTCGCCCGTCCGGTTGTCGAGCGCGCGCATCGAGCCCGACTCGTCGTCCGCGTCGTCGGAGGCGCCGTGCACCACGAGGACGTCGCGGAGGTGGACCGAGCGCAGCCCCGCCAGACGCAGCCGGATGTCGTAGTCCTCGTCCTCGTAGTAGACGGGGTAGAGATTCTCGTCAAAGGTCCCGACTTCGCGCACGGCGCGCGCCGTCAGCGCAAAGCACGACCAGCCCGTCTTGCCCGTCTGGTACCAAAATTTGAACTGCGCTGCGTCCGGCTCCGTCTGCTCGCGGGCCCACACGCGGCTGGCGATGTTGCGCAGCGCTCCTGGTGGAAACTGGATCTCGTCGTTGACAACGAGCCACCATGGCGCGTTTGGATCAGCGGCAATGATGCGGTTCCACGCGCCCGGGCAGCCACCGTTGTCGGGCTCATGCACGACTCGCAGCTGAGGCTGCTCTCCTTTGAGCGTCGAGACGGCAGCCGCGACGCTCGGGTCCCTGCCGTTGTGCACGAGCACGAGCGTCTTGACCGCAAAGTCGATGGACCGGAAGCAGCGCATCAGGAAGTCGGCGTGGAAGATCGAGGCGACGCCCAGGACAGGGATGGCCGGCGGCTCTGGTGGGCAGGATGCGCCGGCCGGCTCGCGGTCCTCGCATCGCTGGCCGCGGCGTGCTTCGGCGATGGCGGTTCGGAGCTGGGCCGCTTCCGCGCGTAGCTGTGTGGCCTCGTTAGCCTTGGCTAGCCGTTTGGCGAAGGCGTCCGGCATCGTTGCAGAGAGTTGCGCAAGCATTACAAGACTTGGCCCTGCCGTGAAAATACTTATTACTCTCCCATTATATATATGGCCGCGTCGCACACGGAGGCTCTGGCGCTGGACGACCTCCTGACCTGCTCGACGTGCCTCGAGGTCATGTGCGACCCGGTCACTGTCTCACCGTGCGGCCACAGCTACTGCTGCGCCTGTCTACAGAGGTGGATGGAGCAGTCGATCCGGTGTCCGCTGTGCTCGGTGCCGATGCGCCACGTCGCACTGTCCTTCACGCTCAAGGCGGTCGCGCAACGGCTGCACGGCCCGGCGCTAGCGGTGCGGCGCCAGCGTCTCGGCATTGAGGAGCGCCACGCCTTTTCCGTCGAAGTTGCGCCGGCGCCGGCGCTGCCGGTGATCGGGCCGCTGTGGATGCGCACGCTCGAGGTGTGGCGTGCACACGGCCTGCCGGCCAACCTGACCTGGCGGCACTTTGCAGCGATGTGGTTCGTCTGCTTCGCGGCCGTCTTCGTCGTGATTCAGTGGACCATCGCATCGCAGCTGGAGCACCTGGCTCACGACCCGGTCGCGCTACAGGCCCAGACCTTGGAGCTGATCGGCCAGCACCTGTTTGACCTGCCGATGCACCTGGTGTATATGTTCGTCGTGTGCTTCTGCGGCTTCTTCACCCTGTTCATGACGATTCACATTCTCAGGCAGCGCGGAGCGATTTGAGTGCTTCTGTGCACCAGGGACCAGTGTGTAGTGTGCTTTGTAGTGCGTTCCGTGCTCAGTGTGTTGCTCAGCCGTCGCCAATCGGTCCATGAAAACTGTTGAATATATCAGACGCCTTCTCCTGCTAATACCTCGACGTCAGTTAGCCTGGGTTTCAGAAAAGTGGGATCGGCACGTGGGTATGGGCGCGTAGCGCCTTGCGCGTAGCGCGGCGCGTAGCGTCTTCGCCGCGTAGCGGCGCCTTACGGTGTGTACGATTTGACGCGGGGAAAGTCGATTTCAAGCGCAAAACGCTGAAAATTTTTCGCGCTACGCGCGATTTCAGCAACGGCTCGCCGTGGGACGACGTCCAGACGTCGTCCACGTGCTACGCACGTGAGTATGAGATACCCACATAAGTACTCATTTTCGAAACGCAGTCACTTACAAACATTCACGCGTGTAGGGAGGGGTGCAACCACGGTGATCCTCCGACGCGGCGCGCATGGCGGTCGATCGACGCCCAGTGCGCGGTGAGCCAGTGCGGCGTGCGAGCTGTCTTGCGCGATGAGCACCGGCTCCTTCTGGGACCTCTACACCGCAGCAGAGTCTGTCCTGTCGCAAAAGCAGACGCCTGCAGCGCCGCAGCAGAAGCTGTACTCGATCACCTGCCCCAGCTGTGGCGTTGAGGCGCTGGGCGTCCCACTCGGAAAGGGCGAGACGCTGCTGCGCTGCGAGGCGTGCAACGCCGAGTTCAAATGCCGGCGTCCAGGCAAGGAGTCCGAGACGCCGGAGGCGCTGCTGCAGCAGCTGGCCTCCTCGCTGCACGCCCGCGAGGAGCACGCGCGCAAGATCTTCCTGCGGGCGGACGTGTCTCGCACTGGCTCGGTCTCGCCGGCCGACCTGCGCTTCGCGCTGCAGTCGCTCGGAGTCGCGCTGAGCGACGAGGAGCTCCGCGCGCTCGTGCTCAAGTTCGACACCAACGGCGACCACCAGCTCGACTACGAGGAGCTCCTGGCGTGGCTCGAGCCTCGCGCTCACAGCTGGGCCACGACCAGCTCGCTCGCCGCCGCCGCGGTCGGGCGCTCGGCGCCCGACGGGCCGGCGCGCCTGCCGCCTCCGACCAAGGCGCAGCAGAAGCAGCGGCTGCTCGCGCTGATGCGGCGCAAGCTGCTCGCCACCAGCACGAGCGGCCAGTCGATGCGCGAGGCCTTCCTCGACGCCGACGCCGACCGCTCGGGCCAGATCACGTTCGCCGAGTTCCGCGCGCGCCTCGCGGCCGTGGGCGTGCCGATCGGCGAGCGGCCGCTGGCCGAGCTGCTCCGCCCGTTCGACCGGCAGAAGACCGGCTCGCTCGACTTCAACGAGTTTGCGACGTTCCTGGCGGGAAACAGCGCGCAGCTCAGCGGCGCCGAGGAGCAGGAGGAGCTCAGCAGCGCGCCGACGCAGCTCGGGCTGATGCAGCGGCGCGCCGCGGGGCTCGCGCCGCCGCCGCCCTCGGAGGGCAACGCGGCGCTCAAGGCGGCGCGCGCCGCGTACGCCGCGTCGATCCGCGAGGCCGTCGACGAGTCGGCGGACGACGCGGCGCTGATCGGACGCATCTCGCGCAGGGTGCACGAGCGGCGGTGGCGGCTGCTCGACGCCTTCCGCACCTTCGACAGCGCGGCGAATGCGCGCGGCGACGGCCGCATCAACGCCGCCGAGTTCAAGCAGGCGCTCGGCGCGTCGCTCGGCCTCGACGTCTCCCGCGAGCGGCTGCAGGCGCTGATCGACGCCTTTGACGTCGACGGCGACGGCAAGCTGCAGTGCTTCGAGTTCGTGAGGATGCTCTCCGGCGCGCCGACCGACGGCGCGGCGCCGCCGCCGTCGGCCGCCGCCGCCGCCGGCGGGCCGTCGCGGCCGCGCACGGCCAGCGAGGTGCACGAGTCGGCGGCGCGCACGCAGCGCAAGGGCGCGCAGCTGCGGGCGCGCGTCGAGGCGCGCCTCGGGCCGCTGCCGCCGCCGCCCGCCGACGAGCCGGCCGCGGCCGAGAGCCGCGCCGCGCCGTCCAAGGCGCAGCCCGCCGCCGGGCTGCTGCACGAGTTCCAGGACGTGCTCTTCGCCGAGGAGCGTACGATGCGCGCGACGTTCCGGGCGATGGACGCGGGCGGCACCAAGGGGATCACGCCCAAGGAGCTCAAGCGCGGCCTCCACTCGCTCGGCGTCGAGGCGTCGCTCGCCGACGCGCAGCGGCTCGTGCGCCGCTTCGACGCCTCGGCCACCGGGCAGCTCTCGCTCGCCGAGTTTGTCCGGATGGTGCAGAGCGACCCCGAGCGGCCGTGAGCCGCCGCCGGGGGGTGCCTCCGAGGCGCGCGTGGGGAGGGACATCGCTCATCGGGAGGCGGCGATGGCCGATGCTCGCGGGAGGGAGGGATCTCTCGGGGGCTTCAGAACATCGAGTGGGCAGTGCACGCTTCAGCCGTCTCCTATATTTCCGAGTGCCAATTCGTGCAGCCATATAGCAGAGTGTGCAAAGCTTTACGGTAATCGAAACACTATTGATACGACCGTTTATGGCGCAGCTACTGGCTAATACTGTATCGTCTACGTTATCCTTATCGACCTACAGTAGTGCTAGTATTCTCATGCGCGAAGAAATGCGCCTGCATCGACTCTGGGCCTCGTCCGAGGGTTACCTGCCGCACGAGCCCAGACTCGGGAGCCTTCCCCTTTGGTGGCCCACCAAGTCCCCATGCATGGTAGTCCACGTCGCGCGAGACACGAGCAGGGCTGACCGCGTAGGTGAGCTCACCGGCCGGTTCGCTCTTCCCGTGGAAGCGCTGTAGACGCCACGGCTGCGAGTCGATCGCATAGCACACAGTGGCCTCATCCATGACGGCGTCGAGGCCCGCCCTGCTCAGCCAGTAGGCATGGAAGCACTGACGCTGCCCGCAGCCGCCGAGCAACACAAAGTCCGCGACACGCCCGCCTGGCTGCATGGAGGCATTGACGGTCTCCTCGAACGCGGCCAGAGCAGTGTAGTTGGCTGCCGGCGAGAAGAGCGCGTCATCCTCGAATACGAGCATCGCATCGGCTCCTCTCTCTGCAGCCATCGCGCGTCGCGCCTGCCTCCAAGCGTTGATGTGGGCGACGGCAACGTACGGCACTGTGTGCGAGTGCGAACGATTTCTTCCACAGGCCGATACCTGGCACCTCGCCCACTCGTCGCTCGGCAGCGCCGGCGGCCAGCGGTGGATGCCGCCCTTGAGCCCAAGGTCCCTTTGCAGCTGAGCGATGTTGGCCTCTCGCCGTCCGCTGTCGATGACGCCGACGATGAAACGCATGCCAGTAGTGTGCAAATTCACGACGTCGGCACTCGCGCCTTCGAGCGATGGTGGTAGCGGCGGGCGGGCGCCGTCGCAGGCCATGTCGGCTAAGCTTCGCATCGTCATGCCTGTGATGGGCATCACGAGTGAGTGGCCACAGCGAAGCAGCAGCAGCCGCCGCTGCTGCCGCAGGCCTCGCGCCGTAAAACGGTCTGTAGATAAGACGGGAACGCCGCCGCCGGCCGCGCCGAAGTGGGCGCGCAAGTCCAAGAACTTGAGCCATGAGGGGCAAAGCCAGCGCACGCTTGCCATTCTGATCGATTGATAGATTCAGCGACCGGCTTATATTTTCACACACGCCGGCTGCACGGTCTACCATCACGTCATCAGGGTGGGCGACGGCGGCCCCGAGCTGGTGCCCGACGGGTTGTAGGCGTCGCTGACCATGGGCACGCCCGTCAGCGCGGCGGCGAGCTTGTCCGACGGCGGGCGCTGGCCCGGACGGAGCACGCGGTAGCCATCGGAGACGGGGCGGGGCGCCGACGTCGTGGCGGCGGACGCGGCCGCCTCTGGGAAGACGGCGTTCGACCGCGCCTCGACGGCGCGCTGCTGCGATCGCGTCTCCTTGGCCGCGCCGCGGCCACGCGGCGGCGGCGTCGGCGCGCGCCGGTTGCGCGGCGAGGCGGGTCGCCTGCCTGGCGAGGCGGAGCGCCTGCCACCTGAGCCGCCAGACGAGCCAGCGACGGCGGACGCGCCGTCGGCGCCGGCAGACGCGCCGGGAGTCTGGACGCCCACGCCGTCGCTGCTCCGCGCCGCGCGACGCAGCGCAAACGAGAGGGTGCCAAACGAGAGGGTGCGCCCGAACGAGCGACGCCACGACAGCTTGCGCGCCGAGAGCTTCGCAGCGGCACCACCGCTGCCCCCGCCGCTGCCTCCGCCGCTGCCTCCGCTGTCGTCGTCAAAGTCGCGGAGCGGCCGGCCGGGCGTGGCGGGCGCCGAGTTGCGACGCTTGAAGAAGCGGGCGGCGGGCGGCTGCGGCAGCGGGAGCTGGTGCCGCGGCGGCTCGGCGGGGCCGAGGGCCTGCATGGCGGCGACGTGCTCCTCCCACGTCTTGGGCGGCGAGGTCGGGCCGTGCGCCGCCGCCTCGGTGTGCACCACCCACAGCTGCTGCGCGCGGAAGGCGTTGAAGTCCTGCTGCATCCGCTGCGCCAGGTGCGCGAGCAGCCGCGCCAGGTGCTTGCTCTCGGCGATGACCGAGTCGCGCCGCCGCCCGAGCTGCGCCTGCAGCTCGCCGCCGAGGCTCGCGTGCGGCTCGGCCTGCGCGAGCATGCTCAGCTCCCTGCCGCGGATCTCGAGCTGCCGCTGCGCGACGAAGAGCAGGTTGGCCTTGTGCCGGTCGCGCGCGTGCGACTGCGGCGCGTCGCCGCCGCCGTCGATCGTCGTGATGCCCTCCGCGTCGAGCGCGGCCGCGGCCATGGCTGCAGCGTCGCTGACGCCACCGCCAGAAGGGCTGCCAGCGACCGCGGAAGCGGCGGCTGCGGCTGCCGCGGCGGCGGCGGCGGCGGCGCCGGGAGCGGCGGCAGCGTCGGTGCCTCTCATCTGGCGCGTGAGGTGCAGCTCGTGCTCGAGGGCCTTGACGCGCCGCCGCATCAGCCCGACGAGACCGGCGTCGAACTCGAGGTCGGTGAGCTGCCTCATCAGCACCACCTGCTGCTCGAGCGACGCCTCGACCGCCGCGAGCACCGACGCCTGGTCCGCCTTCGGGCCGCGCCTGCTGCTGCTGCCGTGCGCGCCGCGCCGCGCCGCCGCGTCGGCCTGCTGCTGCGGCGTCGGCCGCGCGCCGGGCTGCTGCGGCGTCGGCCGCGCGCCGGGCTGCCCGCCCGCCGCGCCTGCGCCACCGATACCGCCGCCGCCGTCGGTGGACGTGTCCGCACCGAACTCGGACTCTGAGCCGAACAGAGAGTCGTCGAGGTAGAGAGACTCGCCCATCTCGGAGGTGTCGGCCGCGCCGTCGCGCAGCTCGCACGCGCGCAGCCGGCGCGCGGCGGCGCCCTCCAGGTTGCCGAGCGAGCCCGCGTTCACGAGGTGGCGCGGCGGGGTGAAGGTGATGAACTCCTTGGTGGGCGCCTGCGGCCTGCCGACGCTGGCGATGCCCGACGAGCAGGCCATGTGCAGCTCCTTGACGGCCTTGCCGCGCCCGCTGCCGCCGGCACCCACCGCCGTCGCCGCGCCAGGAGCGACAGAGCCCTTGCCACGCGCGCCTGGGAGGTGGCGCGGCGGCGTCGGAAACTTGCCGAGGCCCGGTGGCTGCGGATCGTCGCTGCGGCCGCCAGTGCGCTTCAGCATCGGCTCGTCCTCCGCCCCGCCGCCCACGGCGCCGCGCTTGCGCCTGGAGCCACCGCACAGCAGCCAGAGGGCGCGGCATGCACAGAGCGCCAGCAACGCGACGACGGCGGCGGCCACGTGGCCGAGCTCCTCGACACGCGTCGGGCAGAAGAAGGCGAGGCAAAGCAGCGGACGCTCGCCGGGAGACCACGGCGGTGGCGCGGGCGGCGGCGGCTTCGGCGGTGGAGACGGCGGCGGAGGCGGCGGAGGTGGCAGCGGCGGCGGCGACTGTGGCGGTGGCGGCGACTGCGGCGGTGGCGGCGACGGCAGCCCGTACCATTGCCCGCAGCCGATGGAGGCCGTTCGGTCGTAGTCGGCGCGCACGTCGGCTGCGGAGGGGACGGGCGAGGCGGCCAGCGAGAAGCGCGCGAGCAGACCGCCGTAGAAGCGGCGAGGGTCGAGATCGAAGGAGCCACCCAGCACGCCTCCGCCCGCCAGCGGGGCTGCGCTGGCGAGCGGCGGCGCCACCGGCGACGCGCTGCTCGCCAGCAGACCATCAATGTACACCCGCGCCTCGCAGGAGGCTGCGACCGCGTCCTGAGCCTGCTCCACCGCATCCTTGCCACTGCTGTCGGCCTCGCACGCGAGCGTCAGCACGTACATGTGCCACGCGTCGTCCGCAAAGCTGCCCAGTCGCGTCGCCTCCGGCCACACCGTCAAGGCATCGCCCGCACAGGCCGCGCCGCTATTGCCGCCGACGCCATCGTCCGGCGAGCACAGCTGCGTGCGAAGCTCGCCGGAGCCTTCGACCAGGTAGACATTGAGCGAGCCGGGCGCGCCGGCAGCGCCGCCCGCGGCGAATAGCCACTCCTCAAAGTTTCCGTATTGGCCCGGCGAGTACCACTGCCCTTCGAGCTCCGACGTGCGGAACCAGACTCGCAGCGCAAAGCCCGCCGACGCCGACGCCGACGCCGAGGAGGAGGGCCCGAGCGCACAGAGCGACGCCGGCGGCAGCGCCACGTGGTCGTCGTGCTCGTCCAGAGCGAGCGCGGTGCCCACGCACGGCTCGTCGCGCCACGCTGCGCCGAGCATCAGCGTCGGCTCCGACGCCGCGCGTGGCGAGGCGGCGGCGACGGAGGCGGAGGCGGCGGCGGCTGAGGCGACGGCGGCGGCGAGCGCAAAGCCGCCGAAGCGCATCTTGCCGAGGTTCTCGCTGTCGGTCTGGTGAGTGAGGCCCACCCTCAGCTGCGCCTCGCCGCTCAGGCGGTGCTGCAGCGGGCTGCCGGGCATGTCGCGCCACGCCTCACCGGCCGAGAGCCGCCAGCGCGCATGCAGGAAGCCACCATCGACGTCGTACCGACGCGACAGCTGGAGCCACGGCCGCTCCTCCCGCCCGTGGGCGGGCAGCGCCAGCCTGCCGAGCTCGCGCAGACCGCTGCCATCGGCGGCCGAGCTCTCCAGCACGAGGTCGGTCGCCTGCACGACGCGGAGCGCCAACCAGTCGGCCGTCGATCCGTCGGCGGCGGTGAGGAGCAGCCCGCCGCCGCTCCACGCGACGCTGCTCGACTCGAGCACCTGCACCGACGCCACCATCTCGCCGTCGGCGCCGTCGGCGCCGACCACACGGTACAGGTGCGGCGCCGCGTCCGCGTCGCGTCCGAGCGCGCATCTCTGCGTGACGAACGTCACAGGCGCGCTGGCGTCACCCGCATCCTGCTCGATCAACGCGGCCTCGCAGCCAGAGCCACCGAGTGCGACGCCGTCCCAGATGCCGTCGCATCTCGGGCCAAGCACGCCGCCCGACTGGTACGCGCACTTGCCGAGGCCAGGCAGAAAGGTGAGGTGGAGCGCGCCCTGCAGCTCGGTGCCCTCGAACTGCGCCGGGATTGCCGCCACCTGCACGAGCTGGCCCGCACGCACCGACTGCCTGAACGTCGCCTCGGTCGTCCCTGCGTCGCACTTGCAGTCGGCAAACGAGAAACCGTCGAGACAAGCGCCACATGCGCTCTGCGTGGTGCGGCAGCCCGCGTGCTGGAACGGCAACGCGCCAGGACTCAGCTCCGAGCTGCCCACGATGACGTATTTGTTGTGGTAGGATGTCGCGGAGCTGGCAACGACGGTGGCGCTGCCGCGAATGTAGCCATCGGCGAGCACGCGGACGGAGCCGTGCGGTCCTGGTGCGAAGTGCGTGCTCGCGTTGGGCCGGAAGGCCAGCCACTGGAAGCTGTCGGCTGGTTGAGAGCAGTACGACGCCGTCGGCCACGCAGCTCTATCCGCCCATCCGACCAGCGGCGCGGTGAGCACGCCTGGGAGCGAGGTAGGCGTCCGCAGCGCCACGGGCGCGCAGGCGGCCATCAGGCGTCAAGCGTGTCAGCGCAGGGGCCGATCCGCGACGCGCGCGGAGACTCGTCAAGTTTGGCCACCCAGTGTGCGGTGGTGAGTGCCGCACAGTGTTGGCCCTTCCCTGTGGGTTTTTTTTGCGGTTGCGAGGCGACGGTCCAGGGCCTGTGGGCCAGCCTGGCGCCGACTTTTCGAAGGCACACCCACCATTCGGGGCACTCCCGGCACGACTCGGGAGCGGTAAACCGGTAATCGCCCTGCATGGGCGCCAAGCGACGGAAGCGGCCAGAAGTGACTAAGAGTGCCTTCCATCTGACTACTTTTGCGGTGGCGGGGCGACGGTCCAGGAACTGTGGGCCAGTCTGGCGCCGACTTTTCGAAGGCACACCCACCATTCGGGGCACTCCCGGCACGACTCGGGAGGGGAAATCGCCCTGCATGGGCGCCAAGCGACGGAAAGCGGCCAGAAGTGACTACGAGTGCCTTCCATCTGACTACTTTTGCGGTGGCGGGGCGACGGTCCAGGGCCTGTGGGCCAGTCTGGCGCCCATTTTTCGCAGGCACAGGCCAGCTTTGCGCTGGTTTTCACCCTCCTGGAAAAACTCCGCGCAACCTTTGCGCAACTCCTCAATCATCATCACCCCTTGCAAACCTTTGCGCACTCTCATCTCATCACACGTGCCGATGGTGAAGAAGGAGGCCCCGAACGCTGTCGTGGTCGCGCTCGTGCTGCTGGCTCACGGCGCCTTCCTGGCGGGTTGCGGCTACCAAGGCGCGTCGCGGTACGACTTTGCGCCGAAGGCCATGCACTCGCTGTATTCGGGAGCAGGCGGCGGCGCTGTCCTCGCTCTCTGCGGCGTCATGTCCATGTCCGGCTCGTACAAGCTGTACATGATCGGAGTGCACATCGCGCTGCTGCTACAGCTTCTCTTTGTCGTCGTCTTCGCCGTCCAGGCCTTCCGCTCGTACGGCGTGCCGGAGAAGCAGGACCGGTTCATGTTGTTCGTGGAGATGGGTCTGGGCTCCGCTGTGGCGCTGGCGCTCATGGTCGTCTTCAAGCCGAAGAAGGCCAAGAAGGTCTGATCAGCGTCGTGTTGATACGCACCCGAGACAGATAATGGCGGGCGAGCAGAGAGCAGC
>Ga0115006_10000413_pt1 | contig 23020 bp, 17 predicted proteins | sample ArcOceMetagenome_3_FD_88943 | JGI IMG/M metagenome (GOLD analysis project Ga0115006, IMG submission 88943) | Marine eukaryotic phytoplankton communities from Arctic Ocean - Arctic Ocean- Svalbard ARC20M Metagenome | ecosystem: Environmental > Aquatic > Marine > Oceanic | place: Arctic Ocean...
AGATCCTAGTAGGTGAGATCGCCGATATGATTTCCCCGCTGGGGGGTGTAACATTCCAGATCGACGAGCGTCGTATCTTTGCTGCTCTCTCTTCCGCGCTTGAGCATGCCGGTTCCTCCTACGTGGAGATGTACAAGGCCACTATGGAAGCGAGGAAGGTAATCGAGAAACTTCGAGCACAGTACTACCCTGTTGCTCAGATCGAGAAACAAGTCAAGAAAATCGAGGACAAGATAGACAAGGCTACATTCAAGGGAGGCCACGTCGGCAAGACCTTCACCGCTGTCGCTGGTGACCACCGCAAGGGCCACCTCAAGCTTGACGAGCTTGGTCGCGGCTGGACTGAAGCAAAGAAGGTCGAGCACCTCCTCGGATGCATCCATGTCAAGGGCAGCGAGAAGTTGAACCACGCCATCCTCAACGTCGAGGATGACGGATTTCCACGATGTTACTGTGTACCCTTTACCATCCAAGGACTTGGCCTATAGCGCAGTGGAGAGATACTTCATCGATCGAGGAGTTCCAACCAAGCTTCATAGTGACAACGCGATACCTTAACGCTGAGCCACGAGAGCACTGCTACACCATCGCCGGCAAGGAATGGGGAGCGTTAGAGGGTCGCGTCGTTCTTATAGTACGATCCCTCTACGGCCTCAAATCTGCCGGGGCAGCCTGGGCTGCCGCTCTTCGTCAGGTCATGAGAGACCTAGGGTTCTTTCCCTGCAAGGCCGACGGTGATGTTTGGATGCGGGCTGCAGTCGACACCACGTTTGGTGGCGAGCGCAAGTTAGGTGCCACGGATGCCAACGGTGATCCGGATGGGAATTGGTATTACGAATACGTTCTCATCCATACCGACGACATCCTGGCGATCAGCAAGCGTCCTGACTCCATCATGCGAGCCATCGGCAACGTGTACAAGCTGAAAGAGGACATCCTATCGATTGAACGTATTGGAGTGAATAGATATTTACCTTGACGGTATCGATTTATTGGTACGTACGTATACTGTCATAATTGAAGTATTTTTGTCGCTCGTTGGCGCCGGCGCGCGCGCAGATACAAGAAGATTCTCGACGGTTGTTGTTTGAGTTATTTGAGTACTTTTTGTAATTGTGTATTTATTTGTACGATTCCTAGCCACGTAATACATGTATAGAGAGTAGCAGGTCGGTCCTCCCCCGGCCTTCAGGCCTTCTTTGTTCAGTCGATTAGCATCACTCGTGTAGGAATAGGAATACAAGTATTTTCGCGTCGGTCCGGTGCTCCGATCGATTGATTGCATTGGTTTGCAACGAAGTACGAGTAGGCGTACCTCTCATAATTGTCGACGTCGTGACTGACTCGTTCCTACATCATGACGAAAGGAACCATTGGGTCGGCGGCTTCGTCCTCGCCAGAGGCGGTGAAGACGACAGAGATGTCTGCTCCGGATCCGTCTTTGGTGCCGCCGCCTCCGTTCTCCGCTTCTGACCAAACGAGGGGACCAGAAGAGGATGCGCCGTCGGCTCCTGACAACAGTCCGGTGGCAACCTCTTCCGCTGGCAAACGATCGCCGACCCGGACCGGATCCAAGAACCATCATCTCCGTCGGACATGCTCGACGACAGCACAGAGAACTGCAATGATTCGGGAGGCCGGAGTGGAGAACAACGTCCGCCGACTCGTTGAGTACTTCGTGGTGGTGAGTTCCACCCGCCGACGACAGACGCGGAGGAGGAGGGACAGCGCTGGGCAACCTCAGCCGTCACTTCCTGCAGGAAACGGAGGGAGCGAGCATGTGGAACAGCACGATGACAAGAGCTGCCCCCCGTCGCCGGCGACTACTCCAACTTCCAAAACGATATTGAGGAAGACAGCAACGGTTGCCGGTCCAAGTCCCAAGGTTCAGCAGCGAATGAACTTTCGTAGGGTCCATCTCCTAGGTGGCGATGATTGCGATACGATTGGAAATGATGAAGAAACATCGACATTGCGACCACCTGACTTGGAAAGTGCAGCTGGAGAAATATCCTCGTCGCCCACGGGGATGGAGCGGAAGAAGTTGTTGAGGCCAATATCGACCCGGCTATTCAAGGGCAAGGTGCGGTCATGTGCTGCCGCAATGGAAGAAGGATCTACGAAGCTCCGTTTACCGGTACTCGACCAAGTCGGAAGTGACGATAGTGATTGTGATGACGATAGGTTGAACGAGGACCAGGCATCTTCTTCTCTCACGGAAAGAGCTGGAAGTGATGTCGCCTTTTTGGATGACATTTCTCCCTTGCCGAACCTCAATGATTCCAGTGAGGTCGGCAATAGTGCACCAAAGCGACCGCCAATTCATCCGACTCCCTCCCAGAAAGCAAGATGGATCCGAGAAGGCGGAGCGTCCAACAATATCCGAATGCCTGGACACGGTAATGATGGTTCGGGCTTAGATGGCGAGGTTGGGGATGGCGTTGGGGGCAAGAGTGATACGGTAGCTGCTGGTAGCGATCACCACGGCGCGGAACTAACCTTCGAACCTAAGGTCTCCTCTCGCTACCCTTTGGAAGACTATCCCAACACCAAATTGGATGAGACGGCCGTGGCCCAATTTTGCAATCCATCGAGCGATTTTATCGAACTAACGACCGAATATCAGATGCCGAAGGTGCATCACTTTGTTCTGACGAACGAAAAGGGTAGAAAAATATATGGCACGTGCCTTACCATTTACGAGGAGTACGAGCCTCCGCACGATGGAGAGGATCTATTGCCGGAGGAGCGAGAAATTCTGAACTGGTATCGCAGCCACGCCGGGACCGTCCAGTACGCCAATGGCGATAGCGGTGGTGATGGTGATGGTGTGGAGGTTGCCCTCCACCGCAACGGCGGCAGGGCAACGCTTTACCTACCCCGCATGTTGTGCCTCTTGAGTACGTGGCCCTACTTGACGGCCTTTCGAGAGTACCTTACGCAGTTGTATCGGCTGGCAACGACGACGGATCAAATGACTGCTCCTCTGGAAAGGTATATTCTAAACATATGCAAGGAGGTCCCTGCTCCGCCACCTGGTGCATTTGAAGTTAGAATGGACATTCTCAACTCGGCCATTCGCTTTTGGGCTCCTCCTGCAAACCAGGTCAGTTAGTAATGTCGTATTGATATCAATACCGATTCCTTCTATTTTCTCACTCAAGGGATCCTACTATCCCCTTTTTGTAATGTCGCGGTGCATCTATCTAATTACCGGTATTCTCTGTTCTCTTCTCTTTCAAACATCTATCGTTATATTGCAGCCTATCGCTTACGTTGCCTTGCCGTTCAGCACGCTATTTGAGTGCCTGGACATCAGCAACGTTCTCTTCGTTTGGTACTCGCTGACGCTTGAGCGAAATGTTCTTCTTGTTTCGAGTCAGTGCTCCGTCCTGACGGTTTGCGCTGAGATACTTTGCAGCTTATTGTTTCCAATGCAATGGAGTCATTTGTACATCCCGACCATTCCACGGTTTCTCACGCCCATGCTGGACGCTCCAATGCCATATTTGTGCGGCATTACTAGAGAAAATATGGCCTATGCCGTTGGTGACATTAGCGATGAAACCATTGTCGTAGACCTGGATCAAAATGTGATCACCACGGGACCATACACACCGGAATTGCCTCCCATCCCACATCGAAGACGATTCAAGCTGGAAACGGCACTGGAACAACACGTGGGTGATGTGTTTTGGAATGCCAGAGGGCTGCGCAAGGAGCAAGTTGACAAGGTCAGGAATAGTAAGAAGCCAGATGCCAAGGAGAGGTTGGATGATCTACTGGATAATGCAGAGCATGTCTGGCAAATGCGAAACAAAGGATTCGATGAGGCTTTCAATCTCGCCTACGCTCCAGATTCGGTGAAGAATTTGAATGACGATCAACTCCGGGGAAGCCCTTCGGGGGGGGATGCCAGCAGCTGTGAAGACCATCAGAGCCAGTATGACGCCGTACAAGAAGCATTTCTACGTTTCTACGTCGCGTCGCTCAAGGGCTATAGAAAATACTTGGTGTTTGGAGATCACCCCACATTCCATTCCGAATCATTTATTAAATTGCAGAGAACGGATTTACAGCCGTTCCTTCAAGAATTCACTCAGACGCAGATGTTTGATGGCTTCATTGCCAAGCGATTGGTCAACCCAGGTGAGCCTGACTGCATCTTCTTCGATCAGAGCATCGACGAAAAGAAGAATCGCAGCAAGCTCAAGATCAACAAAACCGAAACTCCCTTTCTTTTGAGTACAAAGTCTCACAAAGCATTGAAGACGTTTTACGCCGTTGAGCCAAATCTACAAGGTATTTTATCGAGCAGTGATGAAGTGGAGAAGGAATCTCGGACGGAGCAGCAAACCTCGAGTCGATTTGTCTATTCCGCTTGGCCGGAAACGCTCAAACCGGAATTGTTTGGGCCAGCTCGACAAATTCCAAAGGTGATAAATGCAGAATTCGATCGTCAGTCTGCGTTGGTGGCAAAACTCCGCTCAAACTACAACTCTAAGGAAGACGAGGAAGATCAAATGTGGAACCTCTACGCTGCCGAATGCGATCCATCACCCGAAGTTGCAGTATTTACTGTATTCTTCCTCATTTATTCCTCGGCCGTCGGTAGGGCGCTGGAGGCTGTCGAAGAAAAGCGCAAACAATTGGATCTCAGTCTGGACGTATATGCAGCTCCAACGCCGACAAAATCCCCGACGCCAGTACCGATCGAGAGTATTAGTAAGGATGAGGAGGAAGTGGAGGAATCAAAACAAGAAGCATCGTCGTCGTTTTATTGTGGTGACGACTTATGCTGCGGCTTGTCAGAGCTTCCCGGCTACAAGGATATATTATCAAGAATCGCTACTACATTGAAGGTTGAGGAAGATGCCGATATTGACGCTGTTGAGGCAGTCGTCGAGGAGGAGGAGGAGGAGAAAGCGACCAATGACACAACATCGTCACCACAAAAGCCGCTGCCGCCTCAAACAACGTACGATCGATTTGATCAGGTGGCGCTTTTTTCGGCTGAATTGGAAGAAGCTCGGGCAACAACAATCGCAGAACTTGATTTGGCCTTTGGCGTATTGAATATGATGGGGGCGAGGCTTCTTCACGCAGATCCCGACGTTTACAAAAAAATGATGATGGCATGTGGTAAATGTGGCGATGCCGAGCGAGCCATGGAACTGATGGAAGTTGTTCAGAAGGAAGGTCTCGTTGCAGACGAATCAATGTATGCCTGCTTCGTGAATGCATTCGCTGCAAATCGAGGTTATTTGCCCTACCTACTAAATAATGACGACGATGCCATCCCACGTCGCCATCATCACCCGCTGTACCAAAAGGCTTCGCCCATCATTCCATTTCTACCCAACCGTTCTTTTTCACGAAATCGATCGAGCGAAAAGACAAGGAAGGATTTTGTACACAACGTCAACATGGCGTTGACCATGTCCTCAGATGGAAGCTACAAATCTGAGGATGTATTGTCCAGAGGATCAAGCACTGGCGCTGTTGATCATGATGTCGAGATGGATAATCCGGGCGTCGGAGTAAGCAGAAGTGGTAGCGCACTATCTACTGGCAGCCAAGTCAAGGACAGTGTGACCATGAAGAAGCGCCGATCCAGAAACAAAAACCTGCCCGAAGTAGACACAGATCGCCTTATCGTTACAAATTCCGTGTCGACGCACGTCACTCTTGGTGAAAGCCTTCTGAATTTACTGTACCCTGACATTGCTATCGATACGAGCAGTGACTCATGCCCAAGCTGCTCCAAAATTCTTTCTGAAAATGACATCACAAATGGTTGGGCTCCGTGCGCCTTCAAGGAATACACCACGAGTTGCCCTCGGTGTCATCATCGATTTGTACCGAAGTTCACTGTCTCCTGCAGCTCTTCGTCGTTTCGGGGATCTCAAGGGATCGCAACGCCATTGTATTGTGAGCTTCTGAGTCCCTGGGTCCTTCGGAAGGAGATCCATAATATTCTGCGTCAAGGCGATGGCATCGATGTGATGCTACAACCCAAATGGAGGACTGAGAGTGATATCAATGCCACTCTGTGGTGGAACACGATCGTTTGGCTAAAGAGGTATAAGCTGCCCATATCATTTCTGCTGCAGGGGAGCTTTCGCAACCGCCTCATATTGCCAGCTCCGGCCGAGACCGCGTGAGACGTAGATCTACCGGTCGATATAAAAAAAATCCAACGTTACAAGCCAATGGTAAACAGATAATAAAAGAGATAGACTTTAGAGTGATAGAGATGCACTACACACACGTACTATCTATATAGATCTAGTAGGTAGATGATGCAAAATTGCATATGACTGTGCTTGCTTGATACTCTAGAAGAGTAGTACTGTATGCTAAGATCAATCTGCGTACAGGTACATGTACACGTACATCCATGGGTCAATACTTCTCGTGCGTACATGTACCACCGGTACATCATTCTATCTATCACCGGTGCATGCGATAGTACATCATTCTATCTATCACCGGTGCATCGATATCGCATCCGGTTCTGCACTAGTACATAATACGCATACGTACGTCCCACATCCGTCTGTCCGCGGTCTCTTTCATGTTTTATTTCCTTTTATTTTTGTATTTTTCCGGACGACGCGACGACCACCATGCGCACAGCGGCGACCATGAAGCAGTCCGCCACCCGGACGACGCGACGACCACCATGCGCACAGCGGCGACCATGAAGCAGTCCGCCAGCAAGACGACCGAGCAGGTCGAGCGGAAGAATCGATGGAAGTCTAAGCGCGAACGAGAGAGAAATCAAGCGAGGTATAGAATCCGACAGCGAGTAGTGGCAGAGATCAATGAAGACGAAGATGCTCTCGCCGAGGTTGTAGACGAAACAACTGCTATCACCCTCCGGGCCAAATACGTCGAGGCCCTCGAGAGTCACTCGGTCTCGACGTTTTCCCTTCGTAATCTTGAGGCGCATCGCCACATCCTCTCTCAACAGATCCCTGTCCACCTCCTGCACAAACGTCGCTACTCGGAAGTTGTGCTGTCTCGATTCGGGGAAGAACGGCAACGCGAGCTCAACAACTATCTTCGGCCAATAGAAGATGGGGGTGTTGGTTGCATCTCCATCTTGGAGTATGCTGCATTGCTCGGAGAATATGATTGTCTAAAATCGTTCATTGTCGGCGGCTTTGATTTGGTGAGCAGCGTGGGCACCACATGTACGGCAGCGAATCAAGACCGCCTCAATCGAGTTCTTCGGAGTGTCTCAAAGCGTTTGCTTCTGGACAAGAATGTGCCGCTAACCCTATCGGCATACATAGTGAAAGCAGCTGTCGAAATGAGGATGCACGGTTGGAGTGCTGCGAACGCGGGGAGAGGACCTTACGCTTGCCAAATGTGTCATCAAAATGTACCATTGCTCGGCTTTGGCTGCCATAAGTTTTGCGAGCTTTGCTATTGGGAGGATGTAATTGGCAACATTGACGAGAGGCATTCCGGCGATGTTCTATTATGCCCTATATGCAGCGAACCATACCTCACGAGATATGGTACCGGTGTTGGGCCTTCATCGGCCGTCGATGAAACGTCGCCTTTCGATCGACTGCGAGTATCGTTTGGACGCTACAATGCTCTACCTGTCGACACCAAGGCGCTTAGATCACTGGCGAAGGAGAATAAGATCTCACGAAGGAAAACGAAGAGGAACACGATTCACAACAACTGGCTCGATGCAACAATTCAAACTTTGGGCTCGTCTCAGGAAGTGCGAAGAGACAGGTTCAGCCGTTTTGTCAGCGCTGGTGACGTGCATAGCAGTAAATGTTGTCTAGAGGCGGGTGTGGATGTGAATATGACGAATGAGTATCATCAGACCCCGCTGTACTTGGCGTGCTGGAGAGGTCATGCCGAAATCATTCGTTTGTTACTCAAATGGGGCGCCGATCCGACAATACGAGCAAATGGAGGAATGTCATGCGTCAATGCTTTGAAAGCAAATGGGGGTTACTACGATGTCTCATTGTTTGACGCACTTTTGGATCATGAACGAATTAGGTCGCCTCCGTTGAAAGACCGCCTGATGCTCGGGAAGATCGAAAACGGAAATGCTGATAAGACTCCTGGACCCACTCTTACAATGTTGATAGACTTTGATTCCATCGGTGATGGTGCTGGAGCATTTTACGTAGACAATGCAGTGCCAGAAGCTGTTTTGTCGAAGATTGATGAGCTATTTTGTTCTCTACCTGTTGTCATGTCTGATAAGGCAGTCAAACAGAAGAAAGCTAAGCCCTGTTCGAAGCGATCATATTTCTGTGATACCGAGGGCGCATTGCGGGAGAAGCTGGAGTTTGTCGTAAAGTCTGCTTTCAAGGCAGGCGACGCTTGCGCAAAGGATTTACTGGTGCATTTCTTTGCTGAAATGCGCTTCCTCAGCTATGATGAGCCTTCCGGGTGGTTAGCGCCTCACACTGATCTATCTCGAACAGATCCAGTGTCGGGCAAGCGAAGCACCCACACTTTTATACTGTATTTGACTGATTGGATGTCACATGGCTTGAAGGGAGGTGAGACGGCGCTTCTTGCCTCTCACACACCAGGCGACGCGATAGCAAAAGTAAGGCCGAAACGAGGAAGAATATTTTTATTTCCTCACGCCTGTTTGCACGAGGGGTGCGAGGTAGTCTCCCCTCCTAAAATTATTATACGGGGCGAAGCATTGCTGGAACTTTAAAAGGAGGAGATGCATGTAGAAATTTCTAGTAAATGAAAGAAATATAAATTATTGCTTCTTCCCAAAGATAACTTGTTCTACACCCCATAAATCGACAGAGACCATGACTAGATCTAGCTACGTACCGGTAGATCTAGAGGTATAAAAGAAAATGACATCGGCAGGATTTGAACCTGCGCCAACTAAGACCAGAGCCTAAATCTGGCGCCTTAGACCACTCGGCCACGATGTCGTGAGACAATAGACGAGAAAAATACATATATAAAAACATATATACTTAGGAATTCCTATCGTGCGATGACGTTTGCGTGCCCTCGATCGAGCTCACGCACAACTCACAACCCAGCAACCCCACAGCGGGCCACACCAGAATAGAAGCAGTCAGCCATGAAGACCGCTGCCATCAGCACCGCCGCTCTCTTGTCTATGGGCATCCTAGAGGGCACCGCTGCCTTCGCCCCGGAGCAACGCCCAAGCAACCCGACAGTGCGTGTAGCAGCACCTGTGGAGGATCGCCGAGCCTTCGTCGGTGGTGTCATCTCTGCGGCGTTCGGTGCTGCGGCGTTCTCCAACACCCCGGCGGCATGGGCGGACGACGAAGAGAAGGTGGAAGATTTGGCCATGCCCGCCGCTGACGAGCAAAAGGCTCTTGATGTAAGTCTTCCATACACTTAAGGAACTATGCATACGATCGTGCTACATTGCGCAGTGTGGTGTTTCGTTGACACGACGATGATCGATTACCTGATATTACACAACCCCAAAACTCGACTATTGAAGCGGTGCAAGGATCAAAAGTGTTTGGCGCCTGAAAAGGAGCTTCCCTTTTGACATTTCCATTCCTTGCACACTTCACGATTGATCTAAATCGATGGGGGAAAACGTGTCCTTTGGTATTGGCGCCTGAAAAGGCGCCGTGCTGTTTAAAAAGAGGATGGACCTGAAGCTGAGAGCCTCCACACTGCAATGGAGTGCATCTTTATCCCAACTGGTGTACAAATAAATATCAACTCTCTCGTGATCATCTCATCTTATCTTTCTGTTCATCATGTTATGTTGTGCGTTACACGTAGGATGCTGCAATGGCCGAACGATTGAAGCGCAAGGCGGAGCTGCAGAAGAAGATGTCAAGACCTATGAACTACAAGGAGTCGATGGATGCCGAGAAGAATCGGCAAAAGGATATGAAGAAGAGCAAGGCAGAAATGCGTTCGGCTCTTTGCGAGGAGCTGGGGCGTGGCTGCTAAAAGTGCTATGGACGGCTTTGTGTGTGGGGAGAATACTTCGAGATCTGCGATTTGCAGATTAATTATGCTACACGTACTTGGCTCTGTATCTCCATAAATACAAACGCCATGCATGTAATAGATCTACATGTATGCCATGGTATAATAATTAATTTTCATTTATTTATTTTGCGACTGCCCTTCACTTGAAATGCCCGTTTCAAGATTTCATGCACATATTGCAAAAGAACTTGATGGTATTGTCGCAGGTGCTCAGGACAGTGCTCTTGGACGAAGATGGAGATACCATGCATGCTTCAATTTTCTTGCTAATGTCGTCGCAGCTCACATCGACAACTGCGATCGGTCCCGGATCACCGCTGTCAAAACTTCCACTGCCAGTAGAAATCGGTGAGAGGGCAAACGTGATTGGATATCCGGTCGGTCGATCTGTTGCTTCTGACCAGGAAATGGGAGACGACGACGGTGTCGACGATGGCGACGACGGCGATTCGTCTTGCTGCTGCTGAGAGAGAGATGCAAACATGGCAGGCGAGAAACAAGCAGACGAAATCTTGATGTACTGGAGATTGATTGTGGGAGGCTACACGTTACATTTTTTAAAAGCAAACCCCGATCAACTCGTGATTCCAGTTCCTGCCTACGCCTGCCGTTGCCATCGCATCGCGCGGAGAAGACGGTCGGCACTCGTGGGTCGCGAGTCGAGTGAGTCGGAGTCGAGTCGAGTCAGTTTTCGACGTACGTACGTGTACCTACGTAGGTACATGTACAGCACAGTCGATCCGCCGACCGCCGATCCGCCGATCCGCCGATGCCGCCGATCCATCAGCGATGCCCATCCGATCATCCGATCCGCGCCCGCTCCACCACCACGGAGAGAGCTCCGTGCCACCACTGCCATAACGCCTCCCGCTTGGACAACAATGATAATGGCCGCCAAAAGGCCCGCCGGCGGCAGCAAAAGCAGCCGACGCCAAGACCAAGATGCTGGCATCCAAAGCAGCGCGAAAGTAGCGCTGCTATCGTCCCTCATTCTCCTGCGCATCTTGGTCGGATTTCACCGCCATTCTGGAGAGAACAACTACCACGGCAAAAGTGATGGCTTCGGCGGCGACTACGAGGCGCAGAGACATTGGATGGAGATCACGTACCACCTCCCAATCGGTCGGTGGTACTCGTACGATCTGGCCTACTGGGGACTTGACTATCCTCCCCTCACGGCGTATGTGTCATACATCTGCGGCTGGCTCTCTCACGTGTTGGTTGGACCCGAGACGGTTGCCCTCGTAACGAGCAGGGCATATGAAGAAGTCAATCACAAGGCCTTTATGAGAGCATCGGTTCTGATTCTGGATGTGCTGGTTTACTTCACGGCTGTTTGGGTCCTGGCCAAACGATTGGAGCCGCGGGATGTCGAGCAAAGAATGTGGACAATTGGTGTTGCTCTGATTCAGCCCAGTATCATCCTGATCGATCATGGTCATTTCCAGTACAACACGGTTGCTTTAGGTCTGGCTTTGTGGGCATTCCACTACATGACATTGCCTGCCACATTAACCAACTGCATCGTTGGTAGTATTCTGTTTTGTTTGTCGCTAAACTTCAAGCAGATGGTCCTCTACTACGCTCCGGCAGTTTTCTCTTATTTGCTGGGCAAGTGTTTTGCCGCGCAACCAAAAGTTAGCAGAGCCTCTCAATGTATTGGTCGATTCTTTGTTCTTGGTGCCACGGTGGTTGCAACCTTTACAGCTCTGTGGCTGCCATTTGTTTTGTTCCGATCAGATGGCGTTTCCATATCCCAGAGTGTGCTTCAGATTGTTCAAAGATTGTTTCCATTTCAGCGGGGTTTGTATGAGGGGAAAGTGAGCAATATTTGGTGCGCTTTATCGACCAAGCCATTTTCGTTTCGAGCCAGAATGCCCGAGAGGTTCCAGCCCATATGTGCTCTAATAACGACCTTATCACTCTGTCTGCCATTCTGTGTCTGTGGATTCCATGTCGGGAGGAAGCGTCTGACAAATGAAAATGAGCCACAGCATTTGAGATCCCTGCTCTGGGCAGCTGCCGGTACAAGCCTGTCGTTCTTTCTGGCGAGCTTCCAAGTCCACGAAAAGTCCATCCTGCTTCCCTTGTCTCCTTTGTCGCTTCTGATTGCAGATACTCCACTGCTCTGCTTTTGGTTTGGCGTCGCCGCGGCTTGGACCCTTTGGCCATTGGTCGAGAATGATCGAATACAATCTGCGTACTTTTCGTGCCTGGTGATATTCTCTCTTGTGTCTTTGCTTTATGGTCGGCCATTTGCTACGCTCCGTGAATATTCTCGAGGTAGCTTTGCTCGTGTTGGGGGTGACATCGCAAGTACAATAGACAGATCAAAGTGGATTTATGTCATCGTTGTTGCTTCTTTTGTCGCAATGCTTGGGCTGCATATTTTTGAGTCGGCGATCAGTCCTCCTCAAGGCCTTCCGGACATCTTCCCCGTGCTCTGGAGTATTGGAGGCGCAGGCATTTTTTGCATGAGCTGGTGCTGCTTTTATCGGCAGCTCTCGCTCGTAAGCGCATCAGTGGACGAGGGGGCACAGCTCAAGTCTAAGTAGTATATATTAGAGTATGTAATAATTCGAATCTACGCTACAATACAAGTTTACAGAGTATCAATCAGGTATATCTACATGTGCAGTAAAAGGGAGCGTTTGCGAACAGCAGTGGGCCAGATTGGGAGTGAGGATCGTGACTTCTCATCCTTCTTCGTCTCCTTCCTCGTCCTTCAGTCGGGCAATGGCTAGCCCGACTTCACCACATTCAACCTCCTTACCCCAGATAGATAGGCTTAGGTCTCCAAACCGGTCATACACGATGCACTTGAATCCACCCAAGCACTCTCCACTCGCTCGATCCGTTACGCCGATTGTCAGCCTGTAGTTCATGCCAGCTACAACTTGCTTCTGTGCCTCAAGCACGACCAAATTGACCTCATCCGCTCGGATAGCGTTGAACGTGTACGTCCTTTCGCCGCCTTCCTCCTCATCCTCCTCCTCCAGCTGCTTTTGCGCCAATGCCGAGACGGCGAACTGAGCCGCATCGACGACGCGCTCCTCGCTAATGTTGGCATCGGCGTATCCGCCCGCCATATTCCGGCGTTGATGTTGCGGCACGACTTCCGTTGTTCTGCTTTCGTGGGAGGGTTCGGCCATTGATGAATGCTGCGTATCGATCTGCGCCGCGGCTGCGATTGTCCACGGAGATTGAAGCAACTCCAGCGCCAACACTACCGATAAGAGGCCAAAGTATCGCCTACTCCTCATGTGGTTATGCTCTTGGTCTTCGTCTGCTGCTGCGACGGTTGGTTGTTTGACATGACACTCGGGCGGCTGGTGGCTACATGTATGACTCTATTGTGACATTTATCTCTTTCCTGCATGCATTTCCGATTGGATGATTCTCGATTCGATTCGATTGATTCTTGCGAGAGAGCTTTCCGGGTTTTCAGCACCGGTATACATACTACATGTACCGTATTACCATACTACGTAGTAGCTAGATCTAGATCTAATAATAGAGCTACCGGTATTAGATCTACGTAGCTAGAGTAGGGTCCTAGCCGGCTACGTCTTCTATTCACTGCTGAGCAGCCGGATTGAGCGTGATGCGGTCATCGATGCGAAGGATCGTGATGGCCGCCTCCGTGGCAAATCGCAAACTCTTGATCTTGGAGATGGCGGGCTCGACAACTCCAGCGGCCAGATTGTCCCGAATCTCGCCATTGATCAGATCCAAACCGGTGTGCTTCAAGGTATCGTCGTCGCAGTCGTCCCTCTGGCTCTTGGCGTGGTGAGCGCGGAGCTTGGCCACCAGCTCGGAGCTGTCCTTGGCGGCATTGACGGCCAGCGTTTTGGGGATGACCAGGAGGGCATCGGCAAACTCCTGGATGGCAAGCTGCTCCCTGGACTCCAGGGTGGTGGCAAACTCCTCGAGGTAGACCGACAGCGCCGCCTCGACGCATCCTCCTCCCGGAACCAACGTGTTGCTCTCCAACATCCGCTTCACGACGCAGAGAGAATCGTGCAGGGCCCGGTCCATCTCGTCCAGCATGTACTCGTTGGCGCCACGGAGGACGATGGTGGAGGCCCCGCCGCCGCCGCAGCCGTAGGCATAGATCATCTCCCCGTCGCCGATGCGCTCCTCCCGGACGGCGTCGCACGTGCCGAGGCAGTCGGCGTCGAAGGTCTCGTTGCCCTCCATGTCGGCCATCGTCGTCACGACCTTGCCCCCGGTGGCCTTGGCCAGCCGCTTCAGGTCGTCCTTGTTGCACCGGCGGGCGGCGATGACGCCGGCCTCGACGAAGTACTTCATGCACAGGTCGTCCACCCCCTTGGTGGTGAGGACCACGCGCGCGCCGGCGTCGATGATCTTCCGGATGCGCTCCTTGGTGATGTCCATCTCGCGCTTCTTGATGTTCTCGATCTCGGCGGGATCCTTCACGATGACCTGGACGCCCATCGCCATCCGGTGGCGCTGGAGGTTCATGTCCAGCATGGCGATCTTGACGGGCTGGCCGTCGCCGGACGATTCCACCGCCGTCGGCATGCCCTGGGCGGCCCTCTGGGCGTTGATGGCGAAGCCCCCGTCGATGAGGTGCGACTCGAGAGACGACTTGCCGTGCGCCTTGAGGATGTGGATAGCCGACAGGGGGTACTTGTAGCGTACCTTCTCCTTCTTGGTGGCAGCTGCGGGGTCCGTGGTGGATCCTGCGGCGGCGGCAGCAGCTGGCGCTTCTGCTGCACCTGCGCCTGCACCACCCTCGGCGGGGGGTGCGACTGCTGCTGCCGCTGCCGAGGCCGAAGCCGCAGCCTCACTGCCACCCGCGGCCGCACCGGCACCCGCACCGACACCCCCAGCAGCTGCACCGGCACCGGCCAAATCGGCGGCCGACGACCTCATCCGGACGCTCTTGACGGCGTCGACGGCGAGCCGGGCGAAGAAGTCGCTCTCCTTGCCGATGATCTTGCTGGACATGGACGTCTTGGCGGCCTGGATGAGGTGGTCGTCGCTGAGCGCGCTGACGCTCATGACCATGTCCCTCTTGAGGTAGGCGACGGCCGCCTTGAGGGCCGTCCGGTATCCGGAGATGATGGTGGTGGGGTGGATGCCGTTCTTGACGAGGTCGTTGCCGCGGCGGAGGAGCTCGGCCGCCACGATGACGACCGAGGTGGTGCCGTCGCCGACCTCGTGGTCCTGGAGCTGGGCCAGGTCGACCAGGACGCGGGCGGCGGGATGCTCCACCTCGAGCTGGCCCAGGATGGTGGCGCCGTCGTTGGTGATGAGGACGTCGCCGATGTCGTCGACGAGCATCTTGTCGAGGCCGACGGGTCCCAGGGAGGACTTGACGATGTTGGCCACGGCGAGGGCGGCCGTCACGTTGCCGACGCGCACGTCCTGGCCGGTCTCGCGCTGGCCATTGAGGAACTGCATTGCAATGATGGGTATGGGGATGTGTGATGGGTGTTATGTTGTGAGTGAGGACTATATGCTTTGGGGTGAACGATAAAACCACAAATAAATCCACAACGAACAATAGCCCAAGATGAGGCCGCTAGTCTAGAGCTACATCTTCGTTGGTTGCTTCTCGTGGACCGGGTGGGGGGGGACGTGGCGTATCTACATCGCTCTATCTCTGCTCTCCAGCTCTCTGGCCAAATTTTTGGCGGACGGGGCTCGCTGCGACCTCTGATGATACCACCCGGAAAGACCACCCAGGTGATCACACCGCGGCACCAGGGCCACATGAACGTAAGTAGAAAGGATACGCGCTAGGATGGCTCGTCCCGACTTCCCCCCGATGCTGGCCATCAACCATCCACCACCACCACCACCTCCTCCTCCACCGTCATTTTTCAAAAGCGCCACACGGAGGAGCAGAGAGTCTCCTCGGGCCCCCCGTCCCGCTCGAACACGACGACGACGACAATACTACTGCACAGCCTCTAATCACCGTCGAACTCACCAGTCCGGAGGAGGCGGGGTTGGGCGCGGACATGATTTCTTTGTGCGGAGGGGGTGTGGACGGTACGGTACCACCGGCGCCCGCAATGGAAACGAAAAAAATGAACCCAGCTGCAGAGCGGGCGAAGAAAAGACGAAACAAACTTTCCTAATGACATCGACAAAACATCAAAGTCAAAGCGTCAAAGACACTCCACCTCCCGCAAGCCGGCCGGACTTCTCTGCAGCTTCATCTGCATCCCTGAAAGCGGACCGTTGAGTTGCACGGTGCGCTCATGCTCATTTATTTGCAACGAATGGTCCAAGTAGATACGCCAGTAGCACCTTGCAACCTCCGATAAGTAGCTAGCTAGGTACACAAGTAGGCTTGCTGCTTGACTCTCACATCGTTGACGACGATGGCTCCGGCGATCAGCCTCGCGTTCGCAATTCTTGCTTGCCTCTCTGCCTCCGTCGTCTTGGCGTCAATCAGAGTGGACGAGATCGCGGGCCAGGACGAGCTGCTTCAATTTCGTGGTCTGGATGATGGCACTCTCCTTTGTCCATCGGAGGACCCTGGCGAACCAACGACGGCCTTGACGTTGGCGTCCATGTTCAATGGGCTGTTGTCTGTCGCGATCGATTGGGGCGACGGGACGCCGAAAGAGCACCACCGATCCATCGTTGGTGCCTTCTCGTTCGTCAACTTTGATCATGCCTACACCAAGGGCGGCATGTATGCCGTCGCAGCAACTGCAAGATTGAAACGATTGAAGGACGACGAGTCTGGTGAATCCGCGACCATTGGCAAAGAGTACCGCACTCACATTGGCGTTCGAGAGTCCTGTGACAAGAACGCATTCTTCGGTTTCGTCAGCGTCAATTGCGATGCCATACCCAGTGATACTTCTGATCGATTCTTCCTGGCGAAGGTCTGTTTCAGTCCTCAAACAGAACAAGTATTGGACTACTCGATCGATTGGGGACTTGGTCCCATGGACATGTACATCGGAAGAGTCTTCGAGGTGGGACAAATGGTCTGTCATTCTCGCATGTACAAAGAGGGGGGAAGGCATATTTTGCAGGTGCAGGTCGAAAACAGCGATGGCTCAACCGGTACGAAATCTAGTGACGTTGTCCTGCGGCAGAGGATATCTACCACAACTACCTCGTGCATCATTGGTGATTATGAGCCGCAATTGCGTCGATTGTGAAGTTCGACAAAGTGATTTATTGAGTACATGTAGGAATAACAACGGCTATGTTGGAAGGTTTGTTCATGTAGCCCACGACCAGGACATTGAGTGCAACTAAATTACATGATGGAAGATTATCAATCCAATGCAGAGATCTAATATTTGCATTGTTGTTGTTTCGTTTCCGTTTGATCTGGATACTGCGCATACATGTACCTTTCGGTACGATAATATGAGCGTCCCGCATTTCCATATTTTTCCATCCATCAATGGCATGCATTCGTCATGTCAGCCTTCATCCAAACAGAGGGCAAACACCACGCATATTCTCCAGCGACATGGGGATGAGACCCTCCTGTCCGTTTACCTCCACCTCCTGCGTCCCGTCGTCGCTGATCCCCGAGCGAACAACGCCACGCTTCCCATTGAGCTCGACCACGTCGTTTCCGGTGAGATTCTTCAGGACGATGGCGCACCCGATGGCATACGGCTTCTTGTCCAGCTCGGACCGGATTTTGCCATTGGGAGCCGCCGTAGACGCAGCCGATTTTTTCTCCTTCCTCCTCTTCTTCTTCTTGGTGGTGGACGCCGAGGAGGTTGCTCCCGCCGACTTCCTCTTCGTCCCACCATCTCCACCGCCATCGCCCGTCTTGTTGACCTTGTTGGTAATGGTCATCTTGATTCCAAAGGAACTCAGCTGCTTCTGCGTGCCGGCGAATTTGGAGCTAACCAACACCTTCTTCTTCTGGCTGCTGCTACTGCTGTTGCTTCCAGTCGCAGGCCCCGCCCCCTTCTTGGCTTGCTTCTCCTTTCCTCCCTTTTTCGCCTTGGCTTTCTTCTTGCCCTTGTCGTCTGACCAGTTCGAAATATCGCTACCTGCACTCTCGTCGTCGGTCCAATCGTCGACGATGCTGCCCTGGTCCTTACCCTTGCCCTTGCCCACAATCTTCCCAAACGGATTAGGCTCATCGACGATATACCCACCGTCGGATAGGTCACTACTGCCACCGGACGATATCGACTCAATGTCGTCGTCGTCGCCACCATAGTCCAGATCATCCGAATCGTCCGAGCTCACGGACACGATGTCCTCCTCCAGCGCAACCCACAGGCCCATGTCGCGGTCCATTGCGGTCGGCACGCCCGGCTGGAGGAGGTGGCGGATGGAGTTGGCCACCACCGACGTCTGGTTCAGGGCGTCCCTCCACTCCGTGGGCAGGTCGTCCATTGACAGACTCGTACTGGTGGCGGTCTGCTCGCTGGTTGTGGTCTCCGCATCGGCACCACCGCCAGCGCCACCGGGGCCATCGTCCGCCGCCGGAAAGCGGAAGAGGGAGGCGATGTCGATCGTCCTGGGGATCTCCGTCGTCTCCATGGCTGATTGATGACTGCAGGTGGATTTCTTGCAGGTCAAAATGAAAAAAATCCAGTCAACATTGTTTTTGGGACATTAGAGTGATTCGGGAAAACTGTGTATTTTATTATTGTCAAAAGGCAACCCTGACCCGGCAGTGCATGTACCCTAGAGAGGTAGGCCTACATACATGTACATGTACCTAGGTACATGTATGTAGCATCGTAGACAATAGTATACCTGGATCTACTACTTAGGAATTCCTGATTTAGGTTGTCTCCCGGCCGCTTGGCTCTGCAGCAGCTCGCCTCTCCGCATCTGCCAGCTAAGATAAATATTCTATGAAAAATCAAGCGAAGCATTTTTTCGTTCTCGGGCCTCCCCTCGCCCACATCTCACAATACGCATTCGCTCACTGCCGATCTTCGCATAAAACGATCACTTCATGTCCTTGCGCCGTGTCCTACCCCATCTTCAAATCAAAGTGAACCGAACCACCTGGGCACCAATCAGCAGCTGCATACCATCCGTAATAAGTAGGGCGACGTCGGGCTCGACCTCTTGTCCGTTCAACAGTGTGCCGTTGGTCGACCCAACGTCGGTGTAGTACGCCTTTCCGCCCTTCACCTCGACCTTGGCGTGGGTCGTCGATACCTCCCCGTCGTTGGGCATGCTGATGCCCCGATCGCGGAACTTCTTCCCGGCCGATCGGCCGATGAAGCACGGCGAGCGGGATTTGGGCTTGAGGTCGAAGGTTTGCCCGGCGTACAGTCCCTCAATGACCTCGGCGCGGACCGTGACACCAGTGGCTGCCTTGGATCGGGTTGGCTTTTTAGCTTCTGCTGTTGCTGCCGCAGCAGTAGCCTCTTCGTCAGCTCCATTGGCAATATTCTCGTTCGCATTGGCATTGGCATCGGCGTTCTTCTTGGTAGCCGGCGCCGACGCATCCTCCATCACCTCATCGGCAACCTCGGCCTTATCCGCCACCTTTCCGGAGGTGGTCTTCTCATCCACTTTGTTCGCCGCCTCCACGGCGTCCTCCTCGTCCTGTCCGGCGGTGGCCTGGACCGCCTGCTCGTGCGCCTCGAGCAGAACCTTGCGGCCCCCGGCCATCTGCTCCCGGAGCGCACCGATCAGCTCATCCCTCCGCTCGTTCGTCCGGGTCTCGCTCTGCAGGAAGCACCAGTGTAGGAGCTGTTCGATGGTCCACTCGTTGGTGGGTTCTGTGTGCATTGATTGGAAAGGAGGGTGTGCGTGGCAGGACCGTGAGGTAATGAATTTGGTGAGAAATGCATTTTGGTTGTTTGCAGTTCGGCTGTTGGATACCGAGCGAAACCAACCGCCAAAGGAAAGCGAATATCAAAACCAAGCCAATTGACGAGGTGAGTGAAGGTGTGCGAGGCGATGTAATCGTCAACTTAACTTACCATCATTAACGCTGTACGGGAAGTCGACGGTGGCCGTCATCTTGCTTGGAATAACGGCCAAAAATGAATTGCAGATTGCAGAAAGCAAAAATGGACTAATGATATTTTTCGGGGTGTTGCTAAAGTGAGACTTGATTTCGCATGCACCCGCGATGCCGCGCCGATGCGATGCGATGCCCGATGCGTATGCACCCGTCATCGTCACCACGTATTTACTACCTACTAAGTACTACCGGTACCCGCTCAAGTCATCGGCCCATCGGCTCGCTCGGCATCGGCATCAGTCATCGCCGTCGTACTAGAGTAGTAGAAACAGCAGTACCTCCAGAGACCGAGAGCCGAGGGCTACTAGCTAGCTAGAGTAGAGTATCATGAGCGGCTCGATGCACCCCTTCGAGGTGGCGAAAAGGAAAGCAGCGGCGGCGGCGGCGGCCGCTTCCGCCCCGGCGGTGTCTACGGGATCGGGAGGAGCCTCCGGTGGTGGCGGCGGAGACACGTCGTCGGCCAAGCCTTCGGCCCAGATGACGGCAGTAATGCGCGTCATGGCGGGGATGCAGGAGCGGACAATTGCGGAGAAGCTGGCCGATTCCAACAGGCCGACGTGGGAGCAGTACAAGAAGGACAACGAGGACAAATTGAACCTCAGCGGGGCGGACCAGAAGAAGATGGAGGAATACCGCAAGGAGCTCGATGCGCAGAGGGATAAGATTCTCAGTCGGGGACTCAACCACAAGACGGACAAGAAGAAGCACCGGGGCGACGACGACAGCAGCGACGACAGTGACGGTGGCGGCGGCGGCGATCGGAAGAAGCGGAGCAAAAAGTACGCCAGCAAGAGCAGCAAACAGAAGCGCAAGCGAGGCCGAGACGGGGACAGCGGCGTTGGGAGCTCGGACTACAACTCGTCCGATGAGGACGGTTCCGACGATCGGAGGCACCGCAAGCGGTCGTCCAAAAAGCACAAGAAGAAGCATAAGAAGCACCATCGGCGAAGCCGCCACAGCGGCAGCTCCGAGAGCGATTACTCGGACGACAGCAGCACCGATGATAGCCGGCGGCGGCGCAAGCACCACAAATCGTCCAAGAAAAAGAAGCACAAGCATCGTCGGGATAGAGATCGCAAGTCCAAGAGCAGCGAAGGTGGAAAGGATGACGGCAGTGACGATGGTGCCTACCGCCTGAGTTCCTTCTTTGACCATGACTCCGATTAGCTTTTCATAAGGCTGCTAAATCTACGCAAGCTTGGAAGGGAGTGTAGAGTGTAAATAAAAAAAATTATGACACCATCTCTCTAGAATTAGTAATTTACTTCCACGGATAAGGTACAATCAATCGTCGTACCCAATATCTATTGGATGGCGGCAACAGCCTTGGCAGCGGCATCGTCCAAATCTTCGGCGGTGATGAGAGCCAGGCCGGAATCCTCAAGCATCTTCTTGCCGATTTCGACGTTCGTGCCCTCCAGTCTCACAACGACCGGAACCTTCAAATCCAGTGCCTTGGAAGCCTCGATGATGCCCTGGGCAATAATATCGCACTTCATGATGCCGCCAAAAATGTTGACAAGAATTGCCTCGACGTGCGGGTCCGAGGTAATAATCTCGAAGGCTGACTTGACCTGCTCGGCGGTCGCACCACCTCCGACATCCAGAAAGTTGGCGGGCTTCCCGCCGTTGAGGCTGATAATGTCCATGGTCGACATGGCCAATCCAGCTCCGTTCACCATGCACCCGATGTTGCCGTCCAAACCAATGTAGTTGAGATCCCACTTTCCGGCCTCCACCTCCCGCGGATCCTCCTGCGACAAATCCCGCTGCTCGAATATGTCGTACTGCCGGAACTCGGCGTTATCGTCGAAGCCAATCTTAGCATCAGCGGCAATGAGATTTCCGTCGGTGTCCTCCGCGAGGGGGTTGACCTCGACCATGGTGCAGTCCCTCTTGACGAAGAGATCGTACAGGGCCCTGATCTGCTGAACGGCGGCATCCTTGTCGCCCGACACGGTCAGACCCTCGACGACCTGCATGGCCTTGGCATCGGTCAGGCCCTCGCTGAGGTCGACGGGGACCTTGATGATCTTCTCGGGGTACTTCTCGGCCAAATCCTCGATGGACGTGCCGCCCTCGGAGCAGGCGATGATGATGGGCCCGCCGCTGGCGCGGTCCATCATGATGGCGAAGTAAAACTCGCGGGCCAGACTCATCTTCTTGGCGAGGAGGATGGTGTTGACGGGCTTACCGGCGGGACCGCTCTGCTTGGTCACGAGCGTCTTGCCCAGCATCTTGGCGGCATAATCGTGGACCTCGGACGTCGGGATGACGTGAACTCCGCCCTTTGAGTACGTGTGGTGGTTTAGCGGGGCACAAAAGATACGGCACAAAAGATTTATCAGAGCAGGTGAGATTGCATGCGAATGAAAGGTTCAGCATTAATTCATCATCGACAAACCAATAATGCACGCGACCACATTGCGATTTGGGGCGATTTACGCCCGGGGAGGGAAATCCAACGAAATTGCTGAAAATGCCGGCACTAGCTAGTAGACTCGGCACTCGGCATAACAGCTTTCGTGCCCGGAACACACATACCTGCAGCCCAGGAGTACCGTCGTCATTGTCCATGAACTTGCCCAGACCCCGGCCACCGGCCAGGATCTGGCTCTTGATGACAACATCTTCGTCGCCAATCTTCTCGGCGGCATCAACGGCCTGCTGGACGGTGTGGGCCGGAATGCCGAAGGGAACGTTGACCCCGCACTCTCCCATGATCCGCGCAGACTGGTACTCATGAAGATTTATGTTGCGCACTGCCCCGACGGCCGGGGTAGCGGTCCGCTTCAGGACGGAGGGGGCGGCAGTGCGCTTGAGGAGGGTGGTGGCTGCCGAAGAGAGCATGTTTCTTTTCGTTGCTTGGCTTTGGTAGCCGAATAATGCTGCAGATACCGAGTCGACGCGTCGACGCGATGGATCGGATCGATCGGATGCGATGGTTTTCTTCTGGCATTTTGCCTCTTCTGTGGATTTTTTGGTCGCCAAAAGACACCCACATGATAGGACCTGTCCGTCGTCAGTCGGACTGGCGTGACGCACGACGCACGACGC
>Ga0115006_10000414_pt1 | contig 23009 bp, 25 predicted proteins | sample ArcOceMetagenome_3_FD_88943 | JGI IMG/M metagenome (GOLD analysis project Ga0115006, IMG submission 88943) | Marine eukaryotic phytoplankton communities from Arctic Ocean - Arctic Ocean- Svalbard ARC20M Metagenome | ecosystem: Environmental > Aquatic > Marine > Oceanic | place: Arctic Ocean...
AACCAAAAACGCGGTGCAAATGCACGCCAGCACCCTCCATGGCAGGTTGGGCTTTTGTGGTCTCTACTACAGGTCGAAAAGTCATCGCAGTCTCCTTTGCGTGTTGGCAAAAAGTATAGACTATCGCGTTCTGTTAGAAAATGCGCAGAACCGAACAAAAAGTGTGCGAAATGAGCGGTGAGGCTCAGACTTTGTCTTCAAATTCCTTATGCACCAGCTTGGCGTCACAATGAGTGCATTCGATCTAACCGTGCTCTTGGGTAATCTGGTCCGATCCCACGTCAGCGACTTGTAGAGCTCGCACGGCAGTTTCTGAGCCGATTTGATCAGCGCCGTGATGACACTTTCTGTGTCTTTGTTCGTGACTTTGACCAGCATCACGTACCGAGAATGCCGTTCCACGAGTGTCGCGATGTAACTATTCTTTGATCCACCGATTAAGTCGCCTTCCCAGTGGCCTGGAACAGCACGATCTTCGACGGACGCAGGCCTTTCGCTGCGACGCAGCTTCAACAGACCGGACATTCACTCATTGTTCAGAAGTTTTAATCCTCGAGATCAGCTGTGCGGGACAAACCGGACTTGCGCAGATGCGGCTAATGCTCTCGCAGAAAACCTTCGCATATTCAGCGGAGTATATTCGGCTGAGCAGCGGGTTTCACCAGAGCGGCCATTCAGAGTGCAAAAGTTATGCAATCCCAAATCAACCTCATTCAATATAGGGTGTTTGGTCGGCTCAATGGAGATTTGCGATAATTTTCAAACTCAGCACGAATTTTCCGCAGCCTGTTGGTAGAGCTTAATAGATCGGAAATCTTAGGCACAATTCTTGGACATCAGCCGCAACTCTGTTCTCGACCTCCGAATTTGCGTCTTCACCATTCGCCGCTAGACCATCAACAACGTCAACGATCCAATCTGCGATCTGTCTGAATTCGAGTTCGCCAAACCCACGCGTTGTCCCCGCTGGACTTCCAAGTCGCACACCAGAAGTTATGGTGGGTTTTTCGCTGTCAAACGGAATGCCATTCTTGTTACAGGTGATGCGTGCGCGACCGAGGGCATTTTCGACCGCATTGCCTTTGACCCCTTTGGGTCGTAGATCAACCAGCAGCAGGTGCGTATCCGTGCCATCGGTGACTGTAGCTAGGCCGCCTTTATGCAATTGGTCCGCCATGGCTTGCGCGTTCGCCACAACCTGTCGCATGTAGTCTTTGAAAGACGGCTTTAAGGCTTCGGCAAATGCCACGGCTTTCGCCGCAATCACATGCATTAAGGGTCCGCCTTGGATACCCGGAAAAATCGCTGAATTCACTTTTTTCGCAATGGTCTCGTCGTTCGTCACGATCATTCCGCCACGTGGGCCACGTAACGTTTTATGGGTTGTCGTGGTCGCAACATGGGCGTGTGGGAAGGGTGATTGATAAAGACCAGCAGCAACTTGGCCCGCGAAATGCGCCATGTCGACCATGAGGTGCGCTCCCACTGTATCAGCAATTTCGCGCATTCTTGCAAAATCAAGGATACGCGGAATGGCCGATCCGCCCGCGATAATCATCTTGGGTCTATGTTCCAAAGCCAACGCGGCAAGTGCTTCATAATCAAGGGTCATGGTATCGCGATCGACCCCGTATTGAACCGCATTAAACCACTTGCCAGACTGGTTTGGTTTCGCGCCATGCGTCAGGTGCCCCCCAGCATCAAGCGACATTCCCAGGATCGTGTCGCCGGGTTGCAGCAGCGCTTGAAACACCCCTTGATTGGCCTGACTGCCGGAATTCGGCTGTACGTTGGCGAAGCTGCACCCAAACAACTGACACGCCCGTTCAATCGCGAGATTTTCAGCAATATCCACATACTCGCACCCGCCGTAATACCGCCGCCCAGGATACCCTTCGGCGTACTTATTGGTCATGACAGACCCTTGGGCCTCCATCACGGCCGCAGAGACGATGTTTTCAGAAGCAATCAGTTCGATTTCATCGCGTTGACGGCCGAGTTCTTTGGTGATCGCACCGAATATTTCGGGATCGCGCGCCGCTAGGGGCTGTTGGAAAAACTGCGTTCTGTCAGATGTGTTCATTTTGGTTCTCACTCTTGTATTATCCGGTCCAGCCAAGCCCCGCCGAAATGCAATTCATTGATTGCAAAAGCACACTGGTGTCTTGGTGTTGCGTGCTGCTGCGCAACTCACGAAGTTGTTTGATTTGTAGGGAATGAATGATGTCGAGGTGAGCGCGATTTCGCTCGAACCGCGTGGTGAGCTTTGGAAACCGTTCAGCCAAGATAGGTTGGCCAGTGATCGCCTTGATCGCCGCACAGGACCTTTCGTATTCATCGGTGATTTTGCCAAACACTCCAGCGCTGTTGGCTTTGTCGGTGGACAGATCAGCGTATTGTGCAGCAATGCCCATGTCAGCCTGAAAAAGGGTTTTTTCGACCTCGTCCACGATCAACTGAAACAGGGCCGAACTTGCAAACATGTCGCGCAACAGGTGTTGTCCCGCATCGCCGCGCACTTTTGCAAACGCTTCACACGCGGTGCCAAATCCATACCATCCTGTCAGCAGATGACGGTTTTGGGACCACGCAAAAACCCAAGGAATCGCACGTAAATCTGCCAAACTGGAGGCCCCAAACCGCCGCGCAGGACGTGAGCCAATTTTCAGCATAGCGAGTTCTTCGACGGGGCTCGCCTCTTGAAGATACTGCACAAAGCCGTCTGAATTTAGCAGCGTTGAATATGCGGCTTGGGACATGCCTGACAGCGCTTGCAGGGCGTCGTCATGTTCGGGATTGGCTGGCGGTGCCTCCGGTGACAGCGCGGTGTGTAACAACACCGACGACGCGAGTTGTTCAAGTTCGATCAGGGCCGTGCCACGGTTCGCGTATTTCGCAGAAACGACTTCACCCTGTTCTGTGGTGCGCATCGCCCCACCAAGTGTGCCTGCGGGCTGAGCGGCGATAGCGCGTCCGGTAGGTGCGCCACCACGGCTCACCGACCCGCCACGCCCATGGAAAAACGTTGGCATGAATCCAAGCGGTTTCAGGCATTTGGTGATCTTGCGTTGCGCTTTTTCCAGTTCCCAGGTCGAACAAATGAAACCGCCATCCTTGTTGCTGTCGGAATAGCCCAGCATGATTTCGATTTTGGTGCCTTGACGTTTTAGACTGCGGCGCGCGGACGGCACCGCAATCAGGTCGATCAGTATTAAAGGTGCGTTGCGCAGATCGTCGATCGTCTCAAACAAGGGCACAATGGCAAGGTCCAAGGCATCACCCGTCGCGCCTGCATATTTCGCCAAAAGATAGACGGCTAGCAGATCATCTGTGGAACGCGTCATCGACAAAATGAACGACCCAACGGCATCGGGGTCCACGCCCTGACGGGCTTCACAGATCGTTTGGAGAAGACTCAAAAGCTCTACTGTCTGGTCGCTGAAACCACTGGTGTCGAGCGTCTTTACCTGATCGCTTGCCAGTTCACTTCGTAGGCGCGCGGACCACGCAGTAGTTCCAAATTCTTCGCAACCACCCCAAATTTCGGACAGGACGCTCGTTGTGACCGTGGAGTTTTGCCGGATATCCAAAGACGTCGTGCGGAAACCAAAAACTTCAGCCCGCCAGCGAATGGGGCGGATGTATCTGTTGCTAACGCTGGACGCCCCAATCGTAGCAAGGGCATTTTCGATCACCGTCAGGTCAGTCACGAAATCTGCCACGTGATCAAACGCGGAGGCCCCCTCTAGCCGCTTGATCAGCGCGCTAATGGCTTGGCGGAAAACCTCGCTGGGATTGCGTTGCTTTATTGCGTCGTAATCACCACATCGGTGCACAATAGCCTCAAGAGATTGTACCGTTGACGGGGACAGTTTCGCAATACTGCTGCTGATACTAACCTTTCTCGCCGCATCTGTGAGCGCTGCGATATGCAGTACCAACGCCGCTTCGCGCCCTCGCGCCATCGCGTCCTTCGTGGTGGCGACGGTAACATTTTGATTGCCATCGCGATCCCCCCCGATCCACGAATGGAATTTGACGCAGGGGCGAATGGCGTTTTGCGAGGGGCCAAAAGTTGCCTCTGTTGCGGATAAAAATTGTTCAAATAGCTGCGGCGTTGCATCGAACAAGCTGTCGCGGAAAAACTGCAGGCCCCACTCGATTTCGTCAGATAAGCTGGGGCGTTCCAGACGCAGTTCACCAGACAGCCACAACAAATCAATCTCACCGCTTAAGTCGACGATCCGTGCCGCCCGTTCCCGTGGCGTCCAGCGTTGCGTTTCAAGCGTGACCAGAAGGCGATAAATACGACGGTGAATTTCAAGGATCGTAACGCGTTTTGCTTCAGTCGGGTGGGCTGTAAGCGTCGGGCCAACGGAAAGCGAAGTCACGGCATCTGCGAAGCGCTCAGGCGCATCACCTTTAATGCTTGCCATCGCCTGTGCGAAACTGCCCTCAACGATTTCGGGGCCATCTAAAGCTTCGGTTTGGCGCCGTTCGCGCACGGTGGCATTTTCATCGGCAATCTTGCAGAGCTGAAACCAGATGTTGACCGCCTGCAGATAGCCGCTGGCATCGGCGGCTGGTAAGTCAGGCTCTGCCTCGGGACTATTGAGCAAATGCACAACGCTAGGGGCACGCAATTGAACGATCTTCAAAAGCTGTTCCCAAAGAAGCGTACGCAGCGATCCTGCGTAGCTCTGGGCATCATCTGACGGAAAACCCAAGGTGCCCATTAGTTCACTCGGTCGGGCGGTGACTGGCCGTTAAAGAACGCTTCAAGATTGCTGAGCACACGAAAACCCATGGCCTCGCGGGATTCCGCAGTAGCGCTCCCCAGATGTGGCAACATGACCAAGCGGTCACAGTCCAATAAAGACCGTGCGATGTTGGGTTCGCCATCGAATACATCCAACGCCGCCCCGCCAATAGTATCGAACGACAGCGCCTGAACGAGGGCGTGTTCATTGATGACTTCGCCGCGTGCTGTGTTGATCAGATACGCATTGGGACGCATTAGATCGAGCCTGCGTGAGTTTATCAGGTGGCGGTTTTCAGCACCACCAGGACAATGTAGCGATACAAAATCACATTGCGGCAATAGATCGTCCAGATCATCCGCTTGAACTGCGCCGTATTTTGCAAGCACATCGCCCGCTATACGACTGCGATTGTGAACCACAATTTTCATGCCAAACCCGTGGTGCGCGCGGCGCGCCATCGCCTGTCCAATCCGTCCAAACCCAACAATACCAAGGGTCTTGCCAGACACCTTTGTGCCAACCAGATGCGTCGGCCGCCAACCGGTCCATTGGCCGTTGCGTACTTCACGTTCGCCTTCACCAGCGCGCCGTGCCGCCATTAGCATCAGAGTCATTGCAAGATCGGCAGTACATTCCGACAAAACGTCAGGTGTGTTGGTCACAATCATCCCGTGCGCCTGCGCGCTTGGCATGTCGATATGGGTGAAGCCGACGCCGTAATTTGCCAACATTTTGGTGCGTGGCCCGACCAGTTCCAATGCGTCTGCGCCAATCTTGTCTGTCACGGTTGGCAAAACGGCGTCGTAGTCTTTGAAAGCTTGGCGAAATTCGCAAGGTTTAAGAGCGACGTCGCCTTGATTGATGACTACATTAAACCGTTCAGCCAGCTTCGCTTCAACGGTAACGGGCCAACGACGCGTAACTAGAATTTTGGGTCTTGCCATGACAGAATCCTCACATCACGCTTGCAATGGTTTCACCGATGACGGCAGGGTTTTCAGCAACCGTCACACCTGCTGCTGTCAGTATCTCGACTTTTTCGGATGCGCTTTCGCCAAAGGCTGAAATGATCGCACCAGCATGGCCCATCGTTCGTCCTTTGGGTGCGGTCAGACCAGCAACATAGGCGACGACAGGTTTGGTTATATGGTCGCGAATATAGGCGGCAGCTTCGGCTTCTTGTGGCCCGCCGATTTCACCGATCATCGCAATGACATGGGTGTCGTCGTCATTTTCGAACTGCTCCAGAATATCACGAAAGGACGATCCGTTGATAGGATCGCCGCCAATGCCCACACTGGTCGACACACCGATGCCACGCTCCTTTAGCTGTGCAGCGGCTTCATATCCAAGCGTGCCGGATCGCCCAACAATGCCCACGTGACCAGGCAAGAAAATATGGCCGGGCATGATGCCAAGCATCGCTTTACCAGGCGAAATTGTTCCCGCGCAGTTTGGACCGGTCAGCACCATGCGGCGCTCTTTGGGATAGCGCATCATGTAGCGTTTTACTTGGATCATATCTTGTGCGGGGATGCCGTCAGTGATGCAAACGCAATACTGAATGCCCGCATCGGCGGCTTCCATGATGCTGTCGGCGGCAAATGGCGGCGGCACGAACACAAGGCTGGCTTTGGCCTGCGTCGCGGCAACCGCCTCTTTGACGGTATCAAATACTGGGACACCATGCACAGTTTCGCCGCCCTTTCCGGGGACGACGCCACCAACGACATTGGTGCCGTATTCCAGCATATCCTTGGTGTGAAATTGCGCCATGCGTCCGGCGATACCTTGGACGATGACATGGGTGTCGCGATCGAGATAAATGCTCATGCCTACACTGCCTTCAGGTTTGTTGTGTTATCACTTTTCCACGCAGAAACAGACCGTTCAGCTGCTTCCATCAATGTTGTGGCGCGAATGATTGGTAGGCCACTTTTGGCGAGGATTTTCATACCTTCTTCGACATTGGTGCCCGCCAAACGCACGATAACAGGCACGTCGATCTTAACCTCTTGAAGCGCCTGAACGACGCCTTCTGCAACCCAATCGCAGCGGTTGATACCTGCAAAAATGTTGACAAGAACCGCTTCGACCTTATCATCAGACATCACCAAGCGGAACGCCTTGGCCACACGCTCTGGCGTAGCACCCCCACCAATATCAAGGAAATTCGCAGGTTCGCCGCCCGCCAGTTTGATCGTGTCCATCGTCGCCATCGCAAGTCCTGCGCCATTGACAATACAGCCGATATTCCCGTCAAGACCGACATAAGACAGGCCGCGATCCGCCGCACGGCTTTCACGTGGGTCTTCTTGGCTTTTATCGCGTAATTCGCTGATCTGTGGATGGCGAAACATCGCGTTATCATCAAACGTCATCTTGGCATCCAGCGCCAAAATGCGGTTGTCTGTCGTAACAACCAATGGGTTAATCTCGACCATCGTGGCATCTAGATCGCGGAACGCTCGGTAACATCCCTGCAATGTGCGCACCATGGATTGTGTTAGCGAAGGTTCAATTCCAAGCTTGAACGCAATCTCGCGGGCTTGGAAGTCACGCAAACCCACAGCGGGTTCGACAGTCGAGCGAATTATGCTCTCGGGGCGATTCTCAGAGATATCTTCGATCTCCATCCCGCCCTCGGCAGAGGCGACGATCATGATCCGCTGGCTGGTGCGATCAAGTACGAAACCAAGATAGATCTCGCGTTCAATCGGCACGGCGGCCTCGACATAGATACGATAAATGCCTTTGCCTTCGGGGCCCGTTTGATGCGTCACAAGCTTGCGCCCGAACATACCCTCGCAAGCTTCCTGAATTTCGTGTTCGTTGTCACATAGCTTTACGCCGCCTGCTTTGCCACGCCCGCCAGCATGCACTTGTGCCTTCACAATCCACTTTTCGCCACCCATTTCGCGGGCGCGGTAAGCCGCTTGCTCAGGGCTGTAGGCCAGCGCACCTGCGGGGATTTCAACACCGAAGTTGCTAAGAACTTCTTTGGCTTGGTATTCGTGAATATCCATTTGATCGCCCCTATGCCGCCAAAGCGGATTTGTAATGTGTTTCAAGATCTGCGGTGATCGTATCGATATCGACTTGCGCGCCGATGTCGTTCATTGCTTGTGCGAACCGTGTGACGATCTCGGTGATTGCAGGTTGCGTCAGCAGGTTCAGAATGCCTATGCGGACCTGCACAGGGGCCGATAACGTTGGCCAAATCCCAAAGCCAACAGCTCGGCAATTCTGAACCAATTCCATTTCACGGCCGGAAAATTCTGGTGGCAGGTTCAGGACAACAAGGCTGGTCATGTTTGATGTAACTTCGCAGCCCATCGCAGTTACAGCAGCAGTAAGCGCTTTCTCGTGGAAGATGTAATCTTGCGCACGTTTGGACAGGCCTTCGGCCAGATTGATCCGCAATGCTTCGTGGAATGCCGCGACAGCGTAGCCCGAGTGCGTGCGGTGATAGGCACCTTTTCCGGCGTCCTTGCCGTCGATGACGCCCCAGTGACGGGCCTCCATGATCGGATGGTTCGCATAGGTATAGCAGCCCGAAGCCCGCAGCGTTTCGATGTAGCGATCGGTGAAGCTGACAGGTGCATATGTCAAAGGCAGGCACAGCAAACCCTTTTGCGGGCACGACGCCCAACCGACGACACCCTGATAGTCATCGACTTTGAAATCCTCGACGCCGAGCGAGGAGACGGCGTCTACGAGGCCCATCGCATCATGCTTGATGCATGCATCCGAAAAGCCCCTGATGTCGTTGATCCGGCCTGAACCGGTTTCCCAATGGGCCATGAACGCCCACTTGGGTTTGAGTTCAGCCAAAGCCGCCTCTACCATCTCCGCAGTGACCGATTGGCCGTGAGGCACTTCGATGACGGTCACGCTTGCGGGCTGTGGGTTCAGACTGTCCGCCGCAAGCTCGTCACGCGTTGAGGCTTTCATCCGCAGCGTAAGCGCGTCGATCCCCGAGAACGTACCGTTTGAAAATGCCACAACCGTGTCGCCGGGCATGACGGCAGACATCATGCAATCGAGGCCGCTCCATCCAGTGCCAGCAACGCCGAACGTATGAACGTTCTCGGTACCCATGAATGTGCGCAACATGTGTTTGCATTCGATCATACCGCGCAGCACGTCAGGCTGCATGTGGTCCGCAACACCAGCACCGGCGAAGGCGGCTAGCACGCGGGCATCTGTATTTCCAGGTCCTGGGCCAGCGGCCAAAGTGTTTGGAATGACGAGTTGTGGGAAAGGTGCTGCTTCAGTCATGGGATGGCCTCTTGGCTTCAGGAAACAATTATTCCCCTGATGAAATCCCTATTTGCAAAATGTGACAACGTAAGATACTCCTGCTTATGGGTATCTAATTGGGTTGGTTTTTTACTACCCATACGTCTAGAAATACCGTGGTATACCTAAATTTACCCTACCAGTTAGGGTGGGTTTTGGAAGAAAGGTCAACGATTGCAAGGACAAGCAGATCAGAGGGGTTCTATCTCGGTCGCGTTGGCGGACAGCAATATGCTGGTCTTGTCAGCCATGTCCGAGATTTTTGACCGCGATCCACGATTCTCACTCGTGGCGACGGCATCCACTGCCGAAGGCTTCCTCGGAACCGTGATGCGGGTGCCAGTCCAGATTGGTATTGTCGATTGGAAACTCCCCGAACTCGGCGGTCAAAAGCTGATCGAGGTTCTGCGAGAACAACTGGATGCACCGCGCATCGTCGTCTACGGCGACCCCGCCAAAGATTTGCCACGTCGCGCGCTTGGCGCTGGTGCTGCTGGATTCTCGCCGCGCAATGGGCCAGTGGATGGATTGCTCGAAACCTGCGCGTCGGTTGCGGCGGGCCAAATGGTGTTCCCATTCCTCGATGTGCGCGACCTCCAGTCCGATCCAATTCATCAATTGACAAAGCGCGAACGGGCGCTGCTTGAGGCACTGTCGCGCGGTCTCAGCAACCGCCAAATTGCGGCCGAATTTGACATCTCCGCGAACACTGTGAAATTCCATCTTTCAAACCTCTATGAAAAGCTGTCCGTGACAAGCCGAACCCAAGCAGTCGCGTTCTTCTTTTCGTCGCGCCTTGCCGGGTCATTTCCCGACTAAAGGTGACGATCGGTCTGGTTCGGGAGCGCAATATTCATTCAAAAAATACCCTTGACAGGAATAAAATATTCCTTCCTGTGTTGTCCCCACTTCGGATCAGCAACTTCAAGGACGTCAAAAAATGAGCTTTCAACCCATCGACCAAGCGACTGCGCGCCTCAATCGTAGTGAACTCGCCGTGCCAGGCAGTCAGCCGCAAATGTTTGAAAAGGCAGCACAATCTGATGCTGACGTGATTTTCCTCGATCTCGAGGATGCCGTCGCACCGGACGAGAAAGAACAGGCCCGTAAAAACATCATCAAGGGTCTGAACGAAATCGACTGGGGGACTAAATCCATGTCAATCCGTATCAACGGGTTGGACACACACTATATGTATCGCGATGTTGTTGATGTTGTTGAACAGGCTGGTGAGCGCCTCGACTTGATCATGATTCCGAAGGTCGGAACGGCAGCAGATGTCTATGCAATCGACATGATGGTGACCCAGATTGAAGACGCAAAAGGCTTCAAAAAACGCATCGGTTTTGAGCACATAATCGAGACCGCTTTGGGCATGCAAAACGTCAACGAAATTGCTGCTGCATCCAAGCGCAATGAGAGCCTGCATTTCGGGGTCGCGGACTACGCCGCAAGCATGCGCGCGCGCACCACAGTTATCGGTGGCGTGAACGAACATTATTCAGTTCTAACAGACCCAGCTGATGATGGCTCGCGACAGGTGCATTGGGGCGATATGTGGCATTCCGCTATTGCCAATATGGTCGTTGCAGCGCGTGCTAACGGTCTGCGCCCGATCGACGGTCCGTTCGGTGATTTTTCTGATCCCGAAGGCTATAAGGCCGCCGCTTTCCGCGCAGCGGTGCTAGGTTGTGAAGGTAAATGGGCGATCCATCCAAGCCAACTCGCCCTCGCAAATGAGGTCATGAGCCCGTCAGATGCTGAAGTCACCAAGGCCAATCGCATCATCGAAGCAATGGCCACTGCAGAGGCCGCAGGCAAAGGCGCTGTATCCCTCGACGGCCGCCTGATCGACTACGCATCCATCCGTCAGGCCGAAAACCTGGTTGAGAAAGCTAAGCAGATCGCCGCCGGATGAACCTGAGTGACGTCAAAGACCTTGCCCGCACGCTCTTTCTGGAGGGCGTGCGGGCTGCTGATCCAGAGGCTGCCGTAAAGCGGGAACTTTCAGAAAAACCGCTGAACGCCACGCCCAATGGCCGCCTATTCATCGTTGCCTATGGCAAAGCCGCCTGCGCGATGATGGATCAAGCGCTAAAGCACACACCAAAGGGCCAGCGCGTGAAAGCTATTGCGATCACGAACTATGAGAACGCGCGCGACATTCAAGGATGTCAGGTTTTTGCGTCAGGGCATCCTTTGCCCGATGAAAATGGCATCAAGGCGGGAAAAGAAGTCATGCGCTTGCTGGAAACCGCGGATAAAAACGATGAAGTCCTATGCCTGATTTCGGGTGGTGGGTCCGCGCTTTTGCCCACGCCACGCGCAGGAATTACGCTCGGCGACAAGGTTGCGATAAATGAAGCTTTGTTGTCCGAAGGCTTTGATATTTCGCAGATGAATGCAGTGCGTCAGCAACTTTCGGTTCTGAAAGGCGGTGGGTTGCTGGACCTCGCATATCCCGCGACTGTGCGCAGCCTGATTATTTCTGATGTTGTAGGTGACGATATCCGCGTTATCGCCAGCGGGCCAACTGCGCCCGCACTTGATCGCTGCGCCAAAACCACCGCGTTTCTGAAATCGCCCAGTGTACAATCGAAATTGCAAAGCGCTGGTCGCAAAATATTGACTTCCCCCCGTATCGTCAGGCCACTTATCGCCGATAACGCAATCATTTGCTCGAACCAGCACAGCCTTCGAGCTATCGCGAACGCCGCTGCTGATTGGGCTCCACTGATCGTGCCTGACCCTTTGACCGGAGATGTCAAAGCCGCAGCCCAGCAGATTGTAGATCTCGCGCGCACGACCCATTTCGGCAATCGTAAGCTTCTAATTTGGGGCGGGGAAACGACTGTGACGCTGAGAGGACGCGGCAGAGGTGGGCGCAACCAAGAGCTCGCAATCCACGTCGCCAATCTCGCCAAAGAACTCCCCGGAAATTGGGTTTTTCTGAGCGGCGGAACCGATGGTCGTGACGGGCCAACCGATGCGGCTGGTGGGATCGTGACCGCAGGCACAATCGCGCGGGCACAGGCCGATAACCTTAACGTCGTCGCTGCGTTGAAAGATAACGACAGCTATCGAATTTTAGAGTCTGCAGGTGACCTTTTGAAAACCGACGCGACGGGAACAAATGTGGCCGATGTCCAGCTTATGTTTCTGTTCGCCATCTAGAAAACACCGCCATGTTAATACTTGCCAGCCCATAGATACTTGATGCATCAAATCCGAGTGAACCCGAACAAACCAAGGTCGAGTCGAGAAGATCTGGACCTGTCGCGCTTTAGTGCCGCCCCAAGTGCTCGTTTAAGCCACCTTGCGTTCGAAAGCGACGGGGCTTTTCCAACCCAGTGTTGAGCGACGGCGGCGTGGATTGTAGAAGCCGTTGATGTATTCGAAGATCGACATCTCGGCCGACCGGCGGGTCTCCCAAGTATGACGCCATATTAGTTCAGCCTTGATGATTTTGAAGAATGTCTCGACTGCAGCGTTATCGTAGCAATTTCCTTTACCGCTCATCGACGCTTTGAAGTTATATTGGCGTTTTGTTCTTCTTGAACCGTCCCGGAATGATCAATATCGGCCTCGCCACTCAGAGCGGGGTCAACTAGGTAATATCGTTGCCTTCGCATCATATACTTCTCGCGCGGCATCAATCTTAGACAGATTGTCCAAAGCCCAATACCCCAAGACACCGACTGGTTCGCGAAATGATTGCCCCATTTTAGTCAGGTTGTATTCCACCTTTGGTGGGATGGTCGGATAATAGGTGCGGTCCACAAGCCCATCGCGCTCTAACTCCTTTAGCGTCAAGCTCAGCATCCGTTGCGAGATCCCAAGGTTGCGTTTGAGTTCATTGAACCGCAGCGTTCCGTATTCAGCTAAAGAGATCACGACAAGCACGCTCCACCGATCACCGACGCGGGACAGCACTTCGTTGATGCGTTTGCAGTCGGGGCATTGTTTGTCGTCCAGCATGGCGGTTCCCTTTGTGTAACTGAGGTTCACGAATGTGCCTTCTTGTGGCTCATTCTGGTTCCCCTTAGGTAGTCGGTAACAAATATATACTGCCCATTTCGGGCGCTGACAATAGGACCAGTCACATGACAGCCAAGCCACTCAATGACCTTCTGAACTGGCGCTACGCCACCAAAAAGATGAACCCAGCCGAAGCCGTCCCACAGGACAAAGTCGACGCCATCATTGAGGCTATCCGCATGGCGCCAACATCCAGCGGCACGCAACCATTTGAGTTGCTTGTTGTGACCAACCCAGACATCCGCAGCAAAATCGCTGCGGCCGCCGGTGGGCAGGCCCAGATTACTGAAGGTTCTCACCTCTTGGTTTTTGCCGCGTGGGATAACTACACGGCCGAGCGGATCGACAACGTTGTTGATCTGAACGTGCAGGCCCGTGGTAATTTGCCGATGTTGCATGCCTATTATGACAACCTGAAGTCCAACTACTTGCCCCGCGTTGCTGAGGTAAATTACGCTCATGCCGCACGCCAAGCCTATATCGCACTTGGTATCGCCCTTGTCGCAGCGGCAGAGCAAGAGGTCGACAGCACCCCGATGGAAGGCTTCGATCCCGACGCCGTGGATGGGATTCTGGGCTTGAAGGAGCGTGGTTTGCGGTCGGTTGTGTTGATGCCGTTGGGTTACCGCGACGAGGCTGGCGATTGGTTGGCTCCTATGGGTAAAGTCCGCAAATCCCGCGATACGATCGTCACGGAGGTCAATTAATATGGGCATCCTACGCAAACTGTTCCGCGCTTCACCAATTCCCACCCCCGACGGGGCGTTCAGCCCGTCGCCTTTGGCGATCAAATTGGGCACGTCATCCACGACCGATTATGACGGCGGTGCCTATGCCAAACCCTACGCAGGCACCAAGAACCGTGTGTTGATGGTCTGCACCGAAGAGCGCAACATGACGATGGCTAATGGCAAGAAATTCTCAACGGGAAACCACCCCGTCGAGATGGGGCTGCCAATGCTGCATCTGATGAACGCAGGATTCGAGATAGATGTCGTAACGCCAACTGGTGCACCGGTGGCGATTGAAATGTGGGCGATGCCTGCAGACGACGCGAACATCCAAAAACTATACCGCGACTTTGATGGCGTGTTTCAAAACCCTGGTAGCCTTGAAGAATTCGCCCAAAACATCATGACGGACGACACACAATACGCAGCCGTTTTCATTCCTGGCGGCCACGGTGCGATGCTTGGCTTGCCCGACAATGCCGACCTTGGGAAAGTGCTACATTGGGCGCACAAAACGGGCCTTCATACCCTCGCGCTTTGCCACGGCCCCGCCGCGATGTTGGCTGCAAAAAGCGATGCAGGTTTCTTGTATGACGGCTATAAAATCACAGTGTTCCCTGATGCGGTAGATAAGCAAACGCCGATGATCGGTTACTTGCCCGGTCCGATGCCATGGTGGGTTTGCGAAAAACTGACAGCGCTTGGCGTGGAAACCATCAACAAAAAGGCCAACAAGTCGGTCCATGTTGACCGCCGCCTTGTGACAGGCGCAAGCCCGCAAGCTGCCAATGATTTCGGCAGACTGGCGGCGACGACTTTGCTAAAACGTAACGACGCAAACTCTTGAAACCAAAGGCGCACATCATGAACGATACAAAATCCCCGCTTCGAATTGATATTGTCTCAGACGTGATGTGCCCTTGGTGTATCATCGGGTATCACCAACTTGTGACTGCTTTAGAGGCAAGCGATGTAGACCACGAAATCCATTGGCATCCGTTTGAACTGAACCCGAACATGCCGCCCGAAGGACAGGATATCGGAGAGCATTTGGCCGAGAAATACGGAACGACACCCGAGCAATCGGCAGCCAATCGTTCGATGATGACAGCGCGCGGCAAAGAGCTTGGGTTCGACTTCAACTTTGCCGACGGCTTTCGGATGCACAATACATTTCACACCCATCAATTGCTGCATTGGGCCAATGAGCTGGGTCGCAAGCACGACCTAAAGCAGGCCATGTTCACCGGACATTTCACCCACGGGCGAAACTTGTCAGATGATGCCGTTCTGGTCGAGATTGCAGGCGAAATTGGGTTGGATCGCGTTGAGGCACAAGCCGTTCTTGACGATCAGAGGTTTGCGAATGCCGTGCGTCAAGAGCAGCAGTTTTGGACCAAGCAGGGCATCACCGGTGTACCCGCCGTCGTCTTTGATCGACAACATCTGGTCACAGGCGCGCAAGGTGTGGACAACTTCAAAAGCATCCTTGAGCAACTCACGACCTAATGGGTGATTACGTCCGGTTTCTCGCCCAAAACAAGCATGTGAAGTGCGGTTCCAAGCACACTTACAACAGTATCATTGGGAACACCTTCGCGTTGCATGCGCATCGCGCCACCGTGCTGGGCATCCATAAATAGGGCGGCGACATCTGTTGGAATATCCGCGAAGTCACCGCGCGATTTTGAACACGTTATCCATGCTTCATAAGCGTCGAGAAGCTGGCGTCGCACCTCGTGGAGTTTAGCGCAGGTTGACGGCCCAAGTTGCTGGGCTTCCGCGCGCATCATGACAAACAAACATCCCTGCGGAACACCAAGGTTCGTGCGATCTTGGGTCATGAAACTGATCAACGCGTCGATGGCGTCTATGGTCGACTGATCTTTCTCAAGAATGTCGATCAACGGTAGAATTGCAAGTCTGTGGTAGGTTTCCAGAACGCTTGCCTTTAGCCCATCATCACTGCCAAACTCACGATACACACCCGGCTTGGACGTTCCCGTTAAACCGCAAATGTCGCTGATCGAGACGTCCCTTGGTCCCTTTGACCAGTATTCCATCAAAGCGGCTTGCAAGACCTGATCTCGGTCCAATGTCTTGGGGCGACCCCGTGTTGGAGTGGGTTTTTCATTCATTATCGTACTCTTGGGTATTTTATGATTGACTGGACCTTTTCGTACCTCTAATTACATTAAGCAGCACGTAATTGCCAACCCTGAAGGAAACACCATGCCAAAAGATCCCATTGGGGTGCTCGGTCGATTGAACGCGGCCAGCTTGATGATGATTACGCCGGAGTTCTACAAGCTGCGCTCACAACGCAGGAAGGGTGCTGGCAAGATCAACCATGATCTGGTGAACTTCACGATGAAGCCCGAGTTTATGCAGCTGGACGGCCTTAAGGTGCGCTATGCAACGCGGGGCAACGCAGATGGGCCGACTGTTCTGTTCCTTAGCCCGCTTCCGCAAAGCATCTTGTGTTACGATGCGACATGGTCAGCGCTATCTGCCACCGCAAATTTGGTTGCGCTGGACTTGCCCGGGTTCGGGCAAAGTGAAGGTGACATCAGCTATATGAACTTTGCCGCGCAAAGCGCTTTTTTGCAAAAGTTCATCGCCGAGCTTGGACTGACTGACGTTCATATTGTAGCACCAGATGTCGGGATGCCCGTGGCGCTTCACTATGTTTTGCACCGCGACCACAAAGCCAAAAGCATCTTGATTGGTGCGGGCCCTAGCGTGCAACCATCAGCCGATGGGAGCCTTGTCCGGAAGATGATCGGTTCGGCATTCTGGCGCTTTGTCTTCACAATGACCGGCGCGCCTGCCTTTATCGGTGGCGCAAACCATTTGGGGTACGTGGACTACAGCCCTTCCTCCGCTGAGGTCACCGACTATGTCGCCTCATATTCTGGCCGGATTGGACCGGTCACAAAATGGTTTAAAGGCTACCCAGAAGGGTGCAAAGGCATTGATCCGCATCTCGCAACGCTGAATTTGCCTGTCCACGTGTTCTGGGGTGAACAAGATGCGTTCTTGACGGCAGACAACGCCGAACGGCTGCATGCGCGGCTCCCCAAGAGCGTTTTAACCATCTTCAAAAACTGCGGCCACTTTTGCTATCAAGACAAGAGCACAGAGTTCACCGAACTCGTTCGGTCTTGGGTCATTGGTGGTTATGAACTCGGCTAAGTAGAGCTGACATTCGCTGCGTTGCAGGAGAATGGTTATATGGGCTCTTAGCCGCCGTTCGCCGCGTGGAGCCTGAACGACCGCAACTGGATTGTAGCTGACTTGAAGGAATAGCGGTGTCCTCGCTTCGGCGAGCATGCGTTCTGGCTGTCGGTGACAGTTTTTTTTGAACTTCTGTTTCCACGCGAGCGTCAGTACGAAACGATCAAGTTCCTTATTCTTGCGCCCAGGTTGCCGGGCTTCAGTCAGTACCGGGCGTACAAGCCCTGGTCAGTGAAGGAGGATCGAGATGAGAGAGCAATCGACTGGTTTAATCCATCAGCTAGAAGAGGCAGATGCGGCGACGCTTCGACGGCTTTGGGCAAAGTCCATGGTCACTAACCCACCGGAGACGTTCACGGCCCGCTTGATGCGCATGGCCCTAGGATGGGATTCTCAAGCGACTGCCGAGGGTCGCGAGACCACGAAAGTCCGGCAATCGTGGAACCAGATTATCAAGAGAAGAAGGAGCGGTACTTCCAACAGCCCCGCCAAAACTCCACCAAATCCGATAGCCAGTGATGGCACCCGCATCCTAAAGAACTGGGGTGGTGCCACGCACGAAGTATTGGTGACCGAGAGCGGCGCCACATGGAATGGAGAGAGCTACACTTCCCTGTCTGCTGTGGCGTGTGCAATGACGGGGATAAACCGGAACGGCCCAAAGTTCTTCGGCCTAGGTGAAGTGAGCAAGTCATGATCCGCCAGCGCTACGCCATATACACCCGAAAGTCGACGGAGGAGGGGCTCGAGCAAAGCTTCAACTCGCTTGATGCGTAAAGGGAAGCCTGTGTCGCTTACATCCTTAGTCAGAAGCACGAAGGATGGGCGGAGCTCTCGGAACGCTACGATGACGGTGGCTTCTCTGGTGGCACAATGAAACGGCCTGGCCTGCAGCAGCTTCTGAAAGACATTGGGGCAGGGCGTGTTGATGTCGTAGTCGTCTACAAGGTGGATCGGTTAACGAGGTCACTTGCGGACTTTGCGAAGATGGTCGATGTGTTTGACGGGGCCGGGGTGTCATTTGTGTCTGTGACGCAGGCGTTTAACACCACATCATCCATGGGTCGCCTGACCCTGAACGTTCTGCTGTCCTTCGCGCAGTTTGAACGCGAGGTGACGGCTGAACGCATCCGCGACAAGGTTGCGGCCTCCAAACGCAAAGGCATGTGGATGGGCGGTGCCATTCCGCTTGGGTACAACGTTGTGGACAAGGCGCTTGTGGCGAACCAGCATGAAGCTGCCGAGATCCAAACCATTTTTGCTGAGGATCTCTCACAAAGTTCTGTACGGCAGCTTAGCGTTTGGCTTCATGCGTTGGGCGTCGTCAGCAAACAACGAACCAATTGACATGGACACGTTAGCGGTGGCACATCCTTCTCGCGCGGCGCGCTCTATAGCATTTTGCGCAACCCGATCTACATCGGCAAGGTCCGTCACAAGGAACAGCTGCACGAAGGGCTTCATGAGGCAATCATTGATAATGCCACCTGGAAGCAGGTCCAAATCCAATTGGCGGATCATGGCGGCAAGACAATCAGTGCAGTTCGACGGCCAGCCAAGCGCCCTCTGGATGGAGTTCTGTTTGATTCCACTGGCCGTGCGATGCGTACGACATATGCCAGCAAGTCAGCTCACACAGACGGGACAACCCGGACGAAGCGATACTGGTATTATACATCCGTGCCGTCTGGTTCAGAAAACAGAACTGAGATTGAGCGCTTGCCGGCAGATGAGATCGAGCGGGTTGTGATGAAAGGACTGGAGGAAAGGCTGCTCGACGCGAATTGGTTGGACGATCAAATCACGGGGCAGGCGGGCGAACAAGCTCTAGTCGGAATATTGTGGACTATTGAAAAGCATGGGTTTGAAGCGGACGCCACGAAGGACGATGCTCTTGCGCAAACCTTCCCGGACATCATTGATCGTATAGATGCTCAACGCGATCGTTTGGTCGTCTCGGTAAACCTCGCTGTGTTGGTGGAGCCCGATGTCGCCCAAATTCCAATACCAGCCGCCTTCGATATCCGGTTCCAAAGACGTCAAAACGGGCGCGCTAAACCCATCGTCATTGTAGGCAAAGATGCTCCGGAACAAGATCCGGACCTCATCACTCTGGTTGCGGATGCTAGACGATGGGCAGGTGAACTCATTGAAGGCAAGGCTTCGTCTGTTTTGGAAATCACTGTCCGGGAAGGCCTGCGCAGCGGTTCTGTCAGTTGCATCCTTCCATTGGCCTGGCTGGCTCCAGACATCTCAACCGCCATTATTGAGGGTCGCCAGCCTCCACATCTCACCGCTAAAACACTGCGCGCGCTTCCCGAGCTGCCATTGGAATGGGTCGAGCAACGCCAGATCCTCGGATTTGCATAACTTTGAACGCGCAGTGATCATTTCAAGACCTCAAGCGCAAAGGCCCCGCTGAGGCTTTCCCGAGAACACGCCCGAAATCACCCAGATCAGAGACGATTAGCGAGGTATCTGGCGCGCTATATCCGCGTAACCATCTGAGATATACATACTATTACACGTGTGTTTAATATCAGCAGTTTTACGAAGATTAAGTGGTGGGCGACCCTGGAATCGAACCAGGCGTGCGTCTCCGCGAGAGAGTTACAGTCTCCTGCCACACCTTGCGGCCTGTCGCCCACTAAGGCGCTGATTAAACGTGACCTGTGACAGGGTCAACTGCAAAATACAGTGATTTTGTCTGTGGGTTCACAGGCCGTGCAAACTAGGCTACCTCGTGGCTGAATTCGCGCCCAAACGGGCCGTATAATAAAGGAATACCGAAATGGAAAAGCCGAAGTGGGTTATTGAAAAAGAACAAGCTAAGCGGGTTGCCGCGAATGAAACGATCTGGCTGTTTGGGCTTCATGCGGTGCGCGATGCCTTGATGAACCCGCGTCGCGAACGGTTGCGGCTTGTTGTTACCCGCAATGCGTTAGACCGTTTGGGCGATGCTGTTGGTATCAGCGGGATGGAGCCGGAAATCTCTGATCCGCGTAAATTTGCAGCGCCGCTTGATCCACAATCGGTGCACCAAGGGGCTGCTTTAGAAGTAAAACCGCTTGATTGGGGCACATTGGAAGATGTCGCCGTGGGCGGCGCGCAAGATGATGCCCCGCCGCGCATTGTGTTGCTTGACCGTGTTACCGACCCCCACAACGTTGGTGCAATTTTGCGATCAGCCGAAGTGTTTGGTGCCCGCGCCGTGATTGCGATGCAGCGCCATGCGGCACCCGAAACTGGTGCGCTTGCGAAAACCGCCAGTGGCGCGATGGAACGACAGCCGTACCTGCGTGTGCGTAACCTTGCTGACACAATGAACGCATTGAAAGAAATGGGTTTTTTCGTGATTGGCCTTGAAGGCACAGCGGAATTGACGATTGATCAGGCAGTTGAGGGCAAACGTGACCGTGCAATTGCATTGGTTATGGGCGCTGAAGGTCCGGGGCTGCGTGAAAAGACGGCCGAGACCTGCGATGCGTTGGTGCGCATTGATGCTGCGGGCGGATTTGGGTCGCTCAACGTTTCAAATGCCGCCGCCGTGGCGCTTTATGCTGCAAGAGGCTCTAAGTAAGAGCCGGTTAATGTTACGAAGTGGCCCACTCATGTGACTTCGCCTGCGGTGGCAACCACCCGCCCGTGCCCTCTAAGGGGGCAGGGGCAACTTGTGGGGTTTTTGAGGTAAATGACAATGTATTCAGTTCATTAGTGCGTAACGGGCGCATTGAATTTACAGATCTCTTCGAGTGAAACAATTCCTTGTGTTGGTCACGCCTTGGCGAGGAGGCTTTTTTTCGCCACCGATTGGGCCCATCTAGGGTGCAGACACGTATTCACTTACCGGAGACCAAATTTATGCTCACTCGCCGTACACTGATTGGCCTTTTGGCCGTATCCCCATTGTTTGCGCGTCCTGCGTTTGCTGCCTCAGCTGAAATTTTTAATGTGGATGGTATAGCCATTCGTGGCACAGATCCGGTTGCATATTTTGATCAGATGGCGCCGGTTGTGGGCAGTTCCGATCATTCGTTGATGTGGAAGGGTGCAGAGTGGCAGTTTTCTTCAGCTGAAAATTTGAAAAATTTTAAAGCGAATCCAATGGCTTACGCGCCGCAATATGGCGGGTATTGTGCGTTTGCTTTGTCCAAAGGGGCGCTAGCGACGACTGATCCGGATGCTTGGACCATTTATGAGGGTAAGCTGTATCTGAATTATTCCGCCAATGTGCGTAAGATTTGGTCGCAGAACATTCCAGGGAATATTGCTCTTGCGGATGCAAACTGGCCAACGATTTTAGGCGCTTAAAACGGGGCGATCACAATATCTGGAGCGCCACTGGTGCGTCGTCATGAACGACATACATATCATAGTGGAAAGGCCGCGTCCGGAACAACCGGCCTATTGCCATATTGTCCCCTCGTTCCAAAACTGCACCCAGATATCAATCTGGGTGCGTTTTTTGCTGTAATTATCGTATAAGTTTTGTGTAAGTTTCGCACATGACAGAGCCCGACATATATCTGCGCACAATTTTGCGCCGCACCAAGACCGTGGCTCTTGTTGGGATATCTGCGAACCCCGTGCGTCCGAGTTATTTCGTCGCCCGCTATCTGACGTTAAAAGGTATGCGCGTGATTGGCGTAAACCCTGGTCTTGCTGGCCAGTCGCTGTTTGGTGAGACGGTTTACGCGGATTTGACCAGTATCCCCGATGAGGTCGATATGGTTGATATTTTTCGCCGCTCTGAGGCAGTTGGCCCGATTGTGGACGAGGCATTGGCGCGCTGGCCGCAATTGCAGACGGTTTGGATGCAGATTGGTGTGACCAATCAGGCCGCGGCTGATGCGGCAGAAGCACGCGGCGTTGATGTTGTGCAAAACCGCTGTCCTAAGATCGAATATCAGCGCCTGTTTGGTGAATTGCGCATGGGCGGGTTTAATACAGGCGTGATTTCGTCAAAATTGTAATTTTGGGCCAACCCCTTCGAAAGCTGTGCAGTGTCCGCCCGCTCGAAAACGGATACCACCCTCGCCGTCATAATCGAAATCATCTCCGTCGTGTTCACTATAAGCCGCACTGGTCAAGAATCGGTCGCTTCGGGGACGCCCAAAATTCTGCGTGACGGAGGTGGTATCCATGCCATAAAAGTCTCCTGCATTAATTCCAATGCCGATCTCACGCATGTCATGGACCAATAGATTGGCCCCGTAAACATCACTCCTAAAGAGGTTGCGATGTAATACTTTAACGTTGTTTTGAATACTAACGTTCTGGCTTGCTCTGCGAACTGCGACGTTCCCTGCGCATCTATTGCTATCATAGCTTCGTCGATCATCCGAACACCCGCGTCTGAACCACCGCTGCCTGTGTGACCGAGGCGGTCCATCTGTTACATCCAGTCGACGTGCCCGTCGTCGGCTGCGCGATCGAGCCTGAAATTGCCTGTATTAAACTGCAGGTGATAATATTGGGCGGCGGCCCATCTTTGGCCGCTCCAGCCGAACAAAAGTGGTCGCGGACTTTAGGCTATCCAGGGCCAACCCCAAACTCAGACATATTTTGCCTTGGAAAAGATCTAGGGGCGCGCTGCTTTTTCTGCGATGCCGGATGTGCCTTGGCGGCGCGTCAATTCTGCCATGACATCGCCCAATACGACGTCGCTGGCGGCAAGCATCACAAGCAGGTGGTAGAGAACATCTGCTGCCTCTGATGTCAGCGCCGCTTTGTCGCCTTTGACGGCCTCGATGATCGCCTCGATCGCTTCTTCACCGAATTTTTCGGCGCATTTTTCGGGGCCTTTGGCGAGCAATTTTGCTGTCCAACTGCTGTCTGGGTCTGCAGATTTGCGTGCGTCGATAAGTTGCGCCAGATCGTCGAGTGTCATGTCAGCCTCATGGGGATGCCGGCTGCGGCCATGTGGGCCTTTGCCTCA
>Ga0115006_10000415_pt1 | contig 23001 bp, 33 predicted proteins | sample ArcOceMetagenome_3_FD_88943 | JGI IMG/M metagenome (GOLD analysis project Ga0115006, IMG submission 88943) | Marine eukaryotic phytoplankton communities from Arctic Ocean - Arctic Ocean- Svalbard ARC20M Metagenome | ecosystem: Environmental > Aquatic > Marine > Oceanic | place: Arctic Ocean...
AATGTTCCTGTCACTCTGTCTGATGGCTACATATTGGAAGTGTGCAATTAGCTGTTGACCTCAATTGCGCATAGACAAATATTCCCTTCCCAACAAATCATGACATACATGTGCATCCAGCAGGATTCTTTTCATTCTCGTAAGAGACCTGATGTAGAGCTCCATCTAGGCTCCGGCCTCAAAAAAACTAATGGCTGAACCCTGGCTCGCGGCGTAGAGGCTGCGGCTGCATTGTACCCGACAGATCACTCAATCTTCCCCCTAGATTGAGAACTCCCACAGATTCAAAGGCACTCCCCGCAAGCTGAACCCTGCGCAGGGGCGTACCTCCTGATCTGAAGCTCACAATGTAAAACCCACTGGGCGCTCGTATGTCTCAATCTGAATGTTCTGACAAACCATCATGTTCCCATTCAGGGACGATCTCATTCTTCAATTGCAAAGATTGCAAGGCGGCCAACATCTGTTTCTTGGCTAATCTCTTGACGCTGCGAGCTTTCATGTCAGCCTTGTGAGCTTGCCTGTCAGCCTTGCGAGCAATGTCCTGAGCCTCCTTAGCTTCCTTTGATGCTTCCACTGCACGTTGTTCCATTCGTACTGCAGCCTTGAGAATCATCTTTGCTGTTACGCCCATGGTTCAATGAGTCAGCAATGTCCAATGCGAAGAATAAACCTTGATAGAGCCAGACATAGCGGAAACAAGCTTGCGAGAGGTGCGGCATTCCTTTGCATAGCTAACTCAGCCATGGGCATGGTTTGGTGAGCTAAAAAAGTGTAAGTGAATGAATATGCCTAGCTTTGATAAGTTCAACCCAGGCAAGAAATTGCTTGGCTCGAGGGCATGTCTGCACCACACATCTAGCTTAGGTCACCTCTTCAATGGTTACTTGTGGGCTCCGCTTAAATCAGCAGCGGCTATTTTGCTACCGCCGGGCGTACATGAACAAACAGGTCTAACGGTTAATTGCTTGTCGAGTACCATATATATGAAATGATAACCTGAAATTGCATGACAGCCTGATAATGTCGTGTTTTGCACTCCAAATGCAAAAATAATTCAAGCTGCGACTGTTACCCATTGTGCAGGGGACACACCTCCTGATCTAAAGCTTCCTCTAGGCTTCGGTCTCAACAAACGACTAATGGCTGAACCCTGGCTCGCGGCGTAGAGGCTGCGGCTGCATTGTACCCGACAGATCACTCAATCTTCCCCCCAGATTGAGAACTCCCACATATTCAAAGGCACTCCCCGCAAAAGTAAATCATGCTTTGCAACTGTCCTCAGCCTGTGAAAGTATCTTTGCCAGGCCCAGCTGCTCCGGACAAGGACCATAAAGGTCGCCAACCTGGACCCACATGCGCTGGAATGCCTTAGTGATCTTTTGATCCCGCTCGCTTTTCATGGTCTCAGCTTTGCGCTTTGCCCGAGAGTTGGAAAGTGCAAACTTCGCCTTTTGTGCGCCTTGAACATCCGCCATGAAGCTTGCTGTTTCCTTGAACCTCTTTTTCTCTGCTTCCCTCTTAGCCATTCTGATCTGCTTACTTTCAAGCATGAGGTTCTGATTCCGAAGTTCCCATTCTGATGTGCTCAGCTGAGGAACAAATATTTTGAGTCCATACGGATTCAACCTCCATGGCATATTATCAAGGAAATGGAAGGTTGCGTGGAAATCGTCATATGGCCAGAGCGCCCCTGGGTTGCCAGTGCGATCCTGCGCCAGCCCCACATCTGCCAGCCTGCAAGGTGTCCCTGCTGATAGCACCATGGCCCTATGCAAGCCTATGTGAGTTTTAGCTGGACGATGCTGCTACAGGAGCTGCGGATAATTCCAAATACATGTGATCTACACACACATATATATATATGTCTGTGTCTGTATATCTTGATCCCCGCCTAATCTAATTGCTTCTATAAGTATTTCATGAATGTATTGCTTTCGAATTTGCTATCGGGGCCTGCACTTCTTCCACTGCCAGTATCGAGTGATACGATATGGCTTAGCCGTGGCCTCTTCCCAATGTGCCATCGACGGCCCTGAAATCTTTAAGGGTTCAACTCCTAGCTCTGACTGGCCTCTTTCAGGTGGTAAGACTATGGTTCCGGCTCTTCTGTGCATGCTTAATAGAATTGGTGAGTTTCCTCTTCAGGCCTCCACAGCTATTCCTACTGGCTCTGTCGCAGAGGGCTTCCTCGAACAAATAAGATTGCAAGCAGAGCCCTTTCCCGCTCCTAACGTTCTTATGTACATGGGCCACGTGCAAGCAAGCACACACACACACACACTCACATGATGATAATATGCGCTTTGTGCGTTTTCTGTTGTTTTTTGTGATGGACTTTCGAGGCAGGGCAATCGACAGCTGGTACTGGAGCAATCTGCAATATTTACTGAGGGGCTAACCTCCTCTATCACCTCCTATATGGACACTCAAGGCCGGCTCTAATCTATGTGGGGCGCCAGACCGAGTTCGACTCTGACTTCTGGCGTGCAGAGAGCCGAATGGAAATTGAGGCCAACCATTCGGCTCGCTTTCTTCTGTGTGCACAGGAACCTGACCAAGGAGTAGAACCCATGCTTTTCAGTGGGGGAACATCCAGCGCCAACGACGGGAACGAGGTACAGGTAAATCTTCAACGCTAAAAGGTCTTCAACAATGACGAAGAAGCGAAGGCCATCGTAATTCGCTGTCAGAACTCAATATCAAATTGGCCAATGCTTTGGCACGCGGGGTAGAGCAAGCATGTGCAAATATATGCAATGACATAGACATTGACTAGTGGCCGTAATTTGTGCAATCTGGGCAAGTTTTCCGGCCCCTGGGTTGGTCGGTTGGTTGGAGGGGGAGGGGCAAGTCAAAAACTGGCTTCCCCCCCCCGTTGGTCCGGGGGTTGGTTGGTTGGTTGTCCATGGGGGGGGCAAGTCAAATTTTCACTTGCCCCCCCCGTTAGTTGGTTGGTTGGCACCGGGGGGGCAAGAAAACCGACCCACGAGAGACAAATTACAGCCACCTAATGCAATGACATCATGGCCAACACATGGAGTTCTCAAAATTGTCGCAATTGTAACAATGAAACCACAAAAGAGAGCATGCTGATCATTTGAACCAACATTGACGAATCGTGTCATGGCCCAGTCGTGAAGCGTGGGTAATCAAGTGGTGAAATGCTGCAAGCGCAAGTTCGACCAGTCGTGTCATGGCCCAGTCGTAAATCGTCCTGGTCCTAGTTATGAAACAACAGGTGGCACTTTGACTTATAAAAGAATTATACGATAAGATGTTATACGATGCATATGTATGGATGATAATCTGCTACGCCGACTTGTTGCAAACTCTCAAGGCAATTGCTGATACTCAAAAGTCATCGCTTCTGCTGCAAGCAGGCAAGGGCGACAGCCAAGACCGCTCCGACATTTGGAAGTGTCATGGCATTACCTTGGTGTTTGGAAATGTCATGGCATTACCATGGCCGTAACCCTGAACCAACATACATCCAAACCAAAGCCGCAAGCTTGGGGTATACATCGGATCCACAAGGTGTATCCCGCAATTTCAAGCTCACAGCCACAACGCCGGGGAACATCATGACTGAAGGGGTTATGACAGCGGAGATATATACCGATAAAGCCAACTGAAGTTGGGCAGGATTGTGGGGAGGGGGGGAGTGAGTCGCAGGGGAAGAAAAGGGATGGGTCTTTAGTTAGTTAGGGAAGGGAAAGGCCGGAGGGGAGGGGAAAAAGGAAAGAGCACGCCCCACTATTTGGCTGAAATCTCACTAGACCAAGCACGGCGCGCACGCATGTACGCACGGCACTACACGAAACGACTTCCCGGTTTCCCCCAACCTACGATATATGAGAAAGAAACCGCCTCAGGCTGAATGCCCACCCGTATGGATACCGAGCTGGCTAATAGAGCTGTTGGGAAATGGCTTGTCAAGACCCGCCGCCTTGGCAAAATCCTCTGTCACAGGAAAGCCAAGCAAGACAGCAACTTCTGTCTTATGTAGCCATCGCTTCAAAAATGGTGACCACAGTCTGGTGGAGTTCCTCACAACCTTCCAGATCTAGGTCATGCCAGCAAAGAATAAGTTGATTTGGTGCTCTGGCTGGGACTTGACATACTTGATCTCGACACATATTGCACAGAATTTGAAGGCACATCTGCTTAGACAAGGTCCCAGGCCAGGAACAACAACAAAAAACAAAGATCTTGCAATTCGTAGATTAAGACAGCCGTGGGTGCCATCCCATTCCGGCTCTGGCGGGGTTTCTGGGCTGGGTCTTGCGAGAGGTCAAACAGGCAAGATGGGTCTTCCTCTGGAAGTATTCCAGTGTCTGCATAATGCTCCTCCTTCCACTTGGCCAAATACATCTTCAAGTATCCTCGTTGCTTATCTGTGAGTAGCCCTTCCCATTGCCTATGGGCTGAGGGGCGAACCTCCTCCAAGTCCAAACGCGCCTTCTTTTGTTGTTGTTTTTTCTTCTTTGAATTATCATACTCCTGCTGCTGCTCCTCTTCAGTGCTGATGAACGCCGAGCTTAGCGGATATCTGCATGGGAACTCGCGCTCAAACGCAGCAGTGACATGCAAATATGTTTTGGTAATGTCAGCCACTTGTACAATCTGCCCAATAAGCCAGAGAACAACATAGATACGAGGACGCCTAGCAAAATGCAAACCCATGTGCGAAGGATCCACACGCAAGGTGACCATATCATACATATCTCCGAGCAACCATTCTAAAAAAGTCGGCTCGAACCCTCTGACATTTTCATGCACGAGGAAAAGTGGTTTTGCCCAGCGGACCCACAAGGCCCACACCAACAATAGGATGATGAGGTGGCTGCTTGTGGTCTTACGTAAACCAAATGTTGACCAACACTGGCAAGGAGTTCCACTGAGGTCCCCCTTGCTTCTCGGAGTCGGGCAGTCAAGGCTGTTGTGCTGGTAGCATTTCCCTGCTTGTGCTTTACATCCAGTCAATCGCAGTTCGTTCCAAATCTCCTCTACTGGACGAGGAAGGCACCCCAAAGCTGATGAGGTCGCAAACAATTCCTTTGCAGCTGGACATCGAGCTAGAACATCTGTGATGATGCAAGTGTCTGCATGCACGCGCTGCTTCAGAACTCTCTGGCTTACTGGTGCAGACTCGCATGAGCTCACAAAGGCAAAACCCAATGAGTGTCCAAGGAGTTGTTGAGAAGCTATATCAAGACAGTGTGCTGCGAGCTCCGCAGTACCAATGCCCGAGAAGTGTGTGCTCAAATCTAATGGTGAGAAGAGCAAACGGCGCTGCAAAGTTTTTAAAGTGAACAAGGCCAACAGGTCATCGAGGACAATGAAGGCCCATCGGAACACCTGGACAAGGTCAGGGCGGGTATATTAAAGCACATAAGGGATAGGGGGAGAAGTGGTGTGGGGCCCTGGTTGCAATCTTTTGGTCTCCCCGGATTTCCTGTTATCCCGCCCAATTATTCAGAATCGGAAACAGGCAGCGTATAAAATTGTGAAGATGTCCATTCCTTTTTATTGGGTAAGTCCACTCCACTCAGATTGTATACCCCAAGCATCCGAGACCTGGGAAAATGGTGGAGAATTCATTGCATCCTCAAAGCAAGGGTAAGCTCGCTGAGCAACGTCATCCTCATCATCACTACCAAAAATATCTGCTTCGCTGCTGTCGTTCCCAGAATCCTCCTCAGGATCAATCTTGACTTCCCGGACTTTGCCGTTCATCGGCAGAGGTGATAGAGCGACCTCTCTACAGATGCAAAAAAAAACAATCAAAAGTCAATGTCTTAATATGCATGCGCTCTCCAATTCATTATCATTGCGGATCTAAAGCAGGCCTGACCTCAGTGTCCGCAAACATGTTACCATTGTCATTGGCTGCTTTGTCAAGCTCTTCAGAAGCGAAGATATCTCCCTTGTCTCTGGGTAAGGCCTCCAGAGTTGCTGAGGCACCCAGCTCAGCGAAAATGTCCTGGGAATCGGCGGGTGACTCGAAGATGTCTTGTGAGCACATGGTTCAACTCAGGGATGTACCTCCTGATCCGAGGACGGGGCTAGAGCGTTGAATCAAAAGCTAAGACTGGGGCATAAGATTAAATAATGTTGACACCACCATAAATGAGGTAGAAGTGAGTGTTTGAATTCTAGGAAAAGTGATACGGTTATCGTTATGCGAAATCAATTCCTGGTTTATCTTGCTCTGGGCCCTTAAAGCTGCTAGCCATGGGATCCAAACGACAGCATGGAACAAAATGCAATCGCGCTTCGCAACACAATGCAATCGACAACTGTGAGTTTGTTTGGAAAGTGCATATCAGCAGGCATATAATAGTAAGCTTAAATCCTCCTATGCTTGGAACTGTAATGCATCTAGGCGGACACAATGCAAAACATGCACTTCATCCTCTTGGGACTGATATAATTACCCAGTCTGGTCCAGGACCCTTGGCTCTCCCCCCACCACCCCTGGCCCCCCTGAAACTGCCAAGGTTTCTTGTTGGACATATTGGTTGGGAGGGCTGTTGCGTCACATATTTTCACCGCCAATCCACTTTGCTAATCATCTCCATATGGACCTCTGGAAACTGCGTCATCTTCACTACAGCGCTGACTCCAAGGTGAACCCCAGTATCGCTCCATTGCCTCTTCGCCACAACTCTCACACAATCCATCTTCATCAGTGTCACCAAGCTTGACGAAGCCATCACATTCTGAACACCGAATGAACAAAGTCTTCTCGCTGCTATCAATCGTCACTGCCGTCAACATCCTTTGTAGGTACTGCCCCATTACTTAAGGATCCTCACCCTGTTGTTCAAAGCTAAAGGGTTGCAGCTGCTTGGGCTAGTGGTCAACACAATGATTAGCTAGCAGTCATGATAGCCAGTGTAGCTAAACAACACAGACACCAAGGAATCGAATCGAATCGTACCGGCTGACCATATCGAATCGTCCGAATCGAATCGGATCCGAATCGTTAGTAGTGGTAATTCGAAACGACACGAACCGAATCGTGGCATTACTGGAATAAGTTCAGAAACTACTCGGAAGCTGATGGAAATTGTTATAGAGGCATTAGAGTTTTCTTGTTATTCTGACAGTGAATCAAATCAGCTTATATCCAGAATCAGATGAAGGTGGTGTCTACGATCATGGGGCTCAGAAACTTCACTCAGGCAATGTGAAATTGCTGACGACTATTTAAATACTGCTGAATGTGATCAACAACACATGTCGTCATCACTGCATATTGCCCTCCTTTCTTCCTTTGTCTGCGTCTGCCAATGGCAAGGCCGTGGCCAATATCAACTCTCAAACACCACCTCTAGAACTCCACCGCATGCATTAACTCCACAGAGCAAACCGAGGGGCTAACCGCCTCTGTCATCTGATTATATAACTCACTATATAAAGGAGCAATGGCCCTATGGAAATTCTAACAAAACGGCTGGTAAACAAATGGGGCGCTCCAACTGCGCTCTCACAGCTCTGTCGCCTTGCACACGTTAGCAATATGGAATCATACTGAATTAATTTCTGTGATGGATTATTATAACTACAGTTACAACCAAAAGACTTGTGGTGGTCATCTCATGTGCCTGGGTCACCGAAATATATTTGCCCATTGAACATTGTGTTGTCAGGATGTCTGGCAAGGTAACCGTTTTAAACTCAACTGCTACTACAGACTGCGGGCAGGTACAACTACAGACAGCTAAATTTATTGTATGAAACCCGCTCTAGGCAGAGCCTGGTTGGGGAAAGACTTGTCAGGGGCTCACACCTCCTGCGCGGAAACATACATTTGGAAACTATTTGGTGGTGGCTCACACAATGTTGTTTTAGGTGGTTAAACGCATTTCTGGTGGCACCCAAAAGGCTATCATTGTGTGAATCGCCTCTTTCTTAACAGTGTGTTCTGAGTGATTTAAACATAGTTTTGTGACAATCACCAAACCATCTGCGGCGATTGCCAACCATAACTTCCGGAGGTCGACAACATATGTTTTGATGGTTGTCAAATCCAACTTGTATAACAACAAAAGAGTCTGCTCTGCTCAATTTAACTTCCTTGTACGAATGGTCTGAGCAAGCCTTATTCTCAAAGTCCTCACGCTTCTTCAGGATCGCCTGGACATACTCATGCATGGAAGCTTATCACAATAGATGGACAATGTTAAATCACAATTCCTACAAATCACCGAAGCCCCAGACCAAGCAACATAACTGGAGCATCGCCTTTCGTTTTGTATGTACACCTTGGACCTGAAGACATACACATGAGGTATGCTCCTCTTCATTCTGACATGCACAAAAACTATGAATGGATGAGCACATATGCAACTTGCACAACAATGGGCAATACATAAACTATCTGGAGATTTGAGGCTTCCATGAATTGTGTCGGCTCACTCAGTGCTTGGTCAGCCAGGAGCAATCGTGCCCGCTCGGCTTGCCACTTGAGCCCAGAGTCACTTTCCCACCATTCTGTTGCAGCCTCCTTGGCAACCGAGCATGTAGCCCCTTTCTGCATTTTGTGTAGCCCCTTTGTGTTTGCTGGCAAAGGCTGGGTCAGGCCTAGCAAGGTGCTTTTAGCCACAGCTTTTACAAGGTCAGGGGGGAGCTCTGTGGGTCGAGATTCTTTTCGTCTCCGATCCAAGGCTTCTTGCCTCTCGACCGCAGAGGTGACTCCAAGCATCAATCTAGGCCTCTTGAGGGGTCGGTCCTTGGGATCAACCCAAATCCAAGGAGGGTACATCAATATGGGATAGGATCAAGAATGAGAGATTGTCTTACACGATATCTGAAGTCTCAGGACTGAACTCTCAGACTGTTTACTCAAAATGCTGGAGAGATTTCCCGCAAAAATGTTATCAAGGGTTGACGTCCTATGAGGGGCTGGCCTCCTCTTGCTGGGAAGCTTTTGCGTCCACGGCCCCCATCCCCACCCATCCTCATGAGCACTGCCGGTGCTGCCACTCCCCCGGTTAGCAATTTCGAGAGTCTCCACATTGCAACGTTCCACTCCCACTCCTCCACGCTGGTAACGTGCAGTAGATTTCCAAACAGTGCGATTTGAGTCTTCATACAAACGTCTCACCTGGTCCACAAGCATTTCATCACGAGGAGCTCCACAACAACGCACACCAGCTTGAGCTAACAAAACCTTCCAGATTCAAAACAAAACATTGGCCCTTGGGGAATTCTCGCATCCTGCAAGCTGCCTCCAAAAGCATGTTGGGCAAGCGCCAAATCATTTTGTGTTGGGTTCAAATATGCAGAGATGCACAATAATCTTTCATGATAAGCCCCAAGCCCACACACAGAAGCCACAACAATAATTTGAATCAGCTAGGAAAACACGGTCGCCGAGATCACCTGGGCTGATCCGGCCTTGCCTGACGTCCCAAAGCAAGCGTATGAAACTCCCTTTGCTCTCGCAAGGGGATTCCGGAGGCATCAAGACACGGTGATGGTGATGATACACCGCAACCTTAGCGCTAAATGGGTGCTTGCATTCGGGTTTGTTATTATCTTATTGCACTGGGGAGCAAGCCATAAACACATATCGCAGTCTATACAAAAACAAAAGCGATCTATGTATCTGACTCATCAATATACTTGAGATGTAAAGTAATTAACATCTCTTTCTGTATCTGTGTATAATTTGCTCCATTGTGCAACTTTATTCCCACTTGCCACAGAAGTGTCAGAGGAGGGGGGACAACAAGTTGCCATACAGAGCTTGATCGATGCATCGACACGGTGTATCCTCAGATGACCTGCTCATACGCAGCACTCATACTGTGATCTCATTCCTCGTCGCCTGCCGCAATTTGTGTACTGGCTGAATTCATTCATCCTAGCCACAACCTGGCTGGCGATTGGGTGTAAGACTGAAGCAACGTGCGATTCCAAGAAATAATACTCAAATATGTTCGGAAAGAAAGAGAGGAGATCATATGCCTGGGGGCATGTTGAGAAAAACCTGCGATGAAATGTGAGTCTGGAAGGGGGGTGGATCGGTGGCAACCTGGTAGCTCTGCCTTTTTCTTGGTTTCAGGTTTCTCTGCAAACCCAGAATCCTCCAATCATCTTCACTGCCCATGCTAAACCATGGGAAACGATCCATGGCCGCAGACACTCGAGCCACGTCTATGCCTCCGTGGATCTTCCTCGTAATGAAGACTAGGGGATGTCGCGGGCAAGCAGAAAACTTCGCCACCTCTCCCACCAAAGCAGCAATGCCACGGTCAACTAATGGAGGCCTTGCAGGGACGCTGCGCTTTCCTGTCATCCTTTTGCGGTCCTCTGGATAACCAGGAGCCCTCAAGGAAGAGGCTGCCACAGTGACATACTTTAACTGCACTCTCTGCTTGCCAAAAGTACCCAGATATGCTGTGATCAAGAAAGAAATCCCTAGCAGTTTCTGTTCTTGGCCCTTGAAACATCGCCTGGCGAATTAATCCCTTTAACACCATCGCAGTGGCTTTAGTCTAAATAAAACAGAGTTATGTACACGGTGCTCACCTCCTCCCATGACTACAAGGGCCCTGGACCATCAAATGACCAAACTTCAAACGCAAAAGTGGTTGTCCCTCTCTTCACTCTGATGCAGCCAACGCCTAGTCAGTTAAATAAGGCATCAGGTAGAGTTACATCTTCTGTGCGAGCGTGTACTGCAGCTCCACAAAGACTCGCAAGGGGGTGACCACAGCATAACCCGGCTTACTCCAGTGACGAGCGTCGTCTACGACTTCTTGGGGAATCAATAGCTCATGCGCTTTGGTAAGCCTTCCTTCTGCTGCCCTCAATGCAGCTCGCACCCTCCCAACAAGAAGCACATACTGCCTGGAAAGATCCCCTGTGAGTGTAAAGTCATTGGACCATCGCCGTGGCACGGCATTGAAGATTGCCGCATCTGGCCAATCCCAGTTTTGTGCGATGGGTTCAAGAATCCGGGCAAAATTTAAAAATGCCAGAGCATGCCTGTTATCGGGTAGGTGGCGAGCTAGGTGCTGCCAGTCGAAGCAGAGCCCGGCGCTGCGCAGCAGCTGCTGCATAACAGACTTCTACTTTTATTTTAAGTCAGGTGACCCTCACCCCCTCATATTTTGAGTTTCACCAGGGCTTCCAGGGCAGACAGTACATGGTTCATTCGTACATGAAGTTGCAAACTCAATAAGATAATACTCAATATGATATAAATACGTATTGTATATAATATAATATATATACATATATATACCATGGAACAAGAGCAGAAGAACAAAGCACTCATCGTGAGAGAGAGTAAAACGAATCTCTAATAATCTGGCTCAGTCAGTCTGTGCATATCGGAGTTGGTCCCAACATTCCCGAAGAACTCAGCCAGCTCCTTTCCACACCCCCGGAGGAACGCTAGAATCCCTGGAAGAACCAAATGCATGGACTCATGAACTAAATAGATTTGCACTGGCACCTGGCATCGAGACACGTGGCCTTCTTCCTCTTTTCTTCTTTGATTACGGTACATGGAGGTTAAGTCGACAAACTTGAGCTTGTTAGTTGTCGGTCGAGTATACTTCACCCAACGCGGCAGGACATCCGCAGGAGCTTTTCTGCGTAGCCATGCCTTTGTGCACTCTCGTTGTATTTTCATGGTGTCGCTAGAGGGGCCCATCGCATAGCTGGGAACCCGAAAGCGACAATTCTCATATATTGTCGGCGAGCTCACTTTCACAATACTTCTCGGATATAAGGGGGGGGGTATCCATGAACATCCGGTCCCCCAAGGCATCACTGCTGGAGCCTGCATGTGCTGGTTTCTTCTTGTTTGCCTTCAACTTGAAGAAAACCTGGTTTAACAAACTGGAGCCTTTTTTCTTTTGGTTGACAGCACTTGAACCTGCATCATTATTAAACAGCTCGTGCGTAACGCACTGGCAGTGAGGTCCCAAAGTCATCTCCGTCTTGTTATCATGAGGTTCTCGGATATCAAGCTTCACACCACGCACACAAGCTGGAGTACCAAGCATATCTGGCAAATGCGTAAAGAAACTTGTAAAAACCTCTGATTGTTCCTTGGCTGCAAAACCGTACTCAGGGTGGGCAAGAGAAGCATTGAGTCAACGTGGACAGGGGAAGGCGCTATGAGCTATATGTTTTGGAAATGTAATTAATTTGTCATGCAGAAAACATTTGCTTCTGTCCCATCAAACACAATGGCTTACTTTGTTTCAAGGTTCTCTCCCCAGCAATAATATACAAATCCATTTTTTTATGTTCAGTAATCACCACGCATACGTAGCAGTTCAGTGAAGCCAAGAGTCACCATAGGCAGCAGCAAGGCGCTGCACTTCTTCCGTGTCCAAATGCTGTCGACACAAAGTAATCACTAATAAAAACTTCCTTATTGCCCTGACCTCTATGATGGCTCGAATAAGTCTGTTGACAACACCCTGGAGGTTGCCTCTTTATCTATGCAGTCATGGGAAATTGCTTGGTGGTAAATCTTCGTTGGCAGTGAAGGGCATTTATTCCCGCCTATCAAAACAAGTTGGAGATCGGGGAAGCATTTCGTTGGCAATCAACAGCATTGTGGCAACCGTCAAAAACATTGGGCTGACCCCGCAAATCATTGTGCAGACCATCAAAAACATGTTGTCGATCGTCAGAAGCATTCTGTCAACCCATGCTAGCATTGCGTCGTCAGTTAATGTCAACCATGAAAAACCTTGTGTCGGCCATCAAAAACGCATTGCGTCAACCACTAGTGCTAGCCCTCAAAAACATGTTTTCCACAATTGACAACATGCTATCGACTGATCGCAAGACTTCGCTGGTCAACAAACCTTTCCGTCGATCGCTAAAATCAATTTGTCGACCACTGGAATATGTGTACTGAACTTTGAACGTCTATTGTGTCGACCGTCGAAAGCTCGTCCAAACTCGCTGCGAAAACATTTGACTGCACCACTCAAAGTACATTCAAAACTGTATGTTGACAAGTGCAAAACAAAACTGCCTACCTCCGACTGTATTATGTCACTAAGAGCATTGCGTCGATCCCTAAAAGTCTGTTGCTTCGAAAGTCGGTGGGGGGAACAACCCGGGGCTGTCGCCGATAACCACCCTCTTGCGTGAGCGAATGAAAACCATTGTCAGGGGAAGCACCTCCTGCGAAAGATGTGTCAGGGGAGCACATCCCCTGCAAAGTAAAGAACTGTTAGGGGCTCATCTCCTGTCAGTGTCCTAATATGGAAATCCCAATATCGTTATGTCTTGGAATAAGATCAGCACAGGGGGCGCTAGCACTGTTTGAACCTATATACAAAGAAGCGATCCTGTTGGGCAGCCTTCATTTCCGATGCGCTTAGAGGCTCCTGCACTTTTCCTATCAGATTGCTAGGTTACTACCAAACTTGTTTTGTAACACTCAGCGCAATCCCGAATCTTCCTGGGTTGGTAATTTAAATCAGAAAGGCTTTCTGCTGAAAGGTTGAATGATATTATGTACAATCGAATCAAGAAGGAGAAGATTTGTCACAAAGCCAGTATCTGTCAATCGCCCACTAAGATGCTCCATCTCTTTGAGGCTGTATGATCCCCCACTTTGTTTTCTCTGTGACCAAACTATTCGGGCATGCAAGCCTTTCACAATAGTAAGCAAGTTGTGGATTACACTACCAGTTACCACTGCCATGTGACCTGTCTTGCGCGTGCCGCCAGCACCTGGCATGCTCTTCGGGATGTCCTCTGCTGGCCCGAGTGCCCCGATAGCCCTTGCCAGGACTGCTCCCCGTCCAAAACCAAACATGTTCTGCACCTGCTTTCCCACATCAAAAACCTCTAATATGGGAGGGAGTTCCTTCGCTGCCCTCCAAAAGCCTAAATCGCTCTGGTGAAAAACATCCCAGTTGGTGCAAATTGGGGTCGACTCTGCCGGGTGCCACTCCCTCCAAAGAAGTTCTGCTCCACTATTGGTCTTATGTCTGGCCGCTGGCCCTCCTTTTGTCACTCCTCCATCGCCTCCAATGCCAGAGCCCCTCCGAATATTCGTAATCGTATTAAGATTTGCAGGGTGTTCTGCAAGGGTTCTGCTAGCAAGTTGCCTCATACCTTCCCCTGTTTTCCCATCGAAAGGCATTGCTGGGGCTGCAAGCATTGGTGAATGAGCTACGAATGTTCGGGCACTTACTATGTACAAGCAGACTACCAACAACTCATCGTGGCTAGTCATGTGGCCCACACCGATTGGTACCCCATCCATAGACACTCCATAGTGGGAAGGCACTCCGATGCCAGGGAGCTTTGTATGAAAATCTTCTGCGTCCAGCAATTGCATGACCATAGCTCCAAGATTTACAAACTGTTGTGCCACACGTCGGGACCCTAGCCTGCTTCCAACCATTGCCTCGGACAAGCTGTTTCTGACCATTTGCCTTTCATATGCAGAGTATGATTGACCTTCCACTGCAGTGGCAAGCGCCTCCCTCACAGCGTTGCGCACCATGCGTTCTCTTGTGTCCTGCTCTTCTGCAGCTGACACCTTTTCAATTTTGGAACGAGCAATAACTCCAGGAACCACTGGTTGCCACTGAGAACTTCCTGCCCCCCAATGCTGTGCACCTGTCCATATTCTTTTTGTAGTGTTAGGTGCAATGCCCAAACAATGCGCCACAGTGTCCCAAATGACCCCTCGTTTTTGCCCAGTCTTTGAAGCTCCGAAGGCATTTGCGAGCAATCTCACAGCCTCCTTTGGTAAAGCCTTCAACTTGTCTACGTAGTGTGCGACAAGGGCCTGGCCTTGCTGCTGCAGCGGTGCCAATGGGTGCACAAACAATGAAACATCCACACAGCGCCTGCTGCCAGATACTGGCTCCTCTTCGAAGATGTCTGGTGATCCACCTTTGATCCCTATCCCTTGCTTTGACAATTCGTCTGTGGGCGGGGGGCTCATCGTGTGGGTGAAGGGGTTGCCTCTTTGTCTCTTTGTAAAACAACTGAGTTTAGCAATTTCTAATATTTAGTTGCTCCCACTATTCCTGTGTAGTGTTGCATGCTCGAACCTTCTACCATGCCCAAGGCATCCGCTCCATCATCTGCGAAGATGTGTGGACCTGAAAATGAATTGGTGAAGATGTCTGCATCGTGGGTATCTGGCAATGAATCGGTGTTCTCCTCAAAGATGTCGGAGGGGCTGACCTCCTCGACCAGTTCACCGCTTCCCCTATCGTCGGAGGTGCCCATGTCACAGTCCCGGTCCTCAGAGCTTTCGCGGCTCTCCATGTTCACAGCTTCCTCGCAGCCACCATTTGCCTACTTTTTGTAAAGAGGAGTGAGTTAGAAAGCAAATCCCTTGCAATTCCATTGGCAAAGGGAGGCTATTAGTACAATTCGGCCTTTTGTGAGGCTGTCCCAAATTTCTCAGGAATCTCAACCCCCAAAGATACTAAAGTATGACACTGTCGCAAAAGTTTTAAGAATCTCAACGCTTGCGTTTATGAATCATTTTGCTAAGGAGTTGTACAAGAAATGGCCCATGGCAATCATAGGTTATATTAAATAATTTTCAATGATTTATTATTATTTTTAAAGCGAGAAATGTAAAGGAACTTGTCCCCAGTAGTCAGGTGTCATATTCAATGCTTTGGTCAAGAGTTGGCCAGGAATTGTACAGTATATACTATATACCATATACTATATACTAGATATCTAGATACTGGATAACCTTCACTTCGGAGTATTAAACCCCTCCGCACTAAACCCCCCCATAAGCCAAGAAATGTGTTTTGTATTTTTAATTGATTTTAGTAGTAGTCGCCTTTCAGTTTAAAGGGCAGCTCAGCCTGAGCCTCGTTCTTGAAAGCATGCCTCCCTCGCAATAAAACCCCTCGCATTAATAAATCCCCTCGCATTACTAAACCCCCACCCCCCTCACCCCTCCCACCCCACCCCAATCCCCCTCCACCCAGCCATCCTTGCCATCCTTGCCAGGAGACTCAGGGGGGGTTTATTAATCCAGGGTGCTTTTGGCAGACTCGACCCGACAGATTCCTTTGCAGATCTCTTATTTAAATCGTTGAAAGATGACCTATGACTGCTTGGGGCAATTTACTTTAGTTCCTTATCAAATGATTGAAAAGCGCACGCGTTGAGATTACTGAGATTTGTCGTATAGTTTCATACATTAGCATGTGTGGGGTTGAGATTCCTTAAAGATTCAAGACAGCCTCACAAGAAGGGCCAGTTGTACTAATAGCCCTCCATGTGCCATCTTACACCCCCCCCATATGTGTGGAATGGAATTGGAAGTGCGTCTGGTGTCTTAGAGGAGCCTGAGGCAGAAGTAAAGCACTCCAGTCTGCATTGTTCAAGTTTGTCATTGCTGCGTGGCTATGCTAGGTTCCTACAACAAATGAAAGGACACACGCAACTAGGTCTGAGTTCCTCTCATGTGTTGCTGTGTGAATTCAATAACGTGGCCAACAATCCGATAACTCCACGACAAGAGCGGAACACGTACGATCCTCACCCACGCTTTGATACCACGGCATAATAAATAAGAAATGACATTTCCTAAGATTTGGTGGAGTGAACAAAACAACGCAGTGTGCATCCCAAGGATGAGTTCCAAAGTCGAGCCAATAATCTGTGGCGATAGGCAATGTGAAATTGGTGACGACTATTTGAATACTGCTGAATGTGATCAACAACACATGTCGTCATCACTGCATATTGCCCTCCTTTCTTCCTTTGTCTGCATCTGCCAATGGCAAGGCCGTGGCCAATATCAACTCTCAAACACCAGCTCTAGAACTACGCCGCATGCATTAACTCCACAGAGCAAACCGAGGGGCTAACCGCCTCTGTCATCTGATTATATAGCTCACTATATAAAGGAGCAATGGCCCTATGGAAATTCTAACAAAATGGCTGGTAAACAAATGGGGCGCTCCAACTACGCTCTCACAGCTCTGTCGCCTTGCACACGTTAGCAATATGGAATTATACTGAAGTAATTTGTGTAATGCATTATTATAACTATAACCAAAACACCTGTGGTGGTCATCTCATGTGCCTGGGTCACCGAAATATATGTGCCCATTGAACATTGTGTTGTCAGGATGTCTGGCCAGGTGACCGTTTTAAACTCAACTGCTACTACAGACTGCGGGCAGGTACAACTACAGACAGCTAAATTTATTGTATGAAACCTGCCCTGGCAGAGCCTGGTTGGGGAAAGACTTGTCAGGGGCTCACACCTCCTGCGGAAACATACATTTGGAAACTATTTGGTGGTTGCTCCCACAATGTTGTTTTTGGTGGTTAAATGCATTTCTGGTGGCACCCAAAAAGCAAGCATTGTCTGAATCGCCTCTTTCTTAACCACCAACTGCTTGGAAACCACAATAGCAAGTCCCTTTGGGACAACAATCCCATCACGGATGGCAACGATGAAGAGAAGCTCCAAGTGCTCCGACATACATGCTTTCGTCAACATGGCTTTGACATCAGTGTCTGTCGGGGAATACATCCTCTTTAGTCCTGTGCTTGCCTTCAAAGAAGCAGGACACTTGCCATCTTTGAATACACCAGTGAGGTTGCCCACTTGTGTGGCGCTTTGTGATTCCACAACCTGCTGTATGGTCATGACCGTATTTTCGAAGACCACTTTGTTGGATGCTGTTTTGTCAAAATGCCAGTACGGCCAGCCTTTTGAAACTGGTGCTGGCTCAGAGGTAGGAGGTGAGACTTTGCCTGCTTGAACGTCCAGTGACAAGAGAATCGTCTTTGGTGGAGCCTTTTTGTTGGTGCCTGCCATGTCATCCAATCTCACAGTCAACTTGCTATCCTTCCACTCGGTGATAAACTGCTGGTGGCTTTGCGTCTTGGCAACTTTGGCTGGGCTTCCACCTTGCCCGGCTTCTTCATTCTTGCGTTTGGCTGCCTGGCAAAGGTGGGTGCACATCTTGGTGGTGTTATATGTTAATAATGTACGTGTCTTGGTGGCCTGCTTAATATGATAACAAAGATGGAACTGCTGGATCAAAACATGATATGATAGTGTGAAGTCCTGTCCTGTATAGGGGTATATAACAATGGGTTCCCTCATACCCAGCCTCAGCGACTTGCTCAGCCGCCTTCTTGGCAGCTAGATCGGTCTCCGCTGCCTGTTGTGTATCTACCTCCATTGCTTTTTCTCCCTCGTGCTCAATCTCCCATTGCTTCTTCTGTTGGTCAAAGATGCATTCGATGGCGCTCTTCATCTTTTGGGAATCGGGGGCGCCCAAAGGAAACGGAAGCTTTCTATCTGGATCGTATAGCGGACCAAAGTTTGCGATAAAGGGCGCATTTACTGCGAGTCCGCTGCCATTTGGTGTCTTTGCCTTCAAAGTCAGGAATCCATCATTTGGGCCTGCGGAAGGATTGACTGTGATGCAAACATTTGCACGGAGCTTCTTGTCACCAATGGTGACGTGCTGTAGATGTCGGAACGCTCCCACGACAACAGCATACACCTTCACTGTTCTCAACTAACAACAACAAGAAAACTAAACTGTGGGGCATTAACAAATCAAGAGGGGTCGACCATGCTAGATTGATGGAGACAACAAATCACAAATATATATCGTTTGGCAGGAGAAGGCGCTTCCATATTCTGCTCTCTTTCATCTGCGCACAGGATCGGTCCAACCACACGGTCAGCAAGCACACGGTTCCCTCCGTGCTCGAGGAATTGCTGCAACATGTCAAGGCTGGAGTAGATTAAGCAACGCATATTTCCGATGATGTCCCCCTCGTGGTAGCTCTTCCTGTGAAGGCAACCCGGGGCTACAAATGGCACAGGGGTGGCTGTGCACTCACTGAGAATGCGAAGTTCTTGTTCCGAGGGACATGCTGTAGGCTGTTCAGAATATGAGCTCCTGCTGAGAGGGATATCAAAAAAACACCAAGAACAAATCTGAGTGGCATCTCTTAAGCAACAGCTCCAATTCAAAACTTAAGCATATGTTAAAAAATCCAAAGAACACACAAAACCTCCTATGCAAAAGCGCAGCTCTACCATTTAAAGACCCCCAAGGGTCACTCATTGTAAACATAGGAGCCCCCAAATCCTTGTATGCAAATGGAAGCTGGTGTCGCCCTGGCTTGACCTTGAATTCATGCTGAGGCTGAATTCGTCCATCTCCTGGCAATGTTATTTAATCGCAGTTATGACTCTGGCCCGTGGAATTCAACAAACATACCGAGAGACTGTAGCGGACTCCAAACAAAATTGTAATTTCAGCAATGACAACTTATGCGAGGGGTCTCCGCCTCCTCATAACAAACAATTTGCATTTGTATAGTGTCCTGGACAGCCAATTCAGCAATCTTCTTTTCGAGGTCACGTGGAATTGTATTGATCCCTGCCCTCCAACAAGAAGTCTCTGCTGGTTCTACATCACGGAGCTGGATGATCTGTTTTGAGGGGGGTGGTACTTCGGCTTCAATGAACTGGACACCATGCAAATGCACCAAGTTTTTGCCTCCATGGCCTTCTACACTCTTTCTCACATCCGGCAAAGTCTTGTGCACACACATGCCCTTGAGGATACTGTCTGCATGTTTATGGCTGTGCTCTGATTGGCCCTCAACGTATACAATTGTCGTCAAACCAAGCGCAGCTCCCGCAAAGGGCAAACTAGGGTGGGCTGTTCTTGTCAAGACCAGTAGATGGGTGGCTACATCCCCCTCGAGAACAGCCTTCATGAACCTTGTGTACCAAGACACTGGGGAAGCCGCTGGAAACAGCCTTCACCATCCCGCAATCCGGAAAGGAGAATGGGGCAAATATTTTGCAGCATGCACTTTGGGGTATTGGACATAATCTCCTATTGGTTGAGCTGTACTGTACCTACTACGGCAACAAGACATCCTTGGGACTGGACAGCAGCTTTGTCTGGTGTGTGTACAAACATGAAACTGCCCCTTTGTCAGCATCCCACTACCACTTGGCAGTGACATACACTCAACATACATTAGCTGCAATGCATAGTCAAGTAACTTGCGGTGATGGGTCTCCCCTGTTTCGGCCTGTGTGGCCTCGGCTCCTATCTCTCCGATCTTCTTCGCTTCGTCCGCATTGTCGTCCGAGTCCTGACAGAGGGATTGGGATGGGGAAAAACTACCTCTCAGCATGGGCAAAAACCAATTGCAACATGGGCAAACTACATCAGCTACGAATACAGGGGGCTCGCATCCTTGAAGAATCTTGTATATACACTTGTATGGATCCCTATCATCATGATGAGTGGGTAATGATACTTATAACTTATGTTTTTCGCATGTGCTCCCCGCAATCCTCATTAAATGCCTCGTGGTTAATCACTTGAGAATCTTCCGGGGACACCTCGGAGGTGATCATATCACCTTCCTTGAGTGCTAACGGATTCCATGGGCACTTTGCATCGTTGCAAGTTGCCCTCAACTGCTCATGTGCTTTGGCCCTGTGCTTGCATATTCATACTCTATATAATCATATGGTGTACGTTTCAATTCATTCGTCAAACGCACTGCGTCGACTGGCAACATAATCTTGTCGGCCATCAAAAACATGTTGTCAGTCATATGGAACACTTTGTCGACCACCATTTTCCATACGGACACAATTTAATTAAATAACAGCACTTTGTCAGGTGACAGAGCAGTTTGCTGGTTGTTACTCCTCCTCATTCAACTCTCTAAGAGCATGCTGTTGAAAGCGTGTGCCGGCCTCCTAAACGTGTGACATAGCAACCTAATGGGCTGACCTTCTCTGTGGTGTGACCCGCCACCCACCCAAATAGGCAATGAGAGTCAATAAAGAATGGCCTGCATCCATTCTTCGGAATGAATGCCTGCACCCCTTCAGTCTTACCCGCCACCACGAGGTGCATATGGGGCTGGTAGTGTGCCTTTTGTTGTGATACCATTTGGGATGCTTTGTCTTGGCCATGGGAAGTCACAACATAGGGGGTCTTGTTTACAAACTTCTCTTGCATGGCAACCTGCAATTGAGAAATCGTATCGAATCTCTGCATCAATGGGCACCACAGTCTCCATTTTGCCCCCATCTTGCTCAGAATGGGTGTCATCTTGTTGAGGAGACCGAACAAAACAGAGGAACGGCTAGCTGCTGCATCGATAACAATGATCACCTGGGATCCAGAGAAAATGCGGCTGTCCACCTCTTGACGGAAGCCTTCGAAGTCATCTTTGTGAACGCTGATCTTCAGCATTAACCCTGCCACTGCCTCCCTCAGTTTCACTCTAAGTTGGTCCTGGAATTGATAGGCATCTCAATAAGCAAAGTGTGTGCCTTTTATCGGATGCCTTCATATATTCACATTGCAACCATAACCTAGGAATACTCGATCCCTAGCAGCAAGCCATGTATCATTTACTGCGCACACTTGGACTTCTTATCAAATGGCATCCACAAGAAATTGTGTCTGGCATCGGCATTGTGCACATCATGGCAGAACAGATATATTCCCCCTGGCACTCACACACACACACATCATTTACGTAAAATCCTTCTGCTCCTTGTTTTCGCCATCGAGAGGAACATGGAGGATGATGCCGTCTTCGTCATCGCAGGCTTTTGCATCCTCCGACTCAGGGGCAGCACCTCCTGGGGGGGAATCTCCCGCCTTTGGTTCCACAATAACAGCCTCGCCAGGAATATCGAGCTTCTCTTTCATCTTGCCGGCCAACGACTTTTCCTATCTGCTTCGATAGACCCCAAACTACAATCGAATCATCAAATCTCCAAGAATGAGTGACCGCTCGTGGCCATTAAATTGTAACTACTAAAAATCGAATAGGTTGTCCATCTCTTTATCTATCTGGATACACTCCTCAATGCCTCCACCACACGGGTTGCCTGAAGGGTTGATCTGGTTTCTGCAGCAACTCAAAAGTTGTAGTCGTCCCTGCTCGGTTTTGAAAATCTGAAGCTGTCTCTGAAAGGGGCCAAACTTTTCGATTGTAAGTCCGTATTTCCTGATGCGTGACTGTTTGTATCTCTCGGCAATCTTCATTGGGTGGCAGTACTCCTTGTAGAAGACCTTATATTGTAAATAATAATAGCCAAAAAATGTTATGTTTATTTAAATTGCATTATAATGTCTTCAACCAGGAATGCTGATTCGCTATGTGAACAAGTACTGTGTCGTGATCGGGAAGTTCATGCCCTTCAAAATTAAAACCAATTATGTTCTTTTTTTTTAGAAACAAACAATATGTGCAGGGGTGGCTGGAGGGTTATTGTGAGGGGGCTGGCCTCCTCTGTTTGATCCTCTGCGGTGGGCTGGCCTCTTTGAAGAGACTCACTTGTCACAAAATCAAGCTCCCATGTAAGTCAGTCAAGGACTTCAGCTGAGGCATTTTGCTTGCCTGCGTTTCTATCTTTAACCAACTCGAATGCTGCAATTGCCCATTCGGCGCTAAGTTTGGATAATTTCTGTGCCTTTGTAGGAATCATATACTCATTGCCAATCGCGTACTTCTGGTTTATAGTTTTCCATTTTGAAACATGATTGGAAACCTCTGGATCCCAGTCACGGGTGAGTGAGATCCAACGGTCGGCAGTTTTATCTTTGAACTCACCAAGGATCTCGAGCAATCTCTTCTTACATGCGACCCAGCATCCGTTGAGTCTGTTGAAAATCTCCTTGGTGGGCCAAATGTGCGGGGAGCTTTTAATAACCATGGCTGTCAAATGATGGGATCTCTGAAATCGGACAATGTGAAATGCATCCCAACCAAAGCCACCAGCGTTGCAAAAGTAAAGGCATTTGTCATTCTGCCAGAGGTGGCAAACCGAGGAAGTGGTCAATGTTTTTTGCGGCAAGCTAAAGAATTTCATATCCGTCCAAGCTTTTACTACTACTACTACTACTACTACTACTACTACTTCTACTACTACTACCACTACTACTACTACTACTACTACTACTACTACTACTACTACTACTA
>Ga0115006_10000418_pt1 | contig 22886 bp, 9 predicted proteins | sample ArcOceMetagenome_3_FD_88943 | JGI IMG/M metagenome (GOLD analysis project Ga0115006, IMG submission 88943) | Marine eukaryotic phytoplankton communities from Arctic Ocean - Arctic Ocean- Svalbard ARC20M Metagenome | ecosystem: Environmental > Aquatic > Marine > Oceanic | place: Arctic Ocean...
ACCGCTTCACGCAACAGTCTTCGCTGCCACACGGCTGCCACCTTGTGCTGCTCGCTCTCTCCCTCGAGTGCCGGCAGATGCTCGCTCGCGCTGGCGCCAAGAGAGGCGGAAGGGGATAGATGCAGAAGGAGGTGGGCGAATGACGATAAGAGTCCAGGGTGAGTAGCCAAAGTGTAGCAACGCTGTGTGGATTCGCCTTGCTGCATGCCCTTGTCCATCTGCACATATTCGCGGAGGGCGCGCACGCAGCGAGCGGTCTGCTCGAGCTTGCTCACGTCCTGGATCCCGCTGGACAGCTGCCCTCTCAGCGAGGCCGCCATCTCATTGACAACGTGCACACACTCGCCATGCGATACGTCCGCGCGCAGGTCCTCCTCACGAGGAGCCGCAACTGCAGCGTGCCGCTCAAACGGGGCTGGAGGCACCGCTGCCCATGCGGCCGATGTCTGGCTGCTCTGCAGGGCTGATTTCTTCAGACAAGAGGTGAGGGCTCCAGAGCCCCCCTCCGCACCATCCGCACCATCTGCAGCACCGTCTCTCCGCCCCTGCATCCTGTGCAGATCCCCGCCCTGCCTTTCTGCGCGCTCTCTGTCGCCTTTCGCAGCCGGCACCAGACGGCCGAAGCGTTGGTCAATGTCGTTGTCATCACACCACAAGGCCCCCTGAGACCCTGCACGAGCAGTGCTGCCGTGCTCAGGCGACGGCCGTGTCTCCTGCTGCGGACCCTCCGAGCAGCCACGGCTCTGGCTGAGGGAGCCCAGTATCTGGTGCAGCGCTCTGCGCTTGCCGCGCAGGCTGGCAGCGTCTCGGCTGGCCCTGCGGCTCTCTGCCAGCACAACCCGCAGTCAGCGCGCGAACAACACACACACTTTCACGCTCGCTCGCCCGCACGGTGCTGGTGCATACCTCTGACCGTTGCGCTGAACGGCAGCGCCGGAACACAGTAGGTGTACACCCTTTCGACGGCCACAGGGCTGTCGCGCCTTGGCGGCGACCGGCTGCCCCTCGGAGTCCTGCTGCACGACCTCCGCGTGAGAGGCCGAACGTCCCCAGCTCCCAGGCTCCTGCCTCGTCCCCTCACTCCTGCCGTGGCACTGGGCGCGTGCACGCGCGGCTGCGATTTTGATCGAAGCCGTCGCGGCTGCGCCGACTCGTCGAGGCTGCGCACGCTCCCGCGGCTGCGCGAGCGCACGCTGTGCTGGCCATCAGCCATTTTGAATGTGGCAGATTTTTTTTTTGTTTTTAACGGGTGTTTTAAGGGGACAAACTGAAGGGATGACAACTTCTATCCGCAGCCCGAGCCGTTGGGAATAATGGCGAGCATTGTCGGCAGATAGACGCCATGCGGGGAGCAAGTGCGGCGCTCGCCGTGCTGAGCATCGCAGGTCAGTCCCGAGAGTCCCCACGCATGCAGGGGATGCTGTTCAGGCTCTGCAGCGCTCACTGACACTCTCTGAACCTCCGCAGGACTGGCCATTGTCCCGTGCGTGAGCGTGAGCGCCCGGAGTAGGAGTCCGACAAGACCCGCCGCGGGCCGGGTATGTGCAGCCGGGAGCGGGCAGCAGTGGTCAGGCAGCGCCTCGCAGCGGCCGGGAAGACCGTCCGGAGATCTTGCGGGTGCCCTGACTGCCGTGCGCCCCCTGTGGCAGGGACCGGAGCCGCAGGTGCGGCACTACACGGAGTCGCTCGGATGCGTTGCTGCGACGCCCGCAAGCCCGCCGTACGTCGATCCGTGCTATGCCAACTTTAGGTCGCTCGGCGGCCTGGGCCAGCAGTATTGCGACGACCCCTACTTCGGGGGACAGGCAAAGTGCTGCTACGACATTGCCGTGGGCAACTGCTCGTCATGTGAGTGATCGTGCGCTCGCACTGTCCACCTACGCGCTCCGGCGGCGGGCGACAGGGTCTGGCGCCCCCGGTCTCCCAGCCAGCTAACTGCTGGCGCGGTTGTCGAACAGGTTTCATCCCAGAGGACTCTTGCGGTCAGGCTGCAATCAAGTGCGCCGACAGGTCTTGCCCATGCGCGCAGACAGAATAGGGCGTCCGCTCAACCGCCATGCTGCCTGCCGCGCATTGCGGCTCGGACGCTGCTATGCTGATTGCACGTCATCGCATGCGGGGTGTGACGAGAGCAGCCACCTGAACTCGTGCTCGGGCAACTCGACCTTTTTCAACTTCTCCCTCTCAATGCAAGAACGTCGCAACACGTGTATCATGGGCCAGTACTCGCCGCCGGATCCCACCAGCCCGCCCCCGCCGATGCCCCCGGGCCGGGCGGGCTACTGGAGGCATCCGGGCTTTACGCTGCTGGGAACCTTCACGCAGGTGGACTGGCGGACTGGCACCTTGTCCTACGGCGACTGCGCCGCGCAGTGTGATGACGATTCCGGGGCTCTCAGTCTGGGCTGCGAGGCCTTCACGTACAACGAGGATGACCGTCTGTGCATCCTTATGGTCTCTCCTCCCCGCCCTTCTCCCCGCGCAGGCTTCTGCCTATCCCCCTCATGTGACACGATGCGGCTTGAGGGACATGGCACATGACACATGATACATGACACAGGCAGCGAGTAGCCCGACACACCGCACCTCACCGTCTATGTGAGAACTGAGCGCGCTGCAGAGACTGTGCCACTGCACGAACTGACTGAGCGAGCGCATGGCATGCGGGCGGGATGTACGTGTGGCCTGGATGAGCAGAAGGGCAAAGCGCTGGGCGTGTGCGACCCGCTTGACGCCTCTTGCGTCGAGGACGATCGCGAGATTTACGTGCGTGACTCCGAGTTCATGTACTGCGGCGACAAGGCCGTGGAGTGCGCGTGCAGCAGGGAGTACCTGCACTGCATGATCAAGGCTGGGTGTGCGGCCGAGGGCTCCGAGGGCAGAGACGAGTTTGTGGAGCAGTGCGTGACGACAGGGTGCTCAGCAAAACAGTGCGGCCTCCCCGCCGGCACCGATGTCTGCCACGTCTCCACGCCTGTGTGCGCTAATCGCTACTTCCAGTGCAATGCCCAGGCGGGCGCGGACCAGTGCGAGTGCACCAAGGAGCTGATTGGATGCAGGGCGGGTGGCGGGTGCACACTGGATGAGCGCATCGACAGCCTCAGCGGTTTCAACGCCTTTGATCTCTGTGCCGCCGAGGGCTGCAGCGCCGCTGCGTGCGGGCTGCCAGACAAGTCGGAGCGCTGCAACCAGACGTCACTCGTCTGCACCGACCACTACCTGGGCTGCGCGAGCGGGCTACGCGCGGAAATGGGCTTCGATGCGCAAGATGCTGCTGCTCGACAGGCTCTTCGCCAGCCCTCCGTGTCGCAGAACATGCTCGAGGTCACGTTTCATCAAGGGTCGCCCGCCGGCGGGTCTGCAATCGCCTGGCGCGGCGTGCACAGCGGCAAATACTACTGGGAGATTGAAGTGCCGGGCAAGTGCGCGGTGGTGGGGGTGGCGCAGGAAAGCTTTGCCAAGTTCTATTACCCGGGGTACGACTACAAGTCGTGGGGCTACGGGCACAGCCAGAACGGCTATGAAGGCGAACTCTTCGGTCAAGGCGTGGGCATTCCGTTTGGAGCCAGTATCACAGAGCCCGCGGTCAGCCCTGTTTCTTGCCTGTTGCTTGCCGCCCCCCCCCCGCCGCTGCGCCCTGTCTTGTGCGTGCGCTTCTGCTTGTTCAATGGAGCTTATGATGCGGGCTGGGCAGCAAAACGGCGCAAGGCTTGGCGTTTGCTGTGTGCATGGTGGCATGAGAGCTGTTGCAGAGAGCTGTTGCAGAGTGCTGTTGCAGAGAGCTGTTGCAGAGTGCTGTTGCAGAGTGCTGTTGCAGAGTGCTGGGCCGCATGAGCGCACTGACCGTGTGCTGAGAGGCAGGTGATTGGAGTGGCCTTGGACGCGAGTCAAGGACGCGTGTGGTTTGCCAAGAACGGCGTGTGGCTCAATGGCGGCCAGCCCGAAGAGGACCTCAACCCTGCTGTGCAGCTCTCTGACGACTTCGAGTACGTGCTGCCTGTCATCGGCATTCTCCCGGGGTGCACTCAGCAAGTCCAGATGCGCGCCAGATTCGGGCCAGACTTTCACCATGAGCGCCCGGCCACGTTTATCCCCATCCGATCTGACGAGTGCTCCTGCACAGCAGGGTTCGTGGCCTGTATGTCGCGTCTCGGTACGCGCCCGAACTGCTTGTCTGCCAGCGTGCGTGCCACACGGTGCGGCAGGGCCGTGTTTCTGCACACGCTCCTTGCCTTGCGCTGCCCGGTTCGCTGCTAGCGCGACCCTCGCTTGCTACTCGCTCCTACCGCATCCGGCTTCATGACACACGCCCACCTGCTGATTGTACCAGGCTGCTTCGACGAGCAAAACATGCACGAGCTCAGCCAGCACTGCCAAGAGAAAGGTTGCGCGGTGGAGACTTGCGGACTCGACCCCGCCATGCCCACGCCGTGGCTGTGCGACTCAGTCGTGCCCGTCGGTGAGGAGCTTCGCCCTATGCGCGATTGCGGGCGAGCTTTGTGTAAGCTGCGAGAGCGAGGTGGGTGTGGATACTGAGAGGCGGTGCGGATTGGCAGAGTGCAATCAAGAGTACCTCGAGTGCGCGTCGGCTCCCATGCCGCAAGACCAGCAGGCGTACCCGGACGCTTTCAAACTGCGCGAGCACGGCAGCGCCCCGAACATCTCGAAGTCTAGCCGGTCGAGAAATTGCCAGTGCACGCGACAAAAGTTTGAGTGCATGGCCAACCGTGGCTGTCAGCTGGATGACAAGGGCCTGCAAGAATACGGCCGGCTGTGCGCCCTCAACCAGTGCTCTGCCCAAGAGTGCGGTTTGTGCGTGCCTACTTGCAACGCCACGGTGTTGACGTGCTCGTCCGCGTACCTCGAGTGTAGCAACCTGGCATCCAAGAGTGGTCGGCCGGGTCTAAAGTGGATTGAGGTTGGTTCCGAGGCGCCCAAGACCGGCACTTTGATTTATAATCCCTTCCTAGCTACCGCCCTCACGCAAAAGCTGGATTTCACCGCTGAAGAGCTGGACGCATTCATGCTGGGCCAGCTCTCCTGGGACAGCTACATCAATGTTCGCGCAACGGGCAAGTACTATACTCTGGCCGTGGGCCGGATCGCCCTGTGCAACTGTGCTGCGGGCTTCTACTCGTGCGTGCAAGACGGCGGATGCATTACAGACGACATTACGCGAGAGCACTCGTCCATGTGCGCTGATAGCCAGTGCAGCGCACACGAGTGCGGGATCGCATCGCACTTCCAGACGTGCAACACCACCAACCTAGAATGTACCGAGCGCTTCATCAACTGTAAGGAGAAGCGAAAGCCCAAGAACGAGGACCGCTGCAGCCTCAATTACCGCATCCAAGGGCAGCAATTCTGCAACGAGCCTTCTTCCGGCGGCCTTTCGGGGTGCATCTACGACTCAGACAATGACGAGTGCTATACCTCGGGTGATTGCGCGTGCGCAAAGGAGTACTTTGGCTGCATGAAGGACGGATGCGTGGACAGCGAGGACGTGGAATCATTTGCGCAGACCTGTGTCGACATGGGCTGCACCGCGGAAGAGTGCGGCGTGGAGCACTTCGCGTGCAATCAAACCTCGCTGACGTGCGCAAACGAGTATCTGAGCTGTGAATTCGGCGAAATTGTCGAGGAAGAAGAGGAGGAAGGCTTGATTGCAGACGAGGAGGAAATGGATGACGAGGAGGCAGACGAGGATGAGCCCTGGTGCGCGACGTCGTTTTGCCTTCGCACCTACTTCAAGTGCATGCGAGCCTCCAACTGCACGTCGGCCACGGATCTGCGGGAGCACTTGCAGATATGCAGTGAAATGGGGTGCACACCTGGCCAGTGCGGGGTGTCGCCCTTGAATGAGGAGATGCGTCTGCCGGATAAGCCGAGACGCGTGCGTATGACGTCGCTCCTGGGCAAGAGGCTCAGTGTTCGCTGGAGTAACTCGCCCCTTGCGTCCCGCTGGGCGCGCCAGGGTTCCAAAAACATTCTCCTTCAGTACGTCGTCGTGTTGGAGGATGAGTGTGCGCAAGTCGGCAGTGACCTGCAATGCGCGCATCAGATTGAAAACAGAACCGTGCTGTTTGGCAAATCCAACAAAGTGCTGTTCCAGGGGCTAACCATCGGTGTAGTGTACAAGGCATCAGTGTGGGCCATCAACGTCAACGGCACGAGCCCAGAGCCTGCATGGTCCAAGGAACGCCTGGCTGGTCCGCCAGGCCCCCCGCACAACGTCCAAGCCTCGCGCCGTGCTCCCGATCCTCCTTTCACGCCTCTTCCTCTGAGTGTGACTGTGAGCTGGGAGCTGCCGCTTGACACCGGCGATCGCACCCGTACGCGTGAGCTCACGCCCCCATACTACATAGCTGAGATTATTGCATCGCCGGGCAGCACGGCTATCAACATTTCGTCTCCGTTCAATAGCCTCACTCTCGGACCCACCGTATCTCCCAAGGGGAGTGAATTTCGCAGGTGCGCATTTGAGGGGGGCACCTGTGCGTGCTTTGGGGCCGTTGTCTTTGGTGCCCTTGGCCTATGGTCTCCGCCCGTCAAAATCGAGGGCAGCGTCGCGTGCAGTGCGGGAGCCATCTTTCCGGACTTGATACCGGGTGTGCAGAAGGAGTGCCAGTGCAACTCGGGAGCTCAGATGCTGGTGCCAGGCAAGATGCTCACAGGACGCGTCTTAGCCGTCAACAGTGTGGGCGAAGGCAACTATTCCTCCCCTGCCCAGGCGCGTGTCATGGGATTTCCGTCCCCGATCCGCTCTCCTGCTTCCTTGGAAGAGGAAGACAGAATTCTGTTTTCCTGGTTGGCTCCAGCTGACACGGGCTTTGGGGACAGCAACGCCACGATTTTGTCCTACGACGTCTATCTATCCGAATGCTTCGACTTCTCAACAGCAATTGCAGAATGCCGCACCAAATCGGTGCCCGTGGATCCTGCGCAGTCTTGCCAGGCAGGTGTAGGTGCCGATCCCGCAAATTGCACCTTTGCTCTTTCTGCGGCCGCAATGGAGCTGGTCGAGAGTGGCATTTACTACCTGAAAGCGATTGCGGAGAACGAAGTCGGACGAGGCTTCCTCTCGCAGGCGCCTGTGGTGCGGCAAACCTACAAGCTCAACCCTGTTGTCAACGACTACAATCCAGCCCAACCTCTGTCGTTTGTGGCTGAATATCGGGGCACGACCCTAATCTGGTCTTCCGGCCAAACTGAATCTACCGTAGGCTTCACCGTCCGGCACCTTCCGTTTATTGCGACGGGCAAGACCTTTGAAGTCACAGTGCGCAAGGGCGCGGACGCCAAGACGACCACTGCCACCGTCACTGGCCGCCAGTTGGCAGTGAACGATGGCTATTCGTTTGTGGCAGATCCGCAGGGCGTGAATGTAGATACGTCCTTGGCCATCAGCTACCCGTCTTTCGGAAGCGGCGCGGGCACCGTGTACGTCGACATTTCCACTCCTCAGTACCCCGCAAAGTCGGTCACCATACAGGCAACATACTTTGAATACCCCCGCCCGGCCTTGAGCGGGGAAATGTTGCCCCCGGACGGGTCTCTTGCGGGCGGCTATCAGGTCGACATCAAAATCCGAGAGCGCAAGCTTGGCACAAAGCAGCAGCCAGGCACCAGGTACGGCGCCGGCCTCGCCAACTTCATCACTGCTGATTATACGGGCGCTCAACCGCAGGTGCAGGTGGTGTTCAACAACTCTCGGCTTGCGTCTGGCATCATGATGAGCATCCCCCAGGGCACCGACGGCGTGGCTTCATCCACGGTCAAGCTCACCGTGACTGTGCCCGCAAATGATGCCGAGGGGTACGTGCCCATTGGCCTCAAGTTGGATGGCCAGTTCATGCCCTTGGAAGATGACAAAGAAATTCTGTTCAAGTACCGAGGAGCATTCATAGCGGCAGCGACGCCTCGCGATGGCCTGACGACCGGGAGACAGGCTCTTCAACTGCTCGTGCGCGATGCCAGCGTTATGCTTCCCACTGCTGCGACGGTCACGATGAACGGACGGCAATGCCAAGTGCTTGCGCTCCCTGTCGGCAAAGCGAGCAGCTATCGCATCACCCACTCGGGCACGGGCGTGTCGCAGGTGGTCCAGACTGTTGAAATGCAAATCTTTTTAACAACGCCAGAGTTTACTGAAGCCGATGCTGGGGATGCTTCGTTTGTTGTCACGCTCAGCCGAAGCGGGATGAGTGATTCCGTCATAAGGAGTGATCCTCGCGACGAGCTCTACACACTGCAAGTCCCGCCCGATCCGCTGCTTGTGGAATCCTCCATCGTCGTCACAGGGAGGGTCGCGGGCGAGTTGTGGGTGTCGCGCACCACAGCAACAAAAGTGGAGCTCACAGTCAACTACTTCTACCCCGGCTCGAGCGCGGCGCTGCAGGTCACAATCGGCACGGCCAAAGCCACGGGCGTCACCTTCACGAGTTCTGGGGGCGGCATAGCAGACAATGACATCCGGCGCATTTCGACCCGTGTCTTTTTCACCTCGCCCGTCACAAATCTCGAAGGCAAATACAAAATCAAGGTCGAGACGAGCACCGGAGTCACGACCGAGAGCGCAACCGCTGTCTTAGAGCTCGTCGATCTCTCCAAACCGCGTGTGGACTCTGTGTCACAAACCGAGAGCCGCGCGTCTGGCGGCGCCGTCGTGCTGGTTGGCGTGACCGGATTCTGCAAAGGCGCGTCTCTCAACTGCGATCCCTTCCCGTTTGTAGCAGAGTTTGAGATGCCAGACGGGAGCAAGGCGGCCGCTAGTGTGCTGGGTGCTGCTAGCTTGCAATCATGGCTTGCGCGCGATGCCAGCCGCAATCAACTGGAGGGCACTACGAGCCTCGGCGACTTCCTTAACGGCCTGGGGGCTGCATATGCGGGCCAGGTGGATCTGACGGTCCGGACCCTGAAAGCCAGCGTCGACGCGAATGGCCCGTCGGACGGTGTCACAAAGGACTTCAACTCGTTTATCGTTGCCCTTGTCACTCCTGCAGGCGCAGCCACATCGTCAGCCAAGCTCAGAATCACATCAAGCACTTCCAACGCCAACACGTATGAGCCCTTCAGCTTCACTGCTGCACCAAGCGGGGCAGCAATTGTCGCGAGCTTTTCACCTGATGAAGGCCTGGCCAACAAGCGTGGGCGCTTGTTTATCTCGCTCAGCAACCTGCAGCCGGTGTACCGCCGAGCCGAGGCCATCGTACTCTTCGGTTCGCAGGTCACGGCTCCCGACGACATTCGTATTGAAAGCTCGTCCTCCCTCTCCACCATCATCTCGCTGGTGTATCCCAACTCACCGCCGGTCATGCGTACTGTTTCTGTCACTCCGGGCGTCTGGGATAGCTCCACGCAGACTGTGGCGCCTCTCACTTCCAACGCTGCCTCATTCAAGTTTAATTTTCTGGACACAAGGCCAGAGATGGTGTCGTCGAATCCGTTCAAGGTCTACTCGACAGGCGGTGACACCATCACAGCCGTCGTCAAGAATCTCGGGGCAGCAGGCATGACGGTCGCCGACCTGGCTGTTTCAGTCCAGGTGGGCAGCGCGGAGGCCGTTTCCGTCTCCACTGGCGTCACCGTTGTTTATTATGAGTCGCCGGCGCCACCGCCTATCACCAAGACCACCACGGTCACGTTTCCTGCGCCAGCAGTGTCGAGCGCCGGCGTCGCTACAGTAACGTTGCGCTACACCAAAGGAAAAGGCCAGGTGGCCTTCACCTTTCTCTACGAAGCCGTGCCGACGGGGCCCGCAGTTCTGACTGTGAGCCCTGTGGGTGGTGAAAGTGTGGGTGGGAATCCCATTGCGATCACGCTGCTTCTGACGAACATGCTCAAAGTCGCGGACGCGAGCTTGCTCAAGGTCTCTTTTGCTGGACAGGAGCTGACTGCAAGTCAAGTGACGGCTGTCATCTCCAATCGAGCGCGAACCGTGGTGTCCATCCTAGCCCCATTGCAGACGATCGGTGGCAACAAGCAGATCGAGGTGTGGTATCCTGGACGCGAGGCCAACAAAGGAACAGCGGCCTTTGACTACCGGGGCCTCGACACGGAAATTGTCTATCCGTCATCGGCGCCGCGAGTGGCGTCGGAACTTTCTACGCTGGTCAATGTGGGCGTCAAAAACGTGGGAACTGCAATCACCAAGCCTGATGAGCTCTCACTTACGGTCACAGGCATTGCGGGGTTGAGTATTACGGTTGACAGCGTGGGCGTCGGCGCTACAGCTCAGATGGCGCACTTGGTGCTCAAGATAGCTCCATCTCCCACGGCCGTTGCCGTGCCCACGGACATCCAGGTGGTGATCAAAGCCAAGGTACCTGGGGCCAAGTCGGCCACCTTGACTTTAGTAGCCCTGCCAGCAGGAGAGCCTCGCGTCAATTACTTTTCCCCGGGGTGGGCGTACGAGGTAGGCGAGGTACAGATGAGCATCAGCATTGCCAACTTTCCGGCTGTGGCCCCGCGCGCAACGAAAGAAGATGTGCTGGTAGTTTTCGTTGACAACGTCATTAACGTCACCGCTACATCTCTCAATTTCGTGGCCGTGTCAGGATCTGTGGCCACTGTGGAGATTACGGCCATCGTGCCCAGCGGCGCAGTTGGTCAAATAACGCCCAAGGTAGTAGTCAGCAGTAAAGGTGTGTCAGCTGCCCTAGGGTCGAGCTTTTCGTACAAGAAGATGCCGCAGGTGCACTTCGGCTCGATGGTGCCCAGCCGCGGCGACATGACGGAGAAAACGAGCGTGGCAATCACCCTTGACAACTTTCCCGCCCCCCCTGCCGACGAAAAGTACCAAATCCTGATTTCTGTCAACGGCATTGAGGCACAGGTGACCTCGTTTGAACAGGCCGACCCTTTGCTCCACCCGCGCGCCGTGCAGACGCTGATTGTCTACGCCAAAATGCCGTGCTGCACTGCCAACATAGTGGCAGGCAAGGTGGAGCTGTGGGCCTACCACCGCTCGTATCCTCGCGATGCCAGCGAGCCAACCGCCGCCTTCGAATATTACAATCCTGCCATGCCAAGCGTGCTGAGGGCCATTGGTGTCGCTGACGGGCCCAGTGCGGCTGGGAACAACGTCAAAATGTCGGAAAAGACCCTTGTGCGACTGACAGTGTCTAACGTGCCGGCTTATGTCACATCCTCGGATCAAGTGCAGGCATCCATCGCGGGCTTCACTTCCTCGGACCCGCCGCTCGCGATGCCCATCAAATTCTTCCAGCTCGACACGGCCACTGGCATCGCGGATATTCGCGTGGAACTAGCTACCTCGCAGACGCCAGGCGTGACTGTGGTGACGCTGACATTCCCTTCTGCGCTCTTCGCCACCTTTCAAGTGCAGTACTTCAACGATCTGCTTCCAGTGATTACGTCGATTGATCCTAGTGTCGGCATATACACGGGGGGCACTATGTTGCGGCTGACAGTTGCAAACTTCCCTATCATCCGGGCGCTGAACGAAGCGTCTGTCCGATTTGGGCTGCAAGGGGCGAGCTACGGTACTATCAAGTCGATTTTGAGTAGTCAGACCGCCGAGACGCAGATCATGGTGCAGACACCTCCCTACTCATCAACGCTGGACATAGGCACGGTTCCAGTTGACGTGACTATCGCGTCAGTGAGCAATTCGAAGATGGAGGCGACTGCCAAGGCCTTCAGCTACCAGCGCCTTGCCCCCGCCCTCGGCTCCGTGTCGAGCAGCCAAGGAAAGGCTTCCGGAGGCGACGAGGTGCGCGTAAGTCTGCTCAACTTTCCTGCCGACACCTTGGCTAGTCAGTTGACTGTGGAGTTTGATGTCACCATTGTCAGCGCCAGCCTCATCACAGTTCAAGGAGCGCAGGTCGTGTTGACAACACCTCCTTTCACGCCTGGTCTCGCCACTGGCAGGGTGTACTTGAAGAGTGAGGGGCGGGCAAGCTCTGATAGGCTCACTTTCAGCTACACCTTTATCGACGATACGCTACCAGCAATGGAGTATGCGGTCCCGCAGTTTGCGTGCATCGGCAGGAGCTCCGTTTCCCAGACTATGTTTGTCTCTCTTCTGTCCGACCTCTCGCAGGGGCCTAACTACACGCAACCGCTGCCGAGCATTGTGTACACGCCGACATCTGGCGCCGCGATCACGTGGACAGTGCAGGCCTCTGACTACACACCCAGCTCGGCCACATCATTTGCCCGGATCACGGCAGCCTTGAGTACGCAGGGCGCAGCCGTGTCAACCGGCACCACGCGGGTGCAGGCGGGGGCTCGCTTCGTGACGTTCCCCTTTGCCTTGCGCGACTGCGCTGTGGTCGCGCTGAGGGGCGTTGAGATGATTGGCTGTGCATCGGACGGATGCAAGAACGCGGCGCAACAGCTGACTGGATATGGTGTGTCGACTGGCGGCGCTCGAATACAAGCGCGTATAGCCAATCTGCCCACCACAACCACAATTTCGGCAACGTTTGACGGTGCGCCGGTGCTAGTGCAAAAGGCCATCCTCGTCACTCCGGACCCCATCTTGTTTCCCAATGCTCCGAGCAATGAGTGGGAGGTATACGTACATATCACCACGCCGGCAACGGACAAGATCGGCATAGTCCCTATCGTTATCTCGTCCGGCAGCTCCACGGTTCCCTTTGATTTCAAACTTGTGATGCCGTGCGACCATACCGCGTTTTGCCGCTCGCAGCAGCTGTCCTTGGGAGGCATGGTCGTCAACGCCTTGCACCTTGACAGGGCTCCGCCCAAGTCGGACGAGTGTCGTGTTGCATTTTGCGTCATGGACGATGAAATACCGTTTCCCTCGCTCACCTTTAGCAAGGGGTTGATCGGCAAAACCACGGGCGGTGACCAAAACTCGGATGAGGACAACCTTGAACTGCGGTTTGACAATTTTATGGCGCAGTCCATATCGGACATTAGCGTCACAGTTCGGCAGGGGGAGGACTCTGAGTTTGCACAGATCAAAAGCTATGCGGCCAGCGACTGGTACTCGCCCCCAACCTCCTCCTTCTTTTCCAACAAAGCGGTGCTCGTGCTTGAAATGCCGCCTGCGCCCCTGGGCCAGGGCACAGCCATGATCGAAGTGAAGATGACCTTTGGCTCCGTCGTTCGAGAAGCCGAGACCGTGCAGTACACCTACTTTAAACCGTCCAAAGGCAGGGCGCAGATCCTGCGCCTTTTCCCCTCAGCGATTCGAACCAGCGAGACGACGCGAGTGCAGGTGGAAGTGAGTAACTTCGGCTCCTTTCCTCTGCCCGTGACGGGTGGCATCGCCCGATGTGCCCTTGATATCAGCGATGGCATAAGTGTGTCTGAGACAAGATTGGTCCAATCTTCGTATGATGGCGCGACGCTCATTTTCGACATTCCTCCTGTCTCGCGGCTGGGAGTGCAGCAGGCGCAGATTTATTTTGCGGCTCATGGAATGCAACGAGCTGGACTGTTTGAAATCACAGTGTTGCCTGACCCGCCGCCCAAAATAACTGCCTATTTCCCTGCCTCTGGCTCGTCGAATGAAGCACACGAGATACGTGCAAGTGTCAGCTATCTGTCGCCTGCCCTCACCGCCTCCACGGTGGGCGTGTTCATGATCCCTCCGACTACCCCCTCGTCGTGCTCACCAGCTCAGGTTGGGCAGGCGGGATGCAGCGGAATCTTGCAGCTGCCTGCGTGCTCTTCCACCCTGCTGCTTGCCTGTGTGCACGACCTCGCCTACACCACGCCAAGTGCATGCACGTACAAATCTTGCTCGTCCGCGCAACTTGTGGTCAAGACCCCCGCAATCAATCCTCAAGGTCCTCAAGGAGCGGGAGCGTGGGACCTCGTGGTTTGCGCCGGTTCCGAGTGTTCGCAGGCTGAGAAATTCCAGTACATTCCTGCCAGCGCTCCAATGATCGCAGGACTGCCGGCACCTGCGCGAGGCTCGGCTGTAAAGGACGTTACGACGGCGGTGACGCTTGCCGTGCGCAATCTGCCCGCAGTCAGCAGCTTCAGCGAGGTGGTTGTGAGCATATCAGAGGGTTCTGGGACGGTGACGGGCGTCTCAAAGGTGGCTGGTAGCCAGGATCTTACCACCGTCTATGTCAATATCACCTCATCAGGAGCGGCGGGCAAAAAGGCGGGCAGCTTGTACCGCCAGGCCGATGGCGCGTCGCCCCTGATGCATGCTGCTTTCGAGTTCACGTTCGATCGCCCTCCGGCTCAGGTGTCACCAATTGATGGCACACTCGGCGGCGGAAGCACCGTGCAAGTCAAGCTCTACTGGACCGATCCGGGCACGTTGCAGGAGATTGCTGCGTCCTTTGACGGCACGCCCGGTACTGTGACCGCGTTTGCGGCGAAGGATGACACAAGCGTCACTGTTTCTGTGCGCACTCCCGCGGCGGCCAAAGCCGGACTCGTGCAGGTGACCATGACGGGCAAAAATGGAATCAGTGATACCGTCGACTTCGAGTACTATCAAGCTCCAGCTGTGCTTGATGTGCAACCGCGCTCTGCGTCTCCTGATGGGCGTGCCGTGTGCACCACGCCGTTCTGTTTCCTCGGCGTACCGCCGACTGATGAAGGGAGGACGCTGAGCCTCAAGGTCACCGACTTTCCCAGCGTCGAAAGCGCCGACCAACTGCAGGTGGTGTTCCGATCCACCACCAACTCCTCGCGCTCCGTCACATGCGACGGCGTACTGTGTGGCGTGCGCGACATCCGGAATCCGGTCGGCGAGTTGCAGCTGGTCCTCACCATTCCTGCTTGGCCCTCGGCCGACAGCGTCGAGATTGTTGTCACGTACACCGGCCTGGCTGAGCCTCCGCGTGGCGGCGGCATTGGCACCTTTGTGCGCGAGACCAAGTCTTGCTCCAGCCTTGCTCTCTTCGAGTTCAAACCGTTGACCCCCAAGGTGGTGGTGGCGCAATATTGCTCCTCCTGCAATGCGGGCCCGAGCTGTGTGGTCATGTTCCAGTGCGGCGATGGCTCCATGCCGCTCTTCGGGTCCGCCGATGTCATTGCCAAGGTGCCTCAGTCGGTGCAGGGAACTCTGACTCTTGCCATCGACAATCTGCCTCAAATCCCTCTGACTGACGGGCAGCCCAGCGCGGGCACGCTCAAGGTGAGAATAGGAGGCAACTTGGCTGCCCTTCGTAGGGTGCTCTTTTCGACACCGCAAAGAACGGTGCTGGAAGTCACCACCGACGTCGCCTCCCTGACCCCTGGTGTTTATCTGGACTCGGAGTCAGCAAAGACCAGCGTGGACTGGACAACAGCCAGCGACATCTTCTACAGCACCGGCTTCTCGGTCATGGTGTACAACGACGCCATCACCATGAATTGCCTTCGCTCCACCTGCCAGGGCCCGTCAACGGGCGGCAACTTCAACGTCGAGGTAGTGCTGACCAACTTCGGCATTACAGACCCTCTCAAGGACGTGACTGTGCAGTTTGGCTCGGAAGTTGCGACGCAGATGACCCTGGACACGCGGAGCGGGCAGACCATCCTGCGCATTTCGGCTCCATCTTACGAGTGCCAGGAATGCAGTTACGACCAAGGCGCCAGGGAGCTGGCGCTCTCAGTAACCATGAAATCCAAGGCCAGCATAACGGCTCAGACGACATATACCTACTATCGCGCCCCAGCCGTGACATCGGTCAAATTTTCGAGCACTGGTGCTGATCTAGAGGTCAACTTTGACTCGGACACCAATCAACCGCCCTCCACCAAGGAGACCTGCGACGGAGTTCTGGCGCCCTCTCAAAACAGCCTGCTCGGTCCAGGCCACTCGTGCAGCTGGGTGTCGGCGCGGCAGCTCATTATTCAACTCGGGTCGCCCCTGGGCGCTTCTGCAGTTGCGCTTGAATCGGCGGCACCGACGTTGCAAGGCAACACCATCCGGTCTTTCAACTCTCTGTCTCCAGCCATGGACGCCAGTGCGAGCGCCTCGCGCAAGGTTCAAGAGCCAGCCCAGCTGCTCACCCCGGATCCTATTTCAGTCAAAGGCCCATCGCAAATCGATCCATGCTCAGACCTGGAGCTCTTTGTCAGCGTCTCGACGCCGCGCGCTCCGACCTTCATCTGGGGCTGCTCCAGCCACCCTGCATTTGATGAATATCTGAAGAAGGATTTTCTGGAGAGTGATACATACAAGAATGCAAACCCCCCAGGATCGACGCTCAAACTGCCCAGGGGCACGCCACAGATGACCGAGTATGGCATGTACGAAATCACTGTGTATGCCGTTGACTTTTTGTCGGCGACCTCAAAGACGTTGGTGCACAAAGTGAACAAGGTATCTTCAGCAGCGCCGGAAATCTCGTTTGGAGGGCAGCCGTCTTACAAGCGCGGGGAGCGAATGATGCTCCGCGGCGAGGCTCAGTTCTCCAAATGCGATGTTCCCAAGGCAGAGATCGAGTTCATTTGGAGTCAAGTGGTCAAAGCACCGAGCACGGCCGTGTCCATCCCGACAGACCTCCTCCGTGCAAGCCCTCAGCTGGCGATCCCGAAAGACACTCTCTCAGCCGGCGCCAGCTACCGAGTAGAGCTCAAGATTCAAATGAAAGGCGACCCGTCCAAGGCATCGAGCAAGACCTTCGACATCGTCGTCTCGTCCTCGCCCCTTGTCGTTTTTGTCAAGGGCTCCTCTACTCGCAAGGTTTCCGAAAACTCAGAATTCGTGCTCGAGGCTGTCTTTGCTGACCCGGATGCGGCGGCGCCGAACAACGAGCAGGGAGTCACTTTTGGGTGGACGTGCTCGTATCGTGTGCAGGGAGTCTCGTATCAGTGCAGGGACCGGAGCACAAGCGACCAAGTCATGACCTTTGCCGCCTCGTCCTCCATCACCGTCCCGAAATTGTCGTTGCCTGCATCAGACACGCTTGAGTATTACTTCACTGTCACGGCCAGCAAGGGCAAGCGGCAGGCGAGTGGAGGGGCCTCAGTCGCCGTCGTCTCTGGGCCCATCCCGGAGGTGAGCATTCTAGGCCAGAGTTTCACCATGCGCGATTCCAGGGGCGTGCCCAAGGTCAACCAAGGCGACCGCCTGGTTTTTACAGGCTCGAGCTCTGCAGATGCTCTCATGTGGAGCATCTCGCCAAATCAGACGCTTATGGATGCGGCTACCCCCGAAGCTGTTCCCTTTGGCTCTTCCTCCGCCGCGTTTATCCTTGATCCTCAACTTTCGCAGCAGGGCCTGCTGACAGCAGGGCAGACCTACACGGTTCAACTGTTGGGCATCAAGGGCGCGCAAGTGGGCATATCGCAAATGGCCTTCGTCGTCAACAAGCCTCCGTCGTCAGGCACGTGCCAGGCGTGTGTCGGGCAAGGCAGCGCGTGCGTCAAGAGCGGCAGGGCGCTGCTCGACATGGTCACAATATCATGCAGCAACTGGGCGGATGAGGATCAGCCGCTCATGTATCGCATGGGCACGCTGATCAACGGAGAGCAGATGTGGTTCGACCCTACGCACATCTCGTTCCGAACGCTGGAGCTGCCTTCAGGAACCATCACCATGACGGCTCAAATCCTCGATTCGCTCGGGTCTGCGTCGGAAATCCAAAACGATGACGTGACCATAAGCCCTGCCACTTTCCGGCGCCGCCTGCTAGCAACCGACACTTCAACGCTCGACACAGTCCTGACCTCGATCAAGGAGGCGAATCAGCAAGGGCGGGCAGACCAAGTGAACGCCAAGTCGCTGGTCACGTGTCTTGAAATGGGCGGTAAGTGCACCGAGCAAGCCGTGTGCTCCTCCTACCGCACGAGCATGGTGACCGAGGTGTCGACAGGCATTGCCAAAGCCGCCCTGACAGAGGGCTTCGCCCTTGAGACCGCGCAGGCAGGGGCAGCATGTGCAGTGGAAGGGTGCCAGGTGACCACAAGCTTGGCGCAGACGGCCTCCAGCATAGCCAGCAAGATGGTACTCGTGTCGCCACAGGGCGCGCTGGACCGGGGGCTGGCACAGCAACTGGCCAACATGCTCAGCAGTACCACAAGCGCCGCCGCGCCCTCCACACTCGGCTGTTCGGGCCCCATATTGACCAATCTGTCAGCAAGCGTCGAAAAGAGTTTGATAGACGAGACTACTGTCACCTCACAAAAGCTTGCAGCGCTCCTGCTCGCTTCCAAAATGACGGGCGAAAAGGTAGAGACCATTTCCGGCGTGTCGAGCTGCTACACGGTGAGCGCCGAGAAGTTGTCGTTGGCTGCGGGGGCTGCCAAGGGCCTAGGGGTTGCTGCGTCTGCTGCTGGCAGCGCTCCTCCCTTTCAGCTTCCTGCCAACATTGCGACGCAACTGAGCAAGGAGGCGACAAGTGCCGTGCAGGTGGTATCGAGCAGGCGCTGCACGGGCGGCAACACGGCAGCCAACCTGGACATGGACTTCTTGTCGAAAGACACGGTCAGTTTGACCCTGCTCCAGGTGTCGGACAGCGCTGAGGTGACGGTCAAGGACCTCTCGACACCAATCGAGGTCTGCCTCCACATGCCTTCGTCCATGTATGCGGGGCGCGCCGAATGGTGGAAGCAAAAGGCCTCTTGCGGTTTCTACGACGCTACAAAGGGCAAGATGAGCTTCGATGGCTGCACTCCTGTGCGCGTGGTGGACGCGGCAGGGGGCAAGCAAGTGTGCTGCAATTGCAGCCATCTCACCGACTTCGCTGCGGGGATCAACCCGACCCTGGCTGCATGCGGCGACAGCAAGATCATGGGCGCCGAAACGTGCGACGACGGCAACCTGGTCAACGGGGATGGCTGTCATGGTGAAACTTGCAAGATCGAAAGCGGCTGGGCGTGCTGGGGAGTGCCGAGCATCTGCTGTGGACCTTGCGCCAATCTCGGCACCTACCGCACGGGCTGCGGCGTCACGTTGCCCAACCAGCCTCGCACTACTGGCTCCTGCCTGCCTTGTGCTGCAGGATCCTACAAAAACACTTCTGGCGCGTGGAACTCGGAATGTTTGGCGTGCGAGCACGGCAAGTATGCAGAGGGAGGTAACACAGACTGTGTTGCCTTCAGCGTGTGTCCGAGCGGGCAGGAGCTGACAGACATGTCCAAGACGGCCCCTGGCTCCTGCACCGCTTGTGCCAATGGCAAGTACAAGGAGAGCACCATCAACACGTGGGATGCCACGTGCAAGGACCACACCTCGTGTGCGGCCGGCAAATTCCGCGATGTGCTCACTGCCGTTCCCTCCGCCTCCAACCCCAACCCCCCTGCCAAGACTGACACGGCCGGCACCTGTGAGCCGTGCCCGGCGGATGAATTCAAGGACACACCGGGGTCATGGTATACCCGCTGCTCCGAGTGCCCGGTCAACTCCAAAACCAACGACAAGACCGGCAGTACCCTCGAATCTGAGTGCAAGTGTCAAGCAGGCTGGCGCCGCAATACGGACCTACAAGGGGCCTACTGTGTCGATGTCAACGAGTGCACGGACGCGACGGAGAAGCACAACTGCCACAGCCAGGCCTCCTGCTCAAACTTGGCCGGCAGTTTTGCGTGCACGTGCAACGCTGGGTACCAGGGCTCCGGAGTGGCATGCTCGCCCATCTGTGGCGACGGGAAGAAGCTTGGGGCCGAGACGTGTGATGACGACAACACAGCCAACGGCGATGGCTGCTCGTCCGTGTGTGGTGTGGAGGCCAACTTCGTGTGCGTCAACGGCAGCACGACTTCGCGCAGCCAATGCTCCTGCGCGGCCAACTACTACACCAGAAGCCAGGCGGCCAAGTGCGCAGTGTATTGCTCGGCGGCCGTGACGTGCGGGGGAAACGGAGTCTGCCACTCCAAGGAGGCCTACTGCATCTGCAACCGCTACTACCTCGGTACCACGTGCGCCGTATCGTTGACGCCGGAACAAGAAACGTCGCAGGCTATCGCGGCAGGAGCCAATGCAACCGTGTCCCTCGGATCCATACTTTCCTTGAATTTCCCCAAGGGCGCCTTCCAAGGAACCGTTACTGTGGACTCGTACCGGGTAGATCAGCTGCCGACCGACATGACCAGCACCGACGCCCTGAGCAACGCCGGCATGACAGGAGCGGCTCTCATCAGCACTGTCTTCGAGCTGGGGCCCGAGGGCACGACGTTTGCAGTACCGGTGGCTCTCACCATGTCAGCCGGCACGAGCTTCACTGCGACGGCTGGCAAGAGCGTGTCAGCCTTTGTGTTTGACAAAACCGCCACTCCACCGGCTTGGGTCGAGGTCACGGGCTCAACGTACGATGCCGCCACAAAAACAACCAGCTCCTCGCTCACCCATTTTTCGTCCTATGCCATCGTCGAATTCCAGCCACCTGCACCACCACCGTCACCTCCTCCGCCTGCGCCTACACCACCAGGTCCCGCCCCGCCGCCAGGCCCAGTTCCCTCGCCTCCTGGCGGCGGCGGCGGCGGCGGTGATGGTGGTGGTGGTGGTGGCGGCGGTGGCGGCGGCGGCGGTGGCGGTGGCGGAAGCGAGACACCAGAGCCCCAGCCCAGCCCCCCAGGATCTACACCCGCGGGTGGGGGAGGAGTTGGTGCGATTGTGGGTGGAGTTGTCGGCGCCCTCGTCGCCATCGCCATTGCCGCCTTTGTCTACTACAAGTTTGTGTATCTACGGCGCACAGCTGAAGTGCACCCGAGTGGCGAGAGGCTGGAGGAGCCGCTGCTGGTCGAGGGTGGCGAGGCTGAGCGGGTCACTACTCCTGTGCTCCCGGCCGCCCTTGATTTTGGAGACGATGCTCCCCTGCCCGACGCTGCTGTGGCAGCGGCTGTTCCTGGGTGGGGCGAGTGCTACCAGTGCAAGGCTCCGGTCCGTTTGCCCCGTCCTCCGTGTCGCATGCCGTGTCGCTGGCTTGGTGTCTCGTGCCTCGCCCTATGCCTCGCGTCCCGCTGCTTGCTGTCTGCCTCCCTCACCGCCCCCTGGAGCGTGTTCCATGTTGTGTGTGCGCGCGCTTAGTATGAGAGGCTACGCATGCACCGCTGCAACGTATGCAACGGATGAGCCAAGACTCAGAGGCTGATGGGAAGAAGGAGTCTGAAGGGTGCGGTTGCGGATGCGCAGTGCAAGCAGGGCTGGCCGCGATGCCCGGCGTGCAAGTCCAAGCTCTCGCTCACCCAAGCCGGGGCAGCAGCGCAAGAGGACGAGGTGGCAGAGGCTGGCGCGGCCTTGGAGGATACGGCACCGTGCTGGAAGTGCCAGGCGCCAGTGCGCTCGAGCTGGCCGCGCTGTCCAGGCTGTAAGGCCGACAAGCAGCCCCCGCCTGACTTGGATGCCTCGGCTGCCCATCCTGATGCTGCCCAGCCCTTGTCCCCTCCTCCCGGCCTCTCGCCAGGTACTGTTCTCGTCTAATCTTGCCTTACGTGGCCATCTTGGATGCGCAGGCTTGAGGCATGCTCCTGGTTGATCAAGAGATGTGGGGTGGCGCGCGCGCAATGTCCTGTGACAACACGCGCTTATGAGCGCTGTTGTGCGGAGCAACGCGTGATATCAGCATGTGCATGAGCAGAGACAAGCGCCTCCGCGGCCATGGAGCTGGACCCCGCTTTCATCAGCGAATGCTGGCGTTGTTCAGCGCCTGTCAAGCTCTCCTGGAGTGTCTGCCCAGGCTGCAAGGTCCCTTCTCTCTCTCTCTCGTGCACTCCTTTGTCTCTCTCACTCCCTGTGCACTCCCCGTCTGGCGTGAAACCCTGGTGCCGCATGCAAGCACACGCACGCGCGGCGGCACTGTGCAGACAGCAATTGCCACGGCTGCACACGGTAGACAGCGCGTCCGTCGCAGCGCGTCCCGTCGCATAGGCGACCCACACCCACCACGTGTGAGAGGGCGGACAGGGTGTGTGATGTGACAGGGTGGCATGAACCCGATGAGTCACGCGAGTCTTGCGGTGCGTCAGGGTGCAGTCCAGCAACGGTCTAACGTCTGTGTCTGTGCCGTATGTGCGTGCGCGCGCGAGGACAGGCGCCGACAAAGAAGCCAGACGATGCTGGAGGGGACGGGCAGGCAGCAGGAACGGAAGATGATTCCATGGTTGCTGCCGAGCGCGCGGCCGCGGGCTTCGCGGTAGAGTGCGAAAAGTGCCACGCGCCCGTCAAGCCTGAATGGCCCAGGTGCGTGTGCTGCTGCTGTGCTCCTGCTGTGCCAGTTCATCTCATCGGCTCCTGTCAATGCGTGCTCTGCCGTGTGCCCTCCCGCTGGGGATAGCGGACGCGTCATGACGCAGGATGCCTGCGCATGCGCCCAGATGTCCCGGATGCAAGCATCCTATTCCAAAAGGCTCGGACCAAGCTGCCGCCTCTGCAGGGCCTGCAGAGGCAAATGCTGCGGCCGCGGGTGGTGAATGAGAGCAACTCAAGAACAGCACTCGAGCACGTCCTCCTGCCTCGTCCCGTCGCCCCCGCCCCGCTCCCCTCTTTAGCCGCCAGCGTGGTCTCGTGTTCAACTTCCTTGCAATCGCAGGTGTGTGCGTGTCACACGCACAGGGCGCAGACACAGCAGACACAGCACGTGGAGCACGGCTGGTCTTGCATTGCTTCTTTGCACTGCTCGCTTCTTTGCACTGCTTATTTCATTCCATTTTGCGAGCGTGCAGCACACGGACCCAATAAATTGATAAGACAACAAACAGGGGTCAAACGAACAGAAGTCAAACGAACAGAAGGGCTATGCAGAAACGAGGGTGTGTGATACATATGTGTCGGCGGTGTGTCAGGGTGCCGATCAGTGCAAGCTTATCCTACAGTGTCTAATACAGTACACGCAAGCCGTCTGCACACACGCACGGCCGCCGCCATGTTGTTTTGATGCCACGCTCCTGCGCCCCACTCTCTTGCTGTGCGCGCATCTCGTCGTAGCTGCTCAAAGACTTCACTCCTCCTCCCCCCCCCCCCCCCCCCCCCCCCCCCTTCTCTCCTCCCCCCCCGGGCCCCA